>Ga0116177_10000260_pt1 | contig 38720 bp, 33 predicted proteins | sample AD_STIC10_MetaG_FD_89750 | JGI IMG/M metagenome (GOLD analysis project Ga0116177, IMG submission 89750) | Active sludge microbial communities of municipal wastewater-treating anaerobic digesters from USA - AD_STIC10_MetaG | ecosystem: Engineered > Bioreactor > Anaerobic > Digestate | place: USA... | reverse complement strand
TGCCCGACAGCGTCAGGTTCTCGAGGGTCGACTGGAGCACCCAGCTGACGCCCGAGACCACGGTGTCGATCGCGCCCGCGTCGGTGCCCGCCTCGACGGTGATGTCGGCGCTCGAGTCGACGATGTAGGTGTCGCTGCCGGTGCTGCCGGTCAGCGTGTCGTTGCCGGCGCCGCCGTTGAGCGTGTCGTTGCCGCCGTAGCCGTAGAGCTGGTTGTTGGCGCCGTTGCCGACGAGCAGGTTGGCCGCATTGTTGCCGCCGCCGTTGATCGCCGCCGTTCCCGTCAGCACCAGGTTCTCGAGCCGCGCGCCGAGCGTCCAGGCGACGGTCGAGACCACGGTGTCGATCTCGGTCGCCGCGGTGCCGGCCTCGACGATGATGTCGGCGCTCGAGTCGACGAGGTAGGTGTCGTTGCCCAGCCCGCCGGTCAGCGTGTCGTTGCCGGCGCCGCCGTCGAGGCGGTTCGCGAGGTCGTTGCCGGTCAGGCGGTCGTTGAAGCGCGAGCCGGTCAGGTACTCGATGCCGAGCAGGCGGTCGCTGCCCGCGCCGGTGGCCTGCGCGGTCGTCAGGCGCAGGTCCACGGTCACCGCGGCCGAGGCGGCCTCGTAGGAGGCGGTGTCGATGCCGGTGCTGCCGTTGATCGTGTTGCTGCCGACGTTGCCGGTGATCACGTTGTTCAGTGCATTGCCGGTGCCGTTGATCGAGGCCGTGCCGGTGAGCACCAGGTTCTCGAGGTGGGCGCCGAGCGTGTAGCTCAGGCCGGCGCGCACGGTGTCGATGCCGCCGTTCAGTGCCTCGGTGACGACGTCGGCGCGCTGCAGCACGTAGGTGTCGTTGCCGGCGCCGCCGATCAGCGTGTCCTGCAGCAGCGGGTTCGCGACGCGGAAGACGTCGTCGAAGGTCCCGTTCGCGTCGGTGCCCGCCAGGTTGGTCGCGCCGCTCTCGAAGACGATCCACTCGCCGCCGAGCGAGATCGTCGGGTTGCCGCTGTGCTGGTTGGACTGCGTGCCGTCGGCGGCCACCGAGACGCGCGCGATGCGGCCGGTGAAGGTGTCCTTGACGAAGATGTCGGCGTAGCCGTTGGTGTCGCCGGCGACGAGGTTGGTCGCGTAGCTGCGGAAGACGACGAAGCGGCCGTCGCCCGAGATCGAGGCCGAGTCGCTGGCCAGGTTGCCCTGCACGCCGGCGGCGCTGGTCGAGACCAGGCTCAGCCCGCCGCTGAACAGGTCGGCGGCGAAGATCTGCGTCGACGCGGTCGTCTTGCCGGCGATCAGGTTGGTGGCGCTGCTCTCGAACACCGCGTAGCCGCCCCAGCCGGCGTCGTAGGCGACGTCGACGTTGCGGCTGGTGCCGTTGCCGCCTTCGGTGAGGTTGGTCACGGCGCCGCTGCTGCGTTGCCAGACGAAGATGTCGCGCTGGCCGTTGGTGTCGCCCGCGCTCAGGTTGGTGGCGGTGCTCTCGAAGGCCACCAGCTCGCCGTCGGCCGACACCGCGGCACCGATCGACTCGCCGTTGCCGTCGGTGTTCGTCAGGCTGTGGTTCGCGCGGACCAGCGCACCGGTCTGCAGGTCCTTCACGAACACGTCGTACTCGTTGTTCGTGGTGTTGGCCGCGAAGTTGCTGGTGTCGCTGGTGAAGGCGACGTAGCGGCCGTCGCCCGAGACGTCGGGGTCGAGGCAGCGGCCGTTGGCCGCCTTGGCGCCGGTGCTCGAGGTGGACGCGAGCACGATGCCGCCGCCGACGACGTCGGCGACGAAGATGTCGTAGAGCGCGCCGCTGCCGCTGTCGGGCAGCAGGTTGTCCGAGGCGCTGAGGAAGGCGACCACGCTGCCGTCGGCCGAGATCACCGGGCTGCCGGAGCCGGAGAGGCCGTTCGTGCCGTCCGCGGCCTCGTGCTGGTTGGTCACGGCACCGGTGGCGAGGTTCTTCACGAACACGTCGGTGCCGCTGTCGCTGCTGCTGCCGAAGGCCGTCCAGCCGCCCTCGAAGGCGACGAGGTTGCCGTCGGCCGAGATCGTCGGGTGGTTCGTCGCGGTGGGCGCGCCGACGTTGCCCACGCGCGAGACGTGCTGCAGCGGCGCGAGCGCGACGTTGCCCACCAGCCAGTCCGCGCCGCTGCCGGTCTGCACGAGGTCGGCGCCGCCGAGCCCCCAGACCTGCTGGCCGACCGTGCTCGTCTTCAGCGAGCTGAAGTCCTGCCCGTACCAGTCGGCCAGTTCGTACGCGGTGCCGTCGCCGATGGCCAGCTGGCTGCCGTTGGCGAAGCTCACCGTGGTCGGCGCCAGCTGGCCGAGGTTCACGCCGTCGAGCCAGACGGTCTTGCCGCCGAAGGTGAAGCCCAGGTTGCCGTCGAGCACCGTGAGGCGCACGGCACCGGCCGTGTCGGTGGCGCCGCCGAAGCGCAGCACGTCGACCTCGGGGTCGAAGACGAGGTGCTGGTTCGCCGTCAGGCTGCTGAAGAGGAACTGGGCCATGCGCGGGGTCTCCGGGAGTGGGGGCGGCAGAACCCCGTGTTGTACGGGGCCGCTGCGACGACGGCGTTATGGCGCGATCGGCAGCTGCCGACAATTCCCGGTTCTCGGGGGTTCGCTGCGGCGCGGCGTGGCGCGGCAAGGCGCGGCACGCCGGCGGGAACGAACCCGCGGCGTGCCCTCGGCCCACCGCGGGCCGGGCCTCAGGCGCGCGCCGTCACTTGTACAGGACCTGCGGCAGCCACAGCCCGATCTCCGGGAACAGGTAGAGCAGGATGATGGCCAGCACCTGGATGCCCATGAAAGGCAGCATGCCCGCGAAGATCTGGTTCAGCGTCACGTGCGGCGGGCTCACGCCCTTCAGGTAGAACGCCGCCATCGCCACCGGCGGGCTCAGGAAGGCGGTCTGCAGGTTCAGCGCGACGAGCAGGCCGAAGAACAGCGGGTCGACGCCGAAGTTGTCGAGCAGCGGGATGAAGATCGGCATGAAGATCACGATGATCTCCGTCCACTCCAGCGGCCAGCCGAGGATGAAGATGATCACCTGCGACAGCAGCAGGAACTGCGTCTTCGACAGGTTCATGCCGAGCACCCACTGCTCGACCAGCTCCTGCCCGCCCAGCAGCGCGAAGGCCGCCGAGAAGATCGCGCTGCCGACGAACAGCCAGCACACCATCGCGCTCGTCTTGGCCGTGAGGTACACGCTTTCGCGCAGCACGCCCATGTTCAGCTGCCGGTAGGCCGCGGCCAGCAGGAAGCCGCCGAACGCGCCCACCGCCGCCGCCTCGGTGGGCGTGGCCAGGCCGAAGACGATCGAGCCGAGCACCAGCAGGATCAGCACGACGAGCGGGAAGAAGCTCGCCAGCAGCATCTTGAAGACCTCGAGCCGCTGGAAGCTCAGGAACGCGTAGAAGCCCACCAGCGCGAGCGCGCCCACGGCCAGGCCGATCCAGTAGCCGGTGCCGGCGGGCGAGCGCTCGGCGGCGGGCTGCGGGGCCGCATCGGCACGTGCAGACGGGGGCTCCTGCAGGCCGCCGCTGGGCGCGGCGCCGGGCGGCTCCTTCACGCCTTCGGCGCCGGGCGGTTCCTTCGCCGCGCCCTCGGCGGGCGGTTCCTTGACGCCGTCGGCGCCCGGGGGCTCCTGCAGGCCCGCGGACCCGGGCGGCTCCTGCAGCCCGCTGCGCGCGCCCGGGGGCTCCTGCACGCCGCCACCCGGCTCGGCCAGGGCGCCGCCGTCGTTCACCGACCGGGCCTGCACCTCGACCGGCTTGGTCGCGCCGACATAGCCCAGCCCGGCGAACAGCGCGAACACGATCGCCGGCAGCAGCGTGATGCCGAGCTGCTTGAGCAGGTAGTCGGTGGGCACGCCCGCGTTGCGCGAGCCCTTCAGCGCCGTCACCAGCGCCGGCAGCGCGGTGTTCGAGACCGTGTCGGAGACGCGCTGCGTCAGCGGCGGCAGCGTGATGAGGCGCGCCTGCGCCGACAGCGGCGGCGCGAGGTCGGGCCGCAGCTTCGCCAGGATGATCACGTAGACGATGTACAGCCCCGCCAGCATGATGCCGGGGAAGAACGCGCCCGCGTACAGCTGCACCACCGACACGCCGGCGGTCGCGCCGTAGACGATCAGCATCACGCTCGGCGGGATCAGGATGCCCAGGCAGCCGCCAGCCGTGATGGCCCCGGCCGACAGGCGCACGTCGTAGCCGCCCTTGAGCATCTGCGGCAACGCCAGCAGGCCCATCAGCGTGACCACCGCGCCGACGATGCCGGTGGCCGTGGCGAACACCGCGCAGGTGAACAGCGTGGCCACCGCCAGCGAGCCGGGCACGCGCGCCAGCGACAGGTGCAGCGACTTGAACAGCTTCTCGATCAGGTTCGCGCGCTCGACCAGGTAGCCCATGAACACGAACAGCGGGATCGAGATCAGCACGTCGTTGCTCATCACCTTGAAGGCCGACTGCACCATCAGGTCGAGCGTCTTGTGCCAGTCGCGGTCGTAGGCCAGCCAGGTGAAGACCATGCCCATGCCCATCAGCGTGAACGCCGTCGGGAAGCCCAGCATGATCGCGACGACGACGAGGGCCAGCATCATCAGGCCGAGGTGGCCGCGGGTGACGGTCTCGGCCGAGACCAGCATCACCAGCGTGCCGGCGATGATCAGCCCCATGATGATGAAGCCGAACCAGAGTTCCTTCTTGATCTTCATTTGCGCTCTCCCCCGGACACGTGCTCCGCGGGCGCGAGGTACTTGTCGAGCGCGGCGATGTCTTCGTCCTTCACGTGCACCATCGCCTTGAGCTTGTCGACGTCGACCTCCTCGACGTCCTGCTCGCGCGACGGCCATGCCCCGTCACGGATGCAGGCCATGCAGCGCACGATCTCGACCAGGCCCTGCAGCAGCAGCATGCCGCCCGCCAGTGGGATGATGAACTTGAAGGGATACAGCGGCAGCGGCGTGGCCGAGAAGGTCTTCTCGCGGATCGCCAGCGACTCCTGCGCGTAGGTCCAGCCCGCCCAGGTCAGCGCGACGATGCCCGGCAGGAAGAACACCAGGTACAGCAGCAGGTCGAGCGTGGCCTGCGTGCGCGGCTCGAAGAAGCCGTAGAGCACGTCGCCGCGCACGTGGCCGTTCTTGCTCAGCGTGTACGCGCCCGCCATCATGAACAGCGTGCCGTACAGCATGATCTGCAGGTTCAGCGCCCAGTCGTGCGGTGCGTTCAGCACGTAGCGCGAGAACACCTCGCCGGTGATCATCACGGTCAGCACGACGATGGACCAGGCAAAGAACTGCCCGAGCCAGGTCGACAGGCGGTCGACCGCCAGCAACAATTTCTGCATCAGTTTCCCCTCGACGCCCCGATGTCACGAACAGCAAAAGGGCCACCGGCCGGACTGGCGGGTGGCCCCGTTCGGGCGGCTGCGCTTACTTGCGGCCGAAGTAGTGGTTGTAGGCCATCTTGAAGTCGACCATGTAGTCGTTCTGCCAGGGGATCACGCGCTGCGCGAAGGCCTTCTGCGATTCGAGCACCTTCTTGAACAGCGGGTTCTCGCCGGACTTCTTGGCGATGACCTTGTCCCAGGCCTCGAGCTGCGCGCGCAGGATCGCGTCGGGCGTCTTGTAGAAGTTCACGCCGGCCTTCTTCAGCTCGGCGTAGTCCTTCGAGTTGCGCTCGATGGCCTTCCAGCTCATGTCGGCGCTCGCGGCCTCGACCGAGACGTCGATGATCTTCTTCAGCTCGGCGGGCAGCCCGTCGTACTTGCCCTTGTTGAACAGGATCTCGAACTGCTCGCCCGACTGGTGGAAGCTCTGCAGCATGCAGTTCTTGGCCACGTCGGCGAAGCCCAGCACGCGGTCGGAGCTGGCGTTGTTGAACTCGGCCGCGTCGATCAGGCCGCGGTCGAGCGCCGGCACGATCTCGCCGCCCGGCAGCGGGTTGACGGCCGCGCCCAGTTCGGTGAACACGTCGACGGCCAGGCCCACGGTGCGGTACTTCAGGCCCTTCAGGTCCTCGACCTTGGCGATGGGCTTCTTGAACCAGCCCAGCGGCTGCGTCGGCATCGGGCCGTAGACGAACGAGCGCACTTCGATGTTCAGCGACTTGTAGATCTCTTCGAGCAGCGCCTCGCCACCGCCGTAGTAGTGCCAGGCCAGCACCATGTTCGGGTCCATGCCGAAGGCCGGGCCCGAGCCCCACAGCGCCAGCGCCGAGTTCTTGCCGTAGTGGTAAGCCAGCACGCCGTGACCGCCGTCGAGCGTGCCCTTGGCCACGGCCTCGAGCAGCTGGAAGGCCGGCACCACCGAGCCTGCGGGCAGCACCTCGATCTTCAGGCGGCTGCCCGCCATGTCGTTCACCTTCTTCGCGAAGTCGTTGGCGTACTCGTGGAAGATGTCCTTCGCCGGCCAGGTGCTCTGGAAGCGGAAGCTCGTGGTCTGTGCGTTCGACACCATCGGCGCGGCCATCGCACCGGTGGCCACGGCGCCGGCGGCGGCCTTCTTCAGGAATCGGCGGCGGGGCGCGGGGGTCTGCTGGGTCATGCGGTTGTCTCCGTTCGGTGGATGTGAAAGCCATCGCGCTTCGCACGGCGCGTCTCGCTGCAGTTTCAGCGTCGGTGCCTGACACAGGCAAGTGGAGGAAACCCTTCGCGACGCTGACGCTTCAGCGACAGATACACCCGCGTCTGCACGGGGCATCGCCCTTCGGCTACAAGCGGGTCGCCCCTCAGGGTCTCCACCGATTCGCGGGGTCGGCCTCAGTCGCGGATCGCCTCGACCTGGATCAGCAGTCGCACGCGGTCGGCGATCAGCGGCAGGCCGTAGCCGATGCCGAAATCGCTGCGGTCGAACTCGGCGCTGAAGTCGCCGCCGCAGACCTCGCGCCGGTAGACCGGGCTGGTGTAGCAGTCGAAGCGCTGCGCCGTCAGCGTCAGCGGCCGGCTCGTGCCGCGCAGCGTGAACTCGCCGCGCAGTTCGCGCACCCGTGGGCCGTCGAAGACGAAGCGCTCGGCCACGAAGTAGGCCTCGGGGTGCGCCTCGCTGGCCAGCAGGTCGGGCTCGCGCAGGCGCTTGTCGAACACCGGCGCGCCGGTGCTCACGCCGGCCGTCGGGATGCGCAGCTGCACGCGGCCGGTGCCGGCCTCGCGGTCGAGTTCGGCGCTGCCCTGCAGCGGGCCGAAGCGGCCGCGGATCGTCGAGGTGCCGAAATGAACGACCTCGAAATGCACGTAGCTGTGCAGCGCGTCGAAGCGGTAGGTCGCGCCGCGCGCGGGCGCAGTGGCCAGCACCGCCAGCGCGGCCAGCGCGATGGCGCAGCCGCGTCGGCACCGTCGGCGCAGGGTCGGCGGCATCGCGTCGGTCCGGTGGTGCGCCAGGGCCGCGCTCACAGCGGTGCCACGCCGGTCAGCGCGAGCCTGAAGCGCACCTGCACCTCGTCGGCGACCATCGAGGTGTCTTTCCAGTCGCCGTCGCCGATGCGGAAGTCGAGCCGCCGGATCGCGAAGGCGCCGGTCGCGGTGGTCGTCGCACCCGTCTGCGCCAGCGTCACCGGCACGAGCACGGCCTGGCTCGCGCCCTTGATCTTCAGCGTGCCGGCCACCTCGTAGCGGCCGGCGCCGGTGGCCCTGACCGCGGTGCTCTGGAAGCTGGCCTGAGGAAACCTCTTCGTGTCGAACCAGTCGGCCTTGGCGATCTCGCTTTCGGTCTCGGCCGCGCCGAGCGACACGCTCGCCAGGTCGATCGTGAAGGCGATCTTCGCGGCCGCGGGCTGCTTCGGATCGAAGGCGAGCTGCGCGGTGTAGGTCTTGAAGCGGCCGTCCACCGGCACGCCCATCTGCCGGCTGGTGAAGGCGATCTCGCTGCCGGCGGGCAGCAACTGCTGCGCGCCGGCCGAGGTGGCGGCAAACAGCGCGGCGCCGGCCAGCGCGAGGGTCGGGAGGGCAGGTCGCGGCATCGGGGTGTTCATCGTGGCGTCTCGGTCGGTCTCAAGGGTGGGCGTGGGGGACGGGACGGCCTCAGCCGCGGCCCGGCCGCATGCGCGCGAGCAGCCCGTCGTGGTCGACGAAGCGGTGCTTCAGCGCCGCGGCGACGTGCAGCAGCACCAGCGCCGCCAGCGTGAAGGCCAGCGCCGCGTGCAGCGGCTTCAGGGCCTCGGCCAGCGCCTTGTCGGCGGGCACGAAATCAGGCAGCGGCAGCACGCCGAAGGCCACGACGGGGAAGCCCGCCGCCGAGCTGTAGGCCCAGCCCGCCAGCGGCACGGCGAAGAACAGCCCGTACATCAGCCGGTGCGTCAGGTGCGCGGCGCGCTGCTGCCAGGCCGGCATCGGCAGGTCGGCCGGCGGCCGGTGCGTCAGGCGCCAGACCAGGCGCAGCGCCGACAGCGCGAGGATCGTCACGCCCGCCCACTTGTGCCAGTTGTAGAGCTTCAGGCGCGTCGGCGACATCGGCAGGTCGGACATGGACAGACCCATCGCGAACGAGCCGACCAGCGCCATGGCCAGCAGCCAGTGCAGGCCGATGGCGACCGGGGTGTAGCGGGCGGCGGGAGCGTTCATGCGTCGGGGTGGGCGTCGGGGCGTGTCGGGCCGCGGGGGCGGACTTTGGGGCGGCGCAGGCGGTGGCATTTCACACCTCTGCCCGTGAGAGTTCGAAAAACGTGCAGAACGTTCCCGAGGTCTGCAGAATCTGCGCGGCGATTCTCCCGCCCCGATGCCGCGTAAGCCCATGGCCACCGCCGAAGAACGTGTCCTGCTGTCCGAACTGAGCGACCTGATCCGCGTCGGCGAGCCGCTGCCCTTCCGCGTGCTCGACGCGCAGGCGCGGCTGCTGCTCAACGAAGGCCAGGTCCTGCTGGGCGAGGCGCAGGTCGAGATGCTGATCGAGCGCGGCGCCTGGGCCGAGCGCCCGCAGGTCGTGGCCGAGCGCGGCCGCCGCGCGGCCGCGGCCGGCGGCGTCAGTGCCGTGCCCTCGGGCCAGCGCCGCCGCACGCTGTTCGACGCCTGGGAGCAGTGCGTCTGGGACCTCGACGCGCTGCTGCGCCAGGCGGGCCGGCCCGCCGGGGTCGGCGCCGCGCTGGCCGAGTTCGTGCAGGCGCAGGTCGCGCTGGTCGACCGCGACCCCGACATCGCCCTGTTCATGGCCGTGCGCCAGGACGACCGGCGCTTCGCGCTGTACGCGCTGACGCACGGGCTGCACACCGCCACCGTCGCGCTGCTCGCCGCACGCGCGCTCGGCTGGAGCATGGCGCAGCAGGCCAGCCTCGTCGGCGCCGCGCTGACGATGAACGTCTCCATCCTCGAACTGCAGGCGCACATGGCCGAGCAGGACACGCCGCCCACGCAGAAGCAGCTGGAGCAGATCCGCAGCCACCCGCTGCGCTCGCTGAAGCTGCTGCGCGACTCCGGCGTCGACGATGCCGCCTGGCTCGAGGCCGTGCTCGACCATCACGAGCACCGCGACGGCAGCGGCTACCCGCGCGGCCGGCGCGACGCGGGCGAACTGCCCTTGCTGCTGCGCGCGGCCGACGTCTTCATGGCCAAGATCAGCCCGCGCGCGCTGCGCGCGCCGCTGCTGCCGCAGGCCGCGGCGCGCCAGCTCTTCCAGCAGGAGGCCGGCGGCCCGCTGGCCGCCGCGCTGATCAAGTCGCTGGGCATCTACCCGCCCGGCGACCTCGTGCAGCTGCGCAGCGGCGAGGCCGCCGTCGTCACGCACCGCGGCAGCACCGGCGCCGCGCCGCGCGTGGCCGCGATCAGCGACGCCCGCGGCCGGCCGGTGGCCGGCACCACGCCGCGCGACACCTCGGACCCCGCCTGGGCGATCACCGGCACGCTGGTCGAGCGCGCTGCCTACACGCGCGTGTTGCCCGAGCGCGTGTACGGGCTGGTCGAGGCCTGACGAGACACCCGCCGAGGCCGCGCTTCAGCTCACGCTGCGTCAGCGCGCTGCGGCCAACTGCGCAGCCGGCGTCGCCGCGGCGCAGGGCCAGCGGCCCTGGCACGCTGCGGCGGCCACGCGCAGGTCGTGGCCGATCACCACGCGCACGTCGGCGCGATCGGTCTCGCCGGGTGCGCGCGTGATGCCGGCGCCGTCGGGCATGCGCCGTACGATCTCGAGCGCCGCCGCCAGCTGCCCGGGCTGGTACTCGACCTGGGTGCGTGGGCTGTTGAACGGCCGCAGGTTGCTCAGCCGCGCCTGTGGCGCGCCGCGCTCGTGCAGCCAGTCGCGCAGCCGTGTCGCTGCGCCACGCATGCCGTTGCCGTTGGTGATCTCGACTCGGAAGCCGGACAGGCGCTCCGGGGCGGCTCCGGCCATGGCCCCCGTCGACGACGCCGCGTCGGCGACGACCGAAGACGTCGGCGCGCCGACCGCCTCGGTGGCGGCCGGGGACGCGGCGGCCACCGGCCCGGCGGGTGCCGTGTGGGGGGCGGGTTCGGCGCCTGGCGCCGCCCCGGGGTCGACCGCCGGCGCCGCCGCGGCCGCGGCCGCGGCCGGCCGCAGCATGATCTCGGCGCGCGCAATGTTCGTGCGCGCCATCTCGTGCCCGGGCTCGCGCGCCAGCGCTGCGCGCAGGAAGGGCAGCGCGCGCGCGTACTGGCCGCTCAGCAGCAGGGCGTAGCCGAGGTTGTTCAGGTACTGCGCGCTTTCGGGCGCGAGGTCGACGGCGTGGCCGAAGGCACTGATCGCGCCGTCGTACCGGCCGAGCACCGCCTGCGCGATGCCCAGCGCGTGGAAGGCCGCCGCGTTCTCGGGGTCGGCGAAGGCTGCCTTCGAGTAGGCCTCGGCGGCCTCCTGCCAGCGGCCCTCGCCCTGGTAGGCCTCGCCGAGCGCGGCATAGGCGCGGCCGTTCGCCGGGTCGCCGCCGTGCGAGACGCGCATCAGCGGCTCGATGCGCCAGGCCGCGCCGGCGCGCGGCTCGACGCTGGCGCAGCCGATCAGCGCGGCGCTCACCAGCGTGCCGAGGGCGACGGGGGCAAGTCGGAAGGCGGGCATGGTGTTTCTCCTGGAACGCGGGGCGGTGTCGCGACACTCAGCGGCCGCCGGCGAAGGTCGGCAGCAGCAGGCGGTAGACCTGGATCATGGCCGGGCCCATCAGCACGACCATCAGCGAGGGGAAGATGCAGAACATCAGCGGGAACAGCAGCTTCAGCGCGATCTTCGCCGCGGCCTCCTCGGCCTTCTGGCGCCGCCGGGTGCGCAGCATGTCGGCGTGGATGCGCAGCGATGCGGCGATGCTCGTGCCGAAGCGCTCGGCCTGGCTGATCATGGTCACGAAGCCGTCGACCTCGTCGACGCCGGTTCGAATCGCGAAATTGCGCAGCGCCTTCTCGCGGTCGGCGCCGGCACGCAGTTCCAGGTTCACCAGGCGCATCTCCTCGGACAGCACCGGGCTCTTGAACTGCATGTCCTCGGCCACTCGCATCAGCGCCGACTCGGTGCCGAGACCGGCCTCGACGCACACCGTCATCAGGTCGAGCGCGTCCGGAAAGCTCTCGAAGATCTCGCGCTGGCGCCGTGTCACCTTACCCGACAGCCAGGCGTTCGGGCCGTAGTAGCCGAAGCAGGCCATCAGCAGGATGATCATCAGCAGGTTGTTGCCGCGCAGTGTCGAGCCGGCGAGTGACATGCCGGCGAAGGCGAGCATCGGCAGGCCCAGCGTCAGCAGGGTCTTCACGCCGAAGAAGACCGTCGGCGCCGCCGGGTTGCGGATGCCGGCATGTGCAAAGCGCAGCTTCAGGCTCGACTTCTCGAATCCCTCCTCAGGTGCCGAGAGCTTGCCGATCGGCCGCGAGACGTTCGCGAACCACTTCACCCATCGGTCCGAGCGTGCCGGCCGCGCGTCGCCGGCGGTGAACTCGCGCAGCCGGTCCTGCGCGGCGTTCGGTCGCATCACCGCGGTCGCGCCGAGCACGCCGGCGACGACGACGACGAAGACGAGCACGAGAAAGGCGATCTGCAGGGTCGTCATGGAGGCCTCGCTTGACTACACGCGGATGCGGATGATCTTGCGCATCCACAGGATGCCCAGCAGCATCATGAACAGCGCGACGCCGATCAGCTTCTGACCGGCCGGGTCGGTCCAGAGCACCGACATGAACTTCGGGTTGATGAGGTTGACCATGAAGGCCACGCCGAAGGGCAGCGCGGTCAGGATCTGGCCCGACAGCTTGCCCTCGGCCGACAGCGTGCGCACCTCGCCGAGCAGCTTCAGTCGCTCGCGCACGATCGCGCTGATCTTGTCCAGCAGCTCGGCCAGGTTGCCGCCCGACTCGCGCTGGATCATCACCGCGACGACGAAGTAGCTGACGTCCGGCAGCGGCACGCGGTCGGCCAGACGAGCCAGCGCCTCGTGCGCCGGCACCCCATAGTTCATCTCGTCGAACAGGATGCGGAAGTCGCGGCCCAGAGGGTCGGCGAGCTCGTCGCCGATCATCTTCACCGCCGTCGGGAAGGCGTGGCCGGCGCGCATCGCGCGACTCATCAAGTCGAGCGCCTCCGGGAACTGGCGCTCGAAGCGCTCGACCCGTGCCGCCTTGCGCGACCCCACGCGCCACCAGGGCAGGATCGCCAACGCCAGCGCGAGCGCCGCGCCAAGGATCGGTGGTCGCCCGAGCAGCGAGGGCAGCAGCGCGCCGAGCAGCGCCAGCCCGGCCGACATCAGGATCAGCTCACCCGGCGACACCGCCATGCCCGAGGCCTTGACGTGGCGCGACAACTGCTGCCCTGCCTCGCTGCGGTCGAGCAGGTGCTGGAACCAGGGCAGCCGCGTCAGGTTCTGCTCGCGCGCGATGCTGACCTCGACCTGCAGTTCGCCGCGCAGCGCTGCCAGGCGCTGCGCCACGCGCCGCGCCTCGGCGCTGCGGCTGGAAGCCCAGAGGTTGTACAGGCCCTCGAACGCCAACACCACGGCCAGGAAGGCCAGCACCGCGAACATGATGAAGGAGGTGTCCATCGCCCTCGCCTCCTCAGACTGCGCGCCGCACCGGCGAGAACATCGTCTCGGGCAGGCGGATGCCGCGCGTCAGCAGGCGGTCCCAGAAGCGCGGGCGCACGCCGGTGGCGGTGAAGTGGCCCTCCACCGCACCGGTGGGCGAAACGCCGGTCTGGCGGAACTGGAAGATCTCCTGCAGCGTCAGCGTCTCGCCCTCGATGCCGGTGACCTCCTGGATGCTCGTGATCTTGCGCGTTCCGTCGGACAAGCGGTTGGCCTGGATGATCACGCCGATGGCCGAGGCGATCTGCGCGCGCGCCGCGCGCATCGGCAGGTCCACGCCGGCCATCGCGATCATGCTTTCCAGGCGCGCCAGCGCGTCTCGCGGCGTGTTCGCGTGGATCGTCGTCATCGAGCCCTCGTGGCCGGTGTTCATCGCCTGCAGCATGTCCATGGCCTCGGCGCCGCGCGTCTCGCCGAGGATGATGCGGTCCGGTCGCATGCGCAGCGCGTTGCGCACCAGCGCGCGCTGCGTCACCTCGCCACGACCCTCGACGTTCGGCGGCCGCGTCTCCAGGCGCACCACGTGCGGCTGCTGAAGCTGGAGCTCGGCGGCGTCCTCGATCGTCACGATGCGTTCGGTCGGCGCGATGTAGCTGCTCAGGATGTTCAGCAGCGTCGTCTTGCCCGAACCCGTGCCTCCGGAGATCAGGATGTTGATCTCCGCCTCCGAGAGCGCGCCGATGAACTTCGCCATGTCCTCGGACACGGACTTGTACTCGATCAGGTTGTGGATGCGCAGCGGAACCACCGCGAAGCGCCGGATCGACAGGATCGGCCCGTCGATGGCCAGCGGCGGAATGATCGCGTTCACGCGCGAGCCGTCGGGCAGCCGCGCGTCGACCATCGGGCTCGATTCGTCGATGCGCCGGCCCACGCGGGAGACGATCTTGTCGATGATCTTCATCAGGTGGGCGTCGTCGACGAAGCTCACGTCGGTGAGCTCCAGGCGCCCCTTGCGCTCGACGTAGACCTGCTTGAAGGTGTTCACCAGGATGTCCGACACCGTGGCGTCGGCCAGCAGCGGCTCGAGCGGCCCCAGTCCCAGCATCTCGTACTGGATGTCGCGCACCAGGCCGCGGCGCTCGGCCGCGTTGAGCACCAGGTTCTCCTCGAGCAGCAGGCGCTCGACCATGTTGCGCAGCTCGTCCTTCAGGCGCTCCGGCGACAGGCTTTCCATCGCCTCCAGATCGATGCGCTGCAGCAGCAGCTGGTGGATCTGCACCTTGATCGAGTGGTAGGCGCGCGTGCCCTGCGCGGCCTCCTCGGCGGTCTCGGTCATCGGCGCGAAGCCCGAAGGCGCCGCACCCAGTCGTTCACGCAGGCTCATGGTGTGCCCCGGTTCGTGGCATGGGTCGGTTCAAGGGTGAGCATCGCCGGTCTCCTCAGGGCGCCGCGCCACGGAACAGGCCCGACAGCCAGCCGCTGCGAGCGCGCGCCTTCTCGGGGGCGATGGCCGCGGCCAGCTCGCGCAGCGCCTTCGTGATCGCGCTCGAGCTGGCCAGCTTGTCCACCGGCACGCCCTGGTTCACCGACGAGGCGACCACGTCGTACTGGTTCGGCAGCACGATCACGTCGTCGACGCCGAGTGCCTTCTTCAGGTCGGCCAGCGTGATCTCGCCGCTCTTGGTGTGGCGGTTCACCACCCAGTGGATCTTGCGCGCCGGGTAGTCGAGCGAGCGGAACACGTCGCGCAGGTGGCGCGCGTCGCGGATGAAGGGCAGCGTCAGCTGCAGCACCGCGTACAGGCCATCGCACTGGTCGAGCGCCTTCAGCGTCACCGCGCTCAGCGAGCGACCGGCGTCGACGATGATGTAGTCGAACATCGTGCGCGCCAGCGCCAGGATGGTCTCGACGTGCTGCGGCTGCACGTCGACGGCGCGCGCCGGGTCGTCCGGTGCGGCCAGCACCCACAGCTGCGGCCCGATCTGCGCCATCGACGACTGCAGCAGTTCGGCGTCCAGGCGCTGGATGTTGCGCGCCACGTCCGCCACGTGGCTCTGCGGCTGCGCGCTGCTGACGAACAGCACCGCGTCGCCGAACTGCAGGTTCAGGTCGATCAGCGCGACGCGCGCGCCTTCGCGGCCGGCGAGGATGTGCGCGACGTTCGCGGCGATGAAGGTCGAGCCGCTGCCGCCCTTGCTCGAGACGAAGGCCAGCACCTCGCCGTGGCGGTCGGCGGCGGCAGCGGCCGCGACCGGCGCGCGCTTGCGCACGAGTCGCTGCACCGCCTCGGCCACGGCCGCGGGCGAGGCCGGCGAGGGCAGCACCTCGCGCACGCCGGCGCGCATCGCGCGCATCAGGAACTCCGGTGTCAGGTCACCCGCGACGAGCACGTACTCCAGCTCCGGGTGCGCCTGCGCGAGCCGTTCCAGCGCCTCGAAGTCGACCAGGTCGGTGGTCTCGGCGATCACCAGGTCGGGCCGGCTGCCGTTGACGAGCACGTTCACGCGGTGCAGCGGCTGGATGGTGGTGGTGATCTCGCTGCCCGGCTGCGCGGCCTGCAGCGCGGCCTGCCAGGTCTCGGCATGCGCGGCGGCGGGGCTGACGATCTTCAGTTTCATGGGGGCGTACTCGGGGGACCTCAGTTGCAGGCCGGGTTGTTCGCGCTCGTCATGTATTCGCGCGACAGCGTGGTGCGAAACGGCGGCAGCGTCGGCTGGAAGCTCGTGAAGGGGATGAACGACTGCTGCGTGTAGCCCGACAGCGTGACGGTCACCGACTGGCAGGTGTTGGCGTTGCAGCCTGCGGGCAGGTACTCGAGCGTGATGTTCGAGTTGGCCAGTTCGCCGAGCATCGCGCGCATGCGCGTGCGGATGTCGGCGTCGTCCAGGTCGCAGACCACCGCCATGCGCGTGCCCAGGCGCGTGGCCTCGCCCGCGGCGTTCCAGACCCACAGCACGCGGCCGATCTCGGCGGCGCCGATCAGCATCATGAAGAACACGATCGCCACGAGCGCGAATTCGACGGCGGCCACGCCGCGCGTGCCGTGCCACCGTCGGGCCATCAGGCAAGGCGCGCTCACGTGCCCGCTCCCTGCGGCATGCTTGCGCGGATCGTGTCGAAGGTGATGTTGGCCAGCACCCAGGTCGCCAGCGACTGGAAGCGCAGGCCGGTCACACTCACCGTCACCAGGTTCACCGTGCCCTGGCCGGTGGCCTGGCGGCGGTGCGTGCCGGCGCAGTTCGACGCGTCGCAGACCGTCACCATCGCCGTCGTCAGCCCGGGCACCAGCGGGTTGCCGGTGGCCGTGGTGCGGCCGTACACGACCAGGTTGCGTGCTGCGGTGATGGCCGCTGCGTCGCCGGCCGGGAACTGCGCGAGGTAGCGCGAGGCCGCTCGCGCACCCTTGACCACCGTGTTGTACTGGTACATCGCGCGGCCGAATTCGCTTGCCGCCATCAGGATCGTGGCGAGCAGGACCACGGTCAGGCCGAACTCGACCGCGGCCACGCCGCGCTGGCGGCGCGAGGGTTCGGGGGAGCGCGTTCTCATGGCCGTCGCTTCATTGCACCAGCGTCGGCACGAGCGCGCCGCCACCGCCGGGCCCCCCGGCGCCGCCGGTGGTGCGGCACGGGCTGCTGGCGTTCGACGCGTTGCCGCGGAACTCGATGTACAGGTTGCCATTGCCGTTGCCCTTGGACATCGGGTTGAGCAGCAGAACGCAGGCCATGCCGAGGATGGGTTCGGTGTTCGAGGCACAGCCGATCACCGGCACCGCCATCAAGCGGCGATCGGCGCCGTAGGTGCGGTAGTCGTTGAGCGAGGCCACCGCGTCCTGGCCGACGACCACGTTGCCCGGCATGTTCAGTTCGGCGGGCACGAAGACCTTGTTGGTGATGCGCCGGGCAATGAAGTCGGCGTAGGCGCTCGTGCCGACGCCGATCACCGGCGAACCCGGCGCCTTGTTGGGGTAGGCGTAGCCGGTCAGGTCGGGCGGTGCGGTCGCCGCGGTCTCGCCGCTGGCGTTCGCATAGATGCCGAAGCGCGTGTTGTAGGCCAGCTTGGATCCCTGTTTCACGCCGGGTTCGCGGATGTTGTCGCCGACCTTCAGGCCACAGACCTGCTCGCGGCCGTAGAGCTGCTCGCGCAACTCGTTCGTGCCTCCGGCGTTGGGCGTGAAGTCCACCCACTTGAAGCCCCCGGTCACGTCGGTCACCGCGTCGTTGTTGTTGCCGTTCGTCGTGAACTGGGCGGTGATCCACTCGCCCACCGTGTAGCCGAAGTTCGGCGCCGCGCCGCCGGCCTTGCGGCATACGCCGAGGGGCGCGTTGCTGCAGAAGGTCTGGCCCGGCGCCAGCGTCGCCACGCCGACGGCGTTGACGTCGTTCGCGCCCGCGCCGACCACGCCCATCACCCAGGGCACGATGCCGTTGGCGCGCGCGATGCACATCGCGAAGCGCGAGTTCACGCTGGCGCCGGCGGTGCGAGAGACGTAGCCGCTGTTCGGCCCGAGCGCAGTGCTGAAGCGCACGTCGGCCGCCGCGATGCTCACGGCCGGGCCCTGAAGCTGCGCGCGGTTGCGGCCGCCTGCGAAGATGCCCGCGGCCTCTGCCCTCTGCAGGAAGTTCGCCGGGCAGGTGGCCACGCCGGTGCCCGCGCCCGACTGGCAGGTCAGCTCCTGCGCCGCCGCCAGTGCGCATGCATCGGCGGCCGACTGCAGCTCCGCCTTGTTGATGTACAGCCGGCCGCTGTCCACCGCCAGGCCGAACATGCCCAGCAGCACGAGCAGCGAGACGGCGACCATGATCGCGACGGCGCCGCGCTGGGCGCTCGGGGTCGGGCGATGCAGGGGGTTCATCGGCAGGGTTTCCCGCGCGGGGCTCAGCGGGTGCCGGCACCACCGCCGCCGCCGACGCCGATGTTGATGACGTTCGTCGCCGGCGGCGCCTTGAAGCTGTCGACGTAGCGGTCGGTCGCCTCGCGCGTGCTGCGGCCGTCGACGGCGGGGGCGACACCCTGATTGCGCGTCGGCGCGTTCGGGTCGATGAGCTGCTGCGCGCGCAGCTGGCGCGTGGCGTCGCCGAAGGTCTTGTCCCATTCGGAGGTGCTGGTCGCGCAGCCGCCGAGCGCGGCAAGGGCGGCCAGGGCGGCGAGCGCCGGCGCGGCGCGGCGGGTCGGGTCGAACGGGCGGTTCATGGCGTGTCCTTCTTGCGGGTGTCGAAGCCGCCTTCGGCCGCTTCGGTGGCCGGGGCCGGCGCCGCGGCGGCCGGGGCGGTGGCGGCGGGCGCGGGGCGGCGGCCTTCGAGCTTGCCTTGCCAGATCAGCTCGCTGCGGCTCGGCGGCACGTAGTTGTCGGTGGGCAGCTTGTAGTCCGGCGGCAGCGGCGCCACCAGGCGCGGCGTGATCACGAACACCAGCTCCGAGCGGTCGGTCTGGAAGTCGGTGCTGCGGAACAGCGCGCCGATCACCGGCAGTTCGCCCAGCAGCGGGAAGGCACGCACGTTCGTCGTCGTGTTGTTCTTGATGAGGCCGCCGATCGCGAAGCTCTGGCCGTCCATCAGCTGCACCGTCGTCTCCGCCTTGCGCGAGGTGAACGAGGGCAGCACCGCCAGCCCGGCCACGCCCGGTGCGCTGATGCCCACGCCCTCGCGGTTCAGCTCCGACACCTCGGGACGCACGCGCAGGTTGATGCGGCCGTTGCCCAGGACCGTCGGCGTGAACTTCACCGACACGCCGAACTCCTTTTCCTCCAGCGTCACGGTCCGGCCGCCGTTGTCGTTGCTCTGCGAGACCGGGATGAAGATCTTGCCGCCGGCCAGGAAGCTGCCGGTCTGGCCGCTGATCGCCATCACCGTCGGCTCTGCCAGCACCTTCACCAGGCCGTCGGTCTTCTGCATGTTCAGGGCACCGTTGGTCACGCCGCGTCCGGGCACGGTGCCGTAGGTGGTGACGTAGGTCGGCCGGCCCAGCGCGTCGTAGGTCAGAGTCACGTTGCCGCCGCTGATGCCCGGGATCGGCACGGTGCCGCCGACCACCGCGTCGACCGAGCTGAAGGGGACGCCACCCGGCCCGGCGCGGCTGATCTGCCCGAAGGCCGCCGGCGCACCGCCGAGGATGCCCGACAGGAAGCGCAGCATCGAGCCGTCGCCGGGGACGTAGGCGCGCGAGAAGTCGATGCCGAACTGGTCGAGCAGCGACTTCGACACCTCCGCCACCTTGACCTCGAGCATCACCTGCTGCGGCGCGCCGACGTCGAGCATCACGACGACGCGCGGGTTGGCCCGGCCTTCGCCGCCGCCGCCCTCGCCTTTGCGTACGTAGGCGTTGGCGAGTTCGGTGGCGCGCGCCAGCGCCTCGGCGTCGCTGACCGTGCCCGACAGCACGATCGAGTCGAAGGCCGCCGTCACCCTGATGCCGGTCTCGCCCGGAAGCAGCTGCGCCAGCACCGCCTGCAGCGCGCTCGTGTCCATGCTCACCACCACGTCGAAGGCAGTGCACAGGCCCTCGCGGTCGAGCATGACGACGTTCGTCGAGCCGATCGACTTGCCGAGCAGGTAGACCTCGGTCGGCCCGAGCAGCAGCACGTCGACGTCGGCCACGCCGGGCCGCGTGTCGATGGCCGGTGCCTTGCCGACGTTCTCTTCCTTCGAGTTCTGCCCCGGCGTCTCGGTCGGGCGCGCGGCGCGCGCGTTCTCGGGGTTGCCCAGCAGGATGCGCGCGACCGGCGTCCTCGGCTTGATCACCGTCGACTTGCCCACCGGGATCTGCACCACCGGCGCGACCTCGACGCGGCCGCAGGGCGCGGCATTGCTGATTGCCGGGGGCGCGGTCGGTGCAGTGGTCGGCAGCGTGCGTGCCGGTTTCGGCGGCGTGCGCGTGGCGGCGGCGAGCGCGGCGAGTTGTTGCGGGTCCGCCGCGGGCGCGGCCTGGCCGGCCGCGGTGGCGGCCAGCAGCAGGCCCGCCAGCGTGTGCGGGACGATGGATGTGGTTTTCATGGAATCTCCCTGGGGTCGCTCGCGGCGCGGTCGCTCAGAAGCACTCGGTGATCTTGGCCAGGCCGCGGATCACCTCGACGCATTCGGTGCCGCGTGTCGGCGCCGCGGCCACCACCGGCGCCGGCTTGGGCGCCGCCTTCTTCGGTGCGGCAGCCACGGCCTTGGGTGCGCTCGGCGGCGGCGCGGCCGGTGCCGGTGCGGGCGGTGGCGTGTTCGCAAAGCTCGCCAGCAGCTCGGCCTTGGTCACGCCGCTGGTGGTGCTGGCGACCGGATCTCCCTGGTTGCGCAGCACCAGGCTGAGCGTGCCGACGCTGCGCGCCAGGTCGAGCAGCTCGGCCTGCTCGGGCGCCACCTCCAGCGTCACCGCGTTCACGACCTTGGGCTTGGTGGTGTCGCGGTCGGCCTCCTGCGCCACCGCCAGCACCAGGATGCGCTCGAGCACGATCTTCGACACCGCGCTCTCGCCGCCGCGGCGCGTGCCTTCGGCCTGCGTGTTCACCATGATGTCGACGTAGGTGCCGGGCAGCGAGAAGCCGGCCACGCCGCTGACGTCGTTGACGCGCACCGTCATCGCGCGCTTGCCTTCGGCCACCACCGCCGACAGCCCGCCCTTCGTGCCTTCCGGCGCCAGCCGTCCGGACAGGATGGGCTCGCCGCGCTGCACCGCCGACAGCACCACGCGGCCGTTCAGCCTGGCCGGCTCGACGAAGGCGCCGGGCGGCGTGCTCGACTGCGGCCAGTCGACCATGCGCACCATCTCCGGCGAGATGCGCCCGCCGAGCTCGATGTCGATCGCGGCCACCGCGATCTGGCCCCTGCCGCCGCCTTGCTGCTGCATCCAGCGGATCGCGATCACCACCGCCGCCAGGCCGGCGATCACCGCGATCACCAACATCAACCACGCTCTCGATCTCATCGCGGACTCCCTGTCTCGGTGTGTTCAGACTGTGCCGATGCACCCGTGCCGGCGGCACCACCCGACTGCGCGGGAGCCGCCTCCTCGGCCGTGCCGAAATACGCGTTCCAGGCCCAGACGATGCGCTCCGGCGACAGGGCCGGCGCCTCGCCGAGGTAGGCGCAGCGGCTTGCCACCAGGTGTGCCAGGTCGCGCGGGTAGCAGGCCAGCAGCGGCCGGCCGCTGCGGCTGTGCAGCTCGCCAAGCAAGCGTGCGAAGCTCGGCGCGTCGAAGCCCATGCCCTCGGCGGTGCAGGCCTGCTCGAAGATCTCGCGGTAGGCCTCGGCAGCGACCGGGCCGACGTGGATCTTGTGGCCCAGGCGGCGCAGGAAGGCGGCGTCGTCGAGCGACTGCGGCGGCAGGTTGCTCGAGAACACCAGCACCAGGTCGAAGGGGATCGTGAACTTCGAGCCATTGCGCAGCATCAGGTGGTCGTGGCGCCGCTCCATCGGCACGATCCAGCGGTTCATCAGCTCGCGCGGCGTGACGATCTGGCGCCCCAGGTCGTCGACGATGAACAGCCCGTTGTTCGCCTTGAAGTGCGGCGGTGCTTCGTAGAAGCCGCTGCGTGCGTCGAAGCTCAGGTCGAGCATCTCGAGCGTGAGCTCGCCGCCGGAGACGACGCGCGGGCGCTCGCAGGCCACCCAGCGCGCGTCCGGCCGGGCGCGGTTGTCGAGCGCGCTGCGTGCGCCACCGCCGGGGGCGGCCGCGGGCGTGTGCCAGTGCGGGTCGAACACGCGCACGACCTCGGTGTCGACGGCGATCGCGTGCGGCACCAGCACCGTGCCGCGCAGCAGGCGGTGCAGGTGCTCGGCGAGCCAGGTCTTGCCGGCGCCGGGTTCGCCATGCAGCAGCATCGGCCGGCCGGAATTGAAGGCAGTGCCGAGCTGGTCCTGCAGCTCGGGCGCGACCACCAGCCCGGCAAACGCCTTTCGTACCTCGGCCTGCGTGATGCGCTGGTGGACGATGGACTGCGCGGCCACGCGCTCGCGGTAGGCCTCGAGCGTCACCGGCGCGGGCCCGGTGTAGAGGTTGCGGGCCAGCCACTCGGCGGCACGCAGGCGGCCGGCGCCGGTGAGGTCGAACTGCACGTCGGAATCGGTCGCGCCGCGGCGCGAGACCTCCACCAGCCCTTCGCGGCGCATGAAGGCGGTGAGCTGCTCGACCACCGCGCCGGCCAGGCCCAGGTGCGTGCCCAGCTCGGTCAGGCGCGCCAGGCCGTGCTGGAACATCACCTTCGCGAGCAGCTCGACGAGAAAGGTCGGCGCCAGGCCCGTCTCCTCGACGGTCTGCGGCGCGCGCAGCGCCGCCGGGCACGCACCGCGCTCGGCGTTCTTGGGGAAGCTCACGAGGCTCATCGGGTGGACCTCAGGCGATGCCGCGCCAGGCGAGCGCGGCGAGCGTGCCGCTGGCGATGGCCAGCGCGTAGGGCAGGCGCGCGGCGGTGGCCACCAGTGGCGCGGGCACGGCCAGGCCCTCGCGCATCGCGAGGCGCTGCGTCCACTGCAGCCACATGCCGTGCAGGTTGGCCAGGGTCTGCGCGGCGACACCGCGGCCGAGCATGAAGACGACGGACAGCAGCCCGCCGGCGACGAAGGTCGCGAGCACCGCGGCCAGCACCGCCGGCACGCCGACGAAGGCGCCGACCATGGCCATCAGCTTCACGTCGCCGGCGCCGCAGGCGCGCAGCAGGTACAGCGGCAGCAGCGCCGCCAGTCCGGCGAGGGCGCCGCTGGCCGGCGCCCAGGCGGCGGTGCCGGCGAGTGCGGGCTGCGCGGCGAGCAGCGCAGCGGCGTGCAGCACCGCGGCAGCGGCCAGGCCGGCGAGCACCAGGCGGTTCGGGATGCGGCGCGACCGCAGGTCGGTGACCACGGCGGCCGCCAGCAGCGCGGCGAGCACGACGAGGGAGAGGGTCGGGACGGCGGTCACGGAACGGGGCTCCTTGGAAGCGGGGGCGGGGCCCGCAGGCCCCGCCGTGGCCCGGGTTGCGGCCCGGGCCCTCGTTCACCGAGTCGGTCGATCAGTGGGCGTCGTCGAGCGCGGTGGACACGGCGGTGAAGATGTCGACCAGGCTCGTGCCCAGCACCTGGAGGGCGCCGATGATGAACACGGCGACGAGCGCGGCGATCAGGCCGTACTCGATGGCAGTCACGCCTTCTTCGTCACGAACGAACTGCTTGAGGGATTGAACGAGTTGCATGCTTCTTACTCCTGGGACGTTGAGTTGTTGCGGTCGGGGACCGCTTTCGCTGCCACCGATCCGCAAGGGGCCGGACCGATACCCTGCGGGCCTGTTGCTGTGACGCCGGCCCGCGAAACGCGTCGTGGTGACTAGAAGCTCGCGGCGATGGCTGCCACCGCCGCAGCGACCCAGTATTCGTAGAGGTCGGACAATGCGGTGCCGAAGGTCGTGAACATCGGCAGCAAGCTGAGCACCAACACCGCGGCGATCAGGCCGTACTCGATCGCCGTGACCCCGGTGTCGTCGCGCGTCCAGCGCTTCAGACCGTGCACCGCGCGTTGCACGGTGCTCGTCAGGAAGAGGGTGGTCGGCGTGTCCATGGACTTCACTCTAGGGATGCCGTGGACGGGCGAACAGGGAGCTACCGACCGATTCGGCCAGGGAGCTTGCTCCCCCCTGGGGGGGAGCAAGCTCCCCCCTCGAATGAAGCCTTGCCAGGATGCCGAGCTGCGCCATCAGCACCGCGGCGGGCGCGTTCTTCTCGACGAAGGCCTCGGCGCCCTGGCGCAGCGCGCGGACGCGCGTGGCCGGGTCGCCGTGGCTGGTGAGCACCAGCACGCGGGCATGGCGGCGCAGCGCCGGCAGCAGCGCCAGGCCGTCTTCCCCGGCGAGGTCGACGTCGAGCACCACGAGCTGCGCAGGGCTGGCGGCCATCGCCGCGTGGGCCTCGGCGGCGCCGGCCGCGGTGGCGACGCGGTAGCCGCCCGGGCTCGCACCGATCAGCCGCGCCAGGCCCTCGCGCACGGCGGCGTGGTCGTCGATGACGAGCACGCGCAGCGGCTCGAGGGGGTCGGTGGGCATTCGGCCATGCTAGGCAGACCGACTGCCGCGGGCCATGGGAGGATGCGGGGGCCGACCGGGAGCTTTGTCCTGGTCTGCCGCGCCCGTCGCGGCCCGCGGGCACCGGCCGGCGGCGGCGCCTGCGCGCTCCGACCCCCACGCGCAGGGGGTGGCCGAGGGACGCGCGTCGAAGCCCGCCGGTCGTCCGGGCCCTCGCCTGCACGCCCCACGGGCGCGAGCCTCAGGCCCGCGTCAGCCCATGCCCGGTGGCGAAGATGTGCAGCTCGAGTCGGCCGTGCAGGCCGAGCTTGCTGTAGATCGTCGTGAGGTGGTTGCGCAGGGTGTGCTCGCTCATGCCGAGCGCCTCGGCCACGGCGATCTGCTTGGCGCCGGACAGGCGCACCATGGTCGCGACGATGTCGCGCTCGCGCGCGGTCAGACCGGCGATGCGGCGCAGCGCCGGGTCTTCGCTCGGCGGGCCGGGCAGGCGGCCGGTGAGCTGGGCCAGCACCTCGCCGAGCAGGCCGCGGTTGATCCAGACTTCGCCGGCGTGCACCTTCTCGATGGCCTGCAAGATGACCTGCGCCGACTCGGACTTGTGCAGCACGCCGCGCGCGCCCTTGAGCACGACGTGGCGGTGCAGGTCGGGGTCGTCGGCGCCGGTGAGCACGAGCACCTGGCCGGCGCAGCGGCGCTGCAGGTCGGCGAGCGACTCGGCGGTGCTCTCGCCGGCGAGGTCGAGGTCGAGCACGAGCACGTCGGCCTCGGCGAGCGCGGCGTGGTTCAGCAGTTGCTCGCGCGTGCTGGCGCTGCCGACGACGCGCATGCGCGGCTGCGCGGCGTCGATCAGGCGCTGCAGGCCCCACAGCGTGATGGCGTGGTCTTCGGCGACGAAGACGCGGATCGGTCCCTGCGCGGCGGCGCGGGCGGCCTGGGCGATGGGCACGGTGGTCGTCGGGGGCATGGGGCGCTTCGGCAAGGGGGTCAGGCGGCAACGGCGTCGGCCGGAATCGAGATGACGAGTTCGGTGTTGCGTCCGTCAGGCCGTTGCACGGCGAGCGTGCCGCCGAGCGCGGCGGCGCGTTCGGTCAGCGAGCGCGGCTCGAAGTCGGGCTGCGGCTGGCCCTGGAGGGTGCCGGCGTCGTCGCGCACGCGCAGCTCGATGCGCTCGCCGTGCTCGGCGAGCGTGATCCACACCTTGCGTGCAGCGCTGTGCTTGCGCACGTTGTTCATCGCCTCGTTCACCATGTGGAACAGCGCGCCGGCCAGCGCACGCGAGGTGTTCAGCTCCTCGGGACAGGCGAGCTCGACCTCGATGCCGAACAGCAGCCCGAAGCGCCGCACCTGGCGGCGCACTGCCGGGATCAAGGCGTTGTCGCCGCGCGCCTCGCCGATGCGCAGACCGGAGATGACCTCGCGCAGCGCGCCGATCTCGCCGTTGACGAGCTCGAGCAGCGCGTCGATGTCGGCGCGTGCCGGGTTGTCGGCGTCGACGCGGCAGGCCACGCCCTCGACGGCGTACTTCAGACCGAGGTAGGGCTGGATGGCGCTGTCGTGCAGGTCGCGGCCGATGCGCACGCGCTCGTGCGCGGTGCTTTCTTCCTGCAGGCGGTCGACGAGCGCGGCCTGCTCGATCAGGCGGAAGAGTTCGGGCGCGGCGTCGGCGAGCGCAGCCACCTCCTGCAGGCGCACGCGCGGCTGGCGCAGGCCGACGACGAGGCAGCCGTGGCGGCGCTCGTAGCGCATCAGCGGCACGACGATGACCATGCGCATGTCCAGCAACGCGGCGAGTTCGGACAGCGCCTTGGCGTGTTCCGGGCGCGGGACGCACAGGCCGTGCACGCGCAGCCCGCCGCTCAGGCCGAACCAGCTCGGCACGACGTAGGTCGTCGGGCAGCGCGGCAGCTTCGCGATCACCGGCTCGAGCCGCGCCTGGACCGCGGGGCTGATGCGGAAGGCGCCTTCGTCGGCGGTGGCGAGCGTGGCTGGCGCGGCCGCGGCGGTGGGCAGCAGCAGGCCGACGACGTCGGCCTCGGTGCCCCGGCGCAGCACGTCGACCATGCTGAGTGCGACGGCGTCGAGGCCGCGGCGCGGGTCGAGCTGGTCTTCGAGTTCGCGCACGAGCTCGAGGCGCTGGCGCAGCACGCTCATCGGCCGCGACAGCAGCGCCGCCAGCGGCACGAGCGCGAGCACGGCCGCGGCGGAGACGAGGTCGGCGCGTGGCAGATCGGTGCCGCCGGCGTAGCGCAGGCCCAAGTCGACCAGCATGCCGCCTGCGGCGGCGAGGGCGAGCAGCATGCCATGGCGCACGCCGTAGCCGATGCTGGCGAGCACCACCGGCTGGACCAGCGTGACCACCATCATCATCGTTCCCGAAGTGGTGAGGTGCATCACGAGCACGGTCCATGCCACGTCGACCCAGTAGTGCAGCAGTGCGTGGTGCGCAGTGTGGCCGCTGGCTTCGGCCCAAAGCACGATCGCCGACCACAGGCCGTAGCCGAGCAGCACGCCGAGCGCGGCGAGGCTGATGTTCGACTCGCTGTAGATCAGCAGCAGCGAGCACAGCAGCGCGACGATCGCGCGGATGCCGGCGGAGAAGCGTCGCATCTCGCTCGAGGTGCCCGAGGGCGTGGCGGCGGGGGCCTGGTCCGGGGGCACGCTGTCCCGGCCGTGGGGCAGCGCGGCGGCAGTGGGAGCGTTGGAGGCGAAAGTGGCGGCCATGGATTCCTCGGGGGCGACGCCGAGCGGGCCCGGGCCGTCTCCGGGTTGTAGCAGACGCTCGAGTGGGAACCGTTCCCGTGTTCGCGGGGGAACATGGCGCCGGTTCGTCTCATACGCCACGAAATCGGCCACCGCGTCGGGTGGCCGTCGACTCACGCCGCCTTTTGGTGCGCCCGCGCGCGCCAGTCGGCGATCAAAGCCGACCACCTGACCCGCGCCGCCGCGAGGTGGCGCGCCTTCACGTGGCCGTAGCCGCGGATGTCTTCCGGCACGCTGGCGATCTCGACGGCCAGCGGCAGCGAGGCCGCGTCCAGCCGCGCCAGCAGCTCGTCGATGCAGGCGCGGTACTCGCCGATCAGCGCACGTTCGGTGCGGCGCTCCTCGGTGCGGCCGAAGACGTCGAAGGCGCTGCCGCGCAGGCCCTTGAGCTTCGCGAGCACGCCGAAGGCGCGCAGCATCCACGGGCCGAACGACTGCTTGACGCCTTCGCCCTTGTCGTTGACCTTGCCCAGCAGCGGCGGCGCGAGGTGGTAGTGCAGCTTGTAGTCGCCCTCGAACTGTGCGCCGACCTGGTCGAGGAAGCGGCGGTCGGTGTGCAGCCGCGCGACCTCGTACTCGTCCTTGTAGGCCATCAGCTTGAACAGGTAGCGCGCCACCGCCTCGCTGAGCCGCGTGCCGCCCAGCGGCGCCTCGGCGGCGCGCACCTTCTCGACGAAGGCACGGTAGTCGGCGGCATAGGCCGCGTTCTGGTAGCCGGTGAGGAAGTCGACGCGCCGGGCGAGCAGTTCGTCGAGCGACGGCCGCCGGATCAGCTGGATGACCTGCGCGGCCGTGCCCGCGGCGGCCGCGGCACCGAGCAGCGCCTGCACGGCGGCCGGCTCGTGTGCGGCGCGGCGGCCCCACTCGAAGGCGGCCTTGTTGTTCTCGACCTGCACGCCGTTGAGCTCGATGGCGCGCATCAGCGACGCGCGCGTCAGCGGCACGCGGCCCTTCTGCCAGGCGTAGCCCAGCATCAGCGGGTTGGCGTACAGCGAGTCGCCCAGCAGCCGCGTGGCGATCGTGTCGGCATCGATCTGGCCCAGCAGCCCGGTGCCCACCGCGGTGGCCACCGCGGCTTCGCAGGCGGCCGACGGGAACTGCCAGTCGGGCTGGTGCACGAAGGCCGCGGTCGGCGCGCCATGCGTGTTCATCGCCACGTAGCTGCGGCCCGGTCGCATCACCGCGAGCGTGGCGGGGTTCGCGGCGACGATCGGGTCGCAGCCGATCACCAGGTCGGCCTCGGCGGTGCCGACCTTGGTGGTGCGGATCGATTCCATGCGGTTGGCGATCTGGATGTGGCTCCAGGTCGCGCCGCCCTTCTGCGCCAGGCCGGCGGCATCCTGCGTGACGATGCCCTTGCCCTCGAGGTGCGCGGCCATGCCCAGCAGCTGGCCGATGGTGATGACGCCGGTGCCGCCGACGCCGGCGACGACGATGCCCCAGGCGTTCTCGGCCACCGGCAGCACCGGCTCGGGCAGCGCCGGCAGCGCGTAGGGGTCGGGCCGCGCGGCCTTGTCCTTCGTCGCCGACTTCATCGTGCCGCCCTCGACGGTGACGAAGCTCGGGCAGAAGCCCTTCACGCAGGAGTAGTCCTTGTTGCAGCTGTTCTGGTTGATGCGGCGCTTGCGGCCGAACTCGGTCTCCACTGGCTCGACCGACAGGCAGTTGCTCTGCTCGGAGCAGTCGCCGCAACCCTCGCAGACCAGCTCGTTGATGACGACGCGCCGGGCCGGGTCGGCCATCGTGCCGCGCTTGCGGCGGCGGCGCTTCTCGGTGGCGCAGGTCTGGTCGTAGATGATGACCGTGCAGCCGGCCACCTCGCGCAGCTGGCGCTGGATCGCGTCGAGCTCGTCGCGGTGGTGCACGGTGACGCCGGGCGCGAGGTTCTTGACCGCGGCGTACTTCTGCGGCTCGTCGGTGACGACGACGATCTTCTTCGCGCCCTCGGCCTCGAGCTCGCGCGTCATCTCGGGCACGCGCATCGTGCCGTCCACCGGTTGCCCGCCGGTCATCGCGACGGCGTCGTTGAACAGGATCTTGTAGGTGATGTTCACGCCCGCGGCGATGCTCTGGCGCACCGCCAGCAGGCCCGAGTGGTAGTAGGTGCCGTCGCCGAGGTTGGCGAAGACGTGCGCATCGGTCGTGAACGGCGCCTGGCCGACCCAGGCCACGCCTTCGCCGCCCATCTGGCTGAAGGTCACGGTGCTGCGGTCCATCCAGACCGTCATGTAGTGGCAGCCGATGCCGGCCAGCGCGCGCGAGCCCTCGGGCACGCGCGTGCTGGTGTTGTGCGGGCAGCCGCTGCAGAACCAGGGCGTGCGGTCGCCGGCGCCGGTGGCCTTCTGCTCGGCCAGGCTGCGCTCCTTGGCCTCGATGACGGCCACGCGCGCGTCCATGCGCGCGGCGGTGTCGGCATCGACGCCGAGCTTCTTCAGCCGCCTGGCGATCGCCTTGGCGATGATCGCCGGCGTCAGGTCGGCCTGGGCGCGCAGCAGCCAGCTGCCGCTCGGGTTGGGCTGCGACCACTCGCCGCCGCTGGTGTCGCCCTCGGGCTCGTCGAACTTGCCCAGCACGTTCGGGCGCACGTCGGGGCGCCAGTTGTAGAGCTCTTCCTTCAGCTGGTACTCGATGACCTGGCGCTTCTCCTCGACGACCAGGATCTCCTGCAGGCCCTGCGCGAAGTCGCGCGTGATCGTCGCCTCGAGTGGCCAGACGACGTTCACCTTGTGCAGCCGGATGCCGAGTTCGCGGCAGCGCGCGTCGTCCAGGCCCAGGTCGTGCAGCGCCTGGCGCGTGTCGTTCCAGGCCTTGCCGCTGGCGATGATGCCGAAGCGGTCGTTCGGGCCGTCGACCACGTTGTGGTTCAGCCGGTTCGCGCGCACGTAGGCGAGGGCCGCGTACCACTTGTGGTCGAACAGGCGCGCCTCCTGCTCGAGCGCGGCGTCGGGCCAGCGGATGTGCAGGCCGCCGGGCGGCATCTCGAAGTCCTCGGGCAGCACGATGTTCACGCGGTCGGGGTCGACCCAGACGCTGCTCGACGACTCGACGATCTCCTGGATCGTCTTGACGCCGCACCACACGCCCGCGTAGCGGCTCATCGCGATGGCGTGCAGGCCCATGTCGAGGATGTCCTGCACGCTCGACGGAAAGAACACCGGCAGCCCGCAGGCCTTGAAGATGTGGTCGCTCTGGTGCGCGGCGGTGCTGCTCTTGGCGATGTGGTCGTCGCCGGCGATGGCCAGCGCGCCGCCGAACTTCGCGGTGCCGGCCATGTTGGCGTGCTTGAAGACGTCGGAGCAGCGGTCCACGCCCGGGCCCTTGCCGTACCAGATGCCGAAGACGCCGTCGAACTTCCTGCTCTGCGGGTAGAGGTCGAGCTGCTGCGTGCCCCACACCGCGGTGGCGGCGAGCTCCTCGTTGACGCCGGGCTGGAAGACGACGTTCTGCGCCGCGAGGTGCTTCTTCGCCTGCCACAGTGCCTGGTCGTAGCCGCCCAGCGGTGAGCCGCGGTAGCCGCTGACGAAGCCGGCGGTGTTCAGCCCCGCGGCGGCGTCGCGGGTGCGCTGCAGCATCGGCAGCCGCACCAGCGCCTGCACGCCGCTCATGAACGCGCGGCCGTGCTCCAGGCTGTACTTGTCGTCGAGCGTGACGCTCTCGAGGGCCTTGCGGATCGATTCGGGCAGCGGTGCGTTCATGGTCTCGGGCTCCGGCGTGGGCGCGTCTGAAAGAGGGCGCGAAGCCCGCTCGTGACCGGCCTGCGCAGCGAAGGAGTGTAGGGATTCGATCGCGCGTGGTGTTTTCTTTCCATGCCTGATTCGGCGTCGACGCAGCAAGATCCTTGCTTCGATTCGAGATTGCGGCTCAAAATCCTGCCGCATATGGCCACTCCAGGGAAAACCCCAGCCCCCGGGTCCGAAGCCGCCGAGGCCCACGGTTCGGCGCTCGACCGCTACGACCTGGCGATCCTGCGCGAGCTGCAGCAGGACGCGCGCCTGTCGAACGCCGAGCTCGCCGCGCGCATCGGCCTGTCGGCCGCGCCGACCTGGCGCCGCGTCAAGTGGCTCGAGGACCAGGGCTTCGTCACCGGCTACCGCGCGGTGATCGACCGGCGACGCATCGGCCTGGGCGTGCTCGCCTTCGTGCGCGTCGACGCCGACCGCAACTCCGGCAGCGCCACGCGCGAGCTCGAAGACGCCATCCGCCGCCTGCCCGAGGTGATCTCGTGCCACTACATCTCGGGATCGGGCACCTTCGAGCTGCAGGTCGTGGCAACCGACCTCGACGCGTTCTCGCGCTTCTCGCTCGACGTGCTGCTGAACCTGCCGCACGTGAAGGACGTGCACACCAGCTTCTCGCTGGGCGAGGTCAAGGAAGGTGGGGCACTGCCGCTGGCGCACCTGCGGGCGCCGGCCTGAGGCCGGCCGCGGCGACGCGCTCGGCGACCAGCTGCTCGAGCCGGGCCAGGCGCAGCGGCTTGGTCAGGTAGTCGTCGAATCCGGCGGCGCGCGCGCGCTCGAGGTCGTCGGGCATCGCGTTCGCACTGACCGCGATCACCGGAATGCCGGCCGTGGCCGGGTCCGCGCGCAGCCGGCGCAGCACCTCGAAACCGTCCATGCCCGGCAGCTGGATGTCGAGCAGCACCAGCGCCGGCGGGTCGCTGCGCGCGAGCTCCAGCCCGACCGCCGGCAGCGCCGCCGTGCTCAGGCGCACCCCGGGCAGGCGCGACAGCAGCGCCTGCATCAGCATCGTGTTGACCGGGTTGTCCTCGATGTAGAGCACGTGCTGCGGCGCGGCATCGGTGGCGCTGCGGCGCGCGGGGGCGGCCAGGCGCGGCACCGCCGCGTCGTCGGCCCGGGCGGGCGCCTCGGCGCGCGCCAGGCGGACCCAGAAGCGGCTGCCCTCGCTCGGCGCGCTGTCGACGCCGATCTCGCCGTGCATCGCCTCGACGAGGCGGCGGCTGAGCGCCAGCCCGATGCCCGTGCCCGGTGTCGCGGTGCGGTCGGCGTCGAGGCGCTCGAAGGCCTGGAACAGGCGCAGCTGCTGTTCGGCGCTCAGCCCCGGGCCGTCGTCGGCGATGTCGATGCGCACCGTGGCGGCGTCGAGGTGGCCGGCCAGGCGCACCTCGCCGCCCTCGCGGTTGTACTTGATGGCGTTGGACAGCAGGTTCAGCAGCACCTGCTTGAGGCGCGTGCGGTCGGCCAGCACATGGCAGCCCGCGGCGGGCATCGCCTCGGTCCGGACCCGGACGCTGCGCGCCCGGGCCATCGGCACGACGAAATCCAGGCAGTCCTGCACCAGCTCGGCCAGGTCCACCGCTTCGCGCCGGACAGGCAGTGCGCCGGCCTCGATGCGCGCCAGGTCGAGCACGTCGTCGATCAGCACCAGCAGGTGCTGGCCGCCGCGCACGATCTCGCGCAGGTAGCCGCGGTGGCGCAGCGGCAGCAGCTTCTCGGCGTCGGTCTCGAGCAGCTGGCCGAAGCCGATGATCGCGTTCAGCGGCGTGCGCAGCTCGTGCGACATGCTCGACAGGAACTGCGACTTCGCCAGGTTCGCGCGTTCGGCCTCGTCGCGGGCCACGACCAGGGCGTCCTCGGCGCGCTTGAGCTCGGTGATGTCCAGGCCGAAGGTGAAACAGGTGTAGCCGCCGCCGGCCCGCGGCCGCACGACGTGGGTGATCTGCAGGTCCACCGGCTGGCCCGTCAGGCGGTGGCGGTGGCGCCGCTGCACGACGACGGGCACGCCTTCGCGGGCGCGGGCGATCTCGGCGGCCATCTCCTGCGCGCGCGGCTCGCCGACGACCTCGTGCGCGGGCTGCCCCACCATGTCCTGCACCTGCCAGCCGTGGAGGTCGGCGAGCCGGGCGTTCGCGAAGGTGTAGCGCAGGTCCTGGTCGACGGCGCCGATGAAGCCCGGGAAGGCGTCGAGCAGCACGCGCTGTTCGGCTTCGGCGGCGCGCAGCTCGCTCACCGCGCGCTCCTCGGCGGTGATGTCGCGGAAGCTCCAGACGCGCGCCGCGTGCCGGCCGTCGTGCATCGGCACGCTGCGGCGCCACAGCACCCGGCCGTCGTTGAGCTCGACGCGGTCTTCGTGCGGGGTGTCGAGCCGGAGGATCTCGAGGATGCGCTGCACGCCGGCGTCGGGGTCGGCGAACAGGCGCCGGGCGGCGACGATGATCTCGGCCCGGCCCGTGGCCGGCGCCTGCTCCGGCGGAATGCGCCACATGTCGAAGAACTGCGGGTTGGCGAAGAGCAGCCGCCCGTCGGGGTCGTCGACGTCGTAGGCGAACATCGCGTCGCCGGTGGCGCCCAGCACCCGCTTGAGGTGCTCGAGGCTGCTCGCGAGCGCGAGCCGGTCGGCCTCGAGTGCGGTGACGTCGTGCACCGTGCCGATCATCCGGTGCGGCCGGCCATCGGTGTCGCGGAAGACTTCGCCGCGGGCATGGATCCGGCATTCGGTGCCGTCCGGCCGGCGCACCCGGTGCCGGCAGTCGTAGGTCAGCTCGCCGGCCAGCGCCCGCTTCAGCAGGGTCTCGACGGCCTGCAGGTCGTCGGGGTGCAGGCCCTGGCGGAAGACCTCGTAGCACGGCGTCACGCTGCCCGGCGCCAGGCCCCAGAGCCGGTAGTGCTGGTCCGACCAGTGCAGTTCGCCGGTCGGCACCGACCAGTCGAAGCTGCCGAAGCCCGCCACCTGTTCGGCCAGGCGCAGCTGCTGCTCGCGGCGCTCCAGCGCGGCCGCGCGGGCCGACTCGCGGGCGCGCAGCCGTTGCGACCGCCTCAGGCCCCGCTTCGCGGAGCGCGCGCCCAGGCCGGCCAGTACCAGGACGGCCGCCACGAGGCCGGCGAGCGTCGCCCCCGAGAGGCCGCCCCGCATGACCAGGCCGGCCATCAGCCCGGCGAGCACCCCGCCCGAGGCGGCGCAGACCAGGACCGAAGGCAGCGCCACGGCGGCCTGCGGATGCCAGCGCCCGACGCGCCGGTCGATCGCCTCGGCGCGCGGCAGGGCGGCACTGGCGGCCGACGGGGGGTCCGGTGTCTCCATGGCGTGTCGTGCCCGCGCATCGCGGCGCGCAGTGCGGCCGGTCCGGGGCGTTCGGTTTCTCCGAGGGTTCAGCGTGGGGTATCGGCCGGCGGTGCCGGTCCTTGATGCCGGTCCCCGCGCACGGCGTGCGGAATGCGCGCGCGCCGGCCCGGCCGGACCGGCGTGATAGCGTGGCGGCATGCCATCCAAGCTTCCGTGGCGCCACCTGTTGCTGGCGCTGGCCGTCGTCGCCGTCTGGGGGACGAACTTCGTCGTCATCAAGGTCGCGCTGGCGCACCTGCCGCCGCTGCTGTTCGGCGCGCTGCGCTTTGCGCTGGCGCTGGTGCCGGCGGTGCTGCTGCTGCCGCGCCCGGCGGTGCCCTGGGGCAACCTGGCGGCCTACGGCGTGCTGGTCGGGGTCGGCCAGTTCGGGCTGTTGTACCTGGCGATGCGCAGCCAGATCTCGCCGGGCCTGGCCTCGCTGGTGATCCAGACCCAGGTGTTCTTCACGATCGGCCTGGCGATGCACTTCGCGCGCGAGCGCGTCGCGCCCTACCAGTGGCTGGCGCTCGCGCTGGCCGTCGCGGGCATCGTCGTGATCGCCACGCACACCGACGGCAGCACCACGGTGCCCGGCCTGGCGATGGTGCTGGTGGCGGCGTTCTCCTGGGCCAGCGGCAACATCGTCGGCAAGCGCGCCGGGCGCGTGAACATGCTGGCCTACGTGGTCTGGTCGAGCGCGTTCGCGGTGCCGCCGCTGCTGGCCTTGTCGCTCGTGTTCGAGGGCTGGCCCGCGGTGCGCGAGGGCGTGATGTCGGCCGACGCCGCCACCTGGGGCGCGGTGCTGTGGCAGTCGTACGCCAACACGCTGTTCGGCTATGCCGCGTGGAGCTGGCTGCTGTCGCGCCACCCGGCGGCGACGATCACGCCGATGGCGCTGCTCGTGCCGGTGTTCGGCATGGGCGCCTCGGCCTGGCTGCTGGCCGAGCCGCTGCCGGGCTGGAAGCTGGTGGCCGCGGCACTGGTGATGGCCGGGCTGGCGCTGAACCTGGGCTGGCCCGGGATCCGCGCGGCGCTGGTGCAGCGGGGCTGAACGCGCCCCGGCGCCCGCGCCGGCCGGGCGCCGCGCACCGCCCCCGCCCGATCAGCCCGGGGGGCGCGCCTCGCGCGGCCACAGCGCCCACAGCCGCAGCGGCTGCTTCATGCGCCCGGCCTGCGCCTCGGCCTCGTCGCCCCAGCCCCAGAAATAGTCGGCGCGCACCGCGCCGACGATGGCGCTGCCGGTGTCCTGCGCCATCACCAGCCGCCGCAGCGGCGTGCTCGCCAGCGGCTCGGTCGTGTCCAGCCACACCGGCGTGCCGTAGGGGATGCTCTGCGGGTCGACGGCGATCGAGCGGCCCGGGGTCAGCGGCACGCCCTGGGCACCCTTCGGCCCGAGCTGCGGGTCGGGCAGCGGCTCCTCGCGGAAGAAGACGTAGCGCGGGTTGCTCCACAGCATCTCGTTCAGCCGTTTCGGGTTGGCGCGGCCCCAGGCCTTGATCGCCGGCCACGAGGCCTGCTCGGGGCGGAGCTCGCCCTGCTCGATCAGCCAGCGGCCGACGGATCGGTAGGGCTGGTCGTTGTGGCCCGCGAAGGCCACGCGCACCAGCCGCGTCGCGCCGTCGGGCTCGGTGAGCAGCAGCCGGCCCGAGCCCTGGATCTGCAGGATCAGCGCGTCCAGCGGATCGCCCACGTGCGCCAGCTCGCGCCCGCGAAGCGCCGCCTGCACGGCGGGCAGGGTGTCGATCTGGGCGCGCGTGTACCAGGGCTTGCGCGTGGCCAGGTCGGCCGGCGGCGCGTACAGCGGCACGCGAAAGCCCGTGCGCGGCTGGCGCTGCGCGACCACCAGCGGCTCGAAGTAGCCGGTGGCCAGGCCCTCGGCCGCACCGTCGGCCGACTCGACCCGGAAGGGCCGCAGCCGCAGCTGCAGCCACAGGCGCGCGCTGGCGTCGTCGGCCGGCGGCTGCAGCAGCGCCGCGGCGCACACCGTCGACCAGCCCGGTGCCGGCCGTTCGCAGCTGCGCCGCAGCGCCGGAAAGAGGTCGAGCGCGCGCTCGTCGGCCCAGCCGGGCAGCTCGGTCCAGTCGGCCCCGACCCAGCGGGCGCGCCCGCGCGGCCCGGCGTCGGCGGCGGCGGACGCCGCGGGCGCGGACGGTGGTGCGGCGACCGGCGCCGGTTCCGAGGCCCGTGGCGGGGGCGCGTCGGGCCCGATCGCGCAGCCGGCGAGCGCTCCTAGAATCGCCGCGCCGGCGACGACGCCGCGGCGCGAAAGGATGGTCGACATATGGCTCTGCTTCTGCTGGAGGCGCTGGGGGCCCTGGCGGTGCTGGTGGCGATCGTGTGGTGGACCATGTTCTCGGGCCGCCGCAAGGGCGAGCGCCGCGACGAATCAGACCGCTGAGCCGGCCCGGGGCGGGAAGAGGAAGGACAGTGGGTCCCGGCGCAGCCGCCGGCGGATCGCGCGGTAGATCAGGCTGCGCTCGGCGAGCTTCATGCCGCGGGAGCGCAGCGCCACGCGGAAGGCCAGGAAGAAGCTCACCGTCAGGTTCAGCACGCCGGTGGCGGCGATGCCGGCCACGCACCACCAGAATGCCGGCTCGCGCAGCACGTCGAAGCCGAGCGCGCCCACCGCGGCGGCGAGCTGGCCGGCGGACAGCGTCACGTGGCGCACCTCGATCGGCAGCGCGAAGAACGCGGCCACCGCCGGCACCAGCCCGAGCATCAGGCCGAGCGACACGTTCGCGGCCAGCCCGGAGACGTTGGCGCGCCACCAGGCCGACCAGCGCTGTGCGCGCGCCGCGCCGAGGCGCGCGACGATGCGCGGGTTCCAGGCGATCGCGCTGTCGAGCCGGTGCCAGACGAACCAGTTCTCGGCCCAGCCGGCGATCAGCGAGCTGCCGAACAGCAGCACGCCGGTGAAGGCCGCGTACAGCGCCGTGGGGCCGAGCAGGGTCAATGAATGCAGCACGTACTTCGCCTCGCCGGCGCCGACCAGCGGCATGCCGAAGGCCAGCTGGCAGGCGATCTGCACGCCCAGCACCAGCGGCGCGACCAGCGCCAGGTTGCCGAAGATGCCGGCCGCCTGCGAGCGGATCAGGTTCGCGACCTCGTCGACGAAGCGCTCGATCGCGGCCTGCTCGCCGCCCTCGTCGCCGGCGCGCGCGGCCTCGCGCACCTCGGCCAGGCGGCGCGCCAGGGCCGGGGCCGTCATCGCCGGCTGCTTGGTCGCCACCGTCCAGTGCAGCAGCTGCACGATGACGAAGCTGATCGCGTAGTTGGCCCCGGCCCAGAAGCCGCCCCAGAAGGCCGACAGCCCCAGCGCCATGACCAGGAACTTGACGTAGGTGGTGCCCGCGATCACCGCGCCGCCGCCGGCCGCGGCGCGCAGCATCGCGCGGTACTCGGCGCGGTCGCGGGTGATGTAGTGCTCGCCGGTCTCGGCGCTGCGCTCGGCGACCTTGCGCGCGAGCAGCGAGTAGTTCTGCGCGAACAGCGCCCGCAGGCTGCGGCGCTCGTCGGCGGTGCTGACGAGCTCGGCCACCAGCGCGGCCACGTCGAGCGCCGGCTCGGGGCTGAGCACGCAGGTCAGCAGGGCGTCGATGCGGTGCGTGCGCTCGACGAGCTGGTCGACCTCGAACATCACGTCGACCGAGACACCGTGCGCCTCGAGGTGCTCGTGCACGCTGCGCGCGCACTGCCGGCAGGCTTCGAGCAGTCCGCGCAGGAACTGCGCCTCGCGCAGCAGCTGTGCCGCGGCCTCGGGTGCGTCGGACTCGGCCAGCTCGCGCACGTGCTCGGCGACGCGCGCGAGCTGGCGGAACGGCGTCTCGGCCAGCAGCTCGGGGCTCATGCGCGGGCGCAGCGCCGCCGAGAAGCCGGCCGCGCGCACCGCGCTCGCCAGGAACATGATCGCCTCGAGGAAGGGGTGGCGCCAGTGGCCGCCGCGCGGCAGCGTGGGGCCGACCAGCGCCGCCAGGCGCGCGAGCGTCGGCCGGTCCATCGCCCGCAGCCAGTCGGCGTCGGAGCCGTCGGGGAACAGCAGTCCGAAGAGGACGCCCAGGTCGGCGGTGTCCGGGCTGCCCGGCAGCAGGCGCTCGTGCAGCCGGCGTCCGAACTCGCCCCACAGGTGCATGCGCGGCGCGAAGCCGAAGTCGGCCAGCAGCGCCGTGCTGTCGACCTCGCGCCAGAAGCGGTAGAGCAGCGCGGCGACGCGCTCGCGATGCTCGGGGTGGCGGTCGAGCACGTTCAGCAGGTGGCGCAGGCGCAGCAGCGGCGGCGGCGTGCCGTCCGGGGCGTCGCCGGCCTGGGTGGCCGCCGACGCCGGCGCGTGCCGCAGCCATTCGAGCAGGCGCACCAGCCACAGGTGGCGCTCGGGCAGGCCGGCCTTCGGGTCGGCCGCGTTCAGCAGCGCGGTCAGGTCCCAGCCGGGGCCGGCCTTGCGCATCGCCGAGCGGCTCAATGCAGCGTGGACGGGACCGTCAGCCCGAAATCGGCCACCGGTGCGTCGAAGGGGCGGGCGTCTTCCGTCATGCAGAAGAAGGTGCCGCGCATCGTGCCCTGCGGCGTGGCCAGCCGCGTCCAGCTCGTGTATTCGAAGCGCTCGCCCGGCGCGAGCGTGGGCTGGTGGCCGACGACGGCCAGGCCGCGCACCTCTTCGACCCGGCCCTCGGCGTCGGTGATGATCCAGTGGCGCGCGATCAGCTGCGCCTTGACGTCCCCGGTGTTGACGATCGTCACCGTGTACGCGAACGCATGCACGCCCGCTTCGGGGTCGGACTGGTCGGGCAGGGGGCGCGCCTTGACGCTGACGCTGAATTCGGGACGGGCCATGCGGCGCATTCTAGGCACCTGTCCCCGGCCCGCCGGGGGCTGCCTAGAATGCCCGGCCTTTCACGGAGACCCCGCCCATGCGCACGCACCGCATTGCCCCCAGCATCCTGTCGGCCGACTTTGCCCGCCTGGGCGAGGAGGTGCGCGCGGTCATCGACGCGGGCGCGGACTGGATCCATTTCGACGTGATGGACAACCACTACGTGCC
>Ga0116177_10000255_pt1 | contig 39117 bp, 38 predicted proteins | sample AD_STIC10_MetaG_FD_89750 | JGI IMG/M metagenome (GOLD analysis project Ga0116177, IMG submission 89750) | Active sludge microbial communities of municipal wastewater-treating anaerobic digesters from USA - AD_STIC10_MetaG | ecosystem: Engineered > Bioreactor > Anaerobic > Digestate | place: USA... | reverse complement strand
GGGCCCAACGTCATGTTCATCATGTCGCAAGCGGCCCTGCGTGGGCATCGCGCCGGCATCATGGCTGGCTTCGGGATCCAGGTCGCCAACGTCGTGTATTTCGCACTCACTGCGCTTGGGCTCGCCGGCCTGATTGCTACCTCGCCACTGGCCTTCTTCGTGTTGAAGTGGGTGGGGGCAGGTTACCTGGCGCTTATCGGCGCCCTTGCTTTGATCCGTTCGTTCAAGGCGCATATCCCGCCTGACGCCAGTCAGCCCACGCCTGTCATCGCTGTCGGACGCGGCGCATTCTTCGACGGCTTGATGCTGGGGTTCGGCAATCCGAAAACCATCATCTGGTTCATCACGCTGCTGCCGCAGTTCATCGATGCGAACAGCGATGTTCTCAGCCAGACGCTGGTAATTGGCGTGGTTGGCACGGCGATCGATATGACGGTCCAGTGGATGTACACTCACCTCGGCGGATCGTTGTCGCGCTTCCTCGGCAAGCCGCATATCCGTAAATGGTTCGAGCGTGGCGTAGGCGTCGTTTTCATCGTGCTTGCGCTGCTGGTCGCATTTGGCCTGAGGCAACATGCGTGACGTGGGGTGATGATGAGCAAGGTACGCCTGCATATCGGTGACAAGAACTACTCGTCCTGGTCGATGCGGCCGTGGTTGGCGCTGCGTGTTGGCGGCATTGCATTCGAGGAAGTGCTGCATGCGCTTCCCGAAATGGGCGGAGCAAAGCCTGCCTTCGGCGCTATCTCTCCCAACGCGCGCGTGCCCGCGCTTGAGTTGAACGATGTGGTCATCGCGGAAAGCCTTGCGATCTGCGAATGGGCTGCCGAACAGAATCCCGCGCTATGGCCCAAAGGGGCGAGCGATCGCGCGCTTGCCCGCTCCGCCGCATCGATCATGCATTCCGGCTTTCCCAACCTGCGCAACGACGCGCCGATGAACATCCGCCGCCGTACCGACGCATCCCGCATGACGCAGGCCGGACTTGATGATTCCGCCAAGGTCGATGAGCTGTGGAGCGGCTGGTTGAAGCGCTCCGGCGGCCCGTTCCTGTTCGGCGACTATTCGGTTGCCGACGCCATGTATGCGCCCGTCGTCACGCGCTTCGTGACCTATGCCATTCCGCGCTCGACAGAGGCCGAGGGTTATATGAACCGAATGGTCGCCGAGCCGCACATGGCGGCGTGGATTGCGGCAGCGGAAAAGGAAACCCGCCAGCTTCCGCGATCCGACATTGCGTAGTTACAGACGCGCGGCAAATCTGGACTGAACGAGCCGGACTAAACGAGCAGGAACGACCATGGAACTGAAAGACGCCATCCGCACCATCCCGGATTTCCCCAAGCCGGGGATCATGTTCCGGGACGTCACCACGCTGATGGGTAATCCGCGCGCGTTCCGCCAGGCGGTTGATGAGCTGGTTCAGCCCTACGCTGGCCTGAAGATCGACAAGGTGGCGGGGATCGAGGCGCGCGGCTTCATCCTGGGCGGCGCCGTGGCGCACCAGCTTTCCGCCGGCTTCGTCCCGCTCAGGAAGAAGGGAAAGCTGCCCCACAACGTCATCACCGAAAGCTACGAACTGGAATACGGCGTCGACTCCATGGAGATGCACACCGACGCCATCGCGCCAGGGGATCGCGTGCTGCTGGTGGACGACCTGATCGCCACGGGCGGCACGGCGCTGGCGGCCATCAAGCTGCTGCGGAAGGCCGGGGCCAAGGTGCATGGCGCAGCGTTTCTGGTGTGCCTGCCGGAACTGCAGGGCGATACGAAGCTGACGGCCCAGGGGATCGATGTCAGCTATCTGGTGTGGTTCGCCGGGCATTAACCAGCCTGTGGAAAAGCCCATTTTCGGCGGGTTCAGGCCCGGCCATTGACCCGGTCGGCCGCAGACGCCACCTATGCGGACTACGATCCCCTTGGAGCTCCCATGACGATTCGGTTCGACGACGACGATGATGGCGAAGACGCTTCCTCGAAAAAGGATGAGTCCCCGTCGTCCATGATGGAGAAGGCTCTTTTCGATTCCCGCACGATCCTTCTGACCGGCGAGATCAACGACAAGATCGCCCGTTCAGTCAGTGCTCAGCTGCTGGCGTATTCGGCTGTCAGCGACAAGCCGATCCTGCTCGTCCTGTCCTCGCCCGGCGGTCACGTCGAGAGCGGCGACATGATCCATGACATGATCAAGTTCGTCCGGGCTCCGGTGAAGATCCTCGGCACGGGTTGGTGCGCATCGGCTGGCGCGCTGATCTATGCGGCCGGAGAGAAAGCCAACCGCTTCTGCCTGCCCAACACCCGCTTCCTGCTGCACGAACCCCGCGGTGGCGTCGGCGGCCAGGCTTCGGACGTCGAGATCCAGGCGCGCGAGATCATCAAGATGCGCGAACGCCTGAACCAGATCTTTGCGGATGCGACCGGCCAGTCGATCGAGCGCATCAAGAAGGACACCGATCGCGATCACTGGATGAGCGCGAAGGAAGCCGTGGAGTACGGGCTTGTGGGCAAGATTGTGACTTCGCACAAAGAAATCCTCTAGCGGCATCCACATTTCATGATTTCGCATCAACCCATCGCGCGCGCATAGTCGCGCGCGATGGTGCTTTGGGACAGCATACGGCTGTGGGTTGGAAAGGTGGGGTGGCGCAGGCATGCGCCGGCCGCCGGCTCTGTCGTTGCGCACTGCGTTGTCGGCGCGGCTGTGGTTGCGCTGATGGCCGCTTCAGGCAAGCCGGAACGCGCGCGCGCGCCAACCCCGCCCGCTATCTCCGTCTCCCTGATCGCGGACTCTGCTCCGCTTCCGGCGCGCCCGCTCACGCCGCGCCCCGCACCTAAACCGAAGGCGGAGACTGCCGACACGGCTCCGCCCGTCTCCGCGTCGCCGCGTCGGGATGGTGCGCCGACCTCCACCAATGTCCCGCAACCCACGCCGTCGGCCAGCAACGACACCGTCTATCTCGGTCCGTCGCCCTTCGCCCAATATGCGCCGACAGGTGGACTGAAGGGACTGACGAACCTCGACCCCTGCGCGCCATCACGATACGGCCCGCGTCCTCGCGAATGTTCGCAGCTGGTCGCCAAAGCCGGCTCGATGGATTCGGTTGTGCCGTTGTCGAAGGAGCAGATGGCCGCGCAACATGGCGAGTTCATGCCGACCTGCGCTTACGCGGTTGGTTGTGAGGGAGGGGAGTGGATTTCCACCAATGGCACTCGCAATGTCTCGGGAACGCGCATGGCGGGCGGCGTGGAAAGCGTTGGCGGGATCACCGACACCGTGGGGCGCCTGGGCTTCAATCCAGACCATTTTGATCGCGGCTTCGGAAACTAGTAGGTTCCCGGAATGGGGTATTCGGAACGCCTGAAGCAATGGGTGGATTGGCCTGGATGGCGGCGGCATGCGCCCGCAGCTGGTTCGGTTGCGGCGCACATCGCCGTGGCTCTGGCTATCACGAGCATCCTCGCCGCGTCGGGCAAGCCGATGCCGCCAGTCGCCACGCCTCCGGAAAACGCGCCGCTGGAAGTTGCGCTCGTCGCAGAGTCTTTGCCGGCGCCCAGCGAGCGCGCACCCGCAGCCCCTAAGCCAGCGCCATCGTCGAAGGCTGCGGGCGATACGGCGCCAATCGCGCCGGCTCCGCGCAAGGATCAGCGGCAGCAGCCGGCTGCATCAAAGCCCGACCCGGCGCCGGCCGACAGCGTCTATCTCGGCCCATCGCCGTTTGCCCAACCGGCGCCGAAGGGCGGGCTGGAAGGGCTTGCGACCAACGATCCCTGCACGGCGCGGATCGGCATCAAGCCGAAGGACTGCGTGACCAACTGGGCCGCTTCAGTTGGCGCAATGGATAGCGCGTTGCCGCGCTCGAAACAGGAGATGGAGCGCTATCACGCCGAGTTCGTGACGCGCTGCCAGTACCGCGTCGGCTGCGAGCCCAACGAATTGCTCAACAACGGCGCGCGCAGTTTCGGCAACAAGTCGCCAATGGCGTCGGGGGCGGGTGGGGTGCAGGGGATCAACGAACTCGTTGGCCGGCTGGGCTTCAATCCCGACCACACCGACCCTGGCTTCGGCGACTAGTCGAAGATGTCGAACAGATCGAATCCGCCCCGGCGCTTGCGGCGTCCGTCGCGGCGATCGTCATCGTCGTCGCCATCATAGCGATAGCGTTTGTTCTTCTCGTCGTAGGAATGCTCGTTGCGCCATTTGTCCGGGTCGCGCCCGAACTGATTCACTTCCTCGTGGAAGCGGCGTTGCGCCTGCACCTGCTTTTCTGATTCCTCGCGCTCCTGGACGAGCAGCTTGTCGAGCTCGCCGCGGTCCAGCCATACGCCCTTGCACGTCGGGCAAATGTCGATGTCCACGCCTTCCCGCGAGATCTTCTGCATCTGGGAATTATCGTTCGGGCACAGAAAAAGCGGCAAGTATCCCTCCTAACAAACAAACTCAGGGGAGCAGGTAGGGTGTCGGTCGGGTTACACAAGTTTCGTTCGCGACAGACGGATGATAAGTGCGTTATCGGTTCGCTGGATGTTGCGGAACTGTGATTACACATGACGAAGATTCTCCCGGCTGCGCTTGCGGCCTTTGGACAGAAAGCCGGCTGCCTGTGAACTATCGCCACGCCTTCCACGCCGGAAATTTTGCTGATGTGGTGAAGCACGTCGCGCTGGCGCTGTGCTTCGATCGGCTCAACGCCAAGGAGGCGCCGTATCGGTATATCGATACGCACGCCGGGATTGGCCTCTACGATTTTGAAGGCGAGGAGGCTGGCCGCAGTCCTGAGTGGAAGGATGGTGTTGGTCGGATATGGGAGGCCGAGCGCGGCGCGCCTGAATCCGTTCGTGCAGCACTGGCTCCGTGGCTGAATGTGATCCGGCGGCTGAACTCAGGCGGATTGCAACACTATCCCGGTTCGCCCGTGCTGGCGGCCGAACTGATGCGCGAAAACGATGCGCTGCGTCTGTGCGAGTTGCACCCGCCGACTGTGGAATTGCTGCGCCAGGCTATGGGGCGCGACAAGCGCGTGAAGATCGAGGAGCGCGATGGCTTCGATGCGCTTCCAGCTTACCTGCCACCTCCCGAGCGGCGTGGACTGGTGCTGATCGATCCGCCGTTCGAGGCGGGTACGTCAGGGCGCAAGCTGGATTTCGACTGGATGCTCGCGGTGGCAGCCAAGGCGGTGAAGCGCTGGCAGTCAGGCACCTACATCTTCTGGCGACCGATCAAGGACATGGACGCAGTTGCAGCGTTTGATGGCGAACTCGCAAGTATGCTCATCGAGCAGGGTGGAATTCCGGCCGACAAGTTGCTGGTCGTCGACCTGTGGGTGCGCGCTATTGGACAGGGGTCACTGGCGGGCGCCGGCGTGGTGATCGTAAACCCGCCCTTCGGCGTCGCGGACCATCTGCGTGCCGTTTTGCCGTGGCTTTGCGATCTGATGAAGCAGGGCGAAGGCGCGGGTTGGCGCGTCGAAAACGCAGCACAGGTCTGAACCGATACAGAAGCTTAGCCGAACAGCGAGCGCCAGAACGGCTGCTTTTGCTGCGCAGGCCGAATGGAACGCCAATCGGTGCGGGCAGGGCGATCCTGTGTCAGGCGCATCGCGGCCGTAACAGGCGCCAGTGCATCGGCGGCGGCCCAGCCGGCATTGCGCGCGGCGTGCTCCGACGGATACGCGCGGCGCGTGACCAATACGCGACCTTCCGGGCTCAGCACGCTGTAGCACCAGTCGGAACCACGTCCGGACGTCTTAACCCTGAGAGTTCTGTTCGACATGAAGCGACAACTGCAAGTTCGTTGCCGCGCCGCTTAACCTTTGCCGCGCCTCAGCTCGCGTAGTCGTACGGGCCGCCCTTTTTCAGCGCGTCGTGGTAGGCGGGACGGGCGTGGATGCGGTCAAGGAAGGCCTTAACCATCGGACGCGATTTCGCTCCGGCGCGGGCGGCAGCGGCTTCAAGCGGGAAGCTCATCATGATGTCCGCAGCCGTAAAAGAGCCGCCAGCGAACCATTCGGACTTCGAAAGCTCGGTATCCCAATAATCGATGTGCGTCCGCACCTGGGGATCGGCCAGCCGCTCGTTAGCCTTGTTCGCAATGTTCTTTACGACACCGCGCAGCAAGCCTGGGGCGTTTTCCGGCAAGCGCGTGAAGATCAGCTTCAGCAGCAACGGCGTCATCGCCGAGCCTTCGGCGTAGTGCAGCCAGTATGTATAGCGCAGCCGTTCATCGCTGCCGGGCGCCGGAATGAGACGGCCCCGGCCATGGCGCTCGAGGATGTATTCGATGATGGCGCCGGTTTCTGCGATGGTGCGTCCATCTTCCGTGATGACCGGCGACTTTCCGAGCGGGTGAATGGCCTTCAGCGCCGGCGGGGCCAGCATCGTGGTCTTGTCGCGCTCGTAGCGTTTGACTTCGTAAAGAACGCCAAGCTCTTCCAGCAACCAGAGCACGCGCTGCGAGCGGGAATTGTTGAGGTGATGAACCGTGATCATGTGCAGCTCCCCTGTCAGTACGGGAGTGAGGATTGAACGGATCAGAAGTCAACCGAGCCCAGGCGTTTCGCGCCTAGTGATCCGCGTGATGATGCGGTTTCATCAGCTTGCCGCGCTCGGTGATGAAGATCGTGACCAGTGCGAGAGAGCCGACAACGGCGTGACCGATGAAGATCGGCGTGACCGTGCCGTCAAACTGCCGGGCGACCAGGCCGCCGATCGAGGCCGACACAAAAGACGAGGCAAAGCCGATAAGCGCCGCGCCCGATCCGGCCAGCGCTCCGAGCGGCTCCATCGCGATGGCGTTGTAGTTGGGTCCCTGAAACCCGATGCAGAAGAAAGCCAGGATCACCAGCGTATAGAACAGCGGGAACGGGACTGGTCCCTGCGAGGCGATTACTGCGTGGACCACGCTGATGATCACGAAAGCGATCAGGGCGGCGTGCGAGATCAACCGCATGCCGAGACGTTCGACGAGGCGGGAGTTGATAAGATTGGACACCGACATGGCAATGGCTGCACCGGCGAACCATAGCGCGAACCAGTCTCCGGTGTCATAGACCTCGTGATACAGTTGCTCGGACGCGGAGATGTAGCTCATCAGGCCGCCGAACAGGAAACCGGACGCGATGGTGTAGCCCAACGCTTCGCGAGTCTTGATGACCTTCACGTAGTTGCGGAACATCGTCGGCAGGTTGAGCGGAACTCGCCTTTCCTTTGGCAGCGTTTCAGGCAGCCGCAGCAGCACCCACAAGAACATGACCACGCCGAACACGGCGAGCGCCCAGAAAATGCCGTGCCATGTCATCACCTTCAGCATCAGCTGGCCGAAGAACGGCGCAACGATCGGCGCAGACATGAAGACGATCATAACCAGCGACATGACCTTGGCCATTTGTCGTCCGGCATAGAGGTCCCGAGCTGCCGAAACCGCGATGACGCGGGATCCGCCGGCGCTTGCGCCCATGAAGGCGCGAGCTGCGATCAGTAGATCAAATGTCGGCGCGTAAACGCACATGATCGCTGCGACGACGTAGAAGAACAGCGACACGAACAGAACGCTGCGGCGGCCGAAGCGGTCGGTCAGTGGTCCGTAGAAAAGCTGCGAGACGCCGAAGCCCAACATGTAGGCCACGATGATCAGCTGCCGGTCGTTTTCCTCGCGCACCGCAAAGTCCGCGCCCATCTGCGGCAGTGCCGGCAGCATGATGTCGATCGCCAAGGCGTTAAGCGCCATGAGCATCGCAGTCAGGCCCACGAACTCCCACAGCGGCAAGCGCCGGGTAGGCGGTGTCGATACCGACTGGGATGTTGAGTCGGGGGCCACGGGGTGATTGCTCACATCAGTTGATGGGGCGGGGTGTAGCGGCCTTTGCCTGCGCTGGGTAGGGCGTAGCATTGCGTTGAAAGAAGTATTTTCCGGGTATTCGTCCCCTTTCGCCGTGGGATGAGGGAGGGCTATGCTTCCACATCTGCGGGAGGGCTTTTCATGAAACTTCGTCTTGTTGGCAGCGTGGCCGTGGCCGCGAGTCTCGCCGCGGCGCTGGCTTTTGCGCAGGAAGCCCCGCAGCAGCCCGGTGCCAAGGACGAGAAGCCGAAATGGGACGTGGCTGCGCCGCCACTTCCGACGCGGACGGTCAACATCAACGTCGATGAAGGGACGTGGATGGATGTCGACGTCAGCCCCGATGGAAGGCTGATCGCGTTCGACCTGCTGGGCGATATTTACACCATGCCGATCACCGGCGGCGCGGCGACGCGCATCGCCGAAGGCCTGCCGTTCGAAATGCAGCCGCAGTTCTCGCCGGATGGAAAACGCATCGCGTTCACCAGCGATCGCGGCGGCGGAGACAACATCTGGGTGATGAATGTCGATGGTTCCGACAAGCGCCCGCTGACAAAGGAAGAGTTCCGGCTGCTGAACGAGCCGAGCTGGTCGCCCGATGGTCGCTTCATCGCGGCGCGGAAGCACTTCACGACGGCCCGTTCGCTGGGGACTGGCGAGATCTGGATTTATCACGTCGGCGGCGGCGGCGGGTATGTTGCGGTGAAGAAGGCCAGCGACAGCCTGCAGAAAGAGCTGGGTGAGCCGGTTTATGCGCCGGACGGGAAGTCGATCTACTACACGCGCAACGTTTCGCCGGGGAATACCTTCGAGTACGCGCAGGATTCCAACGGCAGCCTGTTCGAGATCGAGAAGTACACGTTTGATACCGGTGAAGTCAGCACGGTTGTAAGCGGTGCGGGCGGCGCGACGCGACCTGCGCCTTCGCCTGACGGCAAGAAGCTCGCTTTCGTGCGGCGCGAGCGGAATGCGTCGAAGCTGTATGTGAAAGATCTGGGGACGGGCGAGCTAAGCAAGCTCTACGATACGCTCGATCTCGATCTGCAGGAGACGTGGGCGGTCAACGGTCTCTATCCAGATATGGAGTGGCTGCCGGATTCGAAGTCGATCGTGTTCTGGGCGGGCGGCAAGATCAGGCGCGTGGACATGGCGGGCGCAAGCTCGGTGATTCCCTTCCGGGTCAACGATACGCGCGTGGTGATTGATCCTCCGCAACCGAAGACCGATGTGGCGCCGGATGCGTTCCGCACGAAGATGCCGCGCTTCGTCTCGGTGTCGCCGGATGGCAAGCGCGTTGTGTTCGAGAGCCTCGGCAAGCTCTATGTGAAACAGCTGTCGGGCGGCGCGCCGGTGCGGCTGACGCAGACCAAGGGGCAGGAGATGGAGCTGTTTCCGTCCTGGTCGCGGGATGGGCAGCGGCTTGTCTATATCGAATGGACCGATGCAGGGCTCGGGAAGATCCGAACGGTTGCGGCCAATGGGAGCAATGGTCGCGTGGTGACGACGGACCCGGGCCACTATCGGCGGCCGCGCTTTTCGCCGGACGGGCAGACGATCGTGTTCGAGAAGGGGACGGGCGGGTATCTGCTTTCGCAGCTGCGGTCGGATGACCCGGGCGTCTATCGCGTTGCAGCTTCTGGCGGCGCAATTTCGAAGATCACGGACAATGGATCGTATCCGCAGTTCGGCGCGGGCAATGACCGGATCTTCGTCACGCGCAGCGCCAAGGAAGCGGGTGAGCTGGTCTCTGTTGATCTGAATGGCGAAGCGGAACGGATGCATGCGACGGGCGACATGGTCGCCGGCTTCGAGGTGTCGCCCGATGGCCGTCATGTCGGGTTCAGGGACAACTTCGCGGCATATGTGATGCCGCTTGCGCAAGGGCCGCAGGAGATCGATGCGAGCAAGGGCGGTTCGGCGATGCCGGTCGTCAAGGCGAGTTCGGGTGGCGCGACTTATCTGTCGTGGTCGGCTGGTGGCGGGCAACTCAACTGGAGCCTCGGGCCGACGCTGTACTCGGCGAGCATCGATCAGATGATGCCGCTGGCGCCGGCGAAGGATGACGAGAAGCCTTCTTTCAAGCCGCCGGAAGCGGGTATCGATCTGTCGATCCCCGTGACGGCCGCGAAGCCCTCGGGAACGACCGTGCTGACGGGCGCGCGGATTGTCACCATGGCGAACCAGCAGGGTGGCGTGATCGAGAACGGGACCATCGTGATTGAGGGTAACCGGATAACGATGATCGGGCAGACCGGCACCATCACTGTTCCGGCTGGTTCGCGTACAATTGATCTGGCGGGCAAGACAGTCATTCCCGGCATGATCGATGCGCATGCCCATGGCGCTCAGGGGGATGACGATATCATTCCGAACCAGAACTGGAGTGCGCAGGCGCATCTGGCGCTTGGCGTGACGACTGTGTTCGATCCGTCGAATGCTGCGAGCGAAGCCTTCGTTTCCGAAGAGATGCAGCGGGCCGGGTTGATCCTTGGGCCGCGCACGTTCTCTACGGGCGAGATCGTTTATGGCGCGCGCAGTCGTGGAACGTGGAACGATATTTCGGACTACGATGATGCGCTTGCCCACGTGCGCCGACTGAAGGTGCAGGGCGCTGCGGGTATCAAGAACTACAACCAGCCGCGCCGGAACCAGAGGCAGCAGGTTGTAGCGGCGAGCATTGCCGAGAACATCCAGGTGGTCGCCGAAGGGGCGTCGCTGTTCGCGCAGGACATCGCGCTGATTGCGGATGGCAACACGGCGCTGGAGCACAACATCCCGCAGCTGACGCTGTATGAGGATGTCATCAGCTTCTTTGCGCAGACTAAAGTCGCCTACACGCCCACGCTAGTCGTCACCTATGGCGGCCTTGCGGGCGATCCTTACTGGCGCTCGCACACCGATGTGTGGCGTCACCCGATCCTCAGCAAGCATGTGCCGCCGCATATCCTGCAGCCGAACAATGTGCGTCGGACCCAGGCGCCGGAGGAGGATTACGTTGATGGCAAGTCGGCGGCAGCGGCGAAGAAGCTGTTCGAGCGTGGCGTCAACGTTTCGATCGGTGCGCACGGGCAGGAAGAAGGCATGGGCGCGCATTGGGAACTGTGGTCGTTCGTGCGTGGCGGCTGGTCGCCGCTTCAGGCGCTTCAGGCGGCGACTGTGATGCCGGCGCGCAAGCTGGGCTTTGAGAAAGACATCGGCTCGCTCGAAGTGGGCAAGCTGGCCGACCTTGTCGTGCTCGACGCCAATCCGCTGAACGACATCCGCAACTCGGACAAGATCGCGAGCGTGATGGTGAATGGGCGGCTGTATGATGCCGTGACGTTGAACGAGATCGGCACGGGTAATCGGTTGAGGCCTCCATACTACTGGGAATAGGACCCAGGCTGACAATCTGTTGACCGCCGGCCGCATTGCTCTCGCCGGGTTTTAAGAGCTTTTCGGCATTAGGGTTCACGGAGAGTCGCTAATGGCGTCGGGTGCGAATTTTGTCGATCATGTTTGGCGGTCGATAGCCGTTGTTGCTGTGGCTGGTGCATTTGCGCAGGCCGCGTTCGCGCAAGTTCCCGGCCTGCCGCGCACGGCGGATGGTCGTCCCGATCTGCATGGCAACTGGTCGAGCCAGTGGTTGACGCCAGTTGAGCGGCCGGCCAGCACAAAGAAGCTCATTCTCGACACTACAGAGGCCGAGAAACTGAAGGCTGAAATACTCGCGCGTGCGGAGGCCAATAATCCGCTCGATCCGGAGCTGGCCTGGCCCGATGCAACGTCGCTGGCAGTCGTGCGGGGGCAGGCGCGATCATCGCTCATCATTTCTCCCGAAGACGGCAGGCTACCCTACAACGACATCGGACGTGCCGCTGCGCGCAAGTATATCGGCGGTCTGGACGGGCCTGAGCAGCGCATGACGACCGAGCGGTGCATTGGTGGCGTAGGATGGGCGCCGCTGCAGATACGCAGCGCTTCCATGATCCATCGCATCGTCCAGACGCCGACTCATGTGGTAATGCAGACGGAAGCCTATGACGACACGCGCATCCTGCCGATTGATGGCAAGGCGCGGCCGAGCGAGATGAGGTTGTTCGGCGGGGACTCGGTGGCGCGCTGGGACGGCGACGCGCTTGAGGTCGTGACGCGCAATCCCGATCCCGAAACTTCAACCCACGGCATCGTTACGGTGAAGAGCCCCGAAGCCGTCATCGTGGAGCGGTTCGAACTCGTGTCGCCCAATGAGCTCGTCTATCGCTACACCGTGACTGATCCGGCCTATTACTCGCAGCCTTGGACAGCCGAGTACTCATTCGTGCGCACGTCAGAGCAGCTCTATGAGTTCGCTTGTCACGAAGGAAACTACTCGATGATCGGCATGCTATCGGGCGCACGCCGTGAGCAGGCGGAGAAGTAGGACTTTCAGCTTCTGACCGTCAGACGTTGAAGCGGAAGTGCATGACGTCGCCGTCTTGCACGATGTATTCCTTGCCTTCCTGCCGGGCCTTGCCGTTTTCCTTTGCGCCGCTTTCGCCGTTGAACTTCACGTAGTCGGCGTAGGCGATGGTTTCGGCCTTGATGAAGCCCTTCTCGAAATCGCCGTGGATGACGCCGGCGGCTTGCGGGGCGGTCGTGCCTTTCTTGATCGTCCAGGCGCGGGCTTCTTTCGGGCCGACGGTGAAGTAGGTCTGGAGGCCGAGGAGTTCGTAGCCGGCGCGGATGACGCGGTTGAGGCCCGGTTCTTCGAGGCCGAGGCTTTCGAGGAATTCTTTCTGCTCGTCATCGGAGAGGACGGCGGTTTCGCTCTCGATCTTGGCGGAGATGACGACGGCGGCGGAGCCTTCGGCTTTTGCGTGTGCGACGACGGCATCCGAGAACTTGTTGCCGGTGGAGGCCGAGTTCTCGTCGACATTGCAGATGTAGAAGACAGGCTTCGATGTCAGCAGCTGAAGCATCTTCCAGGCTTTGACATCGTCGGCGTCGATCTTCGCGCGGCGCGCCGGCTTTCCGGCGTTGAGCTGTTCGAGCGCGACCTTGATGAGTTCGAGTGTCTGGATGGCTTCCTTGTCGCCGCCTTTGGCTTTCTTCTCGACGTTCTGCTTGCGCTTCTCGAGGGATTCCATGTCCGCGAGCATCAGCTCGGTCTCAACGACTTCGAAATCGGCGAGCGGATCGATCTTGCCGGAGACGTGCGTGATGTCGTCGTCGACGAAGCAGCGTAGCACGTACGCGACGGCGTCGACTTCGCGGATAGTGGCGAGGAACTGGTTACCGAGGCCTTCACCCTGGCTCGCACCCTTCACGAGGCCGGCGATGTCGACGAAGTTCATGCGGGTCGGGATGATCTCTTTCGAGCCTGCGATCTTGGCCAGCACGTCGAGGCGCGGCTCGGGCATGGCGACATCGCCGACGTTCGGCTCAATCGTGCAGAAGGGATAGTTTGCGGCTTGCGCGGCGGCGGTGCGCGTAAGGGCGTTGAAGAGAGTCGATTTGCCGACGTTCGGCAGACCCACGATTCCAGCTTTGAAGCCCATCAGTTCGGTTCCCTATAAATCCTTGGTGTCGTCTTGCGGCTTGCGTGGGTCGCTCTTCGGGGCGGGCGCAAGGCGCATCACTTCGGTCTGATATTTGTCGTCGCTGTTGGCAAGCAGCAGAGGCAGGGCATCAGCGCAGGCGTCGATCAGCGCGGTAAGCCAGGGTTGGTCGGCCTTGGCGAAATCGGAGAGCACATGGGCGTGCACGAGTTCCTTGTCGCCCGGATGACCGACACCCATGCGAGCACGGCGAACGTCAGGGCTTGCCTGCGCGATGATCGAGCGGATGCCGTTGTGGCCGGCCGCGCCGCCGCCGGTCTTCATGCGGAAGCGGCCGGGAGCGAGATCGATCTCGTCGTAAAAGACGATGGTGTTCGCGGGCGTTATCTTGTTGAAGCGCATGGCTTCACCGACCGAATGGCCGGAATTGTTCATGAAGGTCTGCGGCTTGAGCAGCATTGCCTTCACGCGCGTGCCGTCAGGCGCGATGAGCGAGCCTTCGGCTGCTTCGCCCTGAAAGCGCGTGCGCCATGGACCGAACGCGTATTTCGACGCGAAGCGCTCCACGGCCATGAAGCCGATGTTGTGGCGGTTGCCGGCGTATTTCGCGCCGGGGTTTCCGAGACCTACGATGAGCAGCATCAGAGCCGTCCCGAAGGAGGCGCCGGCGCATCGTTGGATGCGCCGGCTTTACGTCCTTACTTCTTGGCCGGGGCCTTGGCGGCGGCCGGAGCAGCCTTCGCGCCAGCGGCCGGAGCGGCGGCTTTGGCGCCAGCAGCGGGAGCAGCGCCAGCGGCCGGGGCAGCAGCGGCGTCGGCGGCCGGTTTGTCTTCCGCCACATCGTCCTTGGCTTTGCGGCCGGCGATCGTGATGACGGTGAAGTCACGGCCTTCGATGGTCGGGCGAACGCCTTCGGGAAGTTGGATCGCGGAGATCTTGAGCGCGTCGCCGATTTCCATCGCCGAAACGTCTGCCTCGAGGTGTTCCGGGATCGCATCAGCCGGTGCGTAGAGCCAGACTTCGTGACGGACGATGTTCATGGCGCCGCCACGCTTGATACCCGGCGAGACGCCTTGGCCTGTGACGTGAACCGGAACCGCGACGCGGATGATCTGGCCCGGCTCGACGCGGTACAGGTCGAGGTGGGTCGGCTCATCGCTGACGGGGTGGAACTGGATGTCCTGAGCGAACACGAGCTGGCGCTCGCCTTTGTATTCCAGCGTCACGGTGTGCGAGATGAACTTGCCGGACTTCAGGGCTTGGACGATGGTTTTCTTGTCGATCGAGATGGCGACCGGGGCTTTCTCGCCGCCGTACAGCACGGCGGGGACTTTGCCCTGACGGCGCGTTTCACGTGCGCCGCCGCGGCCAGTGCCTTCGCGGACGTCAACATTGAGGACGATTTCGGGTTTAGCCATTTTTTCTCTCCGTTTCGTCCTGATGTCGGCCGTTCGGGCCGTGCCACCCTGACTACACAGGCAGCGACAATCGCTGCCTTTCGGGAAGGCGGGCTTATACGGGAGGGGGTCGGCTGGCGCAAGCTTGCCGAATGACCTGTTTTTGCGGCCTTTTGGCGGAGCGGATCAACCGCCGGACAGGATTCGCCCGTGACGGGACTGGCATCGGCGGGCGCCTTTTATCCGGGTATGCATGGACATGGCCGGAATGAGCGACAGCGCGGTTATAAAGGAAACGGCCCGGCCGGCTTGGGGGCTGGGTCGGCGGCTGCCGTTCCTGCCGTTCGGGATTGTGCCACTGATCGGGCTGATCGCGGTGATGCTGGTGGCGCTGGTTCCGTTCGCCATCGGCAAGGTTCAGGCCCCGACAGAGGCCGCGGCCCGTTCGGCGATCGAGAAAGAAGGCGCGGACTGGGCGTCCTATAGCGTGTCCGGGCAATGGGTCGTGCTGGAGGGCAAGCCGCCCTCGCGGGAGGCGGCGGACCGGGTTCTGGAGGCGGTGAGGCAGGCAAGGGCGCCGACGCTGTTTGGCGAGGCCCGACCGGCGACGTGGGTCTATGACAGGTTCACTTGGACGGAGTACCCGCTGCAGCCGCTGCCCGGGCATCAGCCGCGGATTGGCGAGAGCGACGTGGCCGGGGTGGCTCCTGCGCCGCCGAGCGATGCGGCGGCCGCTGCCTGCGACGAGACGATGTCGCGGCTGATCAACGGATCCACGATCAATTTCTCGACGGCGAGCACGATCGTTGGCGCATCAAGCGACAATGCGCTGACCTCGATTGCGCGGGCGGCAGAGTCCTGCGCCGGGGTGCTGCGGATCGAGGGGCATACCGACAATGTGGGGCGGGGTGGCTACAACGCCATTCTCAGCCGCAAGCGCGCCGAAGCGGTGCGTGAGGCGCTGATCGCGCGGGGCGTGCCGGCGGAGAGGCTGGTGGCGCAGGGGTTCGGATCGGCGCAGCCGATCGCGGACAACCGCACGGAAGAGGGCCGCGCCCGCAATCGCCGGATCGAGATTCGCACTGTTCGTTCTTCTGACGCCCAATTGCCGCCGACCTGATTTCAAGTGTGAGACGCTGACATGTGGTTTCTGCTGCTTCAGATTTTCATCCTCATGCTGCTTGCGGCTGCGCTGGGCGCGGCCCTGGCGTGGTGGTGGCTGAGCCGCCGTCACGAGGACATCGCGGCGAGCCGCGAGCGGCTGGTGATGCAGGCCGGGCGGATAGACGGGCTCGCGACGCGCGACGACCTCGAGAAAGAACTGGCGGCGATGACGAAGCTGCTGGCTGAGCAGAAGCAGGTTGATCTGCGGCCGATGGAGGAGCGGATCATGCGGCTGCAGTCGGCGGTCGCGAACATGCAGTTTCCGGCGGTGGACCTGAAGCCGGTGGAAACGCGGATCGAGCAGGTGGAGCGCCGGCTGTCTGGCTTCACTCTGGATTCAGTAATCTCGCGCGTGGCGCGCGTTGGCGAGCAGATCGAGAAGATACAGCCGACGGACGTGCGGCCGCTGGATGAGCGGATGTCGCGGATGGAGGGCGTACTGCGCGACCTGAAACTGCCGGAGGTTGATCTCGGGCCGGTGCATAGCGGCATCGCGTCCGTGGGGCTGGCGGTGAAGGGGCTTGAGCCGGTGAACGAGCGCGTTGCGGCGCTGGAGGCGAAGCTTGTTGAGGTCGGTGCACGTCTGGAAGGCGCGCGGCGGAACGACATGGACACGATCGCGGGACGGTTTGCGAACATCTCGTCGGCGCTGGCTGCGCTGCGGATACCGGATATGGCGCCGGTGCAATCGCGACTGGGGGAGATACAGGCTGCGATCACGAATATTCCGAAGCCGGATTTCAGCCCGGTGCATTCTCGCCTCGCGGAAGTGCAGGCTGGAATCGCAAATGCTCCGAAGGTCGATCTGACGGGCATTCACAAATCGCTGTCGGATCTGGAGATGTTCGTTGTGGCGCTGGACAAGCCGGCGACGGATTTCGGGCCGCTACACAGCCGGTTTGCGGCGTTGGAAGCTGCGCTGATGTCGGTGCAGACGGAAGTGCGCGACGCCAAGGCGTTGCAGCCGATCGATATGCGAATTGCAGGGCTGGAAGAAGCGCTGGGCAGCATGCCAGGTCCGGATTTCGAGCCGGTGCTGGGCGCGGTGCGGTCGATCGACAGCAGGCGCGATTTGGTTGCGGTCGAGAACAGGCTGACGGCGATCGAATACGGGCTAGCGGCCGTTCACCACATGCTGCGTTCACGCGCGGATGCGGGTGATGCGCGTTCGGCCCCGACACTTCAGGTGGTGCGTGAAGCGCCTGCGCCGGTGGCGCCCACGCGCCCCTCGCGTGACAACGATCCGATCAATGCCGCACGCAAGGCGGATGATCGCGCAAACCTGTTGGTGGAAGCGGCCTTCGGACCTGCTGATGATCTCGAACTGATCGATGGCGTCGGGCCGATGCTGGCCTCGCTGCTCAACGATATCGGCGTCTATTACTTCTGGCAGGTGGCCGAGTGGACGTCCGAGGAAATCGACTGGGTCGAGAGCAAGCTCAAGCACTTCCGTGGCCGTATCCGTCGCGATGACTGGGTCGGCCACGCGCGAGAGCTTGCGGCAGCGCCGGCCGCAGCGAAGCGACCGGCGCCACAAGGATTGCGTGGGACTTTCTAGTCTTCGGTCAAGCGTCGGCTAGTTCATCCCGTGATAGCCGCGCTCGCCATGCACGTGCATGTCGAGGCCTTCGACTTCGGCTTCGTGCTTCACGCGCAGGTTCACTATGAGCCCGGTTACTTTCACGATCACCAGCGTGACGCCGACTGACCAGGCGATGACGGCGACGACGCCCTGCACCTGCACCCAGAGCTGCTGGCCCATCGGGACTTCGCCAAGGCCCGGCGAGAGCGGACCTGCGGTGGCGAGGATCGGCAGGATCAGCGTGCCGAGGATGCCGCCGACGCCGTGAACCGCGAACACGTCCAGGCTGTCGTCGATCTTCAGCATATTGCGGATCAGGGTGACGGCGTAGAAGCAGACGATCGACGCCGAGATGCCGATGACCAGCGCGCCGACCGGACCGACCGAGCCGGCAGCGGGCGTGATCGTCGCCAGACCTGCAACGAGGCCGGTGACCGTGCCGACGAGACCGGGGCGGCCGAACTTGATCCATTGGATCGCCATCCATGTCAGCGCGGCAGCGGACGCGGATATGTGCGTAACCAGCATCGCGTTGCCGGCGTTGTGGCCAGCGGAGAGCGCCGAGCCGGCGTTGAAGCCATACCAGCCGACCCAGAGCAGGGCCGCGCCAATCATGACGAATACCGGGCTGTGCGGCGGACGCATCTCATGCGGGAAGTGCTTCCGTTTGCCGACCAGCATGGCGACGACGATGGCGGACGAACCAGCCGTGGCGTGGACGACGAGGCCACCGGCGAAATCGCGCACGCCCTGCTCGAACAGCCAGCCGCCCGAGCCCCATACCCAGTGAGCGACGGGCGCATAGACCAGCAGCATCCAGAGAGAGGAGAAGATCAGGACGAAGGCGAAGCCCGTGCGTTCAGGGTATGCGCCGACGATGAGAGCGGGGGTGATGATCGCGAACGTCATCTGGAACATGAAGAATACGGACTCGGGGATCGTGCCTGTCTCGCTGGTCGCTTCGACGCCGTTGAGGAACGCCTTGCCGAGGCCGCCCCAGATTGCGTTGGCGTCGCCGCCATCGCCGAAGGCGATCGAGTATCCGGCGACTAGCCAAAGGATCGACATCAGGCAGGCGATGACGACGCATTGGCTGAGCACGGAGAGCACGTTCTTCGATTGCACCAGGCCGCCGTAGAAGAGGGCGAGGGCAGGCAGCGTCATCAGCAGGACGAGGGCCGTCGCGGTGAGGACCCAAGCGGTGTCGCCCGAATTGGTCTCTGCGAAGGCGGCTGGGGCGAGGCTGAGGGCACAGCCGAGCGCCACGGCCGCGCGGCGGCCGGTCGACAGGATGGTCATGGGGGTCCTCATAGGCTTCGCCGACTGCGCGGCGTTGCCTGTTGATTAGGCGGATGGCCGTGATTCCGCCCATGGAACGTGCGAACCCGTTGGACTCACCTGTAAGGCGCCAAAGTGTTGGGCGCTAAAATGGGTGGTTTGCACGGAAAGCGGGCAAAATGGACGTGTAGGCGGGATGCGCTACAAGTGTAGCGAAATGGGTTGACGGTCGTAGCGAATGCGCTACAAATGTAGCGTTATCTAGCAGGAGCGCGAGACGTCCATGTCAGCGACAGCCAACAAGACAGAACTATCGGTTCTGAAGCAGCTCTGGCCCGATGAGCGAAAAAGCGCGCGGGAAATCCATGATGCGGTGAGCGACGAGACCGGGTGGAGCCATTCGACCACGCGGACGGTTGTGACGCGGATGGAAGAGAAGGGGCTGCTGATCCGGTCCGAGGTTCATGGCGTGGCGGTTTATGCGCCAGCGCTGAGCCGCGTGCAGGTTCTGGGCGCTATGGCGCGGGAGCTGACGCGGCAGGTGTTCGACATCAAGGGCGCGTTGCCGGCCTCGATGTTTGCGGACAGCCCGCATATGACCAAGGCGGAGCTGGAAGAGCTCGACGCCATCCTGAACGCCGATGACACGAAAAATGGGAAGGACGGACAATGACGATCCTTATCTGGCTGGCGGCTTCTTCTCTCGTCTGGGGCGCCCTGATCTGGGGCGTGGGGCGTCTGTTGCAGAATTCCGGCGATGTTTCGGGACGGGCGCGGCAATGGATATGGCGCGGCGCGACCGCGCTGCTGATTGCGCCGTGGATTGCGGCGCCGCTGGTGGCGATTTTCGGCTGGGGTCTGGCGCCGAGCGAGGCGGCTGCGCCGGTCGCGGCGGCCACGACGACGCTGGCGACGCTGCCGATCGATACATTCACGGGTGAGAAGCTGCTGGATTTCACGGGCGCGCCTGCGCCTGCGCAGATTGATCTCAGCCTGACGCAGATACTGGTGCTTGTGCTCGCGGCGGGATGGATCGTGCGGTTCGTGCTGGCGCAGTATGCGGGCAAGTCGCTGCTGGGCATCGTTGCCGTGTCGCGGCCGGCCGAGAAGGGGCGTGCGACGGCTGCGCTGCAGGCGTGGACGAAGAAGCTGGGCATGCGGCGTACGCCGCGCCTTCGCATCGTGAGCGAGAAGGTGTCGCCGTTCTCCTTTGGCGTGCTGCGCCCGATGATCTGCCTGCCGGAAGGCCTGGAAGACGAGCTGAGCCGTGAAGCGCTGGATCTGGTGGTGGGGCACGAGTGCCTGCATGTGGCGCGCGGCGACGGCTGGCGCAGGCCGCTGGAGCGCATCACTGCGGACATCATGTGGTTCAACCCGGCTGCCTGGCTGATCCGCCGCGAGCTGGACGTGGCGCGGGAGCTGGCGTGCGATGAGGGCATGGTCGAGCTGTCGGCTGCACGGACAGCCTATGCGCGGACGCTGCGCGATGTGGCGGGGTTCTCGGCGGGCTTGTCCCATGCAGCGCCTGCGGCTTCGATGTCGCTGGCGGGTGGACGCAGCCTGATGCTGCGCGTGACGCGGACGCTGGCGCTGGCCAAGCGGAAGCCGGCGCGTGCGGCTGTGATTGCTGCTGTGCTGATGGGGCTGGTGGGTGCGCCGATCGCGGTGGCGCAAGTGGTGTTCGTGGTGCCGGCTCCGCCCGCGCCCCCCGCGCCTCCGGCCGAGATTTCGGAACTGCCGGAGCCGCCTGAAGCTCCGCAAGCGCCGGCTGCCGCGGAGATCGACGCGGATGGATCGGTGCGTGCGACGTTTGCCGGCAAGATCACGCTGGTGAATGGCGGCAAGCAGAACGGCTACAATGTGCGTCTCGAAGGCGACAGCGAAGGCTCGCCCTGCGTGGCGGACCTGAATGGCCTCGTCAGCATCAATGTCGCCAAGGGCGATGCGGTGTCTGAGGGCGGCCTGATCGGCAAGCGCCAGACGGGCCGCAACCTGCGCGTGAGCGTGACATGCACGGATGGACGCGATCGCGAGAAGCATAGCCTCGCGATACCGCCCGCGCCGCCGGCTGCGCCTGTTGTAGAGCTGGCCGAGCTGAGTGTTCCGGCGCCGCTGGCTGTGCCTTCGCCGAAAGCTGTTCCAGCGCCGAAGCCCGCGCCTGCGCCCCTGCCGGCAGTGTCGCCGCTGGTTTCTCCGCCGCCGCCACTGCCGCCCGCGCCGATGGCTTCGCTGGCGACGCCGCTGTCGCCGGAGCCGCCTGTGCCTCCGGCTGGCGTTTCGCCAGTTGCTCCAGTTGCTCCGGTCGCGCCGATTGCTCCGCTGTCACCGCAGGGGATCAGCTACAGCATCGAGACGTCGCATGAGATGATCGAGGAAACGTCGCGTACGACCAGCGCGTTTGGCGTGCGTGGCGGGCCGGCTCAGTTTCAGGTTATGATGCTGACGACGGGCTGAGGCGAGCCTCAGTCGAACATCTTCGAGATCGACTCGTCGTTGGCGATGCGGCGGATGGCTTCGCCGATCAGCGGGGCGAGGGTGAGGGTGCGGATCTTCTTCGCCTTCGCGACATTCTCCGACGCCTGGATCGTGTCGGTAATGACCAGCTCTTTCAGCTGCGACTTGTCGATGTTGGCGGCGGCGCCGTTCGAGAGGACGCCGTGGGTGACGTAGGCGGCGACTTCGGTGGCGCCCTTCTTGAGCAGCGCTTCGGCGGCGTTGATGAGCGTGCCACCCGAGTCCGTCATGTCATCGACGAGGATGCATTTGCGGCCTTCGACGTCGCCGATGATGTTCATAACTTCGGACTCGCCGGCTTTCTCGCGGCGCTTGTCAACGATGGCGAGATCGACTTCGAGGCGCTTGGCCAGCGCGCGGGCGCGGACCACGCCGCCGACGTCTGGCGAGATGACCATCAGGTTCTTGTTGCCGTACTTCTTCAGGATGTCGTCAGCCATTTCAGGCTGGGCAAACAGGTTGTCGGTCGGCTTATCGAAGAAGCCCTGGATCTGGGCGGCGTGCAGGTCGACCGTAACGACGCGGTCGGCGCCGGCGGTGGAAATCAGGTTGGCGACGAGCTTGGCCGAGATCGGCGTGCGGCCGTCGGTTTTGCGATCCTGACGCGAATAGCCGAAATAGGGGATGACGGCGGTGATGCGGCGCGCGCTGGCGCGGACAAGCGCATCGACCGTGATGAGCAGTTCCATCAGGTGGTCGTTGGCCGGGGCGGACGTGGACTGGATCACATAGACGTCCTGGCCGCGGACGTTCTCGTTTACCTTCACGAAGACTTCGCGGTCCTTGAAGGTCTTCACCTCTGCGTTGGTGAGGCGGATGTCGAGATAGGCGGCGATGTCATCGGCAAGCGGCCGGTTGGAATTGCACGAGATGAGTTTCATCTGCCCGCATCTCCCGTAACGCCGCCCCTGAACCGTTCTGGCGTCAGGGGGCTCCCTCGGCGTCACGCTTCTGTCGCAGAATCGAGGCGGCTGCAATCGTGCAGCATGATGAATCCTTGGGAGTGATTTTGTCGCTGCCAGATGAGACAGAAATGCCGCAGCGCGTTGTTTGTGCGGAATGTTCTCTGCTCAGGCGACGAGCATGATGCCTGTCATGTTGCGTCCGCAGTCGCGATCGCCCGCTTTTACCGAGTGGCGGTGCGAAAAATAGTCGTCTGGCTGCGTCAGCGTGTCATCCGCAAGTGCGTCCATATGGGCAACGCCGAGGCGCGCGAGACGGCCGAGACAATAGCGCTTGAGATCAAAGAACTGACGGTCGCCTTCGCCGGGCTGGAACAGGGTTTCGGCCCATGGCGTCGCATCCAGAACTGCGTCCGCCAGATCGGGCCCGACCTCGAACGAGGATTGTGACAGGCAGGGGCCGACGCCCGCCGCCGTTTTTCCCGGATCGGCGCCGAGGACCAGCATGGCTTCGACCGCGCTTTCGATGACGCCGTTCACAGCGCCGCGCCAGCCGGCGTGGATCGCCGCGATGACGCCGTTGTGGGGGTCGCACAGCACGATCGGCGCGCAGTCGGCGGCGAGTACGCCAAGCAGCAGGCCGGGGCGCTTTGTGACAAGCGCATCGCATTCCGGACGCTCGTTCGGCGGGAAGGCCTTGTCGGTGATGACAGCTTTCGCTGAGTGGATCTGACGCGGCGCTGCGAGATTATCCGGCGAGGCACCGAGGGCGAGACAGACGCGACGGCGGTTCTCCAGAACCCTTTCCGGTTCGTCGCCTGAGCCCGGTCCGCAATTGAGCGATTTATAGACGCCATGCGAAACGCCGCCGCGACGCCCGAAGAAGCCGTGGCGCACATGCATCGAGAAGCGCTTGATCGCGGGAGCTTCTTCGTAGGGCGGGCGTGTATCGGTCATAGGCGTTCCGCTAGAATCCGGGAGGCGGTTCGACGCCGTGCAACGTCATCGCCACGCACTTGAACCTTGCGCCCATCTGATCGGGGGAGACAAGCTTTTCGACCGCCTTGCGGATTTCGTCGGTGCGCTGCGAGTTGGCGAGGATCAACGCGTCCGCGCGTTCTTTCGCGCCGAGATTGGTGAGGAAATAGCGCTGCTGGGTGGGGCCGTGCACGGCGAGGCCCTCGCTCTCGCAGATGCGGCGCAGGCGGGGAAAGTCGACATCGGCGGTGAGATCGGACTCACCGGGATGGGCGAGGGGGTGAACCTGCTCGCCCGCCTTGTAGGCGCGCAGCGTTTCGTCGGGCGAACGGTCGTCTGGCCCGTAATCAACGAACAGCGCTCGGCCCGGATGCTGGCGGAAGCGGTGCGCAAGGCTGGTGACGAGCGTTTCAAGCGCAGGCGTGACTTCCACATGATCGCCAACGGGGATGACGTCTTCCGGCAGATCCGCCGGAGGGCCGGCGCCGAAAGCCAGATTGCCATCCCGGTCGAGCCCGACCTGGCGTTCGCGCCAGCCATTTCCATCGCGCACGAACTGGCGGATGGCGAGGCAGTCGAGGAATTCGTTGGCGACGATGATGGAAGGGCCGGTGGGAACGCTGCCCAGCTCGTCAAAGTGGTGGATATCGTAGCGCGCCAGAATATGCGCCTGCTGCTTGCGCAGGGCGGGGCTCGCCTCGACCAGCGCGACCTGCACGGCGGCGGAGAAGCCTTTCACGCTGGAGGCGGCGCGTAGCAGGTCCGCCATCATCGTGCCGCGGCCGGGGCCGAGTTCGATCAGCCAGAACTTCTCGGGCGATCCCAGGCGCATCCATTCATGCGCCACCCACAGGCCGAGCAGTTCACCGAACACCTGACTGGTTTCCGGCGCGGTGGTGAAGTCGTGGTTGAAGCCCGGGCGCGTGGCGTAATAGCCGTCATGCGGATCGTGCAGGCACATAAGCATGTAGAGCGAGACCGGCATGGGTCCGTTGACGCGGATGGCCTCCTGGATGCGTGCCCGCAATCCGCTTGGCGTCGGCCCGCTCAAGCCGGCTTCGCCTCACCCGTCGCGCGGTTGGCCCGCCAGATCAGGTAGGCGCCGCCCAGGATCATCGGGATCGAGAGGAGCATGCCCATCGTGAACCATTCCGGCATGATGCCCTGCGTGAAGTTGTCGGGCTCGCGGAAGTTCTCGACGATGGTGCGGCTGATCGCGTAGCCGATCAGGAAGATGCCGGCGACCATGCCGGGCTTGCGCAGCAGGCGCAGCTTCCAGACGGCAAAGCCGCAGATCGCAAACAGCAGCAGCCCTTCGAGCGCGGCTTCGTAAATCTGACTCGGGTGAACCAGCGGCTTGCCGTCAACCGATCCCCATTCGCGCGTCGCCCAGTTGTAGTCGGGAAAGCGCATCGCCCACGGCGCATCCGTCGGGCGGCCAAAGAGTTCGCCGTTGATGAAGTTGGCGACACGGACGAGGAAGATGCCGATCGGCGCGGCGGCGCACGCCACATCGCCAAGGCTGATGACCGGAATCTTGCGCAGCCATGCGGTGGCGAAAACGGCAATGATCGCGCCGATCAATCCGCCGTGGAACGACATGCCGCCTTCCCACATGCGCAGGATGAACAGCGGGTCGCCGCTGAGTTTATGCGGCTCGTAGGGGATGGTGTAGAAAAGAATGTAGCCGATGCGGCCGCCGAGCAGGATGCCGATCATCGCGTAGAACGCGAAGTCGTCGATGTCCTGCTTCTTCAGCGGGCCTTCGGGAGCATCGCCCCAGAGGCGAGCCGTGGAAACGATGCGGACGGCATACCACCAGCCGAGCAGCAGGCCGAAGATGTAGCCGAGCGCATACCAGCGCACCGGGAACGGCCCAAGATGAACGGGGCCAAGCTGCATATCCGGCAGGGGAATGTTGAAAGCGGCCGGATCGATGCGCGGGAAGGGGATTTCCAGGGGGATGTACATGAGGCGACGCTGTATCCCATTCGCGGGGTACTTTGAAATCCCCGCCGTGCTGGGCCATATAGATACCGGCTCCGGCGACGGGGTCTATCGCTTGGAGACGTCATATGCAGACCCGCAACCCCATCATGGACGATATTTCGCGCGTCATGCAGGGCGCCGCAGGAATGGCGCAGGCGGCCAATGATGAGGCAAAAGCGCTTTTCCGCTCGGGCGTGGAGCGCATGATCGCCGACATGGACCTGGTGAAACGCGAGGAATTCGAGGCGATGAAGACGCTGGCTCGCTCAGCGCTTGAAAAGGCAGAAGGTTTAGAGCGCCGCGTCGCCGAACTTGAGGCGAAACTGGGCGGTGGAGAGCCTGCGGACAAGCGCCCTTAGGCGCGATTCGCATCTCCAAACCCTTAACCACGCCGCCATTGTTAGACACGCCAACGGTCTATAGCGTTTAAACCGAAGCGGGCTTTGCCCGTGATTCTGGGAGGACCAGATGCCGCAACTGAGCAACATCTCCGCTGAGTTCACAGATCGCGCCATGGACGTTGTCGAGCAGACCCTGCTTGCGGCGGACTGGGCATGCGAGCGTTCGGAAGAAGGCATGATTCACTGCGCCTCCATGACGAAGTGGGGCGAGTTCGGCGGCATGTTTGCCTGGCGCGATGAGCCGGCCTCCCTCAATTTCTCCCTTACGCTCGACCTGCGCGCCCCGAACGCAAAGCAATCCGCGATCTCCGACCTGCTGCGCAGGATCAACGAGCGGCTGTGGCTTGGCCATTTCGACTACTGGAATGACGAGGGCGTTGCCGTGTTCCGTCACACCATTCCCATGCTCGACCGCATCGCCCCGGATCCGGGCGAGATTGCCGCCGTGCTGCAGGCCGCCCTCGATGCGGCCGACCAGTTCCTGCCCGCGTTCAACTTCGTGGTGTGGGCCGGCAAGTCGGCTGAAGAAGCCGTGGCTGCGGTCGTCTTCGAAACACACGGCGAGGCGTAAGCTTCATGGCCGCAGGCTCATCCACCTCTGTGGAGGGCGCGCGGCTGAAGCATGCGGTTCTCGTAGGCGCTGGGCGCATGGGCTCGGCGATGGCGCGCGGCTGGATCCAGGATCTGGGCGCGGCTGGCGTCGGGCGGCTTTCGGTTGTCGAGAGCGCGCCGACCGAGGATGTGACTGACGCTGCCGACGACAAGCTGATCGTCCTCAATCCTCCGCCCGAGCCTGCCGATATTCTCGTGCTCGCGATCAAGCCGCAGAGCTTTGCGCGCGCGGTCGACGATCTGAAGGCTTGGGTGTCGCCGCAGACGCTGGTCGTGTCGATCATGGCTGGCGTGACGATCGCGCGGATTTCGTCGGCTCTGGGCTGCGAGAAGGTTGCGCGCGCAATGCCGAACACGCCCGGCGCGATCGGCATGGGCGTGACGGCGTTCGCCTTGTCGCCTGCCTGCAGCGACGCGGAAAGCCTGGCGACCGGCCATCTGCTCGAACCGCTGGGGCTCGTGATCGGGCCGCTGAAGGAAGAGCAGATGGACGCGGTGACCGCCGTGTCGGGCTCCGGGCCGGCCTATGTGTTTCTGCTGGTTGAAGCGCTGGCCGCGGCGGGGCGTTCGGCTGGTCTTGGCGAAGCTACTGCGAATGCACTGGCGCGCGAGACAATCGTTGGCGCGGGCGCATTGCTGGGCAACTCGCCAGAGTCGCCCGCTGATCTGCGCAAGGCGGTGACGTCTCCCGGCGGCACCACGGCGGCGGCGCTGGATGTGCTGATGTCGGGTGGCGGAATGCCGGACCTGATGCGCAAGGCTGTCGATGCTGCTGTGCGGCGTGGGCAGGAATTGTCGCGCGAAGCCGAGAAGAAGTAGGCGAGGCTAGTCGTCCTCGTCCCGCAACCCCTTCGGACGTTCCGTATCAAGCGGCAGGCGGATCACGGCGCGTAGCCCGCCGAGTTCCGATTTTCCGAGCGTGACGTCTCCGCCATGGGCCCGCGCTGTATCGCGCGCGATGGTGAGGCCGAGGCCGACGCCCGAGACGTTCTGGTTGCGCGAGGGGTCGAGGCGGCTGAAGGGACGGAACGCGTCCTGATAGTTTTCCGGCGGGATGCCCGGTCCGTCGTCTTCAATGGTGATGACGGCTTCGCCAGGCGCGGTTGCCACCGAGACGCGTACTGTCTTGCCATGGTCGGCTGCGTTGTTGGCGAGGTTCGAGATCGCGCGCTTCAGGGCGAGTTGGCGGATACGCATCTGGACAGGCGCGCTGGCGACAAATTCCAGATTGGTCCGGGCGGACGCCATGGTGGTGGCTTCGCGGGCGATCGCGACGATGTCGGCTGGCACGGGCTGTTCGCTTTCCTCGCCGCGCGCAAAGGCGAGGTACCCATCGAGCATGCGCTCCATCTCGTCGATGTCGCGCTTGGCTTCGGTGATGTCGTATTCTTTCGGGGCCAGGGCGAGTTCGAGCTTCAGGCGAGCAAGGGGCGTGCGCAGGTCGTGGCTGACGCCGGCGAGCATGGCGGTGCGCTGGTCGGCGTAGCGGCGGATGCGGTTGCGCATGCGCAGGAGCGAGCGGGCGGCCTTTCGCACTTCCAGCGCGCCGGACGGCTTGAAGTTCGGCATGTCCTCGCCGCGTCCGAATGCGTCGGCGGCCCATGACAATTGCAGGATCGAGCGCACCTGGTTGCGCAGGAAGAGATAGGACGTGATCAGCAGGAAGACGCTGAACGCCACCGTCCACACGATGAAGATGTGCGCGTTGATGATGATCACGCGCTTGCGGTCCATCTTCGCTTCCAGAAGCCCGTCGCTCATCAGGATGCGAACGGTCAGCAGGTCGTCCTGCCGGTAGCGATAGGACCATGTCTGGCCGCGGAAACGGCTGCGCAGCTCGTCGCCCAGTTCGTCGCAGCAGGCTTCGCCATCCGGCGGGACTAGCGTGGTTACGCCGGGGGTGAAGGTGATATCCATCAGGCCCGAGCGGCGGAATCCATCCGTCAGCTCCACCCAGATCTGCGGGTTTGTCGTGCGCTCGCCGTTGACGAAAGCGAGTTCATCCGCGACGGCGCGCGACAACCGGCTGTTCACCTGCTGGACGTGCGTGGTGAAGAAATAAAGCGTCATCGACACGACGAAGATCATCATCGGAACGATGAGGATCAGGACGAGCCGGGCGTTGTAGCCTCTGGGCGTATAGTCGCGGAGACGCATCTCAGTCCCCGGTCAGGCGATAGCCGACGCCACGCACGGTCTGCAGGTGGACAGGCTCGCGCGGATCACGCTCGATCTTGCGGCGCAAGCGCGTGACCTGCACGTCGACCGACCTTTCAACCCCTGCCGCCGTCAACATCGCCAGCTCATGGCGCGAGATCACCGCTCCAGCGCGTCCGGCCAGGATCGACAGCAATTGCGTTTCGCTTTCGGTCAGGCGCACCAGGCGCCCATCCTTGCGCAACTCGCCCTTGTTGACGTGAAAGATCATGCCGGAAAGCCGCAGTTCCTCCACCGGAGCCTCAGGCGCCGCGCGCTTGAGGATGGAAGTGATGCGAAGTGCAAGCTCCTCAGGCTCGAACGGCTTCGACAGGTAATCGTCGGCGCCGATCTTGAGTCCCTCGATCCGCTCAGCGGGAAGGCTGCGCGCGGTCAGCAGGATCACAGGCGTATCCGATTTCTTCTCACGCACGCTCTTGAGCAGCGAAAGCCCGTCCTCGCCCGGCATCATCACGTCGAGGATCACCAGATCGAACGACATGGTGGCCATCAGCTTGCGTGCCGAAGCCGCATCCTTGGCGGTCGTGACGTCATGACCTTCACGCGTGAGATAGCGCTTCAGCAGGTCGCGCAGGCGATCGTCATCGTCGACGGCGAGAATGTGCCCCTTGGTGTTCAAGGCTCGCCCCGGGCGCGCAGGATTTCCGACAGCACCCGGCGCGTCCCGCTCACCGCATCCGGCCCGGCGGTCAGGAAAGCCTGGCGCAGGGCGGCGCGGCGACGTTCGGTCGCGTCCCGTGTGAAGGCGGCCCCTTCCGGTGTCAGTGTCACCAGGCGGCGACGGCGATCCCGCGGATCGGTCTCGCGTTTCACGAAGGCGCGGCCTTCGAGCTGGTTCAGGTTGCGGGCAAGCGATTGCTTGGGAGCGGCAAGGCGGGAGCGCAGATCACCCACATCCATCGGCCCGAGGTCATGGATTTCCTGCAGGATATCCATCTCGGGGGCCGAGATGTTCGCGGCCGCGCCGGCGGCTTCCGCCAGCTGTCCGATCTTCCGCGCCGCCGCCCGGATCAGCGCCGCGCCTTCATTGAGGTCCTGGTCGCGCAGGTACAGACGGCCGTCTCCGGCCGATGCAGCGTTAGCTGTCGGCGCAGGGGAGGGCTGGGGTCGGTTGACAGGTATGGCCACGACCGGACAATGGAAGAGCAGGACGCGAAACTCAAGCTAGAACCCCAATACCCGCGTCTTCCAAGGACCTTATTATGGCTGCCCCTACCCCTGGTTTTGTCCCGTACGACGATCGTGATGGCTGGATCTGGCTCGACGGCAAGATGGTGCCGTGGCGGGACGCCAAAATTCACGTACTGACGCACAGCCTGCATTACGGCTCCTGCGTCTTTGAAGGCGAGCGGGCCTATGAGGGGAAGGTATTCCGCAGCACCGATCACTCGAAGCGTTTGCACAAGTCGGCCGAGCTCGTGGGCTATAAATGTCCCGTGCCGGTGGCCGAACTGGACAAGATCAAGCTCGAGGTCATGGACAAGAACGGCCTGTCGGATTGCTACATCCGGGCGTTCTCCTGGCGCGGTTCGGAAATGATGGGCGTCTCCGCCCAGCAGGCTTCGATCCGCACCTGCGTCGCCGTCTGGTTCTGGGGCAATTACTTTGCCGACAAGACCAAGGGCATCCGCGTGACCATGTCCGACTGGCGCCGCCCGGCGCCGGACACGATCCCCTCGGCCGCCAAGGCTGCGGGTCTCTACATGATCTGCACCATGTCGAAGCACAAGGCAGAGGCTGAAGGCTTCTCCGATGCGCTGATGCTGGACTATCGCGGCTATGTGGCCGAGCTGACCGGCGCCAACGTGTTCCTTATCCGCGATGGCGCGATCCATACGCCGACGCCGGATTGCTTCCTCAACGGCCTGACGCGTCAGACCGTGATCGAGCTCGCGCGTGCGCGGGGCTTCGAAGTGATCGAACGCCACATCACGCCGGACGAACTTTCGACCTTCTCCGAATGCTTCATCACCGGATCGGCTGCGGAAGTAACGCCGGTGGCCGAGATGGCAGGGCATCACTACACGCCCGGCAACATCACCGGCGCACTGGCTGATGACTACAGCCAGCTCGTGCGTGGCAAGATCTCGCTCGAGCAGATCCGCGCCAACGCGAAGGTATAGGCTGGCGTCTTCCCAAAAATCGCATGTGATTTCGATGTCGGCTGCATGAAGCCGGCATCGTTTTCGTTCAGGCGAGGCTCTACGACAGCGACGCCAGCATGTCCCTGATCCGCACCGAGATGAACCGCACGGCAGAATCCGCGACGCCATAAGGGATCAGCAGGCGCTCGCCAACGCGAAGCATGCCGCAGGTGTAAACAACGTTCGGCACATAGCCCTCGCGCGTCTCGTCAACCGGCGTGAGGAAGGGCTCGACTGACCGTCCGATCACTTTCGACGGGTCTTTCTTGTCCAGCAGCACAGCCCCCATCGAATACTGGCGCATGGCGCCGACGCCGTGGGTCAACAGCAACCAACCTTCATCGAGTTCGATGGGCGAGCCGCAATTGCCCATCTGCACCAGCTCCCACAGGTATTTGGGCCCCATCACACGCTTGCCGTAATTCCACACAAAGCGATCGTCGCTCTGCAGGAAGAACAGCGACTCGTGATCCAGCCGCCCGATGGCGCAGTATCGTCCGTCGATCTTGCGCGGGAACAGAGCCAGCCCCTTCTGTCCGGCGGCGGCGCCTCTCAGAGGCGTAAGGTTGAATTCCGAAAACCTCTCGGTCGTCATCATCTCGCAGCCGACATCTCGGCCGGAGAAGGCGGTATAGGTTCCGTAAAAAAGCTTCTTGCCATCATCCTCGGTGAACTGCACGAGGCGAAGGTCTTCAAGACCGTTCTTCTGCGCACGCGTGATCGGGAAAATGACCACGCCCGACAGAGGTGAGGACTCATGCCGCCGAACCGTAACCGGCCCGCCATCGCCATCATGGTCATCCGGCGCAGCAGATATAGCGAACGGCGTTTCAGGCCACAGCGTGAAATCGCCGGACTCTGTGGCAACGCCTTCACGGAACGAGATCGACGATATGTGGCCTTCGCCGACCGTACGCAGCGACATCACGAACTTCACGGCCCCATCACGCATGCCCGACTGGTCAGGGTGGGGCACGATCGAGGGATTCATGATCGCGGCGGCGGCGTACGAATACTCGTGGCTGAAATAGGCGCCGATCAGCTTCGCGTGGTCTTTGCTGACATTTTTCAGGTTGCCGGCCATCTCCCGCACCTGGTTGAAGCGGTCGAGGAATATGGCGTGGGTCTGCCAGTGACGGCCAAAGAAGTCGCCATCAACCATATCGAGGTATTTGCGGCATTCCGCGTCGGTTAGTTTCATCACCGCGCTGGCGATGCGCTCGGCCCGAGTCATCGCACCGTGCGCGGAACCGCTAGGCTCGGAGGATATGCTGAACGGACGCAGAACCACGCGCGAAGGGTCCGCGCAAAGCTCGGTATCAAAGTGCCGCATATCCATCAGCGTCCCGCCGTAAGCCATGATGGTAACTTGAGTTAGTTCGACCCGGCGGGCTGACGAATTAGAAATGCGCGGATTGATGCGGCCGCGAGATGATAGCTGAGGATTGATTCAGCCCCGTGGTTCTTGTTCAGCCCGGCAATAGTGAGCCCGTCATGGCATATGCCGTCGTCAGGGCGAGCGAGGGCAAGGCCGTGAACGTTGTGGCCGCCGAACCATTCGAAGGCGAGGCGAGCCGTTACGCAATGCTGCGTATCGCCCGTCGCGCGCCATGCGGCGAAGCAGGCGTCCACGGTGGCCAAAGCCTCGATCGGCTGCTGGTCGAACTGAGCGTGATCCGCGCCGTTGGTGTCGAATGAACTGGTTGCGACAGGTGCAAACCAACCCTGACGCGTCGTCTGCAGCTTCATCACCCGCTCCAGCGCCTCAAGCCCCATGGAAAGCATGTCGGGGTCCTGCAGCCGCTCACCGGCGAGGATCAGAGCTTCGGGCAGGCGCGCATTGTCGTAGGCGAAGGATGATTCAAACCAGTGATGCCCGTCTGCCTGACCCGAGCGCAGCGCCGTCATCAACATTGTACCGCACGCGTAGATATGTCGGCGCACCTCTTCTTCGCCGATCACCACGCCTTCACCCGCAAGGCACGACTTGATGATGAGGGCTTGCGAGCGCAGCGACGACCACTCGCCCACATGCGACATCGTCTCGCGCGCGAGGTCTGCCGCCCAGTCGCGCAGGTCACCTACCGGAAAATCGCGTGCAGTAAGGCAGAGCGCTTCCAGCGCACGTGCGCAGCAATCGTCAGACCCGCCTTCATCCAGCCAGCGGCGATCAAAGCTCATGAAATTGCGGAAGCGACCCGTGTCCGCGCTCCACGCGTGGCTCAGGAAGGCGGCACACGAGTTGGCGAGCTTAAGGGCCGCAGGCTCAAGTATGCCTTCCGAGGCAAGATGGGCCATCAGGCTCAGCGCGCGGGCGGTGTCATCGGTGCAATAGCCATGGCGACGGTCTGGGGCGCCGAAGCGCGAGTGTTGGTAGACGCCGCAATCGTCCGACATGCGCAGCAGGCCATCCAGCTTCGGACGCGCCAGATTGCGGAAGGCTTCTTCTTTCTTCTTGTCGTGCGTGCTGCGGCACGCAACCGCGAGATCGATCGTGGACTCCGCAACCTTGCGCCACCGCGAAGGCTCGCCGGCGCGATAAGCCCGGCGCGCCATGGCATCGCGCTTCGCGTTATCGGACAGCAGGGCAGTGATTTCTGACGCAAATGCGCGTGTGTCGTTGAACTCGCACAGAACGCCAACACCATCCGCCAGTGCTTCCTTCGCGTGCCAGTAGGGCGTCGAGATCACCGGCTTCCCGACCGCGATGGCATAGGCCAGCGTACCGGAGGTGATCTGCGCCTCGGTCAGGTATGGCGTCACATAAAGGTCTGCCGCCTGCAGCAGGTCGACCAGTTCTTCATCGCCCAGAAAACGGTTCACAAAGCGCAGGTGATCCACCACGCCCAGCGAGCGCGCCAGCTCAATCAGGCTATCGCGATAGGCTTCACCCTCGTTCGCCACGAGGTGCGGATGGGTGGCGCCCGCGATCAGGTAAACCGCATCGGGATGACGCGCGAGCACCGAGGGCAGGCCCCTGATGATCGTCTCGATACCTTTGTTGGGGGAGAGCAGGCCGAACGTCATGATGACCTTGTGGCCCGCGAGCCCAAGCTGCGGCTTGAACGGCTCGGTCGACGAGAAGGGCCGCTCCGGTGCGCCATGCGGGATGACGTGCACCTTCTTCGGGCCCGCGCCATGAACGCGCGCGAGAATATCCGCGCCCATCTCGCTCATTACTATGACGGCGGAGGCAATGCTGATGATCTCGTCCAGAACCTTCTTCTGCACCGGGTTCGGCTTTTCCAGAACCGTATGCAGCGTCACGATCACCGGCATGCGCAGGCGGCGCAGAAGCACAAGCAGGTGCGAACCGGAGTCGCCACCGAAAATTCCAAACTCATGCTGAACGAAAACAGTCTCGACACCCGAAAGATTCATATCGTCAGCAGCGCGCTCATAGGCGGCAATATCGTCTTGCGGCACCACATGCGTCACGGCTTCGGGATACACATGACCGCCAGCGCGATCTTCCATCGCCACGAGTGTCCACTGCGTCTTCGGCATTGCAGTGCGCAGGCAGTTGAAGCTGTCGCGCGTGAAAGTGGCGATGCCGCATTTGCGGGGCGGGAAGTTCCCGATCATCGCGGCGCGCTTGAAAGTTGGCCGGACAGCGACCTGCCGCGTCGGATTCAAAGCATGAACGATCGCGGTCGCTGAATCGAAACCCATGTAATTTTCCGTAAGCTGAGGGCGTTCCCCAGCTGTCTCAACGCTCGCACCCGCAGCAAGTTCCATAGCGTCAACGCCCACTTTGAGGTGGCGCAGGCGCTCTGAAAATCAACAAATGATAGGTTTGGCGCGCTGTGCAGCGCTCGCGTCCGACGTGTTTTGCAGCGCGGCGCGTTTCAGTATGCCCAATTAAAGCGCCGCTGCGATCCTCGCCGCCTGCTCGCGCAGCGTTTCCAGATCAGCGGGCTTGCCGCCATGATGAGGCTGGAGGGGCAGGTTCGAGTATCTCGGGATCACGTGAACGTGCAGATGGAAAATCGTCTGTCCGGCGGGCGCGCCGTTGTACTGCGTTACCACCACGCCATCCGGCGTCAGTGCCTTGATGACGGCAGCGGTCAGCTTCTGCACGGCGCCGAACAGTACGCCCAGCTTCTCCGGCGGGAAATCCGTCAGGTTGCGCGATGTGACATTCTTCGGAATGACGAGGCAGTGCCCCTGGCTCTGCGGGAAGATGTCCATGAAGGCGAGGACGTCGTCATTCTCGAAGATCTTCACGCACGGCGCCTCGCCGCGCAGGATCTTCGCGAAAATGTTGCCGCCGTCGTACTCGCCCACAAGGCTCATCAGAAGCTCTCCTCGTCGTGTTCCGCCGGATGCGCGCCCTTCCGGAAGGGCGAATAGGCGCTGAGTTCGTCTATCCCTTCCTCAACCGCCTCGCGCTCCCTGTCGAGATAATCCGACACGGCCTGACGCAATCCCTTGTGTGCGATCCAGTGGGCGGAGCGTGTCAGCGCCGGTTCATACCCACGCGAAAGCTTGTGTTCGCCCTGCGCCCCCGCCTCGACGCGGGCCAATCCGCGCTCGATGGCGAAATCGATTGCCTGATAGTAGCTGATTTCGAAGTGCAGGAACGGCCGGTCCACGCTGCGTCCCCAATAGCGCCCGTAAAGCGTATCCGACCCGATTAGGTTCAGCGCCCCGGCAATCGGCGTATCGACGTCATAGGCGAGGATCAGCAGGCATTTATCCGCCATCCGCTCATGCAACAGCGTGAAGAACTCGCGGTTGAGATAGGGTGAGCCCCATTTGCGGCCGCCCGTGTCCATGTAGAACTCGAAAAACGAATCCCAGTGTTCAGTCGTCAGCTCCGCACCGGTGAGCCGAACGATCCGCAACCCCTCCTGCGCCTCCCGCCGCTCCCGCCGCAACATCTTGCGCTTGCGGGAAGACAGCGCACCGAGAAAATCCTCGAACGAGCCATACCCACGGTTGAGCCAATGGAACTGCTGGTCCTCGCGCAGCAACAGCTCCTGCAAACCAAGGGCCTGCCATTCTTGTTCCTCGAGAAAGTTGAAGTGCGCGGATGACACCCGCCACTGCTGCGCCACTTCCACAATCGCGCCGGCCATCGCCTGCCTGATCGCGGGCGCATTCGGCCCCGTTGCCAGAAGCCTCCGCCCCGTCACGGGTGTGAACGGCACGGCGCACAGCAACTTCGGGTAATACCGCCCGCCCGCGCGATGCAGCGCATCCGCCCACGAATGATCGAAAACGAACTCACCGCGCGAATGCGTCTTCAGATACAGCGGCGCCGCGCCCACCAGCTTGCCCGTCGCGTCGTGCGCCAGCATGTGGCGCGGCGTCCACCCCGTATCCGGCTGCGCGCAGCCCGAGCTTTCAGCCGCTTCCAGAAAGTCCCAGTCGAGAAAGGGGTCGTACCGCTCACCCGGCGGGTTCGCGAGCGCATTCCAGCCAGCGCGGTCAACCGCCGACATACTCTCGGCAATCGACAACGACAGTTCGACCCGTTCTGCGGAATCGTCGGCCAAATCGCACCTCGCCAGAGCACACCACTGATGGCTGGCCTGAACAGACTATATCGGTGTTCCGCGCGGCATTGCGAGAGGCGCGCTGAAGCCTTCGAAAATCGGCGCGGCGCCATGTTTCCGGGCAAGTTCCAGCTCTTCGGGCGTCCGCACGGTCCATGTCACCATCGGCAGACCGCCCGCCGCCGCCTGCATGATCTCCAGCACGGAGTGATGAGGCGCCACGTAATCGCAGCCCAGCCCACGGGCCGTCACGGCTTTTTCAACAACACTTGCCTCAACCTGGTTGTCCGCAATCGCCAGCAACCCGACCGGACGATCCGTCACCAGCCTGCACAGCCGCGCCACACTGGGCTCGTCGAAGCTCATCACACCGTAAAGCCCCCGCAGCCCTTCGATGGCCGCAGCCACCCGGTCCGCGATATCTCCCGCCAGCCCATCGACCTTCAGCTCGATCAGCACCGGCAGGTCGCCCATCACAGCCAGAACCTGCGCCAGCGTCGGTATTGCCGATCCATCCGGCAGCCGATGCTGCCCTAGGTCCGCCGCCATCACGCGCGCCAGCAGCTCGCGATGCCCGCACATCCGCTCCAGCCCGGCATCATGGAACACCACCGGCACGCCATCCGCCGTCAGCCGCACGTCCAGCTCCACGCCGACGCCAGCCGCCTTCGCTGCTTCGAACGCCGCCAGCGAGTTCTCCGGAACAGCCCCACCCCACAACCCGCGATGGGCATAGGCGTAGGCCGACACATCGAAGAAGCGGTCGCTCATCGCTTTGGCGTCAGACGAATTCGACCACGGCGTCGACTTCAACAGCCGCGCCCATCGGCAGCACAGGGCAGGCGACGGCGGAGCGCGCATGACGGCCCTTTTCGCCAAACACCTCGACCATCAGGTCGGAACACCCATTCACCACTTTCGGAATCTCGACGAAATCCTTCGCCGCGCTGACAAAGCCACCCAGCTTCACCACGCGCTTCACGCGCTCCAGATCGCCAAGCGCGGCCTTCATCTGTGCGATCAGGTTGATGGCGCAGATGCGCGCAGCGGCTTGCCCCTGTTCAACCGTCATGTCCTCGCCGAGGCGACCCTTCACCAGACCATCCGGCCCAGCGCTGACCTGGCCCGAGATGAAAAGGAGATTGCCGGTAATCACGAACGGCACGTAGTTCGCAACAGGCGGCCGGGCTTCCGGCAGGGTTACACCTGCGGCGGCAAGACGTTCATTCACGGACATGGACAAGCTCCTCAATTGCGCGAGGTATGCGTCGCAAACGCGCGGCGGACAAGCGATCAGAACTAAAGCCCAAACCAGATCGATATCTCGATCATGTCACCTAGTGCGATCTTTTCCCTCCGCCGCACATCTGCCTTCACGGGCAACAGGAATGCGCCGCGTTTCTGATCCGCAAACAGCGAGGTTTCCCAAGTCGAAAGCCCCGTTTTCGCGACAACATGAAACGATCCAAACGGTTTGCGCAGCCCGGTCGTCAGCGTCCGGATGCGCTTGGAAAGATCAGCGGGCAGGGTAACGAAATGCCACGCGCCGGTGCTTTCCTGCGTCCAGACTTTCGCGCGGAATGTCTCGTCCAGCCTCATGGCCGCTGCTCCACCGCTGCCCTAGGCATAGCGCGTTTCCAGAAGGTCGATCTCGCGAACAAGCTTGCGCGCGATATCGTGCTCGATCTGGCGTGTCCGGGCGAGACGGAAGATTTCATCACGCTCGGCGCGCAACGCCGCCACGCGCAGTTTCTTCTCGATATCGTCGGACCGCCGCACCAGCTCCGCCGCCTCGCCAGTTTGGCTCCGGCCCTGGATACGCTCGCGATAGAGGTCCATGAGGCGCACCGCCGTATCGACATAGACATCGGCATCCTCCTGACCAACCGACATCTCATGCTGCGCCGCTTCGATTGCCTTGATCGCCGCCTGCGCCGCCAGCACACGCGTGCTGTCTTCGACCGCGAGGTTGTCCGTCTCCGGCGGCACCTCCAGCCCTTTAAGCAGCATGGGCAGGAAGAAGGTCGCGCCGAGCAGCGAAACGATGATCACTGAAGCCGCCAGCAGGATGGCGAGATCGCGCGCCGGGAAGTTCGACCCGTCACCCATCGCCAGCGGTATCGTCAGAACGCCCGCCAGCGTGATCGCGCCGCGAACCCCTGCCAGCGACATAACCGCAACCACCCGCCATCCCGGCCGCTTCGCGCCGGGGGCAGCATTGCGCCGCCTGAAGTTGATCTGCACCGACACCCAAACCCAGATGAAGCGCAGCAGGCCCAGAACGCCAGTGATCGCGCCGGCATAGATCAACAGCCACCACGTCTCATGATGGCCGGTCGCCTCAACCGTTTCCTTTGCGCCCGCCACAATGCCCGGCAGCTGCTCGCCCAGAAGAACGAAGATCACGCCACTGAGCGCGAACTGCAGCATGTCCCACACCACGCTGCGGCGAACGCGGGTGGAGGCCATGGCCTGACCGGACACCTCAACGAAACTCATCGTGACGCCAGCCGCCACGGCCGCGAGAATGCCCGAACAGTGGAAGCGCTCTGCCAGCAGATAGGCCGCAAACGGGATCAGCAGGCTGATCAGGATCTGCGAGCCGCTTTCCTCGCCATACTTCTTGGATAGCTTGCCCTTCGCCCAAGTGATGACCCACGTCACACCCACGCCAATCCCGATGCCGCCAAGCGCGAGCTGCAGGAAGGTGAGGGAGGCGTCGAAAATCGAGAACGTGCCAGTCAGCGCCGCCGCAATCGCAAAGCGCAGGCACACAAGGCCCGACGCGTCATTGAGCAGGGATTCTCCCTCAAGGATGTGCATGATCCGCTTCGGGATCGGCGTGCGCGCCGCAATCGCCGAAACCGCGATCGGGTCAGTGGGCGAAATAACTGCCGCCAGCGCGAATGCGACGGCCAGCGGCATGGATGGGATCAGCCAGTGGATGAAGAACCCAACCCCGACCACGGTGAACACCACCAGCCCGAGCGCCAGCTCCAGAATGATCGAACGGTCGCGAAACAGGTCCTGCTTAGGAATCCGCCAGCCGTCGAGGAACAGCAGTGGGGGCAGGAACAGCAGGAAGAAG
>Ga0116177_10000251_pt1 | contig 39404 bp, 33 predicted proteins | sample AD_STIC10_MetaG_FD_89750 | JGI IMG/M metagenome (GOLD analysis project Ga0116177, IMG submission 89750) | Active sludge microbial communities of municipal wastewater-treating anaerobic digesters from USA - AD_STIC10_MetaG | ecosystem: Engineered > Bioreactor > Anaerobic > Digestate | place: USA... | reverse complement strand
CCTCCGTCGGTCTTATCTTCGGCTTCTTCCCCGCCCGTAGGGCAGCTCAATTAGATCCAATCCAGGCGCTCAGATATGATTAAAAACAACATGACCCGTGGCGTGTCCGCGGGCGCCCTGGCCATCCTCGCTTCGGCGTGCGGCCACCTCCCCATCGCAGAACCTGCATTCGAAGCCATGTCGGCCAAGCGCGCAGGCATGCCGACTGACTGGACCGTCTCGCCGATGACTGGCGATCCAGCTGCCGTCATCGCCGACTACGGCGTGTTCGGCGACGCGCAACTCGTGGCCTATGTGCAGGAAGCGCTCGAGAACAACCGCTCCCTGCGCGCCGCGATCGAAAGCGTGCGGCAATCCGAATACTCGCTGCAGTCGACGCGCTCGCGCCTCTTCCCGCAGATCAACGGCTCGGTCGGCGCCCGCACCAGCGCCCCGACGGACGATCTCGGCAACAACACCGATCAATACTCGTTCGCGCTGGGCGCCAACTATGACGTCGACATCATGGGCGACCTCAACGCGTCGATCCAGGCGTCGGCCGCCGGCCTCCGCTCCACGGAAGCCGTCTACGAACAGACCCGCCGCCAGATCGCAGGCCAGGTCGCCCGCGCCTACTTCGCGGTAATCGAAGGCCAGCTCCAGCTCGACCTCGACCGCAAGTCGATCGATCGCCAGCGGCAGACATTCCGCATCACGCAGACCCGCTTCGACGCCGGCTCCATCGCCCGCGACGAACTGGTGCTCGGTGAATCCAACCTCGCCCAGGCCGAAGACGCCGTCATCGCGTCGGAAGCCTCGCTCCGCTCCGCTGTCCGTGCGCTCGAACTCGCGCTTGGCCGTTTCCCGCAGAACAAACTGGCGATCACGGGCGCCCTGCCCGAGCCGCCGGCCACCCCGCCGCTCGGCCTGCCGGAACTCACCGTCCGTTCGCGTCCCGACGTGGTCGCGGCCGAACTCAACATGATCCAGACCTTCGCGAACACCCGCATCGCCTCCATGGCGCCGTGGCCCCAGCTCAATGCTGACCTCTCGCTTGGCCTGCAGAACACCACGATCAACACCACGAGCGACCTGTTCGACTTCGACGGTCTCGCCCTCTCGATCGGCGCTTCGCTGGCGCAGGTCATCTTTGACGGCGGCGCAGTCGATGCTCGCGTCAAGACCGCCAACTCGCAGGAGCGCGCGGCTCTTGAGCGTTACGGCCAGACCATCATCAACGCGTATGGCGACATCGTCGGCGCGCTCGATACGTTCAACACGCTCGGCTCGCGCAACGTCGCGCTGCAGAAGGCCTCGACCGCCGCGCAGGAAGTGCTGCGCCTCGGCGAACTGAAATACCAGGAAGGTTCGGAAAGCCTGCTCAACCTGTTCACCGTGCGCAACAGCGCCGAGTTCGCAGAGAGCGCGCTGATCGCCAACCGCCGCGCCCGCCTCGACCAGTGGGTCGCGCTGCACACGGCGCTCGGCGGTAACCCGACCCAGTCCACGCCTATCGCCTCGCCGGCCGCCACGGCCAACGGGAAGTAGGTTCTTCCAAATCTGGACGACAAAGCCGCCCCGGAAGCCACTTCCGGGGCGGTTTCCGTTGTGGGCCAGCACAATTGTTCCGCTGGTTGACCATGGTGAGCGCGCGACTAGTCTTCGCGCCGATCCCGTGAGGGCCAACCTTCCAATAGGACCGCAACATGAGACAGTTCCTGCTGTGCGGCGCCGCGATCGGCGCGCTTCTCCTTTCAAGCTGCACGAGCGTTTCCGAAACAGCGGTCGATACGCCGGCCCCGGTCGTACAAACAGCCGTCGCGCAGCCGGCCCCAGCCGCAAAGCCTGACCCGGCCGCCTTCCTCGCCGCCGCCGAGAAGGAGCTGCAGGACTACAGTGACTACGCCTATCGCATCGCGTGGGTGAACTCGAATTTCATCACCGACGACACCGATTGGCTGAACGCCTGGGCGGGCTCCGCCGGCACGCTGATTTCGGTGCGCCTCGCCAACGAGACCAAGAAGTTCGAAGGCGTGACACTGACGCCCGACCAGAAACGCAAGATGGATATCCTGAAGGCCGGCATGGTCATGCCCGCCCCGTCCACCGGTACTGCCGAACAGCAGAAGCAGGTCGCCGACGAACTCAACACCATCATGACCGACCTGCAGTCGACCTATGGCAAGGGCAAGGTCGCACTCGACAATACCAAGTTCGACGTCAACGCCGTCCTCAACATCATCAATCGCTCCCGCGGCAAGGAAGAGCCGCGCGATCCGAAGGCGCCGCTCACGCTGGAAGAGGCCTCCCTCATCCTGTCTGAATCGCGCGACCCGAAAACCCTGAAGGGCATCTGGGAAGGCTGGCAGTCCATCGCGACCGTGATGAAGCCCGACTACCAGCGCATGGTCGAAATCGGCAATGCCGGCGCCAAGGAACTCGGCTTCAAAGACATCGCCGACATGTGGCTCGCCAACTACGACATGCCGTCCGCCGACATGGAAAAAACGGTCGAGCGTCTGTGGACCCAGGTCCAACCGCTCTACAACGATCTCCACTGCTACACGCGCACCAAGCTCAACGCCAAATACGGCGACGCGGTGCAGCCGAAGACCGGCCCGATCCGCGCCGACCTGCTCGGCAACATGTGGGCGCAACAGTGGAACGGCATCTACGACATCGTCGCCCCGCCCTCGTCCGATCCCGGTTTCGATCTCAACAAGGTCCTCGTCGCGAAGAAGTACGACCCCATCAAGATGGTGAAGACCGGCGAAGCCTTCTACACCTCGCTCGGCCTTGCCCCGCTCCCCGAAACCTTCTGGCAGCGCTCGCTGATCACGCGCCCGCGCGACCGCGAAGTCATCTGCCACGCCTCCGCGTGGGACGTGGACAATGTCGACGATATCCGCATCAAGATGTGTACGCAGGTGAATGCGGAAGACTTCTCCACCATCCACCACGAGCTCGGCCACAACTTCTACCAGCGCGCCTACAACAAGCAGGATCTCCTGTTCAAGAACGGCGCGAATGACGGCTTCCACGAAGCCATCGGCGATTTCATCGCCCTCTCGATCACGCCGGAATACCTGAAGCAGATCGGCCTCATCACCAAAGTCCCGTCGGCCGACGCCGACATCGGCCTGCTGATGGACCGCGCGCTCGAGAAGGTCGCCTTCCTGCCCTTCGGCCTCAAGGTCGACAAATGGCGCTGGCAGGTCTTCCGCGGCGAGACCTCGCCTGCGAACTACAACCAGGCGTGGGTCGACCTCGGCCTGAAGTATCAGGGCATCATTCCGCCGGGCACGCGCCCGGGCGATGCGTTCGACGCCGGCGCAAAATTCCACGTGCCGGGCAACACGCCTTACCTGCGCTACTTCCTGTCTTTCATCCTGCAGTTCCAGTTCCAGAAGGCCGCGTGCGAACAGGCCGGCTGGACCGGCCCGCTGCATCGCTGCTCGATCTACGGCAACAAGGACGTCGGCGCGAAGTTCACGAAGATGCTCGAAATGGGCGCCAGCAAGCCTTGGCCGGATGCTCTCGAAGCCTTCACCGGCAACCGCGAGATGGATGGCTCCGCCCTCGTCGCCTACTTCGCCCCGCTGCAAACCTGGCTGAAAGAACAGAACAAGGGCCAGACCTGCGGCTGGTAAACTCAGCTGACTGACACCGGCAAACGCCGCTCCGGCAACGGGGCGGCGTTTCTGCATCCGGCTTCAACGCCTGTTGGTTCTGTCACGCAGCCCAACTAGTCTGCCGCAAACCCAGAGGGATTCATGCGGCACATCATCCTCGCAGCAGCACTCGCCCTCGCGGCTTGCGCGACCGCGCCCGACCCCATGCTTGAGGTCTCGCTCGATGTCCCGATCAACTCCGAAATCCTGCCCCCGTTTGAATCCGTGATCACCCTCACTGGCGAGATCACCCGCGCAGATCACCAAACCTACAGGGAGCTTCCTTTCAACGTGCCCCCCGGCACGAAGCTCATCGCCGTTGCGTTCAGCTACAACAAGGACAACCGCACCGTCATCGACCTCGGCCTGCGCGACCCACAAGGTCAGCGCGGCTGGAGCGGCGGCAACAAGGACAGATTCACAGTCGGCAACATTTCCGCCACGCCCTCCTATCGCGCCGGCCCGATCCAGCCGGGCGAATGGAAACTCATCCTCGGCATTCCCAACGTCCGCGAGAATCAGACCGCGACATACGAAGCAACGATAACCCTCAGCAATCCGCGGCCGACACGGTTCGATCCCGACGACTTCTTTCCTCCAAATCCGCCAACTGTCCTGACGGCGGCGCCGGGTTGGTATCGCGGCGACTTCCACACGCACACCGCTCACTCAGACGGCTCATGTGATGCGGGCGCCGCGCGCATCCCTTGCCCGCCACAGCGAACGTTCGAAGCCGCGCGCGACGCCAGCCTCGATTTCGTCGCCATCACGGATCACAACACGATAACCCAGCTCCCCGAGATCAACGCCTATCAGGCTCAATTTCCAGAAACCCTGCTCATCCCCGGAACCGAAATCACCACCTTCAACGGCCACGCCAACGTCATCGGCAATACGAGCTTCCTGGATTTCCAGCTCGGCTCGGCACGCCTGCCCACGCTCGCGCCCCTCCTCGACGAAGCCGCCGCGCAAGGCGCCTTCGTCTCGGTCAACCACCCGGGCCTGCCTTCCGGCGAGGTCTGCATGGGCTGCGGCTGGACCGTGAAAGACACGGACTGGTCGCGCGTCACAGCCATCGAAGTCGCCAACGGCTCGTCGCTCCGTACAGGCGGCCCCGCCGCCGGCATCCGCTTCTGGGACAACCTCTTGAAACAGGGCTACCGCCTCACCGCCATCGGCGGCAGCGACAATCACGATGCAACCGACCGCGCCGGCGCCAAGCAGCCACCCATCGGCAGCCCAACCACGATCGTCTACGCCAGCGAGCTTTCCACGAAAGCCATCATCGCAGGCGTGAAATCCGGCCGCGTCTTCATCGACCTCGCCAACCTGCCCGCTGCAAAGCTGGAGACAAGCGCACACGCCGGCCAGCAAACCATCAGCATGGGCGGGCAGCTGATCCTCGCCTCTGACGACCGCGCCACGCTCGACACGACAACCATGGGTCTGCCCCCGGGCGCCACCCTCACGCTGATCGCAAACAATCTCGTCATCAACGGCGCCGCAACGAGCCAGCTCGACAACGCGCCCAGTCAGGTCAGCCTCACGCTCACCCCCGGCGCAACCTCCGCTTACATCCGCCCCGAAATCCGCGACGCCGCCGGCAAGATCCTGCTGATCGGCAACCCGATCTACATACGGCCTCGCTGAAACATCCCCCTCCGTCTCGCACGCAAGAGCGTGCGATCCACCTCCCCCTGCTTCGCATGGGGAGGCAAACGCGACTGAAGGGGATTGCCTCCATCAGTGCGAAGCACTGGGGGAGGTGGATCGCTGACGCAGTCAGCGAGACGGAGGGGGCAAGCCGCGCTCACATCTCCAACTGTGGCTTACGAATAGTTAGCCCGCCCTAGCCGCAGACCAGCTCTTCAACCTCGGGCTCGGGCGCACAGGTCCGGCTCGGCGTCTCGCCCGGGCCGCCTTTCACGAACACGTCCACCCGGCGCTGGTTCGCGCAGTTCTGGTTGTCATCGAGCCCGTCCAGCTCGCCGATCCCGCGTGCATCCACCACGGTCAGCCCGTTGGTGCGCAGGAAGTCGGCCACCACATTCGCCCGCTCGCCGCCCAGCGCCGAGTTGAACACGCTGGTCCCGCGCGTATCCGCGTAGCCGCGCACCACCAGCTCACGCCCGGCGAATGCACTCCTGAATTCGGATAGCTCCTTGTCCAGCGCGCCCTTGGCAGCTTTCGTCAGCCCGCTGCCCGCCGTGCAGAACCACGCATGCATCGTGCGATCCGCAACCGCCACAGGCGCCGCAACTGCCGGTGCGGCGGGAGCCACCGCAACAGGCGCCGCCGGAGCGGGCGCTGACTGCACGACGCCCGCCTGCGGATCGTCCGCAACAGGATCAGGGATCGGCCCCGTCGGCTTCAGATCAACTGCCACATCGCCGAACGGATCGACCAGCGGCGCGGGCGGCGGTGAAAGCGCAGCTACAGGCTCCGTCGCCGCGAACTGCGTGCCGACCAGCCCGTCATCATCCGCCACCGTCTGCTGCTGACCACGCATCAGCCACAGCAACAGGAATGCGATCACCGCGAGCCCAAACACGATGCCGACCAGATCGTCCTGCGTGAAGGAACGCCCACGCACGGGCGCAGCCGTCGTCCCGCCACCACCATCGCCGCCGCCACCGCCACCACCCGAACGCGGCTTCGGCGCCGGCATGTCCAGAGGAGGCAAGGTCGCCGCTGCCGCCGGGGCCGGAGCTGCAGGAGCAGCGGGCGGCACATCGCCCGTGGCTGGCGCCGGACGCGGCGGCGCGTCCACTTCAGCCAGCTCAGCCGCGGCCCCCGTCACCAGCACCAGCGACGAGGATTTCCCCATCCGCGTCCGCCGCACTTCCTCGCGCTTCACGTCTTCCAGTTTCAGGTCTGCCGGCTTGGCCGCCACTTGGGCGACGACTGGCCGCGCAGCCACCACGTGCAGCGGCGTCCGCTTGACCTCAGGCGCCGGCTTGGGCGGCGGGGCGACGGCAGGAACAAACCCGGCTACCCGCGGCTGCGGCTTGTGGCGCGCGAACGGGTCCTGGCGATTGCTGGCCGAACGTTTCGGCGTGGCGAACGCATCAATCTTGGGCCCGTCGATTTTCGGCTGTTCGAGCTTGGCCGCGCCAGATTTCTTGACCCCGGCCCGCTGCGCCTTTTCCTTGAACTTGTCAGGCCGGCCACCCGGCACGGCGATTCCCTTCGCGCCCGGCGCGGCCGGGCGAGCGAAACGGTCGCTGGAGGTGGGGGTCTGGCCCATCTTCTCCTCGTATCCCCGGCGATGTGTTCTCCACAGCCGGGGTTCGCCTCTGGTAATACCGGCCTAGTGCGGGCCCAAGCAAGCACTACCGGCCAAGTGTCTCAACCCCCGGAGGTTCCTTCCCAGCACTACCGGCCCGCGCTAAACCCCCCGCCATGACCGATTTTGTGCACGATCCCATCGCCCTCTCCCAGGCCCTGATCCGCCAGCCCACCGTGAACCCCTGCCATGATGGCGCGCAGGATGTGCTGGCCGACGCCCTCGAATCGCTCGGCTTCCGCACCAAGCGCTATCATTTCGATGGCGTGGACAATCTGTATGCCCGCCTCGGCGGCGCCGCCCCGAACTTCTGTTTCGCAGGCCATACGGATGTCGTGCCCGTGGGCGACGCCGCCGGCTGGACGGTCGATCCCTTCGGCGCCGAGATCCGCAACGGGATCATGTACGGCCGCGGCACGTCCGACATGAAGGGCGCCATCGCCGCCTTCGTCTCCGCCGCCGCGCGCTACCTCGCGGATCATGGCGCGCCACAAGGCTCGATCTCGCTGCTGATCACGGGCGACGAAGAAGGCCCCGGCCTGCACGGCACGCGCCGCCTCCTGCCCGCCATCATCGCCGATGGCGAGACGATCGACCATTGCATTGTGGGAGAACCCACCTCGGAAGACACGATCGCCGACATCGTCAAGAACGGCCGCCGCGGATCGCTCAACGCGGTCATCAAGGCGGTCGGCAAGCAGGGCCACGCGGCCTACCCGGAGAAGTCCGCCAACCCGATGCCGGTCCTGCTCGATGCGCTGCAGAAACTCCGCAACATGAAGCTCGATGATGGCAGCCCGGGCTTCCAGCCATCCAACCTCGAGATCACCACGATCGACGTCGGCAACGCCGCGCACAACGTCATACCGGCGCAGGCCACCGCCAAGTTCAACATCCGCTTCAACCCGAACCACACGGGCGACGCGCTGATGAAGCGCATCTCCGATCTGGTCAGCACTACCGAGCGCGGCGTGACCGTGACGGTCGACCAACGCGTCACAGGTGAAGCGTTCTATACCAAACCGGGCATACTGACCGACCTCATCGTCGCCGCGGTGAAGGCCGAAACCGGCCGCGACCCCGCCCTCACGACCGGCGGCGGAACCTCGGATGCGCGCTACATCAAGGACGTATGCCCCGTTGCGGAACTCGGTGTTCGCAATGAAATGGCGCACAAGGTGGATGAGTGCATTCCAGTCGACGAAATCGAAACGCTTTGCCGGATATATTACCGGCTCCTGGCCAGCTATTTCGCCGCTGCCTGAGGATTGGCGACACCACCCGGCGCGACCTCACCCACCACATGGTGAATCCCGCATCGCCATGAAGTCGCCGCGGCGTGATGCTTGCTTCGTTAAACCTGTCGCTCGCGCAGCGGCGATCTATGTGAACGCCAGTCCCGTCAGGGGGCGCGGCGATGAGTGTGTGAATGGCGTTCGGCGGACGACATGGCAGTCGAGCCGTCCGGGTCCTTTGGGTCCTGGGGCTGAGCCTCTGCGCCATCTTCGCTCCGGCCTCATTCGCGCAACAGGGGAATGGTCTCGCCGGCCGCGTGCCCGTGCTCGGCGTGCCGGAGAAACTCCAGAGCGACCTCAAGCAGATCATGCGCGAAGAGCCCGCGCCCACGACGCTGTTCGAAGCGCGCCGGCAAGCCGAACGCACCGCCACCTTCGTCGCGACCTTCCTCGAATCCGAAGGCTACTATCAGGCCGACGTGCAGCCCGTCGCTGAAGGCGTCGACACATTCACCCGCGCCGTGAACGTGACGCCGGGCCCGCTCTTCACCTACTCGTCAGCCCGCATCGACTATCTCGACGCCACGCCAGACGAAACCACGCGCACCGAACTCAGCTCGCTGCTCGGCCCGCTCGATCCCGGCATCCCTGCCCGCGCGCAGCCCGTCATCGAAACCGGCGACGCACTCGTCGCGCGCCTGCGCAACGCCGGCTACCCCGATGCGAAAGCCGATCCTGTCGACGCACTCGCAGACGCCGCGACCGGCGAAGTCGAACTCGCCTTCAAGCTTCGCCCCGGCCTGCGCGCGTCGTTCGGCACACTGAAGATCTCCGGCCTCAACGCGACCAACCAGCAATTCATCGAGAACCTGCGCCCGTGGAAAGCCAATGAGCGCTACACGCCCGCCAAGCTCGACGAATTCCGCGCGCGTCTCGCCGAGACAGGCCTCTTCGACAGCGCCGCCGTCAAATTCGGCGAAGCGGCGCCCGCCGCCGATCCATCAGGCGCGCCCCGCGAAATCTCCGTCGAGCTCAAGGAACGCGAGCGCCGCACCATCGCGCTTGGCGCGTCCGCCTCCACCAGCGAAGGCGTCGGCGTCGATGGCGAATGGGAACTGCGCAACTTCAGCGGCTGGGGCGACTCGCTGACCGTCGCCGGCCAGATCGCCACGCTGCAACGCCGCGTCGGCGTCGACTATCGCCGCCCGCACATCGGCAAGTACGGGCGCACCCTGACAGTCGGCGCAGAAGTCGAAGACTTCGAGACAGATGCGTTCGACCAGTCTGGCGCCAATGTGAATGCGACGCTCGAAGAGCAGCTCACACCGCGCCTGCGCGCGTCGCTTGGGCTCGAAGCCGGCTTCGCCAGCATCCTCGATGCGCAAGCCAAGATCATCGGCTCGGGCCGCCGCGACGTCTACATCCTCTCAGGCACAGGCACGGCCGAATATGTCGGCGTCCGCGACATCCTCGACCCCATCAACGGCCTGCGCGCCCGCGTGACCGTCGAGCCAGGCATCACAACAGGCGACACCAACATCGTCTATGGACGCATCAGCGGCGAAGCGAGCATCTATTCGGACTTCGGCACCGAGGGCAATTTCGTCGGCGCCCTGCGCGGCCGTCTCGGCACCATCATCGGCCCCAATGGCGCGCCGCCTGATCGCCTGTTCTTCGCCGGCGGCGGCGGTTCGGTGCGTGGCTACGAATACCAGTCAATCTCCCCGCGCGACGGCACGGGCGCACTCGTCGGCGGCCGCTCCCTGCTCGAAATGAGCGCCGAAGTGCGTTACCGCGCCAGCGATACGCTCGGCTATGTCGCCTTCATCGACGGAGGCGCGGCCGGCTCCAACGTCGAGCCCCCGCTCGACACGCTCAGCTATGGCGCGGGCGTCGGCGTCCGCTACTACACCGGCTTCGGCCCCCTGCGCGCCGACATCGCCGTCCCGCTGAACAAACAGGAAGGCGACGCTGACTTCCAGGTCTATATTTCCATCGGACAGGCCTTCTGATGGAAACCGCATACACAAAACCCCGCCGCAAGAAGCTGCCGCTCTGGCTGAGGATCTCCCTTGGCCTCGTGATCGCGGCGTTCACGCTCGTCGCCGTCGCCGTCGGCCTGCGCTTCTGGATCACCAGCGACGGCGGCCGCGCCTTCATCGCCTCGCAGATCGACGGCCGGAAGCTCGGCCCGCTCGGCACCATCCGCATCCAGGGCCTCAAAGGCGACCCGCTCGAAGCCGCCTCAATCGCCGACATCGCCCTCGTCGATGACGAGGGCGTCTGGCTGCGTGCGAAAGACGCCCGCATCGAATGGACGCCCGACAGCCTGTTCGCGGGCGAACTCGAAATCCAGAAGATCAACATCCACACCGTCGATGTCCTGCGCACGCCACACGTCGCCGCCACCGCGCCAGAGGGTTCGGCCCTAGACATCGGCCTCCGGCTCGACGAAGTGACGATCGACGACCTCCACATCGACCCCGCCATCCTTGGCACTGACGCCCACTACAAGATCGCCGGCGGCGCAGCCCGCCAGCGTGATGCATCAGGCTTCGCCAAGCTCACGCTCGCCCCCATCTCCGGCCCCGCCGACCGCGCCGACATCACCGCCGAATGGTCCGCCACCAGCGTCCTCAAAGGCGTCGCAACCGTCACTGGCCCCGCAGACGGCCTCATCGCCGCGCTCGTGCAAGGCCCAGCGGATCAGCCCGTCGCCTTCGAAGGCCGCGTCGATGGCACGCTCGCGCAATTCACCGGCGGCGCAACGCTCCGCTTCGGCGACCAGCAGGTCGCCAGCTTCGACATCACGCGCGATGCCGCCGCCGCGACACTCACCGCCGATGTCGACGCCGCCAATTGGCCGCTGCTCGCTCCGCTGGCCGAGCGCGCAGGCGCTGCCGTGAAACTCGAAGGCGCCGCCAGTCTCGCCAATCTCAAACAGGCGCCGTCGTCGCTCAAGCTCACCGCCCCCGCCGGCGTGATCGACCTCTCGACCAACATTGATTTCGATACCTGGACCGTTACCCAGCCGCTGCGTCTTGCCACCACCGGCCTTGATCTCGCCTCCGTCGCCCCGCCCATGGCCGGCAAGGTCGACGCCAGCGGAGACCTCCAGCTCATCGGTCTCGGCGACTTCACCTGGAAGGGCAATGTCACCGCCACACGCGTCGCCTGGCCCTCCGGCGGCGCCGCCCGCATCGCGACGCCGATCACCATCGCCAAGGAAGACTCCACCATCTCGTGGGATGCGCCGTCCGCCGTCATCGACAGCGGCCGCGTCGATGCGCTGCGCAGCCTCCGCCCCGCCCGCTATGCCGCCGCCACACGCGGCGATTTCAACCTCAAGACGCAGACCGTCGAACTCTATCAGGCCACTCTGCGCGGCTCGCCCGGCGATGTCTCCGCGCGCGGCACATACGGCGTCCGCGATGGCCGGATGAATTTCCAGGGCACCGCCCGCTTCGCCCGCCTCGCAGACGTCGCCCCGCTCACCGGCTCGGCTCGCAGCTTGTGGAGCGTCAGCCAGGCCAGCAAGTCCGCGCCGATCCGCATCACGGCCGATGCACAGGGCCGCAATGTCACCTCCTCCATCGCGGCGCTCCAGCAACTCGCCGGCCCCGAACCCCGCGTGAAACTCTCCGCCGTCGTCCGTGGCGGTCGCTTCGTGATCGAGTCAGGCAACGTCACTGGCGCAGGCGTCCGCGCCACCATGACCGGCCGCGTCGCTGACAGCGGCGCGATTACGGCCCGCGCCGAAGGCGCGCTCACCCGCACGCTCGATCTCGGCGGCGCGTCGCTCGGCGCGATGGATTTCACCGCCGACATCACAGGCAACACCAACGCACCCATCGTCGCCCTGCGCCTTGCCGATGGCGAAGTCACAGCCGCCGGTGTCACGATCGACAATCTCGGCGGCCAAGCCAACGCCCGCCTCGGTGAAGCCATCGCGGGCGACTTCTCCCTGCGCGGCGCATCTGGCGCAAAAGCCTTCCTCGCCTCTGGCCGCATCCAGGGCGGCGAAGGCGACTTCCGCATCATCAACCTCGTCGCCAGCCTCGGCGACCTGCGCCTCACCGCCCCGCGCCTCGCCTATTCCGACGGCGCCCTGTCCGCCACATTCGACGCTTCCGGCCCGCTCGCGGGCATCGCCGGCATCGATCGCGGCACGCTCACCGCCAAGGGCAATGTCAGCATCGGCGAAGACCTCAATGTCGACGTCACCGGCCAGCTCGCCAACGTCCGCAGCGGCGTCGTGCGCATCGATCTGCTGACCTTCGACGCCGATGCCTCAGGCAATCAGGCGACACTGAAAGCCCGCGCCAAAGGCTCGCTCAGCGCCCCGATCGACCTCACCTTCAACGCCACCGCCACACGCGATGACGACGCATGGTCCGGCAACGCCACGCTCGATGGCTCTGTCGATCAGCTTCCGATCTCCACATCGCGCCCCGCAATCTGGCGCTACAGCCCCGAAGGCTGGAGCGTCGACACGCAACTCGCCGCCTTCCGCGGCCGCCTCGACGCCAAGCTCGCCGCCACCGCCACCAGCGCCACCGCCAACCTGCAGCTCGCAGGCGTCAGCCTGCGCGGCATCTCGCGCGTCGCCCGCATCACGCCGGTCAACGGCGAAGTCACAGGCTCCGCCTCGTTCTCGAACGCGGCCGGCGTCGCCACCGGCGATTTCAACCTCGCCATCGCCAACGCCAATCCCGTCGGCGTCACAGCGGACCCCGTCTCGCTCAACTTCACCGGCCGCCTGCGCGATCGCGTATTCGTCGCGTCCGCCGCCGGCGAAGGCCAGGGCTTCAAGCTCGCCGCCACCTCGCGCGAGGAAATGATCATCGGCGATGGCTTCAACGTTCTCCTGAACTCCGACGCGCCGCTGACAGCGCAGCTCGATCTCACCGGCCGCGCCGAACAGCTGTGGGCGCTGTTCGGACCGGAAGACCAGTCATTGCGTGGCGCGTTGCAGGCCAATGTCCGCGTCGCCGGCACGATCGCCCGCCCGGATCTATCCGGCGGCTTCACCGTCGCCGACGGCGCCTACGACCATGGCGAGACCGGCCTCAGCCTGCGCAACATCGCCGCGCGCGGCGAGTTCGATCAATCCAACGCCCGCATCACCGGCCTCACCGCAACTGACGGCCAGGGCGGCCGCCTCACAGGCGAAGGCAACATCAACTGGGAGAGCGACGTCAGCGGCGGCGTCAACATCTCGGCGGTCAACCTGCGCGCCCTCGCGCGCGACGATCGCACCGCTGTCATCTCGGGCGAAGGCAATGTCGTGCTCGACAAGGAAGCCATCCGCATCTCCGGCGACTTCACCGTCGCACAAGCCCGCATCTCGATCGAACAACCAGCCGCCGCAAAGATCCCGACGCTCAACGGCATCCGCCGCATCAACTTCCCCGATCAGGATGAAGCCGCGCCCGTCGCAACCACGCCGTGGCAGCGTCCGATGCAGCTCAACGTCAAGGTCACCGCGCCGCGCCGCATCGTGGTGTTCGGCCGCGGCCTCGATACGGAATGGGCCGCCAACTTCCGCGTCACCGGCCCGGTCAACGATCCCTCGATCGACGGCACAGCCACGCTCGTGCGCGGCGACCTCGACCTTGCCGGCCGCCGCTTCTCGTTCGACACCGGCACGATCGATCTCGACGGCCCGATCCGCACCGCGCGCATCGATATCGCCGCCGAACGAACAGCCGACGACATCACCGCCAGCGTCCGCGTCTCGGGCACGCCGGTCGAACCCAAATTCACGCTCGAATCCACGCCGTCGCTGCCGCAGGATGAAATCCTCGCCCGCGTTCTCTTTGGCCGGTCCGCCGCCGAACTCTCCGGCTTCGAAGCCGCCCAGCTCGCCGCCGGCCTCGCTCAGCTCGCAGGCGGCAACGCAGGCTTCGATCCCGTCGGCCTCGTCCGCGCCGCCACCGGCCTCGACCGCGTGAGCTTCGGCGCAGAAGGCGGCGCGGCCACAGTCTCCGCCGGCAAATACATCGCCGACGACGTCTACGTGCAGCTCGGCGCAGGCGGCTCCGGCGGGGTCGGCGCCGAAGTCGAATGGGAACCCGCCAAGGAACTCTCGATCATCTCCTCCGCGCAAGGCAACGGCGACACCAAGATCGCCGTCCGCTGGAAGAAGGATTACTAGCAATCGCCGCACGGGTGACTCGTCAGGAAGCGGACCAAAGGTCCGCGTCCCCGGCGCAGGCCGGGGTCCAGCCTTCTTGAACAGGAAAGCGCGCGCAGCGCTCCGTCACTTACGCCGCAACTGGATCCCCGCTTTCGCGGGGAACGCGTAGCCAAAGCTACGCTCCCAACGGCTCATAGCTCACGCTCTCCAGATACAGCCCATCCGCCGGCGCCACTGGCCCGCACTTCGTGCGATCAGCCGCCGCCAGAATGTCCGCCATCCAGCCTTCAGGCTCGCGTCCGCGCCCCACCTCGATCAGCGACCCCACCATCGAGCGCACCTGCCGGTGCAGGAACGACCGCGCCGACGTGCGTATCTCGATCACGTCGCCATGCTGCGCCACGCTGATCGACTTCAGCGTCTTCACCGGCGTATCCGCCTGGCAGTTGCTGTCACGGAACGTCGTGAAGTCGTGCCGCCCGACGAGCGCTTGCGCCTCCGCATGCATCCGCGCCACGTCGAGATCCACAGACACGCGCCACGCCCGCCCGCGATCCAGCGCCAGGTCCGCCCGGCGGTTCACAACGCGATAGACATAGCTGCGCCCCGTCGCATCGAACCGCGCATGAAACCCCGGATCGGCGTCCTCCGCTTCCAGCACCGCGATCGGATGCGGCCGCAGATGCGCGTTCAGCGCGTCGCGCACCTTGCCCGCGCGGATCGTCTTGGTGAGATCGAGATGCGCCACCTGCCCCGTCGCATGCACGCCGGAATCCGTGCGCCCCGCGCCAATCACCTGCACAGGCACACCGTCAAGCGCCTCGGCCGCCGCCTCCAGCGTCTGCTGCACCGAAGGCGCATTGTCCTGACGCTGCCAGCCTGCAAAGACCGACCCGTCATACTCGATCGTCAGCTTATACCTCGGCAATGGGAACCCCGAATGCGTCCGGAAAAATCAACCGCCCCGACATGGGCGGTCCGGCGCGCAAGCGCAACGCCATGAAGTGCGGCCCTTTCAACGGCGTCTCGAACTCCGCCGCCTGTTCCACAGAGAAACCGAACTTCGGATAGAACCAGTCGTGCCCCAGCACGAAGACAATCGGCACGCCGCCTTCCTTCAACACCTTCAGGCCCTGCGTGACCAGCTGCTTGCCGATGCCTTCCTTCTGCACCCACGGATCAACCGACATTGGCCCCAGCCCCGCCCCGCCGAGCCTGCCGAACACGCCCATCGGATAGAACAGGATGTGACCGACGACCTGCCCGTCCATCTCAGCCACGAGCTGCAGGACGATGTCGCCCTCCTTCTCCAGCTGCTCGACGATCCGGGCTTCGTCCGGCTGTCCAAAGGCCCGCGTGTTGAGCTCCAGCACGGCTACCCTGTCGGCCTCGGTCATCGGACGAACGACTGCCTCTGCCACGTGCGTTCTCCTGCGCCAGTATCTGGCCCATGCCGGTATCTGGCCTACGTCAGCGTCCGGCCCTTGCCGATACGCGCCCCACGCTGGAATTCCTCCATAGTCATCTGCCCCTTCCCGGCCCGCTGCAAGCGCGTGAGCCGCACCGCCCCGCTCCCGCACGCGACCAGCAGACCGTCGTCCAGCACATCACCCGCCTTGCCACTTCCTGCATCCGCCTTCGCGTGCAGAACCTTGACCCGCTGGCCCTCATCCTCGAACCACGCCCCCGGAAACGGCGACAGCCCGCGAATGTGCGCCGCCACCTCCGCACCGGATTTCCGCCAGTCGATCCGCGCCTCCGCAGGCGACACCTTCGCCGCATGCGTGACGCCTTCGTCCGCTTGGCTCTGCAACACCACCGGCCCCGCCTCCAGCAACGCCAGCCCCTCGACCATCAGCGCCGCCCCCAACACCGACAGCCGGTCATGCACATCGCCCGTCGTGTCATCCTCAGAGATCGGCGTCGTCGCCGTCAGCATCACCGGCCCTGTATCCAGCCCCACATCCATCTTCATCACCTGCACGCCGGTGATCGCATCCCCCGCCATCACCGCACGATGGATCGGCGCCGCCCCGCGCCAGCGCGGCAGGATCGAGCCATGAATGTTGAAACACCCCAGACGCGGCGCATCCAGCACCGCCTTCGGCAGCAACAGTCCGTAAGCCACCACCACAGCCGTATCCAGCTTCAGCGCCGCAAACGCCGCGCGATCCTCCGCCGCCTTGAAGTTCAGCGGCGTCCGCACCTCGATGCCATGACGCTCCGCCGCCTCATGCACCGCCGTCTTCGTCAACTGCTTGCCGCGCCCCGCCGGCCGAGGCGGCTGCGAATAGACACACGCCACCTCATGCCCCGCGGCCAGTACGGCCTCCAGCGTCGGAACGGAAAACTCGGGCGAACCCATGAAGGCAATGCGCAATGACATGGCGCCCTTCTAGCCCGAACTCCCGCCAGACCGAAACCTCCAGCAATGGCCTGCCGATTGGCTGGCGCGCCGGCCCGGCGACAAGGCCCCACTTTTCGCCTTTCGCACTTGTCCTTGGCTCGGTCCGGGATAGGCGCGTTTCAGGCATCAAGGCCGTTGCCAGGGTTGCCGGACTTTGCGCTACTGCTTCATCGAATTCATCGCGCGTCGCATTGGCAATGTTCAAAGTCCGAAAAGCAGAATCTGGCGACGTTGACACAGCGATTGCCGCACTGGGCGATGCCTTCGCCCAGGACCCGCGGATGCTGTACCTCTTTCACGAAAGCCCGGAGGGCGCCCGCGCTGGCGCGATGGGATTCTTCTCCATGCTGCTCCGGGCCAGGATTGCGCTCGACATGCCCGCGTATGTGCTGACGCAAGGCGACGATGTGCTGGGCGCCGTGATGGGATACGACACATCGCGTCCCGAATGGCCGGCGGCGCTCGCCGACGAAATGCGCCGGTTTGAAGCAGAGGTGCCCGGCTTTGCTGCCCGGCTCGATGCCTACGCGAAGATCTGCGAGGCTCATCAGCCGGGCGAAGACCATTATTATCTCGGAGTGATTGGCGTACACTCGTCCCTTCAAGGCAACGGCGCCGGAAAGCCATGCTCGACGCCTTTTGCGCCCCCTCGCGCGCGGATCCGAAATCGCACGGCGTCTATCTTGAGACCGCCAGTCCGGGCAGCCTCCAGTTCTACTACAAGAACGGGTTTGAACTCCGGGGCGAAGGCCGCCTCGACGCGGCGACTGTATGGTGTGTCTACAAGCGGACGTAGCGGTGATCGCTGAACCACCGCAAGAAGCCGCCGGCCGCGCACAGCCCAACCGTCCTCGGCTGATCTGGAAGCGGACCTTCAGGTTCGTGTTCCCGGCGAAGGCCGGGATCCAGTCCTCTTGAGAAAACGTGCGCGAAGCGCTCAAAAGCTGCACCTCAATCTCAAGCGGGGTCATTCTCGGGCTTGTCCCGAGAATGACCTCAGCGGATGTTTGGATTCTGCGGAATCCGGCACCACCCACAAATCTCCTTTCCCAGCAAATCCAACGCATAAGCACGAACCGGATGGTGGAAATGCAACCACCACCCCACCACCCCGCCGTCTGCGCACATACTGCGCCCATGACACCCGACGCGCCCGCCACAGAACCACCCGCAACCATCCCCGCCGCCCTCCGCGCGCTGTGGCGGGAGGCGCGCGGCTGGGTCAGCTTCATCGTCTCCACGTTCGATCGCGCCGCGCTGCGCACGACCGGCATCCGGCGTGAATCCGGTGCGCGCCTCTCGATCTGGCTGCTCGATATTGAAAGCGCCGTGCGCCGCCTGATCCTCGCCGCCGCGCTCGCCCTCACGGGTCCAATATCGCGCCGCATCGCCCGGCGCGAACGTCCCTCACAACCAGCAACAGCGTCACGCCCGGCATCCTTCAGCATCTTTCGTATCCACGGATCGGGCGCACAAACGCGGCGCACGCTCGGCCAGCGCCCGCCCACGCCTTACGGCCATATCCGCTTTCCCGCCGACCCCATCCTCGCGCTCGGGGCACGTCCCCCTCGCATCCCGCACGCCCAGCACAATGGCGGCCCGCCTATCCAGCACACGCGGCCACGCAATCCGCTCGACCGCTGGGTTCGCCTGTCGCGCCACGATCCGGACTGGCGGCCGCCCGAACCACGCAGCGCGCCTCCCGCGTCAGCAGCGCCCCGCCAATCGCGCCCACGCCAGCGCACACCGCGCGCGCCCTACATTCCTCAAGCCCTGCCGGAAAGCGCATGGGACTGGCGCCGTCATCACGACGAATGGCTGAAGCTCGTGCCTGCGCCTGTGCTCGCCGCCCGGCTCGATGCGCTGGAACGCATCACCGCCAATCCGGCGCTCGCCATTCTCCGCACCGCGCGCCGCCTCCGGGGCGAGCGCGAACGCACCCTCGCGCTCGCGCGGGCTGCGCACCCCGTATCGCGCCCGCCACGCCGCGCCCGTCACATCCAGGCCGGCGGCCACGCGCCACGCCTCGCGCTAACCTGTCACGACCGGCTTGCCGCTCCAGACACCAGCTAGCTGTCCCGGCCCTGAAAGCCGCCCAACCCGCCTGCGGCGGGATCGCGCCCCCGTGCCTGAACCGCTTCCGCTCCGCCCGATATGGCTTTAGACCCGCCCCATGAATCTGAAATTTGGTGAAATCGCACTCATCGTCGGCGGCGTCGCAATACCCGCGATCCTGCTCGTCCTCGGCTTCATTCCCGGCGGGCTCAGCTTCATCGGCGATATCGCGATGAACCCGCTCTACATGCCGTGGATTTTCTTCGGCGGCGCGGCCCTGCTCTTCGCCGTGCTGGCCTATCGCATCTTCCGCCGCCTGCGGCCGCTTCCGAAAAAGAAGCAGGAAGAAGTCCCGCACGTCAGCCCGTCAAAAATGCCCAAGGTCACCCTGCGCTCGCAGAAAGACTCAAGCGGCAAACCGAACGAGCCTTGATCAGCCACCCTTGATCAGAATGGCAGCTTGAAGCCCGGCAGCATCCCGCCAAGTCCGCCGGTCGCATTTTTCATCGCCTCGGCCATCACCTCATCAAGCTTCCGGCGCGCGTCGGAATGGGCCGCCTTCACCAGGTCCTCGACCATCTCCTTGTCGGCAGGCTGGAGCAGCGACGGGTCAATCGAAAGGCCGGCCAGCTCGCCCTTGCCCTTCAGCGTCACCTTCACCATCCCGGCGCCCGAAGACCCCTCGGCGGTGATCAGTTCCATCTTCTCCTGCGCTTCCTGCAAACGCTGTTGCATCTGCTGCGCCTGGCGCATGATATCGGACAGGTCTTTCATTCGTCGTCCTCACGCTCTTCGGGATCGGGGATCATTTCTTCGGCGCGCTCACGGTGGCCGAAATCGACATGGATCACATTTGGCCGCGTCGGCTCCGCGATTTCTTCCATCTCGTCCGCCGCGTCGGGATCTTCGACGCGCAGCACGCGGGCGCCGGGGAAGACGCGCAGGGCTTCAGCCACGCGCGGATGGGCTTCGATGGCTGCCTGCTTCTCGCGGCCGCGGCGGTCGCGAAGCTCCCGGGTGCTTTCCAGCGCACCATCGCCGGACTGCATGACTTCCCATTCGACGCCTGAAACCTGCTCGAGCCAGTCCTTGATCTTCTGCGAAAGGTTGGCGGGCGTGCCGGGCGCCGCTGTATAGTTGAAATGCCCGAAGTCGATCTCCGCCGGCCGCACGAACCGCTCGATCTCGTATTTCAGCGAGATTTCCCGCCGCGCCTCCAGCTCCGCAATGATCTCGCGCAGAGACGACATGCGCACAACCTGGTGATGCTCATCGTCATGCGCCTGAGGCGCCACAGCAGTTGCGATCGGCGCCTCAACCAGCGCCGGCTCACGTTCAGGCTGGGACTTTGGGGGCGACACAGCGGCCCCACCCGCCAGAAGCCGCATGGCATCTTCCGGCGGCGGCAGGCCCGCAGCAGCAGCCAGCCTCAGCACAACCATCTGCGCCGCAGCCGGCGGATCCGGCGCCCGCGCACAGTCCTCGAAACCCTGCAGCAGCAAACGCCACATCCGCGCCGATTGCGCCGGCGAAAGCTGCGCGGCCATCGCCTTCGTTCGCTTCGCCCAGTCAGCAGGGCCAACGAATGCGTACCCATCGCCCAGCGCCTGCGCCCGCGAAATCTCGACGACCGAGTCCATCAGGTCCTTGATCAGCACCGGCGCATCCGCGCCCTGCTCCAGCAAGGCCGCCGCTTCCGTCAGCGCAGCCTTGTGGTCAGCGGCAATGATCTTCTCCATCAGGTCAAGCACGCGCGAACGATCCGCGAGGCCCAGCATGTCGCGCACCTGCTCGACACTCACCTCTTTGCCGTCACCCTGCACGATCGCCTGATCAAGGATCGACAAGCCATCCCGCGCCGAACCTTCAGCCGCCCGCGCGATCAACGCGAGCGCTTCCGGCGCAACCTTCGCGCCCTCCGCCTTGCAGATATTGGTGAGGTGATCGGTCAGCGCCTCGGTCGAGAAACGCTGCAAGTTGAACCGCTGGCACCGCGACAGCACAGTTACCGGCACCTTGCGGATTTCGGTGGTCGCAAAGATGAATTTCACATGCGGTGGCGGTTCTTCCAGCGTCTTCAGCAATGCGTTGAACGCCGCGGTCGACAGCATGTGAACTTCGTCGATCACGTAGACCTTGTAGCGCGCACTCACCGGCGCATACCGCGCGCCATCCAGAAGATCGCGCATGTCCGACACGCCCGTGTGCGAGGCAGCGTCCAGCTCCAGCACGTCAGGATGCGTCCCGGCCATGATCGACCCGCAATGCACGCCCGGCGGGTCGAGCTGTATCGAAGGCTGGTGGACGTCCTTGGTCTCGTAATTCAGCGCCCGCGCCAGCAGCCGCGCCGTGGTTGTCTTCCCCACCCCGCGCACGCCGGTCAGCATGAAAGCATGTGCTATGCGCCCGGTCTTGAACGCGTTGGTCAGCGTCCGGACCATGGCCTCCTGGCCGACCAGATCCTCGAACCGCAGCGGCCGGTATTTCCGCGCCAGCACCTGATAGGCGGGCGGACCGCCAGAATTGCTGAGCGGAACATCATCCCCGAACATCGACGCCGTCATCGTGTCGCGGGGTTCCGCAACATCGTCTTCCGGCCCGTCAGACGGGGGGTGTGGGGGCTTTTTACCGGCCATGACCCTTATATGGCGCATCGCGCGCCACGACGCCAACCCGGACGCGCCGACCGGGCCATTTCAGCTGTGGAAGCAGGAGGGATCGGTGCAGGCTGGTCGCGACCCAAGCTAAACTCGTTACGGCTGCTTCCTTCCGGACCTGACCGGGTTGGCGAACCGCTCGTCCGCAACCAACCTGCACCTGCGTTATAGGAACTTGCCGGCTCGTCTGCAATGTTGGCGACTGAGTCGGCGGGTGTTTCAGGGGGACGCAGGTGGCCAACCCATCAGAATCATGGACGAAACTCCCGCGGGGGATGTCCAAATCGACCGGCGCTTGGGGCGCCTGAACATGGCTGCGACTGGGATTAAGTACGATATCTTCATCAGCTACCGGCGCTCCGACCGCGAGCTGGTCGCCTCCGTAGTGCGGCGGCTTGAAGCCCGCGGCGTAGGCGTCTGGTACGACGCCGATATCGATGGCGGCGCCGACTGGCGCGAAACCATCGTCGAAGCCCTCACGAATTCAGACATGCTGGCGATCTTCTTCTCCGAGGAGTGCAATTCCTCACGCCAGCTGAAAAAGGAACTCGCGGTCGCCGACGCGCTCGCCAAGCCGGTGGTCCCGATCCTGATCGAGAACACCCAGCCGCGCGGCGCTTATCTCTACGAGCTCGCCGACCGGAACTGGATCCAGGCCTTCCCTGATCCGATGGCGCACCTGGACGAGCTGGTCGAGCACCTCGCCATGCTCGCCGGAAAATCCGACGGCGGGCTGGCAGGCAGACGTCCCTCTGGTGCGCTGAAATCAAAAGTCCCGCCGCCAATGGCGCAGGCCCCCGCGCCCGCCAATGACATGACGCTGGAAGAACGGGAAAAGAAGCTGGACGACGCAATCGGCGAGCTGATCCACGACGCGGTCGATCCTGATAGCGCTGCGCCGACGAAGGCGCAGGACTATGTCGGTCGCGCCGGCTCGGGCGGCACGCCGATCAGGAAGCTGTCCGATATCCCGCCCTTCAAGTGGATCGACCTCGCCATCCTCGTTCCCGCATGGATCGCCATCGCCGCCTGGCAGATCATCGCGACGGCAGGGACAGTGCCAGCAAACATGCTGGACCGTAGCGTGGCGATCATCGCGCTGTATTGCCTTGCCTTCGCAGGCCTCTACGGGGCGATTGTCTTCCCCATCCGCTATTATCTGCGCCATCGCCCGGTGCGTGATGCGCTCCTCAAATACCTGGCGACATCCGCCATGTTCTTCCTGGCGGGCGCCGGCGTCATGCTCAGCGGCATGGATCGCGGCTATCTCGAGGGCGCGGATTTCATGCGTTTCCTTGAGCTGTTCGCCGTCGCCTGGATAGGGCTCAGCATCCTCGCCTTCGTCATCTATGGCGTCCTTGCGGGACAACGTGCGATACGCAGCTTCAGGTCCAACATAAAGAAGCTCTGATCCCGTGCCACTTTCAAAGGCTGCCGCCGCTATTCCGCTGGTCCCCGCGGGGCTGGATCGCGCGGCCCATCATCGCCGCGATCCGCAGTGGCTCGAAGCCGCGTTCAACTCAGGCAGCGCGCGCGTGCTGCTGATGCGCGAGGGCATGCTCTTCGTGGAAGGATCAGCCCCACCCTCCGCACCCTTGCAGATCGGCGCGCCCCTACCGCCCGGACGTCCCCTGCTCTGGCTTGGCTCGCAGGCGGGGATGCTCTCGCCCAAGGCCACACGCATCTTCCTCGGCGAGACGGTGAAGGGCTCGCCCGTCTTTGCACTGGAAATGCCTTCATCCTTCAATCTCGACAATTCGCCGATCGCCGGCCTCGGTGTGTTCGATGATTTCCGCGCCGCTGCTTCAGCGCTCGATGCCTTCAACGGCGGCTGTGCGGCAACCGCCCGCGCGCTCTTCGAATGGCATCGCCGCCACACCTTCTGCAGCAATTGCGGGGCGCGAACGACGATCGAAGAAGCCGGCTGGAAGCGGAAATGCGAAGACTGTGGCGTCGAGCATTTCCCGCGCACAGACCCGGTCGTCATCATGCTGGCGGTGCGCGGCGACAAATGCCTGCTCGGTCGGCAGAAAGCCTGGCGTCCCGGTTTCTGGTCATGCCTCGCCGGTTTCGTCGAGCCAGGCGAGACCATCGAACAGGCCGCAGCGCGCGAGATATTCGAGGAGGCCGGCGTCCGCTGCACAACGCGCTCGGACTATCTCTTCTGCCAGCCCTGGCCCTTCCCGTCCTCGCTGATGATCGGCCTCATCCTCGAAGCCGATGAAGGCGACATCACCGTCGATGAATCAGAGCTCGAAACCGCCCGCTGGTTCACGCGCGAAGAGACAGCCTCCATGATGGCCGGCACGAACCCGGACGCTTTCCCGCCGATGCCCTTCGCGATCGCTCATCACGTCATCAAGGCGTGGCTGGAACGCGGCTAGATCGCATCCAGCGCGACATCGTCCGGCAGCGGATCGATCATCCGCGCCAGTCGCGGATCGTCGAGCTGTTTGCGATAGACGTCTTCGTAAATGCTGCGTAGCCAGCGCTCGACCACATCGATTTCCACAACGCTTGTCTCCGGCGCCGTCAGCGCGAGCAGCCACATGGGCGGTGGCGTTCCGAAAGCATCCAGGGGCAGCAGGTAGTCCAGCCCACGCAGCCTCCGGCATCCCAACCGGCCGTAGAATTTCAGCCGCCGCGCCTGTTCTTCGGTTCCTGTGTCAGCGTCGACCTCAACCAGCGCAACGCGGCCCGCTCCAGCCGTCAACCGGCTCGCCTGAAACAGCTGCGCACCGATGCCATTGCCCCGCTGCGCTGGGGCCACGGCTGCGTATTCGTACAGCCAGAAATAATCCTCTGCCGGAACATAGGAGACAGCGAGGCCGACCATGGCCTGTCCGCGCATGGCGACAAGGAAGCGATAGTCCGGTCGCGCAGCCAGCGCCCGGAATGACTCCTCGGAACGTTGCTCCGACAGAACGATCGCGTCGTGATAGATCGCAAAAGCCTGATCGAGATTATCGGTGTCGTGCGGCGACAGGGGGCGGATAACAAGTTCGGTCAAATGATCCTCCGTCCCCATCCCTGAGCCGATCCTTGCACTGCGTCGCGCGAAAACGAAAATGCCTCCGCGATCACTCGCGGAGGCATCTGATATCAGACCGCTCTCTTGCGAGAGGGATCGTTAGAAGCTGCGAACGTACGACAGCGAGTACGCGTCGACTTCGCCAGCGTCATAGTCGTGACGGGTCCAGTCGCCGCGGATGCCGTCTTGCGACGTCAGGTTCCACTGGGCGCCGGCGCCGTAAGCAAGACCATCGTCATCACCGCCCGGCGACGTTTCGATGCGGGCGACGCCCACACGGCCGAAAATGTCGAATGACGGATTGATCGGCAATTTGCCGACGGCGAACACGCCGATCTCGCTGTCGAGTTCGGTGCCATTGTCATCAGCAACACCGATCGAGCCTTCGCCTTCGACAGCGAAGTTCGGTCCGAAGCCGACGCCAACGCGACCGGTGATGCCGCCGAGGCTGGCGCCGCCGTCACCTTCGAATTGGGTGTAACCGCCGGAGACGTAGACGTTCGAGGTCTGGGCCTGGGCGGACATAAAAGCCGGGGCGACGAGCATCGACGCTGCGGCGAGGGCAAGTTTCAGTTTCATGGGGAAGACTCCAGTTGTTTCTGGAGCAGGTTCCGAAGGGATTGCGTGATCCCGCCGGTAACACCCGCTCTGGTTTCAGTTCTGAGCCGACCCGGCGTCCCCGCAGGAAGCGTCCGTCCCGGTCCATGTATCCACCCAGCGTGAGGTCGATATGCAGCCTAAATAGGCGCCGAACAAACCAGTTCCTCTGAGGTCGAAGATTAAAGATCACGGGGTGGCGCCAACGCCACACAAAGATGAATGAGCTAGGATTGCTTCAGTACTTGTGTTCGAAACATGGCGAATTCTACGCGCCCATCATCTAATACTTATCGATTATTTGAGGCGCCCGAAAATGCCGATTTTTCAGCGCAAATCGCCGTCTCACGCGCATTCATGGAAACGCGCGGATGCGATTTCCGCTCCCCAATTGTGACATTGGGAGGGCGACAACCGTCATGGCCGGATTGTCATGGTAAGTGGAGTCCTACGACCGTCCCGGCGCCGTCGAGCGGTAGGGGTGGGCGGGAAAGACGCCGAGGTGGCGAACCTGGGTCGAGAAGAACCCCAGCTCTTCAAGGGCGCGCTGAACGGCCGGATCGTCGGGGTGGCCTTCGACCTCGGCATAGAATTGCGTCGCGCTGAACGAACCGCCAAGCTGGTAGCTCTCCAGCTTGGTCATGTTCACGCCATTGGTCGCAAACCCGCCCATCGTCTTGTAGAGCGCCGCCGGCACGTTGCGGACTCGGAACACGAACGCCGACACCCAGGTGACGCCCGGCGCTTTCTCCGGCTGCACCGCATCGCGGCTCATGATCACGAAACGCGTTGTATTATGGGCTGCGTCTTCAATGTTTTCGGCCAGAATATCGAGCCCGTAGACCTCCGCCGCCAGACGCGGCGCGATCGCGGCCTGCGTCGGATCACCCAGATCGCGCACTTCTCTGGCGGCGCCCGCCGTGTCCGAACTCGTCTTGGCGACGATCCCCCGCCCCCGCAGGAAGTTCCGGCACTGGCCCAGACCCATGATGTGGCTGTGGGCGGCCTTGATGTGCTCCAGCTTGGCCCCCCGTATGCCCATCAGCTGGAAGCGGATGGGCATGAAATGTTCGGCAATGATCTGAAGCGGCGACGTCGGCAACAAATGGTGGATATCCGCCACCCGGCCGGCGATCGAGTTTTCCACAGGGATCATGGCCAGCTCGGCCTCGCCGCTGGCCGCAGCGGCAAACACGTCCTCGAACGTCGCGCAGGGCAACGGCTCAAGGTCCGGATAGACCTCGCGGCAAGCGATATGGGAGTTGGCGCCCAGCTCCCCCTGGAAGGCGATCTTGTTCATTGGGCCTCTATGCCCCCAGCCAGCCGAAGAGGGCAACCGAAATAGGGGGTTAGCCGATCTGACTGTGCGTCATTTCGCCGGGCTTTCTCTGGTTGCTGGGCTCCAGCTAAAATGCAAGAAAGCCCCCCGCGTGCGGGCGCGAATCGACTTTTTGGGGCCCCGCTTTTTCAGGGACTGGAGCACGGTCAGACCATGAGTGATCTGGGCTTCAACAAGATTGCATTCTGCATCCTCGGGACCGGCCTCGCGCTGATCGGCCTGAACGAGGCCTCGCATTCCCTGTTCCACACCGCGCACCACGAGAAGCCCGGCTATCTCGTCGACGTGCCCGAAGCGCACACCGGCGGCGAAGCCGTTGTCGAAGGGCCGCGCGACTACTTCACCCTGATTTCCACCGCCGACGTCGCGAAAGGCGAGGAGCAGCACAAGAAGTGCCTCCAGTGCCATACGTTCACGCAGGGCGGCGCAAACCTCCAGGGGCCGAACCTCTTCGGCGTGCTCGGTCGCGATATCGCCTCGCACGCGGGCTTCAAATACTCGACCGGCGCCGGCTCGCTCACCGAGCATGAAGGCAACTGGACTTACGAGAACCTCGATCACTTCATCGAGCGCCCAAAAGGCTTCGCTTCGGGCACCGCGATGAACTTCGCCGGCATCAACAGCCGCCTGACCGGCCTGCAGGATCGCGCGAACCTGATCGCGTATCTGCGCACGCTCGGCAGCGAAAGCGTGCCGCTGCCCGATCCGCTTCCGGCTTCGGCGACCGCTCCGGCGGATGGCGCTGCTGCTCCGGTTGATGGCGCCGCTCCCGCGGCTCCGGTCGATGGCGCAGCTCCTGCTGCCGTTCCCGGCGCGACCCCGGCTGCTCCCGGCGCTCCGGCTCCGACGGCGCCGGCAACCACGCCAGCTCCGGCCCAACCGGCGCCTGCTCCGCACTAAGTTTCTGCCGTCGCCTTACTCGGGCGCATGACAGACCGCTTCGATGTTGTGCCCGTCCGGGTCCAGCACGAACGCGCCATAATAGCTCGCGTGATAATGCGGCCTCGGGCCAGGCGGGCCGTTGTCGCGGCCGCCTGCGGCCATCGCGGCGCGATAGAACTCGTCCACCTTCGCCCGGCTCTCTGCTGCAAACGCGACATGCAGCAGCTCGGTCGCGCGCGCCTGCTGATTGATCCAGAAATACGGCTTGCGACCTTCGCCATAGCCAAGAAATGGCGTCGAGCCGGTCTCGGCGGCCGAAACATCCATGATGACACTGATGCCCAGTGGTTTCAGCGCCTGGTCGTAGAACACCCTGGATCGTTCGATGTCTGTCACCTTCAGTCCGATGTGATCCAGCATGATCGCCTCCCTGTGGCGGCCCAGACTGCGCTTGGCTCACACCGAAGTCACGTGGCGTCGTGAAGGATGATCCCCAGCGTATGCCGCGTGCCTGAGCGGAGGCGACTGACGCCGTGGCGCATCTTCACGCGATAGACGCCTTTCGCGCCCCGCACCGGCCGCTCGTTGACCGCGAAGATCACGCCCTGCCCCAAGCCCAGCGGTGCAGCCTCGACACGCGACTGCATGCGTGGCCGCTGCTCCGTCAGCACGAACTCGCCGCCCGTGAAATCCTCGCCTGGGCGCGACAGCAGCACCGCCATCTGCAGCGGAAACACATGCGCCCCATACAGATCCTGATGCAGGCAGTTGAAATCGCCGGGGCCATACTTCAGCAGCAGCGGCGTTGGCCGCGCCTGACCCGCCGCGTGGCAGGTTTCCAGAAACTCGGCGTGCGTCGGCGGAAAGCGAGCTTCCCGCCCCAGAGCCTGCTCCCAACGATTGGCAATCGGGGCAAGCTGTTCGTAGAGCGTGCTTCGCAGCTGTACGATCGGGTCGGGAAGCGGATAGGCAAGATACTTGTATTCGCCCCGGCCGAAGCCGTGCCTGGCCATGACCACTTTTGAGCGGAACAACGCTTCATCGTCATAGGATTTCGCAAGCTGTTCGCACTGCTCAGCATCGAACAGCGGAGGCGTGATCGCGCAACCAACCTCATCGATCTCCCGCTCGATCGACGCCCAGTCGAAGCTGGCCAGTGTCTTCTCCGGTGTCACGCGCGCCCCTGACATTGCTGCGCGCCACGTCACATGAAGGCGCCAACCCTGCCGACGCGTTTCCGACGCCGCATTGCGCGAGACTTACCGCTGCTTGGCCCCGCCAATAACCAGCGCCACTGCCTTGCGGCCCACTGTTGGCAACGCAGCCAACGCATCTTCTGATGTCATCCACTCGCCAGCGACCTTCGCGCGCGCCGGCGCCTCAGCGCGCCACACGTCGAGTTTGAGCGCGAAGTGCGTGAATACGTGGCGCACTTCACCGACGCGCTGCCAGTTGAATTTCCCCGGCGCGCCCTCCAGCGGATCGTCCGGCTTGGCTTCGCTCCACGCGCTGCCCGGCGGCATCATCATGCCGCCCAACAATCCGCTCGGCGGTCGACGCACGAGCAACACCTCGCCCCCGCGCACCAGCACGAACGCCGCGCCGTATCGCGTTGGCGTCGCCTTCTTCTCGGCTTTCACCGGATAGCGATCTGGATCGCCTTCCGCTCGCGCCGCGCACATCGCGTTGAGCGGACAGATCAGGCAATTCGGCTTGCGCGGGGTACACACCGTCGCGCCCAGATCCATCAAAGCCTGCGCCAGATCGCCAGCGCGTATCGCAGCAGGCAAGGCATCGGCCATATCCCGCGCACGAGCAGCAATCACCACCTTGGCAGCGCGCCAACCCTTCTCCGTGCCATCCGATCCGATCGCCCACAGCCGTGAGACGACACGCTCGATATTCCCGTCTACCGGCGCGATGCGTTCGTCGAATGCGATCGAGGCAATCGCTGCAGCCGTGTACGGACCCACGCCGGGAAGCTCGCGCAGCCCTTTCGCGTCCTGTGGAAAACTTCTGCGCTCCGCCACCGCTTTTGCACAGGCATGGAGGTTGCGCGCGCGGCTGTAATAGCCCAGCCCGGCCCACGCTGCAGACACGTCCTCCCAGCTTGCCGCCGCCAGCTTCTTCACGGTCGGCCAGCGCGACCGGAAGCGTTCGAAATACGGCGTTGCATGGGGAATTGTCGTCTGTTGCAGCATCACCTCGGACAGCCACACGAGGTATGGATCGGGCTTCACGCCCGCATCACGATCCTCTGGCCCGACACGCCACGGCAGCACCCGCGCATGTCGCCGATACCAGCGATCCACTGCGGTTAGCATCTTCCTGAGGCTGTGAGTGGTCATGAAACCCGAAGACTGACTGCCTCAAGACTATCTGCCCGAGGCCATTCCGACGAAACCCGAATACTGGCAAGAAGGCTCATGACGATCGACTGGGACCAGCGGGAAAAGGAGCGCGAAGCCGAAGCCCGGCTGGCGCAGACCCGCACCATTCCGGTCTATCGTCCGGCCCGGCCAATGGGGGCTGCTGTTACCCGCGCCCTGCGCCCGCTTTTGAAGAATGCCGGCCCCGCTCCCGAAACGCTTCAGTCCCGCTGGAGCGAGATTGTTGGCCTGCGTCTCGCCGCCATAACCGAGCCGGTTCGGGTATCCCGCGCCAAGGATGGCGGCGTGCTTCACCTGCGGGTTACATCGGCCGCAGCCCCGATCATCCAGCATGCCAAGGATCACATCCTGGAGAGGGTGAACCTTGCCTCCGGCTCGAAAATCACCTCGCTCAAACTCATCCAGACAGCGCCGCCCAAGCAGCTGAACCTCGTCATTCCGCGCCCCCTGACGCCAGAACAGCGTGAAGCGCTGGTGAAACACCTTGCCCCCGTCCAGAACAGGGCAATCCGCAACGCCCTCGCCCAGCTTGGCGAAGCGGTGCTTACAGGCCAGCGCAAAGGCTAGCCACCTGACGGCAAGCGTTGACCGCAGGCCCGCCTTTGGCCAAAACCGGCTGAAATCTCGAGGGGAACGCCCAATGTCCACCCACGCCATCCGCCGCCTGTTTACGCCGGTCTTCGCCGCGACCCTCGCGCTGGCGGCCGCTTGCTCCGAGCAGAAGCCACAAGCCGGCGCATTCACGCCCGTGCCCGTGACCCCGGTTCTCGGCGACGTTCCGATTGGCGACGCAAACGCGCCTGTCACCATGATCGAATACGCCGCCCTCACCTGCAGCCACTGCCGCGACTTCTGGAAGTGGGAACTGCCGAAGCTGAAGGCGCAATACATCGACACCGGCAAGGTGAAGCTGGTCTACCGCGACATGCCCATCGATGCCGAAGGTATGGGTGTGCTGTTCGCATCGGTGGCGCGCTGCGGCGGCGAAGCGAAGTACGTCGATCTCGTCGACGAGTTCTTCACGCGCCAGCACGACCTGCTCACCGCAGCCCAGCAAGGCGGCGCCGGCCCGATCATCGCGGAGATCGCGCAGAAGCACGGCGTTACGCGCGAACAGGCTCGCACCTGCATGGATTTCCAGCCCGAGCTGAAAGCCTCGATCGAGAAATCCGGTAATGATGGCGAAGCAATGCTGAAGGCCGCCGGCATGCAGGGCCGCGTGACGCCCAGCGTGTTCATCAACGGCGATCACGTACCGAACCCGACCTGGGAATTGATCGTCGCCAAGATCGAGGAAAAGCTGGGCAACCCAGCCCCCGCTGCTGCTGGCGCAACAGTCGCGCCGGCGGCTGCAACTCCCGCGCCTGCGGCCGCGCCGGGCGCAACGCCGCCCGCGACGCCGCCATCGTAGCGCAGGATGGCTCTCGCCCGACTGGCCTTCATTGGCGCCGCGCTCGCGCTTGCCGCATGCGAGCAACCGCGCGAGCCTGAGCCTTACAAGACGGTCGAGATAACACCCTTCCTCGGCCAGCCGATCATGGGCGATCCCAACGCGCCCGTTCTGATCACCGAGTATGCTTCCACGACTTGCGGCCACTGCCGCGCCTTTCACGAGCAGGTCTTCCCTGAGCTGAAGGCGAAATACATCGACACCGGCAAGGCGCGCCTCGCCTGGGTCGTGATGCCGACGCCGCCGCAGGCGATCTCACTCGCCGGCGCCGCCATCGCGCGCTGCGCAGGCGAGGACAAGTTCTTTGCCGTCATTGACGATCTGTTCGATCACCAGAACGAGATCATCGAGTCCGGCCGCAATCCCTGGCGCCTGCAGAAGAACTTGCGCGACCTCGGGGGCCGTCACGGGCTCAACGCGGATCAGGTTGGCACCTGCATCGACGACAAGGCGCTGATCGAAGTCACGCGCAAATACGTGCAGGAATCCCCGGCCTTCGTGACCTCGACGCCGACCTTCCTCATCGGCGGCGAAGACGTGGAACAGACAATCGAAGCCCTCTCCGCCGCCATCGACGCGGAACTGGCAAAGCCGCCCACGCCTGCTCCGCAATAGCGCGCGGCGCAGCCAATCATCGCCCCGCTGGCGACAGCCATTGACCCCGCCCGCTGTTCCCCGTAGAGGCGCCAAAAGCCCGGATTTTGAAGGGCCAAACAGGAACCCGGCTTGCACCTGATCGGCCTCAAGATCGCGGGCTTCAAGTCCTTCGTCGATCCGGTAGATGTGCCGATCGAGGAAGGCCTCACCGGCATTGTCGGTCCGAACGGCTGTGGCAAATCCAACCTGCTCGAAGCGCTGCGCTGGTCCATGGGCGCCACATCGGCACGCGCCATGCGCGGCGGCGAGATGGACGACCTCATTTTCTCCGGCACCGATCAGCGCCCCGCCAGAGAGATGGCGGAAGTCACCCTCATCCTCGACAACGCCGAACGCTCGGCCCCGGCCGAGTTCAACGACGAGGACAAGATCGAGATCCGTCGCATGCTCCGACGCGGCGCGGGCTCGTCCTACCGGATCAATGGCCGCACGGTCCGCGCGAAGGACGTGCAGCTCCTGTTCGCCGACGCCTCGACGGGCGCGAACTCGCCTGCGCTCGTCCGTCAGGGCCAGATCAGCGAGCTGATCGGCGCGAAGCCGCAAAACCGCCGGCGCATTCTCGAAGAAGCCGCCGGCATCGGCGGTCTCGCTGCCCGCCGCCACGAAGCCGAACTCAAACTCAAGGCTGCCGACGAAAATCTCGCCAAGCTGGCCGACATCATGGCCGAGGTTGAAAAGCAGGCAAACTCACTGAAGCGCCAGGCCAACAAGGCGCGCAAGTATCGTACACTGTCCGAAGAGATCGCTGCGCTTGAAGCCCGCCTTGGCGCCGCACGCTGGCGCGGGGCCGTGATCGAAACGACCGAAGCCCGCGCGGCGCTCGAAGCTGCGAAGTCCAACGAGCAGAAAACCGTCTCGGTCAACGCAAGGACCAGCACCGCCGAGCTGGAAGCCCGCGCCGCGATCGAGCCGCTGCGCGCGGCCGAGTCCGAAGCCGCCGGCAAGCTTGGCGTGATCAAGCTCCAGCTTGCCCGTCTCGAAGCCGAACGCGACGCGGCCAAGGAAACGGCCGTCCGCCTCGAACGCGACATTACCCGGCTTGTTGAAGACACGACACGTGAAACCGTCCAGCGCGACGACGCCACGGCCCGCGCTGACCGCGCGGTGGCCGCCATCGCCCAGCTGCCGCCCGACGATCCAGACGCGCAGGCAAAACACGAAGCCGAACTGTCCACCGCCGTCGATGCGGCCATGGGCGAGCTGCAGAGCTTCGAATCCGAAGCCGACCAGCGCCGTTCCGCCCTCTCCCGCGCTGAAGCTGAAGCTGCTGCCGCCCAGGCCGCCGTGAAGCGCGAAGACGATCGCCACACGCGCCTCGCCGGCGAACTAGCGCGGGCGCAAGCCGAGCTCGTGGCGCTCGGCGACGCGACCAAACTGGACGTCGCCTTGAAAGACGCCCGAGCCCGCCACGCCGACGCAGAGAAGAAAGCGCAGGCTGCGCAATCGTCTCTCGCCGCTGCCTCGCGTGCGGTCGATGAAGCTCGTGCGCTGGAAGCTCGCCTCACTGCGCCACTTCTTGCTGCGGAAAGAAAAGCTGGCGAGCTGGAATCCGAACTGAAAGGCCTCGACCGCCTGCTGCGGGACGTGGCGAACCCTGCCCATCCGCCCGTGATCGAAGGCATCCGCGCAACAGGTCTTGAGCGCGCGCTAGCCGCTGCGCTCTCCGAAGACCTTGATGCGCCAACCGCTTCGGAAGCTCCCGCCCATTGGTCAGGCCGTTCCGGCGATTTTTCTGCCGCACTGCCCGAGGGCGCGACGCCGCTGACGGATCTCGTCGAGGCGCCCGCGCAGCTGCGCGCCCGCCTCGCCCAGTGCGGTTTGGTCGATCACGCACGTGGTTTCGACCTTCTCCCGCACCTCCAGCTTGGCCAGCGTCTCGTCAGTCGTGAAGGCGATCTCTGGCGCTGGGACGGCTTCGTTCGTCGCTCGGAAGCCCCGCTGCCTGCCGCCGAAAAACTTGAACAGCGCGCGCGCCGCCAGCAACTCCAGTCCGAAATCAAATCCGCCCTCACCGCTCGCGACACTGCGGCCGCAGAACGCTCGAAAGCGTCGTCGCAACTGACCGATGCTGAAGTCACGCTAATGGCCGTTCGCCGTAACGTGCCGGAACTCACGCGCGCTGCCGCACAGGCGCATGAGGCTGCGCTGCGCGCTGAGCAAGATGTCGAGCGCCTGTCCTTCAAGGGCGCGGCCCTCGATGAAACCATCCGGCGCCTCACTGCCGAGCGCGATCTCGCCGCGCAGTCGCTTGCCCTCGCGAAATCCGCTCTCGCGACCGCGCCCACCGATCGCGACCGCGCCATGCTGGCAGAGCTCGCCGAAAAGGTCCGCCGCGCGCGCGAGACAGAACGCACAACCGCAGCCGCGCTCGATGCTTTCATCCGTGAAACGCAACGCGCCTCTGCCACCCGCCTCGCACTCACGCGCGACCGCGACGAATGGCTTGCGCGCGCCTCCGAAGCTTCCGGCCGTCTCGCCGCCATCGGCCACGATCTCGCCGAAGCACGCGCAACATTCGCGCAGGCCAAGGATCAACCTGCCGCGCTCCAGAAAAAGCTCGACGACCTCGCCGCTTCGAGCGAGGCGGCTGACGCTGCTCGTCGCACCGCCGCCGACACGCTCGCAGAAGCCGAAAGCTCGCTGCGCGAAACCGAACTCGCATCCCGCGCAGCGCGCGACCAGTCCGCTTCCGCACGCGAAACACTGGTTCGCACCGAAGCCCGCCTCGAAGCGGCCATCCGTCGCGAAGCCGAAATCGCGGAACAGGTTCGCGCCGCGTTCGACAAGGATCTTGAAGAACTCGAAGGCGTCGTCGCACAAGTTCTGGCCGCTGCACGCGCAGCCCGCGCTGAGCATGGCGACGACGATGCACCGGAAGAATCCGAGGCCCTCGCCGACGCCCACGCGCTCGACACCCGCCTTGCCCAGCTCCGCCGCGAACGTGACCAACTCGGCGCCGTCAACATGGAGGCGGACGAGCAGCTCACCGAAATCTCGAAACGCATGGGCTTCCAGATCGAGGAGCGCGACGATCTCGTCGCCGCGATCGCGAAACTCCGCGAAGGCATCGATGCGCTCAACATGGATGGCCGACAGCGCCTCGTTGACGCCTTTCATCAAGTGAATGGGCATTTCTCGTCGCTCTTTACCGCCCTGTTCGGCGGCGGCCACGCCGAACTGCGCCTGACCGAGAGCGACGACCCGCTCGATGCCGGCCTCGAAATATACGCGTCCCCTCCGGGCAAACGTCTCGGCCAGCTATCCCTGATGTCGGGCGGCGAACAGGCGCTCACGGCAACCGCGCTCATCTTCGCGGTCTTCCTCTCTCGCCCCGCCCCCATCTGCGTCCTCGATGAAGTCGACGCGCCGCTTGACGACGCTAACGTTGATCGCTTCTGTCGCCTCCTCGAAGAGATGCGCACACGCACGCTCACACGCTTCATCATCATCACCCACAATGCAGTGACGATGTCCCGCATGGATCGCCTTTTCGGGGTTACCATGCAGGAGCGCGGCGTCTCCAAGCTGGTCTCCGTCGACCTGCAAGCCGCCGAGCGCCTCGTCGCAGCCTGATCCAGTGGCATCGCTCGCACCGCGACATTCACGCTGTTGGCAAGCTCGGGCAATATAGGGTACCACCCTATCCTATGTCGCACGCATCCGCATCAAAGAAGCAACTCACGGCGCGCGTCCGCCGCATTATCGGACAGCTCGAGGGTGTCGAGCGCGCCCTCGACGAAGGCGTGGAGTGCGAAAAGGTTCTCCACCTCGTGTCCGGCGCACGGGGCGCCATGAATGGCCTGACGGAAGAGGTTTTGGCCGATTTCGTGCGCGAACACGTCGCTGCCCCTCGCCTCAGCAACGACGCCCGCCAAGCGGCGGCAGACGAGCTGATCGCCATCATCCGCCGCTATTCGAAATGAACACTCCGATGACAAACGCCGCCGACGCTCTCCGGCATGAGCACGTCTTCCTCGGCAGGGATCACGACCGCAACGCCCGCCGTACGCTCTGGGTCGTGGCGCTGACCGCCGTAATGATGGTCGGCGAGATCATCGCAGGCGTCGTCTATGGCTCGATGGCCCTGCTGGCCGATGGCTTTCACATGGCGACCCATGCCGGCGCGCTCACCGTGGCCGCGGTCGCCTATGCTTTCGCAAAGCGCAATGCCCGCAACCCGCGCTACACATTTGGCACCGGCAAGGTGGGCGATCTCGCAGGCTTTGCCTCCGCGCTCGTGCTCGGCATCGTAGCCCTCGCTATCGCGGTCGAGTCAGCCCAGCGCCTGATTTCGCCCAGCATTGTCGCCTTCGATCAGGCCATCATTGTCGCCGCCATAGGCCTGCTGGTGAACCTTGTCAGCGCCGCCCTGCTCGCGGGCAGCGGCCATCACCATCACGGCCACCACCATCATCACGGGCATGACCACCACCATCACGACGTTCATGATCACCACCATGATCATCACCACGGCCCCTCGACCGACAACAATCTCCGCGCCGCCTACCTCCACGTCCTCGCCGACGCGTTGACGTCTGTCCTGGCAATCGTCGCGCTCGTCGCCGGCAAATATGCCGGATGGACCTTCCTCGATCCCGCCATGGGCATTGTCGGCGCTATCGTCATCGCCCGCTGGTCGTGGGGCCTGATGCGGGATTCGGCGGGCATCCTGCTCGACACGGCCGATCCGCACCTGGTTGAGGAAATCCGCGAGCAGGTTGAAGGCCCAGGCGACACGCAGATCGCAGACCTCCACGTCTGGCGCATCGGCCCAGACGCCCACGCCGCCATTCTCACCGTCACGGCCAATCCGGGCGTCGATCTGGCCACGATCCGGGAGCGCCTGAAACCCGTGCATGAGCTGGCGCACATCACCGTCGAGCGTCACACTGTGGGCGCATAAGTCAGCAGACGCTCCGGAAAGCTGCATTAAACGTCAGCCCTCCGCGCACGGAAGGCTTGCAAAAAGCCCGTGCGAGTCGCCTGATCGCCGCTTGGCTGGCTCGTGGGGATGCGATGCGCCACGGAATAATCGCGACCGGCTTCCTGTCGTTGATCGCGTTGTCTGCTCACGCACAGGGAAACGCAAAACTGGCCGTCGGCCCCGACGCGGGCGGTTATCTCTGCCCCGATGGGCGGCAGATCTGGGTGTCACGCTGTTACGACCAGTCGGCACAGGCCAGCTGCCAGGTCGTCCACCTGCACATCAAGAATAACGGCCTCAATCCCGAAACCGCCGCAACGCGCACTGACCTCCTCACCAGCCTGAAGAACTGCGCGGTGACGCCGCTCGAGTTCACCAACAGCGGCGTCAGTCTCGTCACACCTAAAGCCCTGCAGAATAAACCACCGGCCACCACGCCTCAGCCCGAAACGTACACGGTCGAAGTTCCCCTCCCCAAAGCGCGCACGGCCCTCGTCTGGGTGGCGACGTCGGCCGACGCAGGAGTCGAATTCTACGCCAACGAGCTGTCGGTGAAACCGGCGGACAAGAATGGACGCATCGAGGCGTGGCTGCTGCTGGTTTATGCAAAGGAGATTCCCGACCACCCCAAGGCGCGGGCTGCCTGGCAGCGATATCTGCTGAACTGCAAGGACATGACCGACAGGTTTGAGACGGTCATGTACCTCGACGTGACTGGAGAGCTTTTAAGCCTTGCAGACGCCGGCGGCCAGGTAAGAGCAATACCCAAAAACTCAGCCATGGCAGGGCTAGCGAGCATCGCCTGCAAAACAGGCCCGATCAAAGGCGAACGCTTCGCGACGATCGGGGCCGCCATCGAGGATGCATTGGCGCCACCCGTGGCTGCCCCTGCCCCCGGAACACGCCTGGCGCTCGTCAATGCTTCGGCGCGCAATCCTGACTCCACCTACTATATCGACGAGCTGTCGGTGAAGCCATCGAACAGCAAGGGACTCACGGAAGTCTGGGCGCTTCAGGTTTTCGCGAAGGATATTTCACGCTCGCCCGGATCGCGCGCGAGCTGGGAACGCTACTTCGTGAACTGCAAGGACAACTTGTTCGGCAACAACGCGGCGATCGACATTGATCGAACCGGGAAGCCTCTTAAGACTGTGGAGGCAGTCCTTGAGATGCTGGCGGTTCCCAAGGGGTCTGTCGCGGAATGGATGGCGAGCATCGCCTGCAAGACGGGCTCGCTGGCGGGGCAACGCCTCACCACTGTCGCCGACGCCATCGACTATGCCTATCCGCCACCGCCCCCGCCACCTGGCGACCCATTCACGGTCGGATCAAAAACGCCGCCGGGGCCGACAACCAAAACCGAGCTCTTCAGGATCGGAAACGTCGCCAGCAGCGTCTGGTATGTCGACGCGGAGACCTTCGACCCGGTCCCCAATGCAGTGGCGGTTGTGGGCTGGGTGCTGCGCGTTCTGACGAAACCAGATCCGGCTTTCCCCGGCTCCAGCGCGGTCTGGCTGCGTTACCATTTCGGATGCGACAGCCCCAGCGGATCCGGCGGCGTCCTCACCAAGGTCGAGATCGACCAGACCGGTAAGACCCGTAAGACGACAGCCTCGAACGCGGAGGACGCCTCACTCCGGCCGATCACTGAAGGCACGATCCTGGAAAAATTGGCCAGGACGGCCTGTTACGTCGATTACCCCAACATCGCGCCGCAGTTGACGGTTGCTGCCGCGATCAAGGATGCCGCAAAGCCGCAATAGTCGGCCATGGCGCCCTGTCCAAACAGCGTCCGCCAGCGCACGACTTCGCTGCGACCTAATGGCCGTTGGAATTAGCCCATTTATTCAAGGCGCTAGCGCCACAAAACCTCGTGACATTTGCTTGACTGGACTCAGACCCGCCCATATAGCTTCGCGCGCGGCGAAACCTTGGCTTTCCAAGGCGTTGTCGCACGCAGGGACGGACTTTCTCCCACCTGTTGCGGACGTTTCCGATGAGCAAGCCCGATCTGAACGACCGGATCGCAAAGGCTCAGGCGAAAATCGACGCACAAGAACGCCCCGCTCAGATGAGTACGGGCAAGGGAATGGGTCTTGGCTTCCGCATGGCGTCGGACTTCGCGGCCGCCGTTGTTGTGGGAGTGTTCCTGGGCCTGGGGATTGACGCGGTTTTCAAGGTTCAGCCTTGGGGCGTCATTGTCTGCCTCATGCTCGGGTTCATTGCCGGCGTCAGGAACGTCGTTGCTACCGCGACGAAGATGAATCGCGCCCCGCAGGGCGACGTAACGAAGGGCGAAGGCGACAGCGCATGATGGTCTCCACCGACCCGATGCACCAGTTCAAGATCGAGCGCCTGATCGATTTGCGGATCGGCGATCTCGACGTGTCGTTCACGACGTCGGCCATGTGGATGGTGATCGGCGTTCTACTGCTCATAGGCATCCTCGCCCTCGCCACCTCGAAGATGAAGACCGTGCCGACGCGCATGCAGTCTCTCGGCGAGATCTGGTACCAGTTCATCGCCGGTATCGTGAAAGACGTGAACCACGCGCCGGGCAAACCCTTCATCCCGCTGGTTTTCACGCTCTTCTCGTTCATTTTCATCGCGAACATCGTCGGCATGATGCCGTACTGGTTCACGACCACCAGCCACATCGCCGTCACCGGCTTCATGGCGATCTTCACCATCGGCCTCGTTGTGCT
>Ga0116177_10000249_pt1 | contig 39592 bp, 18 predicted proteins | sample AD_STIC10_MetaG_FD_89750 | JGI IMG/M metagenome (GOLD analysis project Ga0116177, IMG submission 89750) | Active sludge microbial communities of municipal wastewater-treating anaerobic digesters from USA - AD_STIC10_MetaG | ecosystem: Engineered > Bioreactor > Anaerobic > Digestate | place: USA... | reverse complement strand
CACTTGCCGAATATGCGATTCTGCATGTGTATGCGCTGAGCTTTATTCCTGCATTAGCTAATTGGGTGCAATGGATGGTATTTGTTGGGTGTATAGTGGGCGTGAGTTTAGTGCTTCGACAATTAAAAGCAGATAGTAAAACTCAATGGCTTGGCGCATGTATTACCGCAACCATCCCGATGGCCATTCTGCAAAGCACCAGCACACAAAACGACCTGGTTGTGTCTTTCTTTCTGTTAAGCAGTATACTTTTTTTATTCCACTTTATTCAGGAACGCGGACATTTCAGGCATTTGATTTTCATGCATATGTCGCTCATACTTGCGCTTCTGACCAAAGGAACTGCGTATATCTATGCGCTGCCAGTTGTGTTGACATTTCTAACCATCGGTATCATCTATTTTGATACAAAATGGGCAAGATTCATGATTTACATGAGCATGTTGGTGAGTTTAATTTTGATGTGGCCGACATTAGGCAGAAATATCCAAACATTTGACAAACCCCTCGGACCTGATTATGCGCTGCGAAACGACCCGATAAGTGCACAAGCCCTATTCATAAATCCGCCGGAAAATATGGCACTGCATTTGCGTTCGCCATTTCCAATAGTAAATAATGCGCTTACATCCATTATAAACGGCTATTCTGATTTAGTTGCAGGAAATAAGAGCGCTGATACTTACACCTGGTCCTATTCTCCCGATTTCTCTATAAACTATTTTAGCACACATGAAGATATAGCAGGCAATGCCGTACATGTATTACTCCTGACACTATGTATAGTTTTCGTAATTACTATTAAACGCTTGCGTAAAAAAGATGGATTGCTTTTGCTGACGGGCATGGTTATTTTGATGATTTTGGCATTCAGTCTTCTCTTAAAATGGCAGTATTGGCATGTGCGTTTACACACACCCATATTTATTATTGGGTCGATTATTATAGCCAAAGTGATGCAGTCTTGGTCCGCTCGTCGGCGAACGGCTGTCGTTTCGCTTTTATTGATATCAGCACTTCCATTTCTATTCCTGAATCAAACACGACCCATTACCTGGAAGGAAAACATCTTTAACAGCAATCATGCAGAAATGTTGCGGTTAAACAATCCTGATTTTTATACACCCTATGTTGCTATCAGCAACATCATACAAGAACACAATTGCAAACATGTTCAATTAAGATGCGGTGGTGATGGCTGGGAATTTCCGTGGTGGGTGAGTGGGCAGGAGATCTCTGGATTTACTATTTCACATGAATTGGGTGAGGATGGGGTTGAAGTATCATCCCGCAAAAACGCAGCTTCAACAGTTGATGCGATTATCGTTCAAAGCAAGGATACCAAGGCACCATCACTTATGCATAAGGACATGGCCTATGCATTAGCTTATACCGAGGGTGAATTAGCGGTTTATTTGAAAAAATAATTCTGTTTAACTGCAATTCGTTTAGATGAATTGCTATATTAAAGGACGGTGTTGGTAAAGTTTAATTGAGGTGTAGGAGGCAGATGTTTTATAACCAAATACGCTGCCTCACCCCAACCCTCTCCACTCCTATCGTCGCAGAGAGGGCGCGCATTTCTTCATATTTATAAATGAGTTGGTTGAATTAAAGTTTACATTTCAATTTCAGAAAATGATTGAAGCAAATTACGATTCAACCGAAATTTTTATTGTAAACTACAAGGTAACTCCCGCTCTGCGACGGCAGGAGTGGAGAGGGTGGGGGTGAGGCAGGATTGAACACGAACTAAACGAGAAACACAATTAATATTCAACAAACTCAATTATTTGACGACGATTTTGCACATGCGATTATTTAACCCATTCATAGCGTAAGCGGTTAATGTGGATTACATAAATAGTATTACAATACTTTTCTTTATAACTATGCTGCATGAGCTTTATAACTGCAAGACTTCGTGATTTAAGAAAAAACTCCACCAAGGAAGAAAGAATAGTGTGGCAACAACTGAGGGAATATAGAAACATCGGATATGTTTTTAGGCGACAATATGTAATTGGAATACATTTTGTTCATGGAACCCGGTATTTTTTTATTGCTGATTTTGTTTGTGTAAAAGCTAAACTCATTGTTGAAATTGATGGCCCCATACACAAGTTTCAACAAGAATATGATAAGTTCAGGCAGAAACAAATTGAATCTGATGGATTTACAGTATTAAGGTTTACCAATCTAGAAGTAAATAATCAACTGATTCAAGTATGCAGAAAAATTGAATCAGCACTACCAGGATTTCCGAGTAGGACATAAATTAATATTCCAGAAATTCTGTGCAAGTTTAACCTTAATGGTTCAGGAAAATTAACTGATTCTTAAACGCATTCATCGCTGCCTCACCCCAACCCTCTCCACTCCTATCGTCGCAGAGACGGCGCGCATTTGTTCATCCGTATAAATTAGTTGGTTGAATTAAAGTTTGCATTTCAATTAGAAAATATAATGAAAAGAAATTATGATTCAACCCATAATTTTTTGGTAAAGCAAAAGGTAACACCCTCTCTGCGACGATAGGAGTGGAGAGGGCGGGGGTGAGGCAGGAGAAATGAGGAATAAAACTACAAGTCAAATCTTATCAAGAATGCAAAATGAAAGTTGTCGGCATAGAATATGCTTATGATCTTGAACTACAAATGATAACCAGTTATCAGTTTAAACGATTTGTTGAATCTGGTTTTGAATTAAATGCGTGAGTGGAGATTATCATTGAAGGTCAATTTCATCCATCGCTGCCTCACCCCAACCCTCTCCACTCCTACTGTCGCAGAGAGGGCGCGCATTTCTTCATATTTATAAATGAGTTGGTTGAATTAAAGTTTACATTTCAATTTCAGAAAATGATTGAAGCAAATTACGATTCAACCGAAATTTTTATTGTAAACCACAAGGTAACTCCCTCTCTGCGACAGTAGGAGTGGAGAGGGCGGGGGTGAGGCAGGAGAAATGAGGAATAAAACTACAAGTCAAATCTTATCAAGAAAACAAAATGAAAATTGTCTGCACAGAATATGCACATGACCTTGAACTACAAATAATAACCAGTTATCAGTTTAAACGATTTGTTGAACCTGGTTTTGAATTAAATGCGTGATTGGAGATTATCATTGAAGGTCAATTTCATCCACCGCGACCTCACCCCAACCCTCTCCACTCCTGACGTCGCAGAGAGGGCGCGCATTTCTTCATCTGAATAAATGAGTTGGTTGAATTAAAGTTTGCATTTCAATCAGAAAATATAATGAAAAGAAATTATGATTCAACCCATAATTCTTTGGTAAAGCAAAAGGTAACACCCTCTCTGCGACGATAGGAGTGGAGAGGGCGGGGGTGAGGCACAAAAAAACCGAAACCAAATAAAATAAAAAACCTCACCTAAACAACCCCTCCAAAACATCCAGCGATTTTATCTCTCCGAAATCTGATACGTGGTGTTTATAGTAGGATATCAGGCTGTGTAGTAACTTTTTTCGGTTTAATGTTGTGAGATTTAGCTGGTCGTAGTTGCGTAGTTCGGGTTCAAGACAATAGCGTAAACTTTGTGTTTGTGCCTGGTCGAGGTATAAGAGATGAGGTGGAATATGATCGGTAAATACCCCATCCTGTAAGTCGAAATAACAACCGGCACTATAGTGCGGATAAGCGCCCAGATATTTTGTCATGCCTAATAAAAACCAAATCGGATGCGCACTTATTTTTTTATCTGTCTGATCTAAATCTATGAATGATTCATATACAAAATCAAATAAATCCGGTTGTGCTTCTCCCTCTCTGATTATTTTATTCAGGATTTCAATATAAAATAATAGCAGGCCGCCCTTAACCACCTGAAACGGCAGTTGTTCATAGATATGAGCAAAAGCACACTCACTCACGCGCATCAAACCACCTTGTTCTTTATGGTAAACAACCATTTCCAACAAGTTGCCATGTTGATACAGCGACGCTTTCCCCTTTCCTTTTACAGTCCGAACACCGTTGACGATATATCCCTGTAAACCAAATACATCTGTATACACCTGAACAACTATGCTCGTGTCACCATAACGCGTTGTGCGCAAAACAATACCTCTGACTTTGTGCAGCACGGCAGGTAAATTAATTGTGCAATTATTGCGTGGTCATGATTAATATCTTGGCTACTGCGGTTTGCGTGCCATCTTCATTCGTGGCGTAAACCATATACACACCGGATGCAGCCCTTGTACCATTGTATCCGTTTCCATCCCAAATTGCCTGTCCGCCTAAAGCCTGGGTTTGCCAGATTGTGCGACCTGCCATATCCGTAATGCGTACTTCTGCATTTGCAGCTAAACCGTTAATGGCAATTGTGCCGGTATAATCAGGGCGCACCGGATTTGGGAATACATGTACCGAGGATGATTCAGCAACACCTTCAGTGGCGGTATATCTGTAGGCGATGATGCCTTTATCCGTTCCGAAATATACGTCACCGGTTACACCATCAATCGTAATATTTAAAACGACATTGCTAATGAGTGGTGAGTTGTCGATATTAAAATATAATAATTGCTCTGTGCCATCTTCACTAATCAAAAAAGCACCGCTGTTTGTGCCCACCCATTTTCTATTGGCTCCATCTACCGCAATGGTGTTTACAATGTCGTTGCGCAATAACTGCTCATAGTAACCACCTAAATTTACTAAAGGTTGTGTGGCATCACCCGCAGTTGTGTTTGTGTAAACTTCCCCGGGGTTGTAAAAGATGGTAATACCTTCACTTGTCCCTACCCAAATTTCATTTTGCTTATCTACAGCAAGACAATTCACGGAATTCGTATGCAGATTACCGGCACCTGCGCCGGCTCCCAACACCTTTATTAAATCATCACTCAAATCATCGATCGTGCTATTTTCGTTATAGACTAAAATACCATTTCCTCTTGGTAATTGAATCCATTTTGTATTGAATTGATCAACAACAATCTGTCCCACCTGGTTTACAACATCTGTCGGAAGTCCAGGGTTGATGTGCATCCAGGCGCCATCTGCTTTTCGCACGGCAATTGGGTTTACGGCACCAAAATTGGAAATCCATAAATTATAGGTTGAGTCTAAGGCGAGTCCGCCAACCCGATAGGAAGTTGGGTCGCCGGGAACGTTTTCCAGATAACCCTGCTTAAATAATTCCATTGTGTTGGCTGAGCGATCATATTTTAATAAACCGCCACCAAAAGATCCAAACCAAACCGTCGAATTTCTTTGATCTGCTTCTACAGAAATAAAATCATATACGGTGTCGAGTATGGGATTTCCAAAAGTATTATAAGCACTCCAATATCCATAATCATACACCAAAAAACCATCCCGGTTATATTGATAGTTCCAGGATGCATTTATTTCGCCCGGGGCAACGTAGAGTATATTGTTGTTTACAATCATGTCCTGCACTTTGTAGGTAGCAGGTCCGTTTGGCGCATAAGAGCTGTACTGACCATCGCGATAACTCAATAAACTATTATAGAGGTCGGCTATCCAAAGTGTGCCGTTGTTGTCGCGAACACTTTGATAGAGGTATCGCAATTGTGTATCATTTACAATTTCGGTAACAGCATCATCTGCATCAACTAATAATATGCGACACGAATCTGCAGGAAGGTTCGTGCCAAATCGCTGACTCACGATTAAATATGTTTCATCCGAAAACAGATCAACCGAATGCCAGTTTTCTTCCTGAAAAAATGGTGTCCAGGTGCCATCCGTATATCGATAAATGGTATCTCCCACAACGGCATATAAGGCCTGCCTGAATTGCTCAATTAAAGACACTTCACCCACAGGCAGGCCGTCAGTTCCGCTGAGTGAATCCCATTTAGAAAAATCCTGAATGTTGGGTTCGTTCATTGCGACGCTGTACAAACCCGCAGATGTTGCGGCATAAATTTGATTATCGATTACAACAGATCCATTTGCCCTCAGATTCGCACCGGTTGCATCTGTAAAAAAACAGGTGGCCGGACTTTCTCTTGTACTGACTTCAAACAACACCATCCCAAAACCACAACTCAACAAAACAGTATCTCCGCTGAAAGCAACCTGGTAAATATTTTTATCGCCGCTGATGGCGCTCGATTGAATGAAGGGATAATTGTATATCTCCTTGTCAAACACAAAATCCAGATTACTATTTGTGTATGCAACCACAAGTGTCTGAGTGGCAGAATCAAATTCGATACCGCGTATGCCCACATCCGAGAACCCGGTAGGCGTACTCAAACGTTGGAAGGAGTTATCCGTTTTATTGAAGCTGAATAATGAAGTACCGGTGGCGCAATACACCAAATCGCCTGCATCGGCTACTGATATTGAACTGGTATAAGGTAAATGTGTTTGCCAGGAGCCAATGGGTACTAGATTGTTTTGAGCAAAGGTGCTACTGGCAAAAACCAGGCAAAGGAGTACAAACAAAAATCGCATCATCTGTCGCAAAGTTCTGAAATCAAGGGTAATAACGCAGCACAAAGGACATTATTGGGTGTTTAAGTGCCTTTGTTAGCCCGGAAGGATAGAATTTGCTGCAAAAATGCGGAAAATTGCCTTGAAATAACAACCTATTTGATTGATTATCAACACTTTGTATCTATAATGCGGATTTACACCCTTCGGAAACCGCAAACCCGTAAAAGGAGTCATAGTACTCCTGTATTCGTCGTATCTTTGCGCTCGTTTTACCATGATTTGGAGGACTCTAGGCCGGATTATCATTAAAAACCGATGGGCTTTTTTAGCTGTATGGGTTTTGGTGACAGGTTTCATGACCTGGGAAACTACCCGTGTCAAGCTGAGTTATGAATTCTATAAAACGGTTCCGGAGAACAACGAGGCTTATATTCATTACGAAGAATTCAAGGAAATTTTCGGGGAGGAGGGTAATGTGCTGTTTCTGGGCGTGCAAACGGAGAAGTTTTTTGAGCTTGACTTCTTTAACGACTGGGTAGCCCTCGAAACTGATTTGCGGAAGATACAGGATATTGAAAGCACCCTTTCGGTTCCGACCAGTTATAAATTAGTAAAAAACACAGCCGATAAGCGCTTCGATATTCAGGCCTTAGTTTCTGAACCGCCTAAGACGCAGGCTGAACTCGATTCTATTAAGCGCGACTTTCTGCGGTTGCCGTTTTATAAAGACCGTATTTATAGTGCCGATTCAAATACGTATGTGATGATGATCAGCATCAATCGCACCGTATTGGATTCTCCGAGGCGCATTGCCCTCATTGAGGAAATTCAGGGTAAAACAGAAGCCTTTGCCCAAAAACATCAAACCGATGTTAAATATTCGGGACTGCCCTACATCCGCTATTATCAGTTAAGCACCATTACACATGAAGTGCGCTTGTTCCTGATTTTAGCTATCATCATTACAATTATCGTTTTATACATCCTCTTCCGCAGTTGGGATGCAGTTGTGTTTCCTTTGTTGATTATTGGCAGCGGCGTAGTTATTGCCACCGGGTTTATGGCGATATTGGGATATGAATTTACCGTGCTTACCAGCCTGATACCCAGCTTATTAATTGTAATGGGTATTCCCAATTGTGTTTACCTACTGAATAAATATCACCACGAGGTTAGGCGCAGTAAAAACAAAATGAAAAGCCTGAGCATCATGGTTGAGAAATTGGGTTTTCCCACTTTCATCACCAATATGACAAAGGCGGTCGGTTTTGTGGTATTCTGTTTTACACAAGTACGTATACTCGAAGAATTTGGACTGATTGCCACTATTGGTATTCTGGCAACATTTATTATTTCCCTCGTTGGAATTCCGGTTGTTTACAGCTTCCTGCCTAAACCCAAAACCGAACAAACAGATTACCTCGAAAGCAAACAATTAAAATTCGTTCTCACCAAGCTTGAATTGTGGACCTCCGGTCACCGTCGACAAATATTTATTTCAGCAATTGTTATTATTAGTATTTGTGTTTTTGGCGCCACAAAATTAAAGTCAAGGGGGTATATTTTAGATGAAGTGCGCGAGAACACCGCAGTGTACCAGGATATGAAGTTTTTTGAACGCGTATTTCATGGGGTGATGCCTTTTGAAGTTGTGGTGACCAAAAAACAAGTGTCCACTTTTGTGCAGGACACCATTGTGAATGAAAACATGGAAATTCAGGGTGTAGATACGCTAATCACGTATGACACCCTGGTAGTAAAACGCGCCGACACCTCCAGCACAAAAGTGAGCGGCATGGGCACACTGCAGCGTATTGCACAATTGCAGGACACCCTCGCCACTTATCCGCAGCTTTCTTCATCCTTGTCGGTATTAGACGGATTAAAATTTGCTCGTCAGGCTTATTATAATGGCTCACCGCGTTATTATGCAGTGCCTGATGCGAATGCACTTACCTCTAACGACCTTAAGGTTAAAGAATATCTGGAAAACAGCGGACAAAAAGGATTACTGGAAAACAGATTTATTGGCAACAATGGTGAAATGGCGCGCATCAGTGTGCAGGTAGCTGATGTTGGAAGCGACAGCATGCCAAAACTCCTTGCTGATTTACAACCTAAAATTGACAGCATTTTTGATAAAGAGAATTACGATGTGCGCATCACCGGAACGAGTATTGTTGCCCTGAGCGGATATCAATATCTGATTGATGGTTTATTTGAAAGTTTGATTATTGCGCTGATTGGTATTTCTTTAATTCTCTTATATCAGTTCCGCAGTTTACGTATGCTGGCCATTAGTTTTCTGCCAAATATTATTCCGTTATTTATTACGGGTGCCATCATGGGCTTTATGGATATCGCTATTAAACCTTCTACGGTTTTAATATTCAGTATTGCTTATGGTATGTGTGTCGACTTCACTTGTTATTTTGTAGCAAAATATAAGCACGATTTAATCCGTAACAGTTTTAATATCCCTAAAACGGTAATGAGCAGTTTGCAGGAAGCAGGTGTAAGTATGATTTATACTTCGCTGATTTTATTCTGTGGATTTTTCATTTTCGTATTCAGCAAGTTTGGTGGAACTGCCAACATGGGTTTACTCACTTCCATCACCCTCTTGGTAGCGCTGTTTAATAATCTGTTATTATTACCTGCACTTATTCTCCTCTTCGAGAAGGGCCTGAATAAATCCAATCGCAAGATGATTGAAAAGGCAAATACAGATAAGCCAAGTCGCCCATTCACCGATTTGATTGAAAACGAGTAAAGTCGTTTGTTATCTGACGGCCTGAACGCCTGATGCAGACCTTATCTATTAATAAGGATCAAAGCCCACAATTAATACCGTAACGCCTAATCCTTTCAGATCGCCGTCCAATGGATTTGGATCTCCTACCGCAGTATAAGGATTGATATAGGCATTCAGTTCTGAATAATCTGTTGTAACCGGCGACCACGCATAATAGGGGCGAATCAAAACACCCGCGCCGCCTTCTCCTGCCAGAATTAATTGTACAAACGGCGAAATACCTACTTTAAATTGCTTCTGCACCTGTGCAAAATTTGCTTTGCCGATATTGTCGGGCGTGTCGGAGCGCGTTAATGATTTTTCGCTGTTCAAGCCAAAATTTACGCCTAAGGCAAAGGCCCCTTTTTCGCCATCACCCACATTCACACCAAAGGCCACATCAAGGGTATTCCATTTGTTTTTCAGATCGCGCTGTATGGCAACCCCCGAGGCATCTATACCCTCTGCACTCACTACACAGCTCTGTTGCGTATACCCAAAGTCAACTAAAAAAGCATTTCGCGCAAGTCCCCCGCGAATGCTCAGTCCATCAAAATAACGCGGCTCCTGCATTTGGTCATAGAGATAAGGACGGGTTTCATTGTAGCGATTTACTACAAAATCTAAACCCTCCGACTGCAAAAAGGCCATATTATAACCGATACCAAAATAATCATACCCCTGTGCCGACAAGCGCACACAGGATAACGCCAGGATTATAAACAGAGTGTTGATGCGCATAGTGTTGTTTTGCGGAAAAGTTACATAAAAATTCAATACGCATTCGGCTTCGATTGCCAAAACAAGTTTACAAACCTTTAAAAGCGCACAAGCCCCCTTCCCAAAATTGAGAAGAGGGTGTGCGTAGTAGAAGCGTATGTGTTTGCTATAAAGTTTTCAAATAGGCATTTAATGCCTTTGCTGAAGCCAGCTGCTCGGTTTTATTCACGAGCTTAATTGTATTTTCGATATTCGCCTTCAGGTTTGTTTTATAAGAGTTGTAGTTGTCACCAACATATATCTCTCCCTTATCCGTAATCGCTATAAAAATGGTTTTACCGGATTTATCAATAGAAATAGTGCCGCCTGCGCCAAATTGAAAGGAGGCATTCAGAAACACATCAACCACATATATGGTACTGTACCAAAATAACAGGGGATCGTTTTCCTCATCCACAAATTGGGCTGTAAATGAAACCGGATTGCGCATACGGGCAATTTGATCGCAATTATACACGCCGAATTTAGAAATATTTAATCCATCGGTGATTGTCTTATTTGCAGAAGTTGTTTTTGTATAGTTTTTTAATTGCTCTTGTCGCATTTTTTTCAATTCTTCCTGAGTATTCTGGTTAAAATCATTTTCCGTATAATTTGTGCCGGCCTGATCGTTATATGCTTCGATAGCCACATCTACAAATAAATCTTGCGTATTTGTAATTGCGCTAATATCTCTATTCATTACAGTGATGACTGGTTTAATCGCCGTGCTGCTGGCATCTTCTTGTTCCGTAACCGGTGTAATGTCAGAAATCTTTTCCCATTTATTCTGCTCATTCAATGCATAATAATCAACGTCATCCATATTTGACATTGCGTAATTAATAGTAAGCGCAGAATTGTCGCCAATCTCGATAGGCTTACCATTCGCATTTCCTTGAATATTAAACATGCCCGCGCTGCTCATACGCTGCTCAGCACCATCAACCGAATATGTCATCGGGATATTACTAAATAAAATATCGCCCGTGGTGGTATACTCGGTAAACTCGATAGTAACCGGTGTCGTCACGATATTTCCATTTGCATCCGCAAATGCATTTGCCGGAACCGTGAGCGTTGTTCCATTTGTTCCGATAGTAATTATATTTGGTTTATTAGGGTCTATGGTAAATCGTTCCGCCTTTGGCAAATACGCATCAAGCACTTGCTCAACTTTTGCAGAAGCCGGTGCAATAAGCACATCCACGCGACGGTTTTTACTTCTGCCATCCGCGACTGCATTATCGCCAATCGGATTATTTTCACCTACAGCCATGATTGTTACTTGTCGATTACTGACGCCTGCTTTTTCAAGTGCATCAGCAAGGGTTTTTGCGCGCTGATAAGCTAATTGCTGATTGTAGGCCGTAGTTCCAACGGCATCGGTATAACCATAAATGCGCACATACATATCCGGCGTTACTTTTGCCGCGATGGCATTTATTTCAGATTGATGTTGCTCAATAGCATACTGATCCGTTTCATAATACAAAGAAAACTGTTGATCGGTTTGAGCCCAAAGCGAATTCAGGCAAAGGAAGGTCAGCGCCATGGCTGACAGGCGTAAACAGGAGTGCATACAGATATTGTTTATTACGTGATGAAAAAATTTCAATTTTCCATACGTCTGACGCAGATATTGTAAGAAAAAAATGAAAACGCGAACAATTATTACTTCTTTCGCTTGACGAGCAAGGCGAAATACGCTTCTGCATATCGCTGCATCGTTAACGGGTCTTTATAGGCTTCAGGAGCTTTTGCAGCACTGCCTTCCGCGTTTCGATAAAAAGGTGCCCCGTTTTTAAAATAGTGTGCATTGCGATATTGCACGACATAAAAATCATCATCTATATTAATCAAGGCTTCAGCATATTCACTATTGAGGTAAATCAGTGAATCACCTGAAAAATAATAGGAAATCAACCAGCGCTTTCCTGCATCACCCATATATTTCGCATCAATGCGCTGTAGCTTACCATCATAAAAGAAGCCGCTGATATCCGGGTGAATGGCGCCTGCAGCAATAATATCCGCATCCGTTCCGGGCACTGAGATGGTATCGGAAGGCTTGAGTTTAAGCATGGCCATTACATCTGTGTCTATCTGCTTTACAGCAGCTTCAATTTCCTTCACCTGACCATACAGGGATACTTGTGCGCAGAAAAAAACGAAGAAGAATACAAAGCGGGTAGATGATTGGTGCATAGGTGAGGAGTATAACGCTTTGGTAAACGTGTTTAGGGTACAGGTTGTAAAAAATGGGGCAACCTCAACAAATTCTCCATTTTCAAAGCCCCTTGCTTCAGGTAGATGGGTCCGTACCTTAAACAGAGATATAGAAAAGTCGTATATTTAAATTTATAAATGTCAAGCGCATATTGAAGTAGTCACTTAATATGTAGAATAAAAGTAAAAGTGAAACCACACATTTCTAACCATGTAATATATCCGTAAACGATGAAAAAACTAACACTATTCCTGCTTGTATCCACCTTTTCGTTGGCTGCATCTGCACAACTTGTTGCCAAGTTGCAACTAACTGAAGATGTACCCGGTATTTGTGACAAAGAAAACGTGTATGCTTTGTTTCCTGGTTTCGAAGGACAGGTTGAAGCTGTTTGCCCGATGACCGAGGATCAGATTGTACAAAAATTGAACGCCGAAGTTGCCTTCTTAAAAGAGAACCCTAAATACAAAGATAAAGGCATGATGGGTTTGTTAATTAATTGTAATGGTGAAGTTGTTCAATGTCAAATGGATAACAAAACGAAAAGTCCGGAGTTGGATAAACAAATTGAAGCCGTATTTAATTCATTGGGCGAGTGGAAGGCCGGAACATATAAAGGCATAGAGGTTGATACATCCTTGCTCTATAGTTTTACCATTAAGAAAGGTGTGCTTTCTTTTGATTAATGTGCTGATCGTGCAAGCCATTTCTCAAGCATATACCAATTCAAAATTTAATTACATTGGCAGAAGAAATATAGCACGTATGGAATATTCCTTTTCCAGTGAGCCCAAAAACACCTCAACCCAATTACATTGAGAACCAAAAAATTACCTCCTTTATCAGATAATGCAAGATTAAGGTACATCACATTTATAGCGTTGTATTTTTCACAAGGCATTCCCGAAGGACTCACCATTTTTGCCATACCGGCATGGATGGCCATGCAGGGCATTAGTCCGGTTGAAATCGCCAAATACAGCGCCATTATTATTCTGCCCTTTAGTCTGAAAATATTACTGGCGCCCATCTTGGAAAAATTCGTGTATCTGCCCATGGGGCGACGAAGGCCCTGGTTACTATTCGGACAGTTCGGTATATTTTGCAGTTTTATTGCGCTGGCCACCATCAACGACCCGATGCATCATATCGATCAATTGACCTGGGTGGTATTGTGCATGCATATATGCATTATGTTTCAAGACATTGCCACCGACAGTTTGGTTATTGATATCGTTCCGCTCGAACAGCAGGGTAAGGCAAATAGTTTTATGTGGGGTTCAAAAGTTGTAGGCACCTCTACCAGTTTATTTGTGGGTAGTATGCTTATTAATCAATTCGGATTATCTGTAACCGCAATTTCAATGTCGGCATGCATCATAGCAATAATGTTTATACCAATCTCCCTACGCGAACGTTTGGGCGAAAAATTATTACCCTGGTTGCCGGGCAATACTTCACCCGAATCAAAATTGTTGACAGTAGATTCCTGGGCAAAACTGTTTAACTCATTTTGGCAGGCCATTAAATTGCGCAATTTATTGTTGCTGTTGGTTTCAGTATTTATTACCATGACTACGATTCATTATATGCGCACACTCATGCCCATTTTTGTTATTCAAGAATTAAAATGGGACAATGTTAATTATTCAAAAGTATATTCCACCTGCAATTTGGCGGGCGGTATTATAGGCATGTTAGTAGGCGCTGTCATCATTCAACGTTTTGGCATTGTAAAACTCATTCAAGGCGGATTAGTTGCACTCGGCAGCATTATACTCATACTCGCCTGCACTACTTCCATGTGGACCAACCACCTATACATTACAGGATTTATCGCGCTATTCTGTACTCTGCTCACTTTAATTAATATTGGTGTATTAGCGCTGGCGATGCATTTATGCTGGAAACGCATCAGCGCATTACAATTCACGTTCTGTATGACCATTTTCAATGCCGGTCTAGCCACCGGTGCCGCACTATTCGGTCGATTAAAACCCATTTACCCCTGGCCAACCTTGTTACTATTCTGTTGCATCAGCCTACTCCTCGCCATGGGCATTTATGCCCTCATAAAATCAGGCCGCCACAGAGAACAAGTTGACCAACTCGAAACCAAATACCTCAGCCTCCTCAACGCCGAAGGAAAATTATTGAATGAGACGGATGCAGGGTGAGGTGGTGAGTGGTGAATAGTGAGTTGAATTCAGCCTCGACGAAGTCGATTTGCATTCGTCACTCCATTTAATAAAGGAATAAGGAATGAGGATTTTTGTTTTGAATGGGCGGGTAGTGAGTAGTGAGTAGTGGGTAGTGAGACAAATGCAATAAGGTCTATGGCCTTAGAATACAGCTTTTTCTTATGATAATAAAAACCGAAAGTATAATCTCATTCTCCACCAAAATCCCTGCATTGTCCCACTACTCACTACCCACTACTCACTACTTTTTAATAGAGGAATAAGGAATAATGCCAAATTACATTCCGCTCTTGCGTATCAGCCAGAGTTCGCCACCACACACACCCTCGACGAAGTCGATTTGCATTCGTCTCACTACTCACTACCCTATGAAGTAGAAGCTTTTCTCCGCTGCACTGCAAAAACCTTCACTTCATAGCAGGCACTACTCACTACCTTTTTATAGGAAGAAATAATGATGTCAGTATAGGATGGGCTGAATAGAAGAAGCTGAGATAAGTGCATAGGCATTTGAGCCTTTAACAGGCTATTTAATTTGGCAGCATAAGCCTGTCCGCCCGCATCATCATCCTCTCCCGCTATCCGCTGCAACTCCTCGCCGCCCGTTGGTTGGCTGTGGGGTTTTCGCTACTATCGGGGCTGGGAGAAAAAGTTGAATGACGAAAGGCATCCTATTCAGGCTTGTAGCAGCACCTCATCTGTGAATAATTCATAATATACAGAGAATCACCCCTTTGTTAAATCAAATTTTACATGTTTTTAAACATGCGTATAATATAGGTTTTACGTGAATGCATAGTAATGGAAATTAGGTAGCTTTGATGACTTGCGGGCAGAATCAGTCGCAATTATCAAGTGCGTTTACCGGGTTGGAATTACGTTTTGAGCGAATAAAATAAGAAGGCTTTGTTAAAATTACTCCTTATCTTGTGGAACGAACTCATCTTCAACTAACAACCAGATAAATGCAATGATTTTCTTATGATAAAAGATTGCCTTAAAAGTGAATAGACTTTTCAGAAATTCATTTTACACAATTATCCCCCATGTTAATACATGAAAGAACCCTCCGAAAATAATTCACCCTCTCCTTTTTTCAAAACAGACGGAGGAAAGACTCGTTCCAATGCTATTGAGATTCCTGCAATTTCATTACCTAAAGGAGGAGGTGCTATTAAAGGCATTGATGAGAAATTTACTGTAAATGCAGTAAATGGAACTGCCAATTTCTCTATACCTCTGCCTTTTTCATCGGCAAGAGGGGCCCAACCTGGGCTCTTTATGTCTTATAATTCAGGCGCTGGAAATAGCATATTTGGTCTCGGCTGGAGCATGAGTTTGGGTTCAATTAAAAGGAAAACAGACAAGGCTTTGCCTCGCTATTTGGATGAATTAGAATCAGATGTTTTTCTGTTTTCTGAAGCGGAAGATTTGGTTCCTGCTTTTAAAAAGAAAGTTGATGGTAGTTTTCAATTAGATGCATCCGGTGAGTATCAAATAGATGAAATTACTTCTTCAGACAATTTATTTATAATAAGAAAATACAGACCACGTATTGAAGGTGCATTTGCCCGCATAGAACGATGGACAGAAAAAACTACGGGTATAATAAAGTGGCGGGTAATATCAAGAGATAACCATACAACATTATTTGGCTGGACTAAAAACTCAATTTTGTGTAACCCTGAAGATCCAACGAAAATTTATGAATGGCTGCCCGAATTTGTATATGATGATAGAGGAAATTGTTTTCAATACATTTATAAACAAGAAGATGCGATTGGCTTCAATAGTGCTTTCATGCACAATAATAATCGCTGGAAGGATGGCCAGATTACCTACACGAATTTGTATCTTGAAAAGGTGTTTTATGGAAATAAAACCCCGTTCAGACAATTTGGAGATGCATTCCCTTTGGAAAAAGATTATCTATTTCAAACCGTATTTGATTATGGAGTGACAGATATCGATAACGACCCCATTGATCTGATTAATCCATGGAATTTCAGATCGGACGCTTTTTCAGATTTTAAAGCAGGTTTTGAAATTAGAACAACTCGTTTATGTAATAGAGTTTTGTTATTTCATGTTTTTGAAGAGCTGGCGCTAAAACCCGATAAGTCTGATGCAAAAACGCTCATCAGATCAATTAATTTTGAGTTTGACACTTCGACTGAACAGGATTTCACATTTCTAAAATCGATTACGTCATACGGCTATATCAAAAAACCAAATGGGGGTTATTCATATAAAACACTCCCATCGATGCAGTTTGAATATCAAAAACATGACTGGAATAGTGAAGTTAAAATGATTTCATCTGAGTCATTAGAACATGCCCCCGCTGGTTTGGCAGCGCATCAGTATCATTTCACTGATTTGTTTAATGAGGGTTTATCTGGAATTTTTACCGAACAAGCCGGCGGTTGGTACTATAAACACAACCTGGGCAATGGGAAATTTGAACCAGCTATATTAGTTTCTCCCAAGCCTTCATTTACAGGTACAGGCGAACAATTACAATGGGCCGATCTGGATGGTGATGGAGGTAAGCAACTGGTTAGTTTTGTTGCCGAACCCAGAGGGTATTTTGATATGAGTGACGAAAATGAATGGCAAGCGCTCCGTTCTTTTCAGAAATTGCCCAATATTGATTTTAATGATCCCAATACCCGAATGTTGGATTTGAATGGCGATGGCAAACCGGAAATAGTGATTTCAGAAGATACAGTATTTACCTGGTATGCCTCCGAAGGTAGGATTGGATATTCCGCTGCTCAAAAATCATCAAAACCCTTTGATGAAGAAACTGGTCCGAACATAGTTTTCGCCGATGCATTACAGACAATCTATTTAGCCGATATGTCAGGTGATGGAATGACGGATATTGTGCGGATTCGAAATGGCGAGGTCTGTTATTGGCCAAACTTAGGCTACGGCAAATTCGGGACTAAAATTGCTTTGGATAATGCGCCTGTTTTTGATCAACCAGATGCTTTTAATCCTGCTTACTTACAATTGGCTGATCTTGATGGTTCCGGTACAACTGACATTATCTACCTGGGGAAGAACAAATTTACTTGTTGGAAAAACCTCAGCGGCAATCGTTTCAGCACCATTCCATTTGAAATTAATGTTTTTCCCGAAATCCATTCGCACTCAAAAGTTACTGTAACTGACTTATTAGGAAATGGTGTGGCTTGTATTGTTTGGTCAAGTCCTTTATTAAAAGATGCTCATGCCCCGTTAAGGTATATTGACTTAATGAATAGTAAGAAGCCCCATATCATGGTGGTGTATAAAAACAACATGGGTAAAGAAGTGTCTATGGAATATACACCTTCTACGAAATTCTATCTTGAAGATAAACAAAAAGGGAAACCTTGGGCAACCAAGCTGCATTTTCCCGTGCAATGTATTTCTAAAACCACAATAGAAGATAAAATTACAGGCCACAAATTTGTTAGCGAATATGTATACCATCATGGCTATTACGATCATGCTGAACGAGAGTTTAGAGGTTTTGGCATGGTGGAGCAAATAGATGCAGAAACTTTTGAGCATTGGGTAAAGAGTGGGGCTGGCAATATTACCGATAACGCTTTGCACCAAGAACCTGTAGTGTCTAAAATATGGAAACATACCGGAGCATACTTACAAAATGATAAAATACTCAGTCAATTCGAAAAAGATTATTGGTACCATGATTGGGAATCAGAATTGAAACGGCAGGGGTTGACTGTCCCGACAATTCATGAAGAAAAACTACCGGATGCCCGCTTGGTGCTAGCAGATGGTCTTGATCCTAATCTGCTCAACCTTACTACACAGGAATGGCGGGAAGCTCACAGAGCTTGTAAAGGGATGGAATTGCGTTCAGAAGTTTTTGCCAGAGATGCAAGCAAATTTGAAAATTCGAACGAAGCTCGTATTAAAGAACTTACGCCATTTACAGTGGCTGCCCATAATTGTGTTATAGAATTGCTACAACCTAAAGGCAAAAATAAACATGCGGTATTTGTTGTAAAAGAAAGCGAAGCCATTATATATAACTACGAAAGAACCCCGGAAGACCCTCGGGTAGCCCACAGCCTGAATATTAGATTGGATGAATATGGTAATGTGCTAGAATCTGCTTCCGTTGTTTATCCACGGGTTCATGTAGATGTCTCACTTCCGGTAGAAACACAGGAGACGCAGAAAAAAACAATAGTTATTTATTCACAAAATCAATTTACCAACGATGTAATTGACGAGCACATACATCGCCTACGCCTACCTTCTGAGGTGCGAACTTTTGAACTCAAAAATGTTTCAAAACTAGCTAACATATATACGCTGTCAGATTTTGAAAACATTCTGGATAATAGTAAATCAGAATTCGCACATTATCATGAAATCAACAAACCCATAGTTGCCAGCAAAGCACAAAAAAGGTTGATTGAACATATTCGTTCTACCTATTATTCCAATAACCTGAAAACGAGTTTACCGCCTCATCAATTGGAGTCCCTGGCCATACCGTTTGACAGTTACCAATTAGCTTATACCAAAGAATTACTCCGTGACATATATGGAAATAAAAAAACTGACCATGAATTAGTAGCATTGATGAAGGAGGGAAAATTCTTCCCTACGGATAACGAAACTCAATGGTGGATTCCATCAGGTCGGGCAAACTATGTGGATGAAAATAATCCGGCGGCTGATACCTTTATCAAAGCCCAGGCTCGTTTTTTGCTCCCAATATCCTACACAGACCCTTATGGCGCGATCACCAAAGTAGCGTATGAAACGCATCAGCTTTTTATACAGGAAACTACCGATGTCCTGGGGAATAGGTCGGGGGTGGAAAGGTTTAATTTTCGCACCCTTACCCCCTCTAAAATGAAAGATATCAATGGCAATTTTTCTGAAGTAATTACTGATGAATTAGGCATGGTAAAAGCAATGGCGGTAATGGGGAAAGGCGACGATGCAGATAATCTGACAGGCTTTGCAGAAATTACCGATGTCGCAGAAACAGCCTTGGTGACAAGTTTTTTTGAGGCAGTTGATTCAGTTCAACTCAGGGCTATTGGTGCAAAATTATTGCACCTTTCCACTTCAAGGTTTGTCTATAATTTGGATGCATATACCCAATCAGGTAAGCCCGCTATGGTAGCAGCTATCATTCGCGAGCAACATGCCAAACAGAAAGTGGATGCTCCTGTTCAAATAGCCTTTGAATATTCTGGCGGAATAGGGGAAGTGGTCATGAAAAAAGTACAAGCTGAACCGGGCAAAGGCAAACAAGTTTTAGTACAGAATGATAACAGTATTCAAGTTAGAGAGGTAGATACTGCTGGGTCAAATCCTCAACAGCTTCGCTGGATTGGGAATGGTAAAACCATCAAAAACAATAAAGGCAATGCAGTAAAACAATACGAACCTTATTTTTCAGTCAACTGGCATTACGAAGACTATAAAGAATTAGTTGAAACGGGTGTAACGCCAATCATGTATTATGATGCAGCCGGGCGGCTGACAAAAACTGAAATGCCTGATGGCACTTTTTCAAAAGTTGAATTTAACGCATGGAAACACCTGAGCTACGATGCCAATGATACCGTGAAAGACAGTGCTTGGTATAATAAACGTATAGCCTTGCCAGCCAATGACCCCGCAAGAAAAGCTGCTGAAAAAGCAGCCGCACACTATAATACCCCTTCGCAACTGCATATGGATACCCTTGGTAGGCCCATCTTGCAAATTGAACACAATGGTTGGGATGAAAACGAAAAGGAAGTTTTATACAAAACAAAAATTGAATCAGACATAGAAGGTAACCTTAGAAAAGTAACAGACGCAAGAGAATTACCTGAGAACAATTTAAAAGGCAACATGGTGATGCAATATAAATATGATATGCTGGGTAATATGGTATATCAAAACAGCATGGATGCCGGACAGCGTTGGTTGTTGATCAATATCCTGGGTAAACCATTGCGTACCTTGGACGAACGAAATCATGAGTTTCAATATTTTTATGACCAGGCACACCGGCCAGACTATAGTAAAGTGCTGGGTGGCGACCGCAAAAAAACAGACGGATCAAATGATCCCTTAGACCATATTTTCGAAAGAATTATTTATGGTGAAAGCCTGTTGACAGGCAAAAGAGACGATGCCAACCGGCAGAATGAAAAAACCCTGCAAAACCGAAATGTATTGGGACAAGTAATACAGCATTACGATACAGGCGGCTTGGTGAATACCCCCGATTACGATTTTAAAGGACAGCCTTTGGCAACTACCCGAAAACTCTTTAAAAAATACAAAGATGTTGCCAATTGGCAGGAAGCCAATCTTGCCGCAGACCTGGAAGCAGACGATTTTATTTTTGTAACAGAAACAGATGCGCTGGGCAGAATTACTAAACAGCTAACCCCTGATAAAAGTATAATAACTCCAGTTTATAATGAAGCCGGTTTGCTCAATGGCGAAAAAGTAAGTCACTTTAATCTTACAACAGGTACTTATGATGGTAATATGGATTACATCAAAGACATTGACTACAATGAAAAAGGACAACGCAATTTTATCAAATATGGTAATGGCGTTAAAACTACTTTTGAATATGATGCCCAAACTTTCCGGCTTCGCCATTTAAAAAGCAACCTCAATACAAAAATCCTACAGGATTTAATCTATACTTATGATCCGGTTGGCAATATCACTTCCATTCGGGACGATGCTTACGACCCTGAATTTTTTAGCAACAGGATTATTGAACCCTATAACACGTATACCTACGATGCATTATATAGATTAAAGGAAGCCACCGGCAGAGAAAACGCTGCGCAATTAAGTTTCGGACAGCAAGATAACTGGAACGATGCCCCCTTTATGCGCCCCAATCCCATGCAGGTAAATACATATATCCAAAGCTATCAATATGATGCGGTAGGCAATATTGAAAAAATGCAACACCGTGCCATCGGAAATGACTGGACAAGAAAATACGAATACCAAAAATTAAACAATCGCCTGCTCAGCACATTCGTAGGGGATATTGCCAATGCACAAAACTATACGAAGTATAACCATCATGCAACACATGGCTTTATTACAGCCATGCCACACCTGGATGCTTTGGGCTGGAATTTTAAAGAAGAACTGGTAAAAACCATTCGCCAGAAACGCAACGATGGCGGTACACCCGAAACCACTTACTACCAGTACGATGGCGGCGGGCAACGCATCCGAAAGATTACCGAAAACCAGGCTGCACCAGGCAATACACCAACGATAAAAGAAGAACGCATTTATATAGCAGGTTATGAAACCTATAGAACTTACCAGGCAAACAGCATCAATTTTGAACGGGAATCACTGAGCCTGTTAGACGGCAGCCACCGCTTTGTGATGATAGAAACGGTTGTAAAAAATGCGGAAGCTAATCCCTCTCCTTCAGAAAGGATTGGGGAAAGACTTGTACGGTACCAATTACACAATCATCTTGGCTCTGCGAGCTTAGAATTAAATGAACAGGCGCAAATTATTAATTATGAAGAATACCATCCCTACGGCACCACAGCCTACCAAATTAAAAACGCGCCTATAAAAGCTACTGCTAAACGATACCGCTATACAGGAATGGAAAGGGATGAAGAAAGTGGATTTTCTTACCATAGCGCAAGGTATTATTTGCCCTGGTTGGGAAGGTGGTTGAGTACGGATCCGATTGGGATTGGGGATGGGGTGAATGTGTATGGGTATTGTAGGGGGAATCCTATTAAATTATTAGATGCGAAAGGCAAAGCAGGTAATTGTAAATCAAACACTAGTTGCGAAGAAACAAGTTTTTCATTTGATGATTCAAATATTCAAATTCAATCAGGCGGAAAACCCCAAACACCTAAAGTTACAATGGATATTGATGAACAAGAACCGGTCGGACAGAAAGGGATATCTGACGCAGAAGCTTCAAGGAGGGCGACGGATGTAAATAATCGTCTTTTTCGATTATCAACGGAAAATCGAATTACTAAACACTTGAGCATAGAAACAAATCCTGCTAGTGTAGGATCTAACCAAGTTTCAGTTACTGATGACCCTAACTTTTTAATTACAAAAAGGTTTGGCGAGATAAAAGAACTGGCTGATATTTTCAATCAAGCTTTTAATTCAATTAAGAAAAGTTATAATAAAGCGACAGAACTTAAAGCTGCTATAAATGAAAAAATATGGGAGATTATCAAAACCGGGAAAGGTGATTCAGCTGTTAAAATTCGAGAAGCCTTTAAGAGTTTAGGCTTTGAGAACATAAAAGGGCAAGGATACGTATTAAGCGGAGGTGCATCAAATTCAGCTCCTTCTAATAAAAATGAAGTTGAAGAGGATCCAGATGTGAAATTGGCTCAGTATGGGTTAATTAAACCAAATTCAGGAATAAATACATCTGGTAGAGATGGTGGACAAAGTAAAATACCTAAGCCAAAGGAAAGTAAAAATCACGCCTTCACTACTGATGAATTAATTATACAAGCAGCTTTTATTGGAATGGTAGGATTTATTGTAGTTCAGCCATTAGTTTCTATATTAGGAAAAGAGGCACTCGAAGAAGGAGCCAGAACGGCCATTCGTATTGAGGTTAACTCTGGAATTCGAGTAGCAGAGGATGCTTTTCCGAAACTAAGAATTGCCGAGGACATGGTTAAAACAGAAGTTGAATTGATCCAAGAAGGAGGTATTGAATTATTGAAAAATAGTTTAAAAAAGTGAACAAAATGAATAAAACCTTATCACCTATTCTATTCTCCTCCGAATTAGTTAGTGTGTTCGCGAACCAATAATTTTCAAAAATAAGTCATATATAGAAAACTTTAACATAAAATTTCAATGCCAACAAAAATCACCGCTCCCATAAAATTCTCCGAAACCTCCGACCAGGTTTCCAACCTGCAATCAGCATTATTCCTGCTATTGCCCATGCTCGGTTTTGCCGATTATGAAATTCCAAATGCAGAGCTGGAAGAAATGAAAGCTGGAGATGCCACTGTAAAAGGCATTATGATTTTACGGGATAAATACCCCGATGAGTACAATCTCGAATTGCTCGTGGATGAACGTATGGCAAAGCTCATCAACGGTTTATTGGATAGCTTGTTTGTAGTAACAGGCAGGCTTACCCATATCGACAGGCAAGGCATACCAGAGTATACCATCGTTATAGCCGAGTATGATTTAGATGGCATTACCGAGTTTGATAAAACTATCACCAATGCAGATGGGGCATTTAGCTTCCGCTTTATGTACGATGCAGCATTCCAAAAAGCAGATGGAAAAACGAATCCTGATTTGTTGTTCAAAGTTTTTGCGCCTTCGGGAGCGGAGCTAAACATTGCAACAGTGTACAAAATCAGCAATGAATCCGAAACGGAAGTTGCAAAATTGGCAGAAAGTACCGAAGCACCCATCGTATTGATGAATGCGGAGCAGGAAATAAGCATTAGAATCGTGCCGGTGGAAAAGGAAAAGAGGATCACCGAATTTGAACGATTGCTCACACTGCTTGCTCCCTTCATGGGTGAAAGGAATTTTGCCGATCTGAAAGAAGATGAAAAAAACTTCCAAATTTCTTTTCTCAGCAAAGAAAGCAGTGTAGAAAAAGCGAGTATCGAAATGCTTAGATATGCTTTTGCAGAAGAACGCAATAATCCTATTCCTGCCTGGGCATTTTTTGAGTTGGCCAATCTGCCCTTGCCTGTTGTTGAATGGAACCGCAAAACGACCGATGAATTAGTTTCTATACTCAAACCTTTGCAACCCGGTTTTTTTATTGAGGATATACAAGAATTGGTAAAAAAACTACAGCACTATGCCCATGAAAAAGAAATGGAGGAGGAATTGGCAAAACTACATACCGTTTCCGGGAGCTGGGTAAATTCTGTATTACAGTCAGATGAAAAAACAAATAAGTTGTTAGACCTCTATGCCCGCCATGAAGGAGACACAGCAGAATTTTGGAAAAAAATGGCGGAGCATGATGAGTTTAAAGAACATGTCCCCGACATTCAATTAACCCTGCAATTGTCGCAATTTACTTTAGGCAATACAGGTTTGGTTGATTTGCTCAAAGCAAGAGGGATTCGGGAAACTAAAGACCTGGTAAACCTTGGCTATGAGGATTGGAAAAACATGGCACAGCAGTTTCCGGATGCCATACCTGCGCATATAGTTGCGGCATCGCCGGAAGAAAAAGCCAACATCTACGCCCATGAATTACAGACCTTGGTAGAAGTAGTATTCCCAACAGAGGTGATTAAAAGCAAATCCAATTCAGAGGAATTAAAAACATTTTTGGATCACAATACTGCCTTTGATTTTACGCAGCATGCAATTGATAGCTATGTGTACTCTGAAGCTATGAAATGGCCCGAAGGAGTGGATAAAGAAAGGATGATGCGGGAACTGAGGCAAACGCAGCGCTTGTATTCCATCACTGCTTCTGTAGAAGATAGTGAAATCTTACGTAACATGGGCTATACCAGTGCCTTCCAGATTTCTAAAATGAGCATAGAAGATTTTACCCAAACATTTTCAGGGAAAATAAATATGGATACAGCCGCAGCATACCACGCCAAAGCGGTGGCTGTAACTGAGGCTTCCGCATTTCTGCTAACCCAATTGCGTGAAATGATTAAAGCGGGTAACCCTTATGCCATCGGCAATATCTCACAAGAAGATAATGCGATACTACCCCCCAATTGGAAAAACTTATTTGGTGAAATTGAAACCTGCGAATGTGAACATTGCCGTTCGGTATATAGTCCTGCGGCCTATTTTGTTGACCTGCTGCATATATTATTGGGCGCAAATGGCGGCAAAGCCCGTAACGAAATTTTCCGCAGACGACCCGACCTTAAACACACCAAACTATCCTGCGAACATACCGATACACTCATTCCCTATATTGATTTGGTGAATGAAATCCTGGAAACTTATGTGGCACAGCAAAATATCGGGAATGATTTGGCGATGGATTATGCAGAAAAAGCAACCAATGATACTTCTCTCTTTACTGAGGAGGAGTTGGCTGCCAATCCACAGCACCAAAAAGAAGAAGCACAGCGGGATGCAGACGATGCTTATACAAAATTGGCTGCAGCTGTGTATCCATTGAACCTTCCTTTTGATCTCAACCTGGAAACAGCCAGGCAATTTTTATTAGAGCAAAACAGCAGCCGCTACGAGTTGATGCAGACTTTCGGTGATGTTAACTCTGATGCCTGTCATGCAGAAGGGCTGGGATTGTCTGTCTTTGAATACGAGATTTTAGCCGGCAAAAAGAATGCAGGGCTCCCGGATGAAAAAGAGTGGCCGGTGGACGAGTTATATGGAAGTACCGCAGCAAACTTAAAAACTATCCGGGCATTTTTGGATGCAACAAACATCAGTTATATTGATTTGATAGCGCTGATAAAAACACAGTTTTTGAATGCGGATCAGAATATTATACTTGAATTAAACGCACCGCCTGCCAATCTTTCCGAAGCAGATAAAAAAGCATGGGAAGTTGCCAATGCATGCAATCTCAATGAAACCTTTTTAATTCATGCCGACAAGAGTTTACTTACGGATGCTGAATTAATTCAGATCAACCGCTTTATCCGCCTTTGGAAAAAAATGGCCTGCTCCATCGAAGAATTGGATATGCTGCTAACGGCCGTAGATACGTCAGCAACTCAAACAATTACCCCAACCCTACTTAATGACCTATCAACCTTATGGCAGTATAAAGTCAAACAAAATATTAGTATAGAACAAGCTGCGGTTTTAATAAACAACATTCCGGCGAATGGTGACAATTCGCTGTATCAGCGGTTATTCCTCAACAAAACTGTTTTGGAACTAGATAATCAATTTGAATGGAATCCTTCAAAAAATGAATTAAAATATCAGGGTTTGATTGGTGAACATATTCCGGGCATGTTAGCGGCATTGCGCATTACTGAGCAGGAGCTAAAAGAGCTGGTAGAGATGGCAGGATTGACCGTTGAAACAGGTGTAACAGCCACACCTATAAATTCACTTTCAATTAAAAATATTTCAGCTGTTTATCGACTCTCACTTTTTGCCAAAATTAACAACATCAAAATACATGAGCTGTTTTTGCTAAAAGCATTGCTGCCCAAAACAATATTGAATACTGTACAGGATTTAATCAAGAACCAGAATTTTATTGACAAAATCAAGCTTCATGAATTAAATGCATCAACACTGGCGTATTTGTTTACAGATGTTATAGAGCAGGGTGACACTTTGTCCCCAAAGAAAGAAGCCATAGACAAATCAAAGCAAGCATTAACAGAGGGTTTGAAGAAACTGGATGATGATTTAAGTGAAACTAAAGACACCATCACCCCCGATTTTTTACATGCTCAACTCACACGACTTGTACGGGAGGAGTCTGCAGACAAAATATTGCAGGTGTTATTTCCCTCTAATTATATACAAGATACAAGTTTAGAGCCTATTGAAAACGATGATTTTGACATTTTGCTATATCCGGAACCGCTATTTGACACTGATGAGTATAATAACGTGCTGAATGGTTATATCTCAGCGGCGGATATTGCTATGATAAGTAAAAAGGTTAATCCTTCTGAGCGATTGTTTGAATTCTGGTCGAATATTAAAAATGACTGGTTAAATTATTTACGATCTGCTTTAATTAAGAAACATATTGTTACTGAGTTTAATTTAGACGCAGGTATCCAGGAATTTTTATTTCCATTTGTCGAATCCATTATTGAAGCTCAATATGAAGAGGTGTATAAACAGTTGCATAAGTTTTTATACATGGTTAAAAAATTTGGTCTTGATTCAAAAGAACTTAATTATTTTCAATCACACGGCAGTGAATTTGACGGTTTTGATTGGAATAAATTTTCTATAAAGCAACTTCAGGCTTGGTGGAGAGTTGCAGACTATTGTCTGTTGCGAAACTCCTTGCCAGAATCAGAAACATCTTTAATTTCCGTTTTTGAAGCTGCCCAACTTAACCAAGATGTGACTATTCAAATAATCCAAGCTACAGGATATAGCAAAGAAAATGTAGATAAATTTTTGAATAAGCATAGTAATGGGAATTTCAAAAATGAAATACTATTGTTGCTGCTACAGAAACAAGTAAGTGTTTCAGAAAGCATGGGGGTGGATATCGCCACTTTAACACAATGGGCTATGACAAAATTGAGTTCTTCACTTGCACAAGATATCAAACGCACGGTTAAGGCAAAATACGATGATGAGAGTTGGATAAATATATCCACCAATGTGCATAATAGACTGAGGAACGAACTTCGCGATGCCCTTGTTTCTTTCTTACTTCACAAATTGGGCATGAAGTCTACTAATGAGCTTTATGCTTATTTTTTGATTGATGTGGAGATGGATGCGGTTACGAAAACGTCTCGGTTAAAACAAGCCATTGCCTCTGTACAGCTATTTATACAGCGATGTATCATGAATTTGGAGTCTGTCAATAAGGCTTTAAAGATGCAGGAAATTCTACCAACGGATATTGATGCAAATCAATGGAACTGGATGAAAAACTACCGGGTTTGGGAAGCCAACCGCAAAGTATTTCTGTATCCCGAAAACTGGCTAGAGCCTGAGTTGAGAGATGGCAAAAGTCCTTTCTTTAGAGAATTGGAAAGTGAATTACTGCAAGCAGAAGTAACCCCAGAAACTGTAGAAACCGCCGTCCAAAACTACTTGTATAAATTAAATGACGTGGCACACCTGGATATATGCGGCACCTATGAAGACACTGAGGCTAATGAGTTGCATGTATTTGGCAGGACCTTCAATAATCCCCCAATCTATTATTACCGCAAACTGGATTTAAAGCATCATGTATGGACACCCTGGGATAAAGTACAATTGGATATACAGGGCAATGATGAAGGGGATAATGCAGGTGTACATTTGATACCTATGGTTTGGAACAGAAGGTTGTATTTATTTTGGCCGGTGTTTACAGAGAAGAGTGATGAGAAAAAGAGACAGGAAGCGAAAGCCAAATATGAACGTAAAAAGAAAGAAATAATCGCACTGGATAAAGAACTCGCTAAAAAAATGATTGATGATTGGAATATTAGAATTAAAAATGTTCTTCCGCAGCTACCAATACCTTTTCATTTTTATAAAATTCGCGATACCAGAACAACTAAAGAAAATGGTAAAGAATATTTGATTGGTGGAGGCTGGTATTTTGAGTATGGGGTTAATTATCAGTTAACCAAACTTGAAGAAAAGCCTGAAGCGCCTGATCCAACACCAATTCCGGAATTTGATGACAACGAATGGCCTTATTGGGAAATAAAAATGGCCTGGAGTGAATATAAACAAAAGCATTGGACACCAAAGAAAATGAGCTCAGGTAGTTTAGGCACTAATAATGTAATTCAGGTTTCAAATAACTTGCAATTTCTTATTGGTAAAGGTGACCTTGAAGGATTTAGATTTAGGCCAACGAGTAATGATCAAGCCTTATATATCGAAGCTTTTTACTTCTCTAATGCATATTACAAGGTTGGTAATTTCAAACTTGATGGTTGTAAAGGAAAAATGTTCACAGAAAATACAACGTGGACGAATGCAGAGTTTTATTTAAATAAATATACTGAATCCAATTTCTACGAAGGCTATCATTCATGGGCAGAAGCTTTAGATTTAAATGTAGCGGGTAACCCGGTTAATCTATTGAAACAGACTCAATCACCATACAAGGTATTTCTTTCTAATAAGATAGAATTTATTTCTCAGTATGACAGTATTGGTATCTTTTCAAATGCCAGCAAATTTTTCTATCAAGATATTAAGCGCACTTATTATGCTGAACCAAGAAGAGAGTGGTATAATGACATTAAAAGGGGTCTGTTTAATAAAATGGAAATAAATATTCCCAAACAAATTCAAACCGCCATTCCACTATCAAAACCCAAAAACACAAATCTATTTGATTCAGCTCGTGAATTTGCTCTAACAGGTGATGACACGACAGGAGGTAGAATTATTCAGCTTGCAAACGACAAGCTGATAAGAACCTCAACCGCTTTACAAATGGCTTCACAGATTGCCATACACCCAATTGGTGTTAGCAATCGTAAACCGTTAGCCACAAATATAGTCAGCGATACATATTTAGTTGATACGCCTTCTAAAAGTTCAACATTTAAGATGGACTTTAAGCCTTTCTTTCACCAATATGTTTGCAATTTAATGAAGGAGCTCAATAAGGACGGCGTGAGTGGCTTATTAACTTTGCACAACCAAAGTTGGAATGACAGACACATTTCTGCCGACTCGAGAGGGGGGCTTTCCATTCATAGCAATTTTGAAGAAGTATATCAGCCTAATGAAGAAAACGTATGGAAACCATATCCTGCAGAAGATATTGACTTTACGCTTACAGGAGCTTATGGTATTTACAATTGGGAATTGTTTTTTCATATCCCTATGCTATTTGCCAACCGCCTCAGTAAGAATCAAAAGTTTGAAGAGGCGATGCATTGGTATCAATTTATTTTTAATCCCGGTAAACATGAAGCCGATTCTGATATCAGAAGATTTTGGCAGGTATTACCCCTTCGCAATACTCCTAAAGAAACATTGGAGGCCCTGATACAGCAATTGAACAAACCACAAGGCGACCCAAGACGGAAAGAACTGGAAGATGCAATAAAAGCATGGCGAGCACATCCTTTTAACCCACATTTAATTGCGAGAATGCGGCTTGTCGGCTATCAGAAGAATGTATTGATGAAGTATTTAGATAACCTGATTGCATGGGCTGATAATCTTTTCAGACAAGATACCATTGAGCAAATCAATCAGGCCACACAATTGTATATTATGGCCGCCGAATTATTGGGCGATCGCCCTCAAAAAATTCCTGCCAGAGGTAAGGTAATAGCAAAAACATATCAAGAATTGGAAATGGCGGGATTGAATGCCTTCTCCAATGCGCTTGTCGAGATGGAAACCCAAGCGCCATTTTATAATTTAGAATTTACTCCATCTATTGACGGAACTACTTCTTCAATATTATTGACCACTGTGCCTTCTGATTATTTTTGCCTGCCTGATAATCCTAAACTACTAGCTTATTGGGATACAGTGGCAGATCGCTTGTTTAAAATCAGGCATTCCATGAATATTGATGGGGGGGAGCGGCAATTGGCCTTATATGAACCACCTATTGATCCTGCTTTATTAATACGGGCTTTTGCTCAAGGTATAGACATTAATTCCATATTGGCTGACTTAAATGCACCAATGCCTTATTACCGTTTTGGCTATATGATGCAAAAGGCGTTGGAAATATGCACCGAACTAAAATCACTGGGCAATGCATTACTCTCGGTATTAGAGAAAAAAGACATTGAAGCTTTGGCTATGATGCGAACTGAGCATGAAAAGACTTTGATGTTTCTTGCTAAAGGGATTAGGAAATTACAAATCAATGAATCACAGCACAACAGAAATGGATTGGAGAAGACATTTGAAGTTACAAAACAAAGGTTAGATTATTATTTGAATTTGATTTCAAATGGGCTTAATGATAGTGAAAAAGAGCAACAGTCTCATTTAAAAGAATCAAATAAACATGGATTCGATGCACAACAAGCAAGTTTAGTCGCTTCCGTTTTGCATTATTACCCTAATATAACTACCGGAATTACACCTTCTACAAGTTTTGGTGGTTCAAATTTAGGAAGTGCCGCTCAGGCAGTAGCTGAAGGATTTCGGATGAACAGTAATATTTTTGCCTATTATGCTAACCTTGCTCAAATTAATTCAGGTCATGAACGCAGAAATGAAGAATGGATACAACAAAAAGAATTAGCTGAAAAGGAACTTAAACAAATAGACAAGCAAATACTTGCGGCTAAAATAAGAGAGAATATAGCCGAACAGGAATTAACCAACCAAGAGAAACAGATCGATAATGCCAACCAAGTATTGGATTACATGCGTAACAAATTCACGCAGGAAGAATTATATGGCTGGATTCAAGGTGAAATATCTACTATTTATTTTCAATGCTATCAATTAGCGTATGATTTAGCCAAAAAAGTTGAGAGAACATATCGTTATGAATTGGGGATAGAAGAGTCTAATTTCATAAAATACGGCATTTGGGATAGTTTTCGAAAGGGACTTATGAGTGGAGAAAGCTTGTATTTGTCTTTGAAACAAATGGAGAAGGCTTATATGGATCAAAATAAGCGGGAATATGAAATAACAAAACATATTTCGATTGCACAATTAAACCCATTGGCTTTAATACTGTTGCGAAAAAATGGAATTTGTGATTTTGAGATACCCGAAGTGTTGTTTGACTTGGACCATCCAGGGCAGTATTTCAGAAGAATTAAGTCTGTGAGTATAAGTTTGCCTTGTATTGCAGGACCATATACATCGGTTAGCGCAAAACTTTCGCTCTTGAAGAGCAAATACAGAAAAAACACTATGGGCGCTGACTATGCCGAAACTAAAAATGACAGTCGATTCATTTACAATTTAAGCGCACTGCAATCTATTGCCACCAGTCATGGGCAGAATGATAGTGGCATCTTTGAACTCAACTTCAGAGATGAGCGCTATTTACCTTTTGAGAATGCCGGAGCCATCAGCACCTGGCACCTGGAGTTGCCTACTGAATTGCGTCAATTTGATTACAATAGCCTTGCAGACATTATCTTGCATATTAAATATACCGCGAGAGAAGGTGGTAGTGGCCTGAAAAAACTAGCCAATAACAGTTTGCAAACTCAATTGAATGAAATTAGACAAAGATTAGAGGAGTAACGGATGCACTTGGCAATTAATATGAAGCATGATTTGCCTGCAATGTGATTGCTGCTTAAGAAAATTGGAGTAATTGACTTAACCTATAAAAAATAAAAATTGCCTTGTATTGCACAAAATGATAATTCTGTGGCGATAGATTTAATGTTTGTTGTAACAATTACAGGCAACCTTGCAACATTTGCAATTAATAATAACGACAAATAAATCCCCTTATTACATGTTCCTTTATTGAAACTATGTAAAGGAAGTTTTGATGACATTAACTTGGATAACCTTTTCACATTGTCTGTTTCGAATGCTGACAATGTGAAATTAAAGTGGCTCATGATTATTGTTATATATAGATACTGAACGTTTTGTATCCCACAAAACAAAAACTTGGCGGCACAAGTGCATTTTTCTAAGACAAAAAAGTAACCGTGCTGCCTAGTAAACTACTAAGTGCATTCTAAAAAAATTGATATAAACCTTGCTAAAGTATATTTATTAATATTTTGTTTATACCACAGAGCCCCTGGGAGAGGGATTGAATCTATCCCCCGGTATTGCTTACTATTCGCCTTACCGCAGACCTCGCTTTCACATTTGCATATCATCCCGAGTGATTGAAACTCCACTTCGTTCCATCACGAGTACCCTTACCTCCGCTGCGCTACGACGGCTAATTTTTCCTGTATTTCTTTTTCACACTTCCACACACAAATCCGCCGTACGGCGGACCTCATTTGCACATTTGCATTTCACGTCGACACGTCGGAACGTCGACACCTCTTTATTTTATCAGCATCACCCTTTTCGCCCGCATCATCATCCTCTCCCGCTATCCGCTGCAACTCCTCGCCGCCCGTTGGTTGGCTGTGGGGTTTTCGCTACTATCGGGGCTGGGAGAAAAAGTTGCGTTACGTTTGGCCTTTTGTGACAGGGTTATAGCCAATTAATTCTTACTTGAACAAGCCGAACAGTCCAAATACCAATGCTCTGGTATTTCTTTCCCTCATTATTTTGTGACATTGCAAGATCAACGACTTTCCGTGAATGGAATGCCCAAACACAATGCTATATTTGTTAAACCCAAACCAGGAAACCCGATGAAACACATCTAACTCTATCCTAAAATAATCCTAAACAATTTTGGCATTTGTTTCGGCTATACAGCCGATTTTGGTGAGATTGGCGAAACTGGGTTTCGGCAATAAATAAGTTGGCTGCAACCGTAGGACGACCGTGCTAACATAAACAGACCCGACAAAAACGGGCAGACATTTTCGCTGTAAACCGACACAAACCGACCTTGACTCGACCAACACACAAGCCGACACAAAAGGTTTTAAAAATTTTTCCCACCGCACATTTAAAAAATAATTTTCCCCACGCCATTGGCACATTTTATTTTGCCCCAACACACAAGCCGACCATTCGGCAAAACAAAAAGAGCCAATTTCAATGCAACTTTTAGCGGTATTCTAAATTTCTTCAAAATTCAAATCGTAAATTTGGGCAATGAAAATTTTGATTGTAGAAGATGAAAAAGAATTGGCACAAGACATTGTAAAATACTTGTCTGGACAAAACTATGTGTGCGAAGTAGCAGAAACCTACAATCAAGCAACCGACAAAATTGCTGTTTATCAATACGACTGTATTTTGTTGGATTTAATGCTTCCTGACGGAAGCGGACTTGCTTTGTTGGAAATGTTGAAGCGGGAAAACAAACAGGACGGTGTAATTATTATTTCAGCCAAAAATTCCATTGAGGACAAAGTAAAAGGTTTAGAAATCGGGGCTGACGATTATTTGGCAAAACCTTTTCATCATTCGGAACTTTCGGCACGAATACACTCTCTTATTCGCAGGAAACAGTTTAACAGTTCAAACATTATCCAACAAAACGAAATTACGATTGACTTGTTAGGCAAGACGGTAAAAGTGAACGATAGTGAAGTTTCATTTACAAAAAAAGAATTTGATTTATTGCTGTTTTTTATCGGCAATAAAAACTGTGTAATATCAAAAAGTGCATTGGCAGAGCATTTGTCGGGCGATATTGCCGATATGTTTGATAATCACGATTTCGTTTATGCTCACGTTAAAAATCTGAAAAAGAAACTGACACAAGCGGGTTACGACAATTATATCAAAACAATTTACGGAACAGGTTACAAGTGGGAAGTATGAGCAAACTATTAAATAAACCATTCAAAGCATTTACCATTTATGCCTTAATTATTTTGGCGTGTAGCATTCCTGTTTATTATTTGGCAGTAGATTTTATTTGGCTTGATGAATTGGATGAACACAACCAAATTATTAAAGAACGAATTGAAAACAGCTTTAATAATGCTAAAATAGAAGAAAGCGAATTGAATATTTTGCTGAAAAATTGGGACAGATTGCAACCCAATACAACATTAACGCCAAGCTATTTATCCGTTCTAAAACCTGACAGCACTTATACCATTACAAAACAAAACAGATATGTTGAACATAACGAGATTGACCGTTTTAGAGTGCTGTCGGCTTACATCAACATTAACGGAAAACTGTATCACTTACAAATTGAAACTAACATAGAAGAAGCTGATGAAACAATGTTGGCAATTGCGGTTGTAACACTTTTATTTTTTGCATTGTTGGTTATCGGTTTTATACTTCTGAACAGGCGAATTGCCAAACAGATTTGGCGACCATTCCGCAATACGCTTGAAAAACTAAAGTCATTTGACTTAACTACACAACAAACCGTTTCTTTTGACAAAACAGACATTGAGGAATTTGAAGAACTTAATCAGTCATTGCAAAAATTGATTGCCAAAAACATTTCCGTTTACAATCAGCAAAAAACATTTATTGAAAATGCCTCTCACGAATTGCAAACGCCTTTGGCGGTTTTGAAATCCAAATTGGATTTGCTTTTACAAAACAAAAACCTTACAAACGAGCAATCCGAAATCATAAATGCTATTGAATTACCACTTTCAAGGGTATCGAGAATAAACAAAAACTTGTTGCTTTTGGCAAAGATTGAAAACAAACAATTTTCAGTAGTTGAAAACATTGAACTGACCGAAGTGATAAACGAAACGCTTGAATTATTGATTGATTACACCACAGCAAAACAAATTACGGTTGATAAAAATCTTCCCGAAAAATTGGCCCTTACTTGCAACAAAACCTTGCTTGAAATTCTAATCAGCAATTTACTTATCAATTCTATTGTTCACAACGCTGAAAACGGAAAAATCAACATTGATTTTTCGGGCAGAACACTAACGGTTTCCAACACAGGAAAAATAGCATTAGACAACAAGAAAATTTTCGAACGCTTTATCGTTTCATCTTCCGAAACTGCCAATAGCGGGCTTGGGCTTGCCATTGTAAAAGAAATCTGTAACCGCTACCAATGGCAGATAAACTATACCTTTCAAAATAATCTTCATTCTTTTTCGGTGCAGTTCTGAAATTACTCACAGTTCTAACATTTTTTTGAATTTGAGTTCGTGATTGCTTTGCAATTCTAAATTTATTCTAAATTGGGTTTCACCTTTGCCTTGTAAATTTTAAAAATACAAAGCAATGAAGAAATCAGCAATCTTGTTGGCAGCAATGTTCGCAGTAACATTCGCCAACGCACAAAAAGTTTCGGACAAAGACGTTCCGACAGCAGTAAAAACCACTTTGCAAAAAAACTATCCCAATGCAAAGGAAATTAAGTGGGAAAAAGAAAACGGCAATTACGAAGCAGAATTTGAAGTTGAGGAAACGGATTATTCGCTTTTGATTGACGTTTCGGGCAACATTTTGGAAACAGAAATTGAAATCAAAGTTGATGCACTTCCTGCAAATGCGAAAGCATACATTTCTAAAAATTATGCAGGACAAAAAATCAAAGAAGCCACGAAGATTACCGACAACAAAGGAGTTGTTACCTACGAATCAGAAATAAAAGGCAAAGACCTGATTTTTGACAGCAACGGAAATTTTATTAAAGAAAAAACAGAGCAAGAGAAAGACAATGACTAAAACGCTATTTAGAGCAACGCTTACAATAAAAGTGTTGCTCTTATTTTCAATCAGCGTTTCTTTTGCTCAAACATCATCAGTTACACTTTCGGGAATTGTAAAAGACAAAAACGACAAATCGGCTTTGCCGTTTGTAAACATTGTTTTGAAAACTGAAATAGACAGTGTATTTGTAACAGGCACGGTTACTGACGATGAGGGAAGATTTACGCTTACGGGCATTAAGCCGAACAACTACATTTTAGAAGTTTCGTATATCGGTTACACTACAAAAAAGCAATCGCTTTTTGTGGGAACGCTTTCCGAGTTTCTGAATGTGTCTGTTATTGAATTGGAAGAAGAAACCAAAACGCTGAATGAAGTTGTAGTCACAGGAAAAGCAGATGATGTAAGCGGTAAAATGGATAAGAAAACTTATTCCGTAAGTGATAACGTAAGTCAAAGCGGTGGCTCTGTTTTGCAGACAATGCAAAATTTGCCCGGTGTTACAGTGCAGGATAGTAAAGTGCAACTTCGTGGCAACGATAAAGTAACCATTCTGATTGACGGAAAACAAACAGCATTAACGGGTTTCGGCAATCAAACAGGTTTGGACAATATTCCTGCTTCGTCCATTGAAAGAATTGAAATCATAAACAATCCTTCGTCAAAATACGATGCCAACGGCAACGCAGGAATTATCAATATTGTGATGAAGAAAAACAAGCAAGAGGGTTTTAACGGAAAGGTTGGTTTTATAACAGGTTTAGGGGCTTTGTGGGTTCGCAAAGAAAATTTGCCAACCATAAGACCGCAATATCAATTTACGCCAAAAGTAAATCCGTCCGTTTCTCTCAATTACAGAAAAGGGAAAGTAAATGCGTTTTTTCAAGCCGATAATTTATACAAACACACACTTGACAAAAACGAATTTGTAACCCGAACTTACGATGACGGAACAATTATCAGACAACAACTAAAGCGAAACCGAAACACCAATTATTTTACTTCAAAGACCGGAATTGATTGGTTTATAAACGACAAAAATACATTAACCATTTCAGGTTTATTCGGAAGTGAAAAAATAATTGACAGAGGCGACCAACCTTTTTTCAATTCAGATTTATCAGAACGTTTACGCCTTTGGCAATTTTTAGAAGATGAATTGAAAACAACGGCAATGGCTTCCGCTAATTATCAGCACAAATTCAAACAGGCAGGACATTTGTTGAATGTTGGTTTTAATTACACTTTTCACAGAGAAGATGAGCAATATTTTTACGATAATTCTTTGCAGACTTCAACAGGAACAGACGCTTTTAAATTGTTGTCGGACGAGCAGGTTTATGATTTTAATGCCGATTACATCAAACCTTTAAAATACGGACGAATTGAAACAGGCGTGAAATTTCGGTATAGAAACATACCTACAAATATGGATTTCAAAGCAGGCACAAATTCGGTGTTAGACACCAATGCAGGCGGTTGGGCTACTTACAAAGAAATTATTCCCGCTTTATACGGAAACTATGTTTTTGAAAATGCAAAGTGGGAAGCTGAATTAGGTTTGCGGATTGAATATGTAAAAATAGATTACGAAGTAAATCCTAATCACAACACTTACAAAAGTGACGGATATGATTACACACAGCCATTTCCAAATTTTCGTTTGGCTTACAAAATCAATGACAGAAATAAACTTTCACTTTTTTACAACCGCAGAGTGGATAGACCAAACGAAGTGGACATTCGTATTTTTCCGAAATACGATGATGCAGAAATAATTAAAGTCGGAAATCCTGCACTACGTCCGCAATTCACTAACTCATTTGAATTGGGCTACAAAACAAGTTGGAAAAGCGGTTACTTTTATTCGGCATATTATTATCGCTTTGCAAACGCCACCATTACACGCATTTCAACCATTGTTCCAAACAGCAATTTGATTTACGCCATATTTCAAAATGCAGGAAAAAGCAATAACACAGGTTTAGAAGTTGTGTTGAACCAAGAAGTCGCAAAATGGTATTCGTTCAACATTAACGCAAATGCTTATTACAATCAGATTGATGCTTTCACGGTTGAAAATCTTTATCCTGTTCCGCATATTTTTTCGGCAGACAAGCAAACGATTTTTTCGGGTAACATAAAACTGAACAACAATTTTCATTTGCCTAAAAACTTTGATTTTCAGGTAACAGCAGTCTATTTAGCACCCGACATCATTCCACAAGGAAAAATCGGACAGCGTTTTTCATTGGATTTAGGACTTAAAAAATCCATTCAAAAAGAAAAAGGCGAATTGTTTTTTAATGCCAACGACCTGTTAAATACAATGGTTATCAAAAAAGATATTCAAGGTAACGGTTTCAGATACACAAGTTCGGATTATTACGAAACACAAGTCATTCGTTTAGGTTACAGTTATAAATTTTAAAACTATGTGGTGGATTTACGCAATATTATCAGCTTTGTTTGCTTCACTGACAGCCATTTTCGCAAAAGTTGGTATTGCAAACATCAATTCAAATTTGGCAACAGGCATACGGACAGTTGTTGTGTTGATAATGCTTTGGTGCATCATACTTGCAAGAGGCGAAGCAAAAGGAATTAGTTCTTTATCAAAACAGAACATTGTCTTTCTTGTTTTTTCAGGAATTGCAACAGGTTTATCGTGGCTGTATTATTTCAAAGCATTGCAATTAGGAAGCGTATCGCAAGTAGCAACCATTGACAAACTAAGCGTAGCCCTCACAATTATTTTATCAATTACGTTTTTAGGCGAAACATTGACCTTGAAAACCGCAGTCGGTGCAGGTCTAATAATTGCGGGGACTTTGGTAATGATTGTAAAATAGCCGACCCACGGACAAGCACATTTGCAAACCACACAACCGAAACAAAGACCAAAGTTTGCAAAAGAGCTTGCCCTTTCCACCCAGACAAAATTATTTTTTAAAATTTCCTTCCCTTCAAAATTTTTTAAAACCGCCAACCCACAGCCGACACGACAAACAACAGCGAAAAACTTAACGGACGACAAGAACGGCAGCAGCCAACAGCGGTTTGGCGAAATGCGGGGTGAAGTGGTAAATTGAACGTTAGTGCTTTTTATTTACATTTGTGCTTAGTGAAGGTGTAGTGCTTCTAAGTCCCGCACTTCGCCAAGCCGCCAAACGTCAGACTGTGCAAAAACTCCTGTATAACTTTTAGCCTATTTAATTTCAATCATCCAAATGCTGTACTACCTTTCAGGTATGAGCAAAATTTCCGGTATTGACAGAACCCAAACATCTGCTT
>Ga0116177_10000246_pt1 | contig 39735 bp, 31 predicted proteins | sample AD_STIC10_MetaG_FD_89750 | JGI IMG/M metagenome (GOLD analysis project Ga0116177, IMG submission 89750) | Active sludge microbial communities of municipal wastewater-treating anaerobic digesters from USA - AD_STIC10_MetaG | ecosystem: Engineered > Bioreactor > Anaerobic > Digestate | place: USA... | reverse complement strand
AAGTAGTTCCGCTGGTTATTTCACCATCAGCATTAAAATAGGTTGTAGTTCCAGGTACCATGTAGTCATCCACTACAAGCAATTCGTTCAAATCGCCTTCAAAGTAAACAGGAACAATCACTTCATAAGCACCGAAGTTATCGAACAGGAGTTCGTTCTCATCGCCGCCTGAAGTTACGGTAACAGTGTAGTCGTTGATTTCAAAGTCAACATCTGCTTCACCTAAAACGCCATCACCATCCATATCACAAACTTCATGCACCTGGTAAACGCCAAGGTAATCTGACTTACCCATAACCACGCGAACGGTACGGGTTGCTGTGCCTACGTTTCCGGCCTCATCTGTAACAGAATATTCAACTGTATACTCGCCGATTTCTTCTGTGTCAACATCTGAGTCGTCAATGGTAACGTTTGCGCTTACATCACCATCTTCATCGTCGGTAGCTGTAAAGCCCGGGTCAGTATAGGTGTCGCCAAGTTCAACAATAAATGGATCGTCGCCTTCGAGCACGATTACCGGGGTCGAAAGGTCTTCGCCACCACAACTGGTCAGAAACATGCCGCCCATTGCGATTAAAGCGAGGGATAAAACTGAGATTTTGGTCTTCATAACTGGTCTTTTGATTAAAATAATTTACAAAATTACGGTACGATAATTGATTCTTTCTACCTTTGTATTCAAATACCATTCCAAATTTTAAACTGAGACCATATGAAAATCAAAATGATGTTCTTTGCTTTAGCCGGTGGCATATTACTGGCAAGCTGTTCAGACAAAGCTGCTGAACAAAAAATTGCTGACTTAGAAAAGACTATTGCGGCTAAAGACAGCGCCTGCGCTGCTCAAATGACTATGATGACAGACTCAATTGCTGCCCTCAATGTTATGATGGCTGAAATGTCTGCGCCTAAAAACACTACCAGCAGCAGCACCAGCACAAAAGCTACCACAACTAAAACTGAGGTAAAACCTGCTGAAGAACCTAAAACAGGTATCAAAGTAAAAACTGGTGAAAACAAAAAGTTAGACATCAAAACTAAAGGTGGCGCTACAGGCGGTAACTAATCGCAGTAAGCCTAAGATATAAAAAAACCTCTCCAAAAGGAGAGGTTTTTTTATTTAATATGCTGATAATCAATCGCTTACAAGTTGAATAGGCGTTGCGCGATGTCAGGCAACAGCTCCGTATCCCAATGTTCGCGCACCCCGGGCCAGGTAAGCACTTCTGACAACACTTCATCCTGACGGTAATATTCACGAAGGGCATCCGCGTAAGGCAGATGGCTAAAGGACACCATACTGTAAACCGGTATAAATTTATCCGGATAGGCGGCGGCCACCTTGGCGGCAATCCGTTTTTTAAACTGGAAATCGGCATCGGCTACCAAATCGCGCATTTCGATAAAATTAAGTTTGGCCAAATCGGCTATGGCATCGCTATTTGGCTTTCTGGCTACCTGGTAAGCGGGAATGATCTTACTCCAATCGTGGTTAAATTCCTCAATTAAGTCGTTTAAAACTGTGCAATCCTCGAACCCGCAATTCATGCCCTGGCCGTAGAATGGTATGATAGCGTGGGCGGCATCCCCAATCAGCATGGTGTTTCCATGGCTCCATGGGAAGCACTTGACAATCATTAATAAACCGGTAGGATTGCCAAAAAAGTCTTCGTGCAAAGTTGGCATCAATGGTTTTACATCCGGGAAATAGGTATCAAAAAACGCATCCAGGTCGGCATGTGTTTTAATGGCTTCAAACGATTCGCGGCCTTCAAGGGCAAAAAACAGCGTGCAGGTGAAACTTCCATCGATATTTGGCAGGGCAATTAACATGAATTGCTTTCTGGGCCAGATATGCAGTGCATCGCGATCGATCAGGAAAGTGCCATTTGGCCCTGCAGGTATCGTCAATTCCTTATAGCCGTGGTTTTCATAGGCCTGACTATAGTCAAACCTGTCTGTTTTAAGCATCGCATAGCGTACTAAACTGTATGCACCATCAGCCCCAATAATCAAATCCAGTTCCAGGGTATAGGTGGTGCCGGATTCCATATCTTCCATGGAGGCAGCAGTTCCGGCCGGATTAATTTCATTGATGCGCTGATTAAATTTATAGGTAACCCCCGCCTCTTCGGCAGCGTCAATCATTAAAATATTCAAACCACCCCGTGATACTGAGTTGATTGCCTCACCGGGTTTACCATAAGGTTGAAACATCAGGTTTCCCTGAACATCATGCACCATACGGCCGGGCATTGGAATGGCAATATCGCGAACCGCCTGCTCCAGACCTACACCCTGAAGGCCTTTCCAGCCTCTTTCACTAATGGCTAAATTGATAGATCTGCCACCATAATTACCTGTTTTCCTGAAATCAGGCCTGCGTTCATATACGGTAACCTGATAACCGTGCTTTTTCAAATACATGCTGAGCAAAGACCCAACCAGTCCGGCTCCCATAATGGCAATGTTTTTCACCTGCATACAATGTTCAACTTAGCAGACAAAGGTAAAGTGAAATGGTTTGAGACGAAGGTGATTTTCGTCAAAAGGTATCTATCGGATAGTCCTTATGATTTTTAATACTGCAATTGTGATTAACACGACTCATTTATAGTAGTTCTTGTATATTGCAGCCACAAAACCCAATTTCATGCATACCAGAATAACCCTAACATGGGTATGTGCCGGCCTTTTAGCGCTGGGCTCATGCCAAAAAGCAGCTGATTGTCCCGAGCCGGAAACGCAGACTGTTGACGCTGTTACCCGTGGTGCTTACATTGTAGCTACTTCAGGATGTAACGATTGCCACACACCGAAAACAATGACAGATCATGGACCGGTTCCCGACATGACTCGCCTGCTTTCAGGTCACCCGGTTAATGAACCCATTGCACCTTACGATCCAGCGACTGTTGGTCCATGGGTATTACTTGCACCCGGACTTACTGCAGCAGTTGGCCCTTGGGGTGTAACCTATGCCGCCAACCTAACACCTAGTGAAAGCGGTATGAAAGGCTGGACTGAAGAGCGATTTATGAAAGCTATCAGAGAAGGCAAGCATATGGGTCTGGACAATACCCGCCCGATTATGCCACCAATGCCTTGGCAGGAAATAAGCAAGATGACAGATGAAGATTTAAAAGCCATGTTTGCTTATTTGCAAACGATTCCGGCTGTAGACAATCTGGTTCCGGCTTTTGCTCCGGCAGCACATTAAGCGATGCGTGTGGCCTGTGATTTTATTGCAGGCCACACCATTATTCAGGCAGAGTGAAATCTGTCTGCAAAGTGCCATACTTCTTCAAACGTATTATAAAGTGGCACCGGTGCTACGCGAATAACGTCAGGTTCTCTCCAATCGGCTATGATACCTTGTTGTGTAAGTGTATCAAAAACAGCTTTGCCATTTTGTTGCATGACGATTGAAAGCTGACAACCTCTTTGAGCAGGATCAGCAGGTGTGATGATGCTGAAATCTTTTCTTTTCCCATTTAAGAGCAGGAATTCCAGATAGCCGGTCAGCAATTTACTTTTATGCACAAGTGCTTCCATTCCGGCTTCATCAAAAATGGCCAATGATGCACGGTGAGCAGCCATCGGTAAAATTTGAGCGTTACTCATTTGCCAGCCTGCTGCTCCTTCCTGCGGAATAAACCCTTTTTGCATTTTAAACCTTGTCTTCTCATCGTTACCCCACCATCCACTTAAACGGGGCAGTGACTGGTTTTGCGCATGCTTTTCATGTATAAACACACCACTTGTTCCACCTGGTCCACTATTTAAATATTTATAACTACACCAACAGGCAAAATCAACATCCCAATCATGTAATTGCATCCTTACATTTCCGGTGGCGTGCGCTAAATCAAAACCGACTACAATATCATTACTGCATTGTTTTGCAAAACGTGTAATAGCCTCCATATCAAATAGCTGACCGGTATAATAATTTACACCACCCAGCATAATAAGTGCTACTTCATTTTGGTGCTGTGCGATGACAGCCTGAATATCTTCTGTGCGCAGAGTTGCTTCGCCTTCGCGAGGTGTAAGTTCTATGATAGCATCAAACGGGTCGTATCCATGAAACTTTACCTGATTTTCAACTGCATATTGATCTGAAGGAAAAGCCATGTATTCCATAATCACTTTATATCGCTTTGGTGTCGGGCGATAAAAACTAATCATCAATAAATTCAGGTTCACCGTGAGTGCATTCATCACCACCACCTCTTTGGGCAACGCACCTACTAAACGGGCCGCGCTTTCAGTTAAAAAATGATGATAATAAAACCAGGGATTCTTACCGTGTAAATGGCCTTCAACGCCGAGATGTTGCCAATCAGTTAATTCTTGTTCAATATAAGCTCTGGTTGACTTAGGTTGCAGGCCGAGAGAGTTGCCGCAGAAATAAATCAACTCCTGATTATTTTGTGTGGGAATATGAAAGCGTTCACGAAAATGCTTTAATGGATCGGTTGCATCCAGTTGAAGTGCAAAAGACTTGTCGGTGCTATACGTTTCTGGCATGATACAAAGGTAATATCTTATGCAAACAGATAGATGCTGTTTAAGCATACATGAAACAAAGTTTTTACCAGTATGCCTGATAAACCGGATAAATAATAACGGTATTATGACAATCCCGGCAGCTATACCGATAACAAGCTCCGTATAAAATACCTACTTTTGGTGGCAGAACCTCTCCAACGTCAACCCGCCACTTCGGAAAACTTTTATAATACATCTCCTTCAAACTATTACTATTCATTTATACAAGCTCCATATGCGATTAAAGATTACACTGGTGTATGCACTTGCCTTTTTTATGTTTAGACCTCTGCAGGCGCAATTGTTTTTGAATGAGGGAACAAATAAAAGTTACCTGACGGGGATAGATGAAGATGGAGAAGCTGAAGACTGGATAGAGCTTTATAACGCGGGTGCAACAGATATCAATCTTTCGGGTTATTACCTGAGTGACAAGGTATCAGAACCAACCATGTGGGCACTGCCCGACCAGGAGATTGAAGCTGGAGGATATATGCAGATTTATTGCAGTGAAAAAAACCGCTATAGTTCACCGCCTTTTGAACCTGCCGGCTATATTACTGATTATGTACCAACAACAGGCTGGAACACGCATGCTTTAGATATACCTTTTGTTTGGGATGGTGTTCAAAATATTATCCTGAATATCTGTGCCTATAATAATACCGGCTACACAGAAAATTCAGTATTTCTGCAAACGGCAACCGCGTATATTTCTACAACAGCCACTTTTAACGATGGCAGTGATGCTTCCTGCAGTAATGTGATAGGCAATAGTTACTATCAACGGCCAAATATGCAGATAAATGGTTTTACGATTGGCACCGGTGTGATAGAAAATTCGCCATACGATTATCCTGCACCATATGGAAACTGGTACTGGAGTTCCCGACATCAAATACTCATTCGCGCAGAAGAGATGCTCGCTGCAGGTCTAACGCCCGGAGAAATTTCTTCTATCGCTTTTCAGGTTGCATCAACCAATATTGATTATTATTCCTATATCGATTTGGCTTTGTTGGGTACAGATGCAGATGCATTGACTTCCGTGATGACACCACTCGACGGATTTAGCAACCACACCAGTTTCAAAATTGCGGGCGAGGGAGAGATCATTTACTTGTTTAATAATGCAGGAGAAATAGTCAGTGAATTATCCGTTGCATCACCGGTTGCGGATGTTACGACAGGCCGATATCCGGATGGTGATGCTGCGATTGTGTGGATGGAACCATCGCCGAATGCAACCAACAACACAACAACTGTATTTGCTGACACCCTCATCACACCCATTATTTCAGTTCCGACCGGTATAGTAAGTGAGGCTTTTACAGTGAGTATTTCAAATCCAAATACAGATGTAGCCGGAAGCACTTTGGTGTATACAACTGATGGAAGTACGCCAACAATATTTTCAACTGTATATACCGGTGCTCCTATCTCTGTTAATGCATCAACTGTAATCAGAGCAAAAGTATTACCTCCACCGGGATCAGATTATTTGCCCAGTTATGATGCTGTTGCCACCTATTTATTTGACGTTGATCACACTACGCCCATCCTCCTTGTTACAACAGATGAAAATAACTTATATGGTGCTGAGGGTATTTTCGACAATTATAATTCCGACTGGATAAAAGCAGCTCATTTAACATTCCTGACCAGCGAAGACGGACATCCACTTCTTTTTGAAACACGCACTGCGATGCGTATGGATGGTGGTGCAGGTGGAAGTCGCTCTAATCCACAACACTCCTTTCGCTTAACATTTGACCATGCCGCACTTGGAGAAAAAACCATAGAAGCGCCGCTCATACCTGAAATACCGTGGCGCACAAAATACAGTGATATTTATTTGCGTAACGGCAGCAATCAATGGCTGACGTTTCCTCAAAAAGATGCTTGCCAGGTAAGCATGATGAGCGCCGGCACGAACAATTATTATTCCGCAATGGAACCCGTATCTGTTTACATCAACGGCTCCTATTTTGGATTGTATGAATTGCGTGAAAAATTTAATTTGGAATATTTCGATGAACGTGAAAACATAGATGATGACAATGCTGAAATTTTATCGTTGAGCTATTTTTATAATTTAATCCTGCGTGCACTTGAAGGTGATGTAGACAACTTTTATAATTCATATAATGCTTTCAATGCCTTAAACCCATCAGATACTGATTATATTGCTCAGGCAGATGTGTATTTTGACATGAATCATTATGCGGATTATATCATCGGCGAATCGTGGATGGGCAATACAGACTGGCCTTATAATAATATTAAAATTTATCGCTCTGATAAAACCAACTATCGCTGGCGGTTCGCCCTGATTGATTTAGAATTAGCGCTTAACCCAAATGGGTGGACGAATTGTAATTACGATCACATTGATTACATGCTTTCCCAGGGCACGGATAATCCGTATATCAATATCTGGTTGCAAAGTATTGAAAACCCTGCTTATAAAAATTACTTTATTAACCGCTATGCCGATTTGCTGAATACCAGTTATCTGACTGATAGTTTATTAGTCACTGAAGAACGCTTTTTCAATAAAATGCTTCCCGAAATGCCAAACGAATATGCGCGATGGGGCGATCCTTTTAATATTGATGGACAGGTTGTGGATTTTATCGACCGGCATGAAGTATTCAGGCAACAACTTACCTGCAGAAATGATAAGGTTCGGGAAGATTTAATTTCAGCATTTGAATTAAATAAAGAGGTTTCTATAGAACTTTCTGTATTTCCGGAGCAGGCCGGTTTTATTCAGGTAAACACTATTACACCTCAGGTATACCCATGGACAGGAATTTATTTTGACGGTGTGCCCATTTCGCTTACCGCAATAGCCGACACCGGATATACCTTTGTAAACTGGGTGCCGGTAAGTTATATTGCCGACACACTGCAGGCATCCTTTACTGCAAACATAGATGAAGAACTCGTTTCATTTACTGCTGTATTTAAAGAAGTAGAACCGCCGGCGATCGATTCTGTTATCACCTTTTCCATATACCCGTCACCGGCAGAAAATGTGATTACTATTGCCCATTCACCGGCATCTTTAAGCATAGGAACCTTATATGAAATTTATGCTGTGAATGGAGACTTATTACACAAGGGCATCATTGATAGCGAAGGACTAACTACTCAGGTTTCGATAGCAACGCTGAACGCCGGTTTGTATTTTGTAAAAATCAGCTATGCAGACAGCGTTGAAACTATTCTGAATTTCGTAAAATTGTAAATCAGATAAACTGCACAACATTGCGTGCCATCTTAAAACAGTGAATTACCGTTTACCACAAACCACTTCTTTCATGGTTTCGTAGTCGAAGTATTGTTGAGCAAGCTCCATAATACGCTCACTGTTTATATTTCTGATTGCTTTTTCGAGACTGTCAAAGTAGTCGAGCGTTAATCCACTGAGGAGAGTGTTTTTAATTACATTAATCCGGTTAAACGGACCATCTGTAGCACGCAACAAACCACCCAGCATATAATTACGCACAATGGATAATTCATCTTGTTCTACGGCCACCTTCTTCAGTAAATCCATTTCTTTGTAAATCTCTTCCAAAGCAGAAGCACAAACTTCATTGCCTACTTCCGTATCAATAGAAAAATAGCTGGCATGGCGATAATGTGAAATGGAAGAATATATACCATAGGTATATCCTTTATCTTCCCGAATATTGGTCATCAACCTGGAACCAAAATATCCGCCAAACAAAGTATTCAGCACATTCAGATCCGGAAAATCCGGATGCGTTTTACCAATACTTAAAGTACCGATGCGCACTGAAGATTGCACAGAATCGTCTTTCGGAATAAAGAATTTGTGTTCTGCAGCTGTATGGATTGATTTATCTGTTGCAGAAACATGTTTACCCTCACTGGCATATTTCCCAAAGCAGGCATCAATTAATTGAATATCCTGTTCCAATACATTTCCACTTACAAAAATCATGGCACTACCCGGTTGATAGTGTGTGCGATGATAATTGAGCAATGTTTCCCGCTGCAGGTTGTTGAGGGTTTCTTCGGTCATTGCATATCCATAAGGATGCGTTTCGCCAAACAGCACGGCATTAAATTTCCGGTTTGCATGAAAATCTGTATTCTGCGCATTGATACGCAGTTTCTGTTTTTGCCGGGCTACAAACAAACTGAGCTCATCATCAGAAAATGCCGCATCCAATAAAATTTCTTCAGCAATAGGTAAAATTTCGGGGAGGTATTTACGCAGACAAAAAATTGTCATAGAGGTAAAATCCTGACCGGCATGTATTTCTAATTGTGCGCCGTAATAATCGATACTATCTGCAATTTGTCTGGCAGTTTTTGTAGATGTGCCTTTGCGCATCAGGTTGCAAACTGTCCTGCTCACGCCCTGGCTGGGTTCGTACCATCTACCGCCGTGAAAGAGTAACTCAACACGAATTAATTCCTGTTCAACGCCTCCCACAACAACCAGCTTCGCACCATTTTGTAAGGTGCGTTCTGAAAAATTGCGAATATCAAGTCTGTCTATCTGTTGTAAACCTGGTGCTTCTGTTCTGTTCATGCTGTTATATTATTGCACATTGCCGTAGTGCATTGTGCTACAGCTGTTTTCGTCAAGTAATTGTTGTGCGGTAAGTAAAATATCCTGAGTAGTAACAGCCAGAAAGCGATCCATTTCGGTGTTCACTAAATCAGCGCTCTCCAACATTTCGGCAGCAGCGAGCGACTCTGCTTTATTGAGGACACCGGTATTATTGCTGGTGATGTCCATCTCTACTGTATTTTTAATACGTTGTAATTCAGTTTCAGAAATTTCTTCTGTGCGCACCTTTTTCAGTTCTTCAGCAATACCGGCTTCAGCGTCAGTCCAGGAAACCCCTTCTGCCAATCGGCCTGAAATAATAAACATACCGGTATTAATAGATCCGGTAACAAAGGCAGCAATATCTGTAAATAATTTCTTTTCCTTTTTTAATGCGTGCTGTAATCGCGAGCCTTCACCGGTGCCCAATACATCGCTGAGCATATTTGCAGCATAATAACCGGGTTCAACACGTCCGGGCATTTTCCATGCCTTGTATAGCACATTAACCGGAACATCTTTTTGCACCGCTAAAAATTTGGGATGAACCTGCTTGGGTTCTTCGGGATAGCTTCGATCAAAAGCTTCACCTGCGGGGATATCACCAAACCATTTTTCAGCCAGTTCAAATGCTTTATCGGCAATTATGCCACCACTGATGGTGAGAATAGCGTTGTTCGGTCGATAATACCTGTAAAAAAATTGCTTCACATCATCCAACACAGCGTCTTGCACATGCGCCAGTTCCAGTCCGATCGTGGGCCATCTGTAGGGATGTTTTTCGTATACCAATTCGCGTAATTTATGCCAAACATCTCCATACGGGCGATTGATATAATGCTCTTTAAACTCTTCACAAACCACATTGCGTTGCACTTCCAATGAGCGTTCGCTAAAATCGAGCTGCAACATGCGGTCGCTTTCCAGCCAAAGAGCGGTTTCGATATTATTTACCGGCAATACATCGTAATAATTGGTAAGGTCGTTGCTGGTATAGGCGTTATTTGTTCCGCCGGCTAACTGCAATTCCGTATCGAAATCAGGTGCATTTACCGAGCCGCCAAACATCAGGTGCTCGAAGAGATGTGCGAAACCGGTTTTCGCGGAAACTTCGTCGCGGGCTCCAACCTTATAGAGCACATTTACGGCACATAACTGTGTGCTATGGTCTTCATTTACGATGACGGTAAGACCATTCGCCAATTTGCGCTTTTGATAATGAATCATAGATGCAAAATTGGTAAAGAAAGCAGAAAGTTCTGCACCGGAAAAAAAATTACATGAGTCCGAAGTCCAAATTCAGCTACAAACCCTTACAGGTCAGGGATTACAGAAATCGCAGAATTGCGGATCTTCTACCTTTTTTCCATGCAAAGGCGCTTTCAGTGCTGAATGACCACAATGTGTGCATCTCAACACCAAATGTTGTGTGGTTTGAGTTGGTGTTCCGCACAAACCACATGGTAAGCCCGAAACTGCGTCCTGTACAGAGAATCCGGGGTGTGTGCAAACGGGGCATCTGGAGTTCATTTTTCCTGCCAATTCTTCGGCCACTTCACCTATAACCTTCATTCTCGTGGGATTAAATAAAGCCCGCATATCTGTTTCAATATAAGCCTGACCAAATCTGGCACGCAACTGTTGATACACCTCCCGCAATGTAGTTTCATCCTGAATACCTTTTGTGATATGGGTATTATCGGTCTTACTTCTGCGCAGGATGAGTGCGTGCTGCGGAAATTGTGCTTTTATAGCAAAGTGCATGAGATTTTTTACAGAATGTATTTCCTGGGCATTAAAATTGGTAACCGTGGTGAGTTTACGTGCAAAAAATTCTAACTGGTTTGTGTAATCAACACATAACATCACTTCATCATCAGCATGTGCAAGTGGCACAACAGGATGCATACCAAATGAACCTTCACTGGCAACAATTAAATGACCAGGGTATTTTTCAGCAGCCAGGTCACATTTTTTTCGCAATGTAGTGATGACATCATTCGTACGTTCAATCTCCCCGGAAAAGGTGCCGAGTAAATCTGTATCTATTTCAGGAACAGTGATACAGGTAACACCCAATACTTTTTCCATTATGGGTGCAATAACTCTTTCTTTTTTATGCTTGCCGACAATCACCATAGTGCGTCCGGCAAAAGATATTTGTTCAGGCATGTTCGAGTTTGATGTGTATGTTTGATTTTACTTTTATTGTTGAACCGTTCGCTTCAGATTGTTTAAAAACCTGAATTAAGCGCGCGCGTTCTTTTTTCAATTCCTCAACCAGTTCGCGGGCCTCCTGATCGGGTTTGCCAAATCGAATTTCAGCGCTCAGATTGCGAATGTTGAGGGCATTAATCTGATAATTAATCATGCCGATAACCAGCTCATGTGCTTCAGCTGATGTGTAATTTCCTTCCAGAAGTTTAATTGTTTGAAGTGGATACATATTATTTTGATTTAAATGCTGATTGAGATATGTTCATGCTAAGTAAAACGGTGCCCACAATGGCTAAAGACACATAAAACGGTTGCAGCATATAGCTGTCGGTTACCAGTGAGAGTATAAAAAAAGTCAGCGTGCCGATTACATTAAACCAGAAGGCTAAGAATTGTTTGCGCCATTTTCTAGCGACTTTTTTTGTTTGCAGAGATGTTGATTCAGTGTTGTGAATAGTTTCCATTGTTTTGATTTTGACACACTTCTTCCTGTTCCATTTTCAGGAATAGTGCAGATTTTCTGAACGTTTACTTTAGGCGCACTCACCATCGACGCGACCCCTTACATCGCGTCGTGGTGGTGCTTTGCGGTCTATGAGCAAGGATGGTGTTCATCCCAGTTGCCAGGTTATTGACCCTGCCCTAATGAATAGGCGGGTTTGCCATCAAAGGCATATAAATTTTCTGTCTTAATGGTGTCGATATTTTTAGCGACTGCAGCAGACAGGATATTGACAATCATATGTTTATCCAGCGTGCCCCCATTATCCGGTTTAAATCTGCAGCGCCAGTGATCGGTGCAGAATGTTTCTTCAAATCCTTCCGGCCACACTTTGATTCCGCGATTGGTAATCATGGACAAAGAAACTTCCGGTGTATTTAACTGCTGCATGATTTGTGCAAGTTCATCCGGATTTTCACCAGGCCAGTGTACAAACACATCAAGACCAACTAAATCCTTTTTAGAAGGTTTTTTGCGCGTGTATTTCGGCAGTTGGATGCTGTGTGCTTTTTCATAGTGTACTGCATGCAGAATTTCAGGTTTTTGTCCGAGACGGGCAATGACCGCTTCTGCAAATCCGCTGGTTCCAACTTTTTCTTTACTCACACCTTCTTTATAAATATCGTAAGTGTGCACTCCATCTTCGATTGTTTTCAACCAGGCATTTTGCACACGTTCAGCAACTTCCGTTTGCCCGATATGATTCAGCATCATAATGGCCCCCTGTAATAATCCGGATGGGTTTGCCATATCCTGTCCTGCGCGGCGAGGTGCAGAACCGTGAATAGCCTCGAACATGGCGCATTCTGTACCAATATTTGCTGACCCGGCCAGACCAACCGAACCGGCAATTTGAGCGGCAACATCAGAAAGAACATCGCCATACAAATTAGGCATCACGATTACATCAAATGCTTCCGGAGTGTCGGCCATTTTGGCTGCGCCGATGTCGATAATCCAATGTTCATTCTGAATATCCGGATATTCGGCGGCAATTTCTTCAAACACTTTATGAAACAAACCGTCTGTTTGCTTCATGATATTATCTTTTGTAAAACAGGTTACTTTTTTTCGTCCGTACTGACGCGCATATTCAAAAGCGTAACGCACAATTTTTTCGCAACCCGGTCTGCTGATCAGCTTCAGGCATTGAACCACCTCATCTGTTTGCTGATGTTCGATGCCGGCGTATAAATCTTCTTCATTTTCACGCACAATCACAATATCCATGTTGGGATGCTTTGTTTTAACGAAGGGATGAAGCGACATACAAGGGCGGATGTTGGCATACAACCCCAGGAATTTGCGCGTAGTTACATTCAAACTTTTATAACCACCACCTTGTGGTGTTGTAATGGGTGCTTTTAAAAACACTTTATTGCGACGAATAATATCCCAGGCCTCTTTGGCTATTCCGGAGGTGTTGCCGGCTAAGTATACCTTTTCGCCAACCTCAATTTCGTCGATTTCAATTTGAGCGCCGGCGGCCTTGATAATAGACAGTGTAGCATCCATAATCTCCGGACCTATACCGTCTCCTTTTGCAATAGTGATTCTTGTCATTTTTGGTGTTGTTTAAGTTTGATGACGCAAATTTGGGGTGGTTTGTTCATATATTATTATTTAACTTTGTTATAGGATACATAAATTATTTTTATGAACTACACCCTACATCAACTCCGTATATTTCTCAAAGTCGTTGAAACTGCCAGCATTACCAAGGCGGCTGAAGCCTTGCATTTAACGCAACCTGCAGTTTCCATTCAATTAAAAAATTTACAGGACCAGTTTGATATTCCGCTTACCGAAGTGGTGCACAAAAAGTTGTACATAACTGATTTCGGTAAAGAGATTGCCCGGGCAGCCGAGAATATTTTAAACGAAGTGGATGCCATTGCATACCGGACACAAGCTTTTAAAGGTGAGCTGTCGGGCAGGTTACGCATAAGTGTGGTGAGCACCGGTAAGTATGTGATTCCCTATTTTTTATCAGAATTTCTGAAACAAAATCCAGCCGTAGAACTCGAGCTTGACGTAACCAACAAATCGCGTGTGGTTGAAAATCTCTGGCAAAACGAGGTGGATTTTTCATTGGTTTCTGTTTTACCGGAACAGTTGCGCTTGCATAAAATTGAATTAATGCCCAATAAACTCTTTCTGGTAGGTGCCGAAAATCCGGCAGGTGCATTAAAAGGCAGAAAACTACTCGAACAGTTGCCTTTAATATTCCGGGAAAAGGGTTCGGCCACCCGCGCAGCTATGGAAACATTCCTCGATAAACACAATCCGGAAATCAGAAAAAAAATTGAGCTGACGTCAAACGAGGCCGTGAAACAGGCAGTAATGGCTGGTTTAGGCTGTTCTATTGTTCCGCTGATTGGTATTCGCAATGAATTGGTTAACAGGCAAATGCAAATTATTCCCTATCGTGGATTGCCAATTAAATCGACCTGGAATCTGGTTTGGCTGGTCGAAAAAAAATTGAGTCCCGTGGCATCTGCTTACAGTCAATATCTGCAGCAAAACAAGGATCGACTGGTGCTTCAGCATTTCGGCTGGTGCGATAAATACAAATGATTTTTATAATTTTGCACCTCGTTCCTATATATTTCAGCTAATGCATTGGCTGATTAACTTCTTTCGGGCCTATAGCTCATTCGGTTAGAGCAACTGACTCATAATCAGTAGGTGCCTGGTTCGATTCCAGGTGGGCCCACTTCACCTTGATAAAATTGCCCTGTTTCTCCATAGAAAAACAGGGCAATTTATTTTTAAGACGAAGGTTTTCAGATTGCGCTTACTTACTTTTTCGAGGATGCATTTAACTCCTGCCACGCGCATACAGCATGGTTAAGCCCATAAGCTCCTCTGCTAAATCCGTGCGTAAATCAGAAGCAGACATCCGCCACAACCAGTTATTTACTGTTGTGCCAGGGAGGTTCATTCGTGCCTCTGTGCCTAATCGCAATAAATCCTGCATCGGAACAATGGCTGTTTGTGCCACCGACGACCAGGCAGCGCGAATCAAATCCTTGCAAATATCCCGGCCATCACTATTCAGATATAACATCATATATCGCTTATCATCCTCTTTTGCAGATTGAAACCAACCTAGCGCTGTATCATTGTCATGTGTGCCGGTATATACAACACAATTGGATGTATAATTATGCGGTATATAATCATTCGCCTCGGATGAATCGAATGCGAATTGCAATATTTTCATTCCCGGCAATCCAAAATGATCGCGTAATTCAATTACATCCGGTGTAATCAATCCTAAATCCTCCGCAATAATCGGAATTTCGCCGAGTGCGTCCTGAATAGCCTGAAATAATTTTTTTCCGGGCCCATCAACCCACTCGCCCGTAACGGCTGTAGGTGCGCCATAAGGTATGCTCCAATAACCGGCAAAACCACGAAATGATCAACGCGAATTAAATCATATAATTCCAGATTGCTGCGGATACGCGCTATCCACCATGCAAAATTATCCTCCTCCATTTTCGCATAATCGTAAATAGGATTTCCCCAAAGCTGACCTGTTTCACTAAAATAATCCGGAGGGCATCCACCCACTACCAGAGGCGTTTTATTTGCATCAAATTGAAATAATTCGGGATTGCACCAGGTATCGCTGCTGTCCATCGCTACATAAATTGGAATATCGCCGATAATCTGCACGCCATGTTGATTAGCATATTGTTTAATGACTTTCCATTGTTTAAAAAACATGAATTGCAGAAAAGCGTGGAACCCCATTTCAGATGCCAGTGCTTCCTGCTCATTGGCCAGCGTATCCGCATCACGCAAACGGTAAGCATCTTCCCATTCGTACCAGGGTCGTTTTTCAAATTTATCTTTTAGTGCCATGAATAAACAATAATCGTTTATCCAGGATTGTTGTGTATGCATGAAAGTGCCATAATCCGCATGTGCATCGGCATCAAAAGATTCAAATGCTTTGCGCAGCACCTGCATTTTAAAATCGATAACCGCACCATAATCAACCACGTTAGGATGAGCATCGTGCCAGGCCGGAATATCTGGTGCCTGCAAAAATCCATCTGCACACAATTGATCCAGGTCAATCAGATACGGGTTTCCGGCATTGCTGGAGAAACACTGGTAAGGCGAATCGCCATATCCCGTAGGACCAAGCGGCAAAATCTGCCAATAGGTCTGTCGCGCCTTCACCAGAAAGTCGATAAAACTTCTCGCTGCGGCACCTAATGCGCCAATGCCATGATTACCCGGTAATGATGTGGGGTGCAACAGCACTCCCGAAGCGCGTTTCTGCATGTTTGTTACAATTATGCTGCAAAATAAATGAATCCCGATAGGAAATAAAATGACCCCTGTCGGCAACAGGGGTCATGATGGTCATTATAGGATGTAATCTGTTGAAAGAAAATTGCTTTTTCTGTTATCCAGAATATCGTTCGCTATTTCACGATTGATACCGGAATCTTTAAAAGCAACTGTTGTACGGATGCTGAACACACGCAAAGCGTCTGTTACACTTAAAGTACCTTCTGCAGAATCTTTTCGGCCATTAAACGGATATTTATCCGGACCGCGTTGACATTGCGAATTAATATTCAACCGGCACACTTGATTTACCAGCGGGTCGATGAGGTTTGCCATAGCATCATGATCGGTGCCAAAAATAGATGCCTGCTGACCGTAATTGCTGTTTTGTATATAATGGATAGGTTCGTCAATATGTGAAAAGGTGGCTATCGGAATTACAGGTCCGAATTGCTCTTCATGCCATACGCGCATTTTATTGTTTACAGGGAACAAAACGGCCGGATAACAAAAACTTAAATGCTGTTCGCCACCGAGGTTATTGAGTATACGCGCACCATTTGCCTGCGCATCAGCAATTAATTCTTTCAGATACTGCGGTTTGTTTTCTTCAGGCAAGGGCGTCAACATCACTTTATCATCCCAGGGCATGCCATATTTTAACTTACTGAGTTTATCCAGATATTTTTCCAGAAATGCATCAGCAATGCTTTCATGCACAAAAATCATTTTTAAAGCTGTGCAGCGCTGACCATTAAATGATAACGAGCCGGTAATACATTCCGATGCAGCAATTTCTAAATCAGCATCGGGCATAATAATTGCCGGATTCTTAGCCTCAAGACCCAGGCATGCACGCAGGCGATTTGGTTTTGGATGGGCTCTCCGTATAATATTAGCCACACGACTGGTTCCGATAAAAGCGAAGACATCCACTTTACCAGATTCCATTATGGGATTTATGATTTCTTTGCCTTCGCCATACAGCATATTCACCACACCGGCGGGGAAGGCATTGCGGAAACATTCCTGCAAAGGATGTATGAGCAATACACCATATTTTGCCGGTTTAAATAAAATGGTATTTCCCATAATCAATGCCGGAATTAAGGTGCTGAAGGTTTCATTTAACGGATAGTTATATGGCCCCATGCATAGCACCACACCAAGTGGACCGCGTCGAATCTGTGCGTAAATACCTTCTTCTTTCTGAATGCGTGAAGAGGTGCGATCCAGTTCTTTCAAAGCATCAATGGTATCATAAATATATTGAACCGTTCTGTCAAATTCTTTTTCTGAATCACCTCGTGATTTTCCAATTTCCCACATTAATAAGCGCACAACTTCTTCACGCTTTGTTTTCATCTGTTCGGTGAAATTGATTAAACAATCGATGCGCTTACGAACCGACATGGTTGGCCATTCACCTCTGCCAAGATTATATGCCTGAACTGCAGATTCCAATGCCTCCATGGCAGCATCTACACTGATATGCGGAATCTCACCAACCACGACACGTTCAGCTGTTTGGCCTTTACGTACATAAATCGGAGATACCACTTGTGTAAACGGACCATCCCATTTGCGCATGGTGCCGTTTACTAAATATGCATGTTGTAAAATCGGAAAGGGAAGTTGTGCGTTTTCAGGAATGGCATCGTAAGATGGAAAAATGTTTTCGAATTGATGTACTGTTGTTGTCATGTTTATTGCCTGATAAATTTTGCGACCTGCACAGATGTTGGGCAGATCATTTTAAGTAAATACTGTCCTTGCGGAAGTTGGTTTGCAGAGAGATAATTATTGCCGGCATATACCGTTGTTGTATATACTAATTTCCCGGTCATATCATATATCTCAGCCTGTGCATCTACCGGTTGTGCGGTAAAAAACAACATATCGTCTGTAGGATTCGGATATAGCTGAAATGTTTGCGAAGCGGATAAACCGGAAATAGATACCGGTGTTGTGATATCAATCAATTCATCGCGTAAATCTCCTTGCACATATACAGCGAAACTGCGAGGTGGTATTTCCAAATACACCTGATTATCACCCTGAACGGTAATTGTAGGATAGGGTGTAAGTGAAAAAATATCGGTTAATGTATCTCCGGCAAAAATATTAGCTGTATTAATCGTTTGGTCAACCTTCAGTGTGTTGCCACTAAAGTTAATGGCGACAATTACTTCTCTATCGCTTTCTGAATAACTCAGCTGATAGATTAAAGAAGTATTCGCGCCGCCGGAAATATAATTGGCTGTATAAGGTGATGAAAACCGGCTTAAATAATCGACAAATGTAGCTCCATAAATATATCGGTCATGGGCTTCCATTAATCCGTTAATCACATATTTCAAATTACCCGGAGCGTAATAATCTGTGAAATACACACAGGGCACACCTAATTTATTATTGGTAAGAATATAGGCATAAGCTAATATCGGATCATTATCTACCGGTTGTCCGGCATCACGAAAATCGTGGTTATTAATAAATGTCACCACATTAAACCCGCTGCCACCTGCTCCATCTACAATACTGCTGTTAAATACATTTCGCACGTCGTAGCCAAATGCATCACAGGCTTGTTCGAGGCTATTGCGGAGCGCAAAATCAAATACCCGGGGTTTAATGGCATTGCGTGTATCTTCATCCATTGATGCATAAACTTGATCTATCCATCCTTTCAAAACAAATGGACTAAAATCATAGGACTCGCCAACAACCATATTTGGATCCTGTCCTGCATCGTGTAAGGCATCTAACAAATCGCCTACAAACCAGGCAGGAAAATGTTTGACAGCATCCATACGAAATCCGCGAATGCCTTCCTCAGCCCACATATATTTTGTGTAATCAATCAGTGTTGATTGTGTAGATGTAACTGTTTGATCCACATCATAATAAAAATACATGGCGTCTAAATCGCCGGATAATTGTGTTGGGTTTCCGTTTGGCTTAAAGTTGAGGTAATTCATCACGCCTTCACCACTTGGCACATTAGAAAAATCCGTCATGGTTTGATATCTGATCTGCGATTGAATATCTGCTGCTGCAGCGCCACTCCAAAGTCCATAAACAAAATGATCAGACATATCACCGAGTCCGCCGGCACCTGTATTTGTCATTCTGAACCATAATGTATCGCCAGATGCTAAAAAATCTGCGGCTGATAATGTTAAGGCAAACTCATCAGTACCACAACCATTATCAATTACGGCATTTTTTCTTTTTCCAAGCAGGATACTGTTATTGCCTTCGCCACAATCTGCTCCACCGTTTGGTTCAACTTCATCACTTGGTGCAGTAACGTTATCCTGTGCTACCGCATTTGTCCAAAATTGCACCTGATAAGGTTTATCATAAAAATTAGGATGTGCGCTGGCTGAGTGAATTTTAAAATAGTAAGTACCTGCGCCATTTCCGGATGCGCCACCCAGTGGGAGATAACATTGATATCTGTCAGATGGAAATGGCTGATCACCCGATGCCACTTTGGTGTAATTCATATTTTCGATCCATCCTTCAACTGCGCCATTATCTTCCCAATTACCTCCATCGCGATGATTGTAAATCATATCCGCAACCATGTATAATCCTAAATCCGAGTAAACAGATTTCAAATTCTCAAATCCTTCGCGATCGCCCCATCTGGCAGGACCATAATCGCCGATATCATAATAATCCCAAACATTATAGCCCATGCTGGTAGAACCTGCTCTTGACTTAGCCAGAGGCGGCAGCCAGATATGTGTAAAGCCGGCTTCCTTTAATGCCGGACCTTCAGCGGCGAGATAATCAATCTGATTACCGATGCCGGCATAGAAATAGGGATAGTTCCAATTCCAGCCCTGCATCATAAACTCCGGCGATTGCGCATCAGCGCGGTGAAATGTGCCTGATATCGCACATGCAACTAAACTTAAAACAACATTTCTCATCATGCGCATGTGTTATGTAATTTTATGCCTGACGACAAAAATACCTATTAATGCAATGTCATTTGATACCTTTGGTAAGAAAACCTACTATGATGCACTTTCGACTCTTAGGGATGTTGTTGTTCACTGTTTTGTTTAAGCAGGGACTTACACAAATGACGATTCGCGTTACTGAAGTGCCTCAATATTTTACACCGCTATTAGATACGCTTTACATTGCCGGTAATTTTAACAGTTGGGCAGCCGGTGATGCCGCCTATCAACTGACGCCACAACCTGATGGGTCGTATACCATTGCACTGGGCGGTAGTGATGGTGATACACTTGAATATAAATTTACAAGGGGCGATTGGGCAAGAGTTGAAACACAATCTGATGGCAGTTTCTTATCCAACCGTGTTTCTATTTATAATACAGGTTCAACTGTTGATTGTGTGATTGCCGATTGGGATGATACAAATGGTTCGCATACTATAGCAGGAAATGTGTTTGAATTAGATTACAATTTTTTCATTCCGCAATACAATCGTGTTCGTCGTATCTGGATGTATTTGCCTCCTGATTATTTCACTTCAACTGAACATTATCCGGTTGTGTATATGCACGATGGTCAGAATGTATTTGATCAGGCAAGTAGCTTTGCCGGTGAATGGGATGCCGATGGCACCATGCAAACCTTAATCAGCGGCGGACATACCAAAGCGATTATTGTTGGCATTGCAAATGGTGAAGTTGACCGCATTGATGAATATACGCCCTGGGCGCACCCGTCATATGGTGGTGGTGATGGTGAACGCTATGCTGATTTTTTAGTGGAAACACTTAAGCCTTATATCGACGCGCATTACAGAACACTTCCTGAAAGAGAAAATACTGTAATAGGCGGCAGTAGTTTAGGTGGGTTGATTTCTTATTATGCAGCGCTGCAATATGATTCTGTTTTTGGAAAGGCATTTATTTTTTCACCCAGTTTTTGGTATTCAGATTCGGTGAACGCATTTACGAATCAGTTTGAAAAAAATGATGCTTCGAAATTGTATTTCATGGCAGGTTTATATGAAGATGTGGATATGGTGCCGGATATGGAATTGATTTATGATGAAATGGAGGCGGTTGGGTTCACTCCTGCTGAATACATTTCCGTTATCAGAGCGGATGGTGCGCATAGCGAATGGTTTTGGAAACGGGAGTTGGATGAGGCGTTGTTGTGGTTGTTTGAAAATATTGAGCCCTTGAGTGCTGATGCGTTGCAGCCGTTGAGCTTGGTGCGATATGATAGTGTGATGCAGCAATTTCATTTTCAGGGTGATGCTGTTGTGCAATATCAGTTATTTGATATGATGGGTAAGCTTGTTCAACAAGGTTCTGCCTCCACAACCATTTCGATGCAAGCCGTTGCACCCGGCAGCTACATGCTCTACTACAACACCCAATCACAATACGGCATAGCACGCTGTGTGGTGCATTGAAATTTGTAAGCGCTTATTACCTTGCGACACCGACAATTTAATTTTTAGACTGCATCTGTCATTTTTTTCTTGCCGTATTATGATGATATTTATGGTTAATTAGGTGTTTCTCTGCTGGTGGGTGACGAGGCCGGGAAGGCGGGAAGACGGTAAGTAAAAAAACTTTTGATGATGGTGAGTGAGAGATATATCTTATCGCGTGAGGAAGAGACCATATGTCAGGCAATTGTGCATGCATCAATAACAGTGCACAAAGAACTTGGTCCTGGATTATTAGAAAAAATTTATGAGTTGTGTCTGGCAGAGGAATTAAAAAATTTGGGATTCCATGTTGAACGACAGGTTACCTATCCTGTGCATTATAAAAACCAAACTTTTGAAGAGGGACTTCGCTTAGATATTTTGGTTGAAAAAAGTATATTATGCGAGGTAAAAGCAGTTGAATTGGTAAATCCGGTTTGGACAGCACAAGTTCTAAGCCAACTAAAACTCTCCCATTTACATATAGGATTTTTACTAAACTTCAATGTGCCTATCATGAAACAAGGCATCCGTCGATTCACCCTATAACCTTACCGCCTCCAAGTCTTCCCGGCCTCGAAAAACTGGTGCCACATTAATATTACTTTTGCATAACAAACTAAGTCTATGCAAAAGGTAATGGGATTATTTGGGTTGATGGTGTGTTTGGCCGGGGAGGTTTTTGGGCAGGTTGAAACGTTTGGGTTGATGCAGGGGGTGGTGATTGAACAGGACACAACTGTCATCCTCACGCGCGACTACATTGTTGACCCAACTCACATACTGCAAGCCAGTGCAACACATCTGCAATGCAAGCTGAGTGCAGATAAAGACAGCCTGCTCCTCATTCGTACCAAAACCGAACTTCCTGCGCTGAGCACACTGTTCATCAAAACCACACAAGACACCTACGACATCATTGTTAAACGCACACGCAAAGAAAGTATCACCTTCCGTTTCAAACCCGGAAATAAACAATATAACGCCGTTTCCATCGTAGGCGACCTCACCAACTGGAATCCGAATCTATTATTCATGCAGCAGCAGGGAGCGGAATGGGTAATTGAATTGCAACTCAACCCCGGCAGATATCAATACCAAATTGTAGCCGACGGCCAATGGTTCCTCGATCCAAATAATCGCGACAGCATTGATAATGGTATAGGCGGGTATAATTCATTATTGGTTGTCGGAAATAACAATCAATCGCCAAAGCCATTTATGACAACAAGTGATTTTTTCAAATTTGATGACGATCAAAAACAACAAACGCACATCGTTCTGCATGACAATATAAAAACACCCGAATTAAAACTCATCGCATTCTGGAACAATTACCAAATTCCCATAGATACCCTTTGGAGTTTAAGTGAAGAGACTTATGAAGAGGAAATGGTATTAATTGTAAGCGTCCCAAACAAAGCGGAGTTAACCGACAGGTCATTTATACGCATTTATGGGTCTGTAAACAACCGGGAAATTAATGATATACTTATTCCGTTGCGAGGCAAAGAAGTAATAAAGGACCCTTCATTGCTCGACAAGAATGATTTCCGGAAAAATATCATGTACTTTTTAATGGTAGATCGATTCTGCAATGGCGATACTACAAACGATCAGCCTGTGAAAGATGACCGCGTTGCAGATGTAGCAAATTATATGGGTGGAGATTTTGCCGGGATACAAACAAAAATTGAAAGTGGTTATTTCGAACAACTCGGTGTAAATACTTTATGGATTTCGCCTGTTTTTCAAAATCCCATGATTGCGTATCAGGAATATCCTGCGCCACATCGCTGGTTTAGTGGATATCATGGTTATTGGCCTATTTCTTTAAGTAAGGTGGATGTGCGCTTTGGCAAACAACAAGAGTTTGCTGCACTGGTTGATAGTTTGCATGCACATGATATGCAAATTTATCTCGACTATGTGGCCAATCATATACATGCAGAACATCCTTTATGGACACAACATCCCGAATGGTTTAGTCAACTGGATTTAGGTAATGGCAGAAAAAATTTGCGTCTATGGGATGAGTACAGACTCACCACCTGGTTTGAACCTTATATGCCCAGCTTCGATCATGCGCAACCACAAGTGGCTGAAGCATGTGCCGACAGTGCGATGTTTTGGTTAAAAACATATGGAATTGATGGATTCAGACATGATGCAACCAAACATATCGAAACAGATTTCTGGAGATTGCTCACTTATAAAATAAAAACTGAAGTTAGCATTCCAAAGCAAAAACCCGTTTACCAGATCGGTGAAACATTTGGCAGTCGCGAACTCATCGGCAGTTATTTGGGTTCGGGATTACTGGATGCACAATTTGATTTCAATTTATATTTTGATGCACGTTCAGTTTTTGCACAACAGGATATTCCTTTCAGCAGACTTTCGGCTTCTTTAAATGAGTCGTTCAATTATTTCGGCTGGCATCACGTTATGGGCAACTTAACCGGCAATCACGATATGGCTCGTTTTATTAGTTATGCGAGCGGCGATTTAAAATGGAATGAAAACGACAAAGAGGCGGGATGGAACCGGACTATCCGGGTAACCGATCCGGTAGGCTACAAACGTTTGATGATGTTACATGCATTTAACATGACCATTCCCGGTATTCCGATTATTTATTACGGTGATGAAATTGGTATGCCGGGCGCAAACGATCCGGATAACAGGCGTATGATGTATTTCGCCGGCTGGAATACCTATGAACAGCAGGTATACAACACCGTACAACAACTTACTCAACTCAGAAGCCATCATATGGCCTTACTGTATGGCGATTATATTGAATTACCGATAAAAAATGGCGCCGAAACTGAATTTGCTTACCTCAGAAATTACTTTGAAGATAAAGTTGTGACAATCATGCACAAGGGAAATGCGCCGCTTGAGGTGATAATATCATTGCCGGTTAGCGTATCCGGATTGATTCCGCATGCACAATTTGGTTCTACGGTACGTGTCGAAGACAATCAATTGTTTGTTTCGAATCCCGAAGGCAATTGCTTTGAAATAATTACTTTTGATGCGCGATAAAAAAACAGTCTTTACATGAATCGATTACAAATTTTCATTTTCAGCCTTTTACTTGTGTTACAATCCAACCTGCAGGCACAAACACAGATGCCGGATTGGGCGAAGAGTGCCGTCATTTACGAAGTAAATATCCGTCAATACACGCCGGAAGGCACCTTTAACGCATTCACCGCACATTTACCGCGACTGAAGGAGATGGGTGTAGATATTTTATGGTTAATGCCCGTTCAGCCTATTGGTGAGCTAAATCGTAAAGGGTCTTTGGGTAGTTATTATTCCATCCAAAACTATACAGCAACTAATCCCGAGTTTGGGACAATGAAAGATTTTAAAAAAATGGTTGATGAAGCGCATAAATTGGGCATGTATGTGATTCTGGATTGGGTGGGCAACCACACCAGCTGGGATCATGCCTGGATAACCGACCATCCGGAATATTACACGACAGATAAAAATGGAAAAATTATTCCGCCTGTTGCCGACTGGACTGATGTTGCCGATTTAAACTACGACAACATGAACATGCGTAAAGCTATGATTCATGATATGGCGTATTGGATTAAAGAAGGCAATATCGATGGGTTTCGATGTGATGTAGCCATGATGGTGCCCGATGCTTTCTGGCAATATGCTTTCAACGAAATGCGTGAAATCAAACCCGAATTATTTATGCTCGCAGAAGCAGAAGGTCCGGGATTTATTAAAGATGGATTTAATATGGTGTATGGCTGGGACCGTCATCATGCCATGAATAAAATTGCACAGAAAAAAGGAACAATTGATCATTTAGATAGTTTGATCATGAAAGATATTGCAGGATATCCTGCCGGTTCTGTCTGGATGAATTTTACCAGCAATCACGATGAAAATAGCTGGAACGGTACCGAATTTGAACGCATGGGTGATGGCGCCCGCGCATTCGCAACGCTTTCTGCAACCTTGCCGGGTATGCTATTAATGTATAGCGGACAAGAAGTAGGACTGGATCGCAGACTAAAGTTTTTCGATAAAGACAGCATCAGTTGGGTGGATGATAAACAGTTTACACCTTTTTATAGCAAGCTCATTGAGATTAAAACTGCTAATCCTGCTTTATGGAATGGTTCAGAGGGCGGAAGTTATCGCCGCGTTGCCTGTGAAGACAAAGACACCTACGTATTTGTGCGGGAGAAAGAGGGAAATAAAGTGATGGTAATTGCCAATTTAAGTGAAGATTTGAAACAGGTATATATTTCCAATGAAGCCGGAAAATATGTAAATGGATTAACCGGCAAAAAACAAAAAATTAAAGCCAATGGTAAAGTAAGTTTGATGCCATGGGAAGTAAAAGTATTAGTCATGTAACCTGTATCACTTACAATACATATAAGCAAAGGGAGCGCTCAACTAAGCGCTCCCTTTTTTTGAACAAGCATTACATCTCTATTTCGAATGTCGAGAGTTGACATTCACTTACTTTTTATTTACATCCCTGAGTAAAAAATACCTGGTTTCTTGATTTAGCTAAACCATCAGGGCATTTTGCGATAATGACAAATTTATAGGTAGCGCAAGGTTGCAAATTATCAATAGCCACGCTGCCCAAGTTGGTCATTAAGGTTCCTTTTTCTTGTGGGTTCCGTGTGTTGTAGTATTGCACCTGATAAAATGCTGCTCCGTTAGTCATCCAGTGAATAGTAACTGTATTGGCAGTGATTTCATCAACAAAAATTCCTTGAGGAACACCGCACTCACTTGTAGTTTTATAAGTTTGTTGACCTCTTTTTCCTTGTAATCCGCGGTTCTGTGCCTGCAGTGCAGTTGCAATGGTGAGCAGGAATATGATGGTGAGTAACTTTTTCATAGTATTCAATTTAATACCACAAAATTCCTGTACCTGTTGAGGTCAGGCAATGATATTATATCCTACAAATGGTGATTTAAGGCACCACTTGCACAAACCACCTTAAACGAATCTGCTTAACGTGAATAATTCGGGGCTTCCTTGGTAATCACCACATCATGTGGGTGCGATTCACGTATACCGGATGCGGTAATTTTCACGAATTGTGCTTTTTTCAAATCTTCAATCGTGCCTGCACCCGCATAGCCCATACCAGCGCGTAAGCCGCCAATATATTGCACCATCACTTCTTCAACGGTTCCTTTAAATGGAACGCGACCCACAATACCTTCAGGAACAAGTTTTTTGATATCGTCTTCCACATCCTGAAAATAGCGGTCTTTAGAGCCTTTTTCCATGGCTTCCACACTGCCCATGCCGCGGTAGGATTTGAATTTACGGCCTTCAAAAATGATGGTTTCACCCGGACTTTCTTCAGTTCCGGCTAACAGGCTGCCGGCCATAATCGTATCCGCACCTGCAACAATTGCCTTAACAATGTCGCCGGTGTATCGGATACCGCCATCACCAATTACCGGTACACCAGTTCCCTGCAAAGCGCGTGCCGCTTCGTAAATCGCACTAATTTGCGGAACACCCACACCGGCTACAACCCTTGTAGTACAAATACTTCCGGGGCCCACACCCACTTTTACACCATCAACACCTGCATCAGCCAAGGCCTTTGCTCCGGCTCCTGTAGCTACGTTTCCGGCTACCACTTCTAAATCTGGGAAAGTCTTCTTTACCAGACGAACCATATCTAAAACCCCTTTGGAATGACCATGGGCCGTATCAATAATCACTAAATCTGCTCCAACTGCTTTTAAGGCTTCAACCCGCTGCAATGTATCATGTGTAACACCCACAGCTGCTCCAACTAAAAGTCGGCCAAAGCTGTCTTTACATGCACGTGGATGGCTGAGTAGTTTTTTTATGTCTTTATAGGTAATTAATCCTTTTAAAGTACCCGAACCATCAACCACCGGCAACTTCTCGATGCGATAATTACGCAATATATCTTCAGCCTGTGCGAGCGTAGTTCCTTCCGGTGCGGTAATGAGGTTTTCCTTCGTCATGACATCAAAAACAGGTCGGCCCATCTCCGTTTCAAAACGCAAATCGCGATTGGTGAGTATACCAACTAATTTCTGACGGTCGTCAACAACTGGGATTCCACCAATTTTAAATTCACGCATCATTTGGAGTGCATCGCGTATAGTAGAATCTTTCGAAAGGGTAACCGGGTCAAGGATTAATCCGCTGTCGGAGCGCTTTACTTTACGCACCTGATCAGCTTGTTTCTCGATGGTCATGTTTTTATGAATAATCCCAATTCCACCTTCTCTTGCCATGGCAATTGCCATATGCGATTCGGTTACGGTATCCATTGCAGCAGAAATAAGCGGCACATTTATCCGCAGGTTTCTGGTTAGACGTGTAGAAATATCTACTTCGCGAGGGAGCACCTCGGAATAGGCCGGAACAACAAGAAGATCATCGAAAGTGAGGCTTTCGCCCAGGAACTTGGTTGAGAGATTTTCCATGTGCAAAGATACGGTGGAAAAATTGATTTCTGCAAATAAAAGCGTCAAACGCAACGGCAGTAAGCCTTTCAGGCGAAAGACGCACACGTGTGATCAGCAGGGTGTGACAACAGATGACCCACCATGGTACAAAAAAAAGACTGCCAAAATGGGCAGCCTTTTTATAGGATTGCAATGCGTTTTACTGCAAATCAAAACGATCGAGGTTCATTACCTTATTCCAGGCCTGGATAAAATCGCGCACGAATTTTTCCTTGCCATCGGCACAAGCATATACTTCAACCAATGCACGTAATTCTGTATTAGAACCAAAAATTAAATCGGCTCGTGTTGCAGTCCACTTAACCTGATTGGTTTTTCTGTCGCGTCCTTCAAATATTTCTTTTGCATCCGATACGGCTGTCCATTTTGTTTGTACATCCAACAGGTTTACAAAGAAATCATTCGACAATGTTTCCGACTTTGCAGTAAACATACCGTGTCGGCTATTGTCGTAATTCGTATTTAACACACGCATACCACCCATTAATGCTGTCATTTCCGGAGCAGTTAATGTGAGTAATTGTGCTTTGTCCACTAACATTTCTTCGGTGCTCACCGGATACATCGCTTTGCGATAATTGCGGAAAGCATCTGCAACAGGCTCGAGCACTTCAAACGATTCAACATCTGTTTGTTCCTGAGTTGCATCTGTACGACCCGGCGTAAATGGAACACTTACCTGATATCCGGCATTTGCAGCCGCTTTCTCTATTGCAGCGCATCCACCTAAAACAATGATATCAGCAATTGAAACGCGTTTATTTCCGCTTTGTGCCTGATTAAAATTTTGCTGAATGGTAGTTAATGCCTGCAATACACGCGTTAATTGAGCGGGATTATTTACTTCCCAATCGCGTTGAGGAGCTAAACGAATTCTTGCACCATTAGCACCACCGCGTTTATCAGAACCGCGGAAGGTAGATGCAGAAGCCCATGCTGTAGAAACTAAATCCGCAATTGAAAGACCGGATGATAATATCTGCGCTTTTAATTGTTGAATATCATCAGCATTAATAATAGTATAATCAGCAGCAGGAACAGGGTCTTGCCAGATTAATTCTTCTGTTGGCACTTCCGGTCCGAGATAACGGGCGAGAGGTCCCATATCACGATGCGTTAATTTAAACCACGCACGCGCAAATGCATCAGCAAAGGCGTCTGGATTTTCGAGGAAGTGACGAGAAATTTTTTCGTAGTCAGGATCAAAGCGCAATGCTAAATCCGTAGTAAGCATAATCGGTGCATGTTTTTTACCGGAAATATGCGCATCCGGAACCGAATCTGCACCCATGCCATGTTTAGGCACCCATTGTTGCGCGCCTGCAGGACTTTTTGTCAATTCCCACTCGTACCCAAATAAATTCCAGAAGAAATTATTGCTCCATTTGGTTGGTGTAGTCGTCCATGCACCTTCTAAACCGCTGGTGATAGTATCTTCAGCATTTCCTTTTCCAAAAGAGTTTAACCAACCCTGGCTTTGCGCTTCAATTTCTGCGGCAGCCGGTTCTTTTCCAACATATTTTGAAGGATCAGCAGCGCCATGTGTTTTTCCGAAAGTGTGTCCGCCGGCAATAAGGGCAACTGTTTCTTCATCATTCATTGCCATGCGCTTAAAAGTTTCGCGAATATCACGTGCAGCTAATAGCGGATCTGGTGTGCCGTTCGGACCTTCGGGATTTACATAAATCAAACCCATTTGCACAGCGGCCAGCGGGTTTTCCAATTCGCGGTCACCTGAATAGCGTTTATCAGCAAGCCATTCTTTTTCTGAACCCCAATAAATATCTTCTTCCGGTTCCCAAACATCTTCACGACCGCCACCGAAGCCAAAGGTTTTAAAACCCATAGATTCTAATGCGCAGTTACCGGCAAGAATCATCAAATCGGCCCATGAAATTTTATTGCCATATTTCTGTTTGATTGGCCATAATAACAAACGTGCTTTGTCGAGGTTTGCATTATCCGGCCAGCTGTTCAGCGGTGCGAATCGCTGAGTACCATTTCCGGCGCCGCCACGACCATCCTGAATACGGTAGGTTCCTGCACTATGCCAGGCCATGCGAATAAAAAACGGACCATAATGACCATAATCAGCAGGCCACCAATCCTGGGAGGTGGTCATGATTTCAATGATGTCTTTTTTTACTTCATCCAGATTTAATGCGTTGAAAGCTTCTGCATAATTAAAACCGGCATCCATAGGGTTGGAGAGCGTTGAGTGCTGACGCAGCACATTGAGCTTTAACTGATTTGGCCACCAGTCGCGGTTGCCCGTGCCAGTACCTGCTCCCTTCTTCTGCAAAATGCCGTGTGGAAACGGACATTTTCCCTCACCCATTTGAGGATGATTTGAATTGTTATTCTCCATATAGTGTTTGTGTAATTTTTCGAAGTGCCAATATACGTATCAAATAGTTCACACCCAATGACATATATCAGATAGAACGCAAACAAACTGAACCTTGTAAAAGTTTCAGAAAGCACCTCAAAATTTTCGGTCAGGAGAGCGAATTTTTTATGGAAATTATTGCCCCTGCATACATGTATACACATGCATCCCTTTCGGGAGGGGCACATCCGAATTAATGTGCCCCGGCGGTCGCAATGTTGATCAATCGCGTTTAATATCCATTTTTACTTTTACGCGCTGGATATGTTTTTTAGCGGTATCCAGATCGCCATCTTGCATTGCATATAATTGGGCCAATTCAAATAATCGGATAGCCCGTTTAAAATGCAATTGTTCTTCTTGTGCAAGTGCATGAAATTGATATACAATAAACTTGTATACATGCACATGTACTAATGCGCGTTCGCAGGTGTGCTCTAAAGCAACATAATCGCTGAGATAATATTGCATGCGTATTAAAGCATACCAGGCTATAGCGATAGACTCATCGAAACGGACAGCGAGTGCATAACAGGTCGCTGCCCGCGCAAAATCCTGCAAGTGATTTTCATAGATCGTGCCCAGGGTCATGTGAGCTTCAGCAAGTCCTGGTTCTTCTTCTAATAATTCTTCTGCAAGTCGCTTCGCCTTGATTGCTTTTCCAGCTTGCAATAATTGTTGCATGCGCAATAATTTCTCTTCCAAATCATATAAGATTTCCATAATTATGCGTGTTATTTTTATGGTCGATGACTGGAAGAAGAAGTGCGGTTTAATTGCGCTACATCTCAACCATCCATTCGAACCACTTTTGGTTTAAAAATGCCGATAATGTTCACCAGGTCTTCCTGATTACGCATTACGGTTTGTATGTCTTTGTAAGCCATTGGCGATTCATCAATATCACCGCCAATTAAGGTTACCCCGGCGTCGTTCAGTACACTTCGCATCATGGCTTTGGTAAATTGTGATTTTGCTGCCGTTCTCGACATAAGTCTTCCGGCACCATGAGCAGCAGAATGCAATGCATTGTCTTCTCCTCTACCTTCCACAATAAATCCCGGAGCGGTCATACTACCCGGAATAATGCCGAGCACTCCTTTTCCCGCCGGTGTTGCACCTTTACGATGTACTATTACCTCTCTGCCCTGATGCATTTCTTTCCAGGCGAAATTGTGATGATTTTCAACTCTTGCCAGAATTGTACCACCGAGAGAACGATGCACTTTTTCATGAATTTTATGATGACATGCAGATGCATAATCGCCACTTAATTGCATGGCGATCCAGTACGCCATTCCTTCTTCAGAATCGAGCGATAAATACGCAAGATGTTTTGCGGAATCAGGCAGCTTACATAATTCCTTCGCTAATCTGGTATAATAACTGGCAACAGAAGCACCTAATCCACGTGAACCACTATGCGATAATAATGCGAGGTAACTGCCGGGCGTTACATGCAATGCATTATGTTCAGCAGTAATGTCAACAATACCAAACTCAACAAAGTGATTTCCGCTTCCGGATGTTCCTAATTGTTTTACCGCTTTATCATGCAAACTCCTTAATAAGGGTGTTGATGTAAAAGCAGGGTCATCCAAAACAGGATGTTCACCCGGATTTTTAATTGTTGCCCCTGAACCAAAGGTGGTATTTCTTGTCAGATAACCAGTTAAGGCATCCACTTGTTGCAAGGCATACTGTGCAGGCACATCAAAAATTGTCATGCACATTCTGCAACCAATATCAACACCAACACCATAAGGAATAACTGCATTATCTGTAGCGAGTACACCGCCAATTGGCAAACCATATCCCTGGTGTGCATCCGGCATTAATGCACCGGCAACCGACACAGGTAATTTCATGGCAACCTCCATTTGATGTACTGCACCCTGTTCAATATGTTCAGCACCATAGGTTGCATAGGCTAATCGATTGGCACGCAAAGTCAGTGTATCTGACTGCGGATGTAAATGCTGCATAAATGCCTGAGCAATTTTTCCAAGCACTTCATCCTGTACAAATGCATCCGGATTCGCTGCAACATTCTTTAATATGCGCAGTGCTTCTTCTTTAGTCGTATGTTTATGATACTGATGCATTACCTGAATGGCTACACCAATAACAATACTTTCAGGATACCCGATTTTTCTAAGGTCTTTTCCTTTTAAATTTAATTTTCTCATCTCGTTTTCATGTTTAAATAACATTATGCATTTTAAGCTGTCAATCGTATGCTAATAAGCATAGAGTGGCCTTTTCACATATGTTATAACATATGTAAATATGCAGTACTCCTGCACAAAACAGCACAGCCGGAAGATCAGGGAAATAAAAAACCCTGACTCAAGGCCAGGGTTTACATATCATTGAATGAATTGTTTCAAGTCAATAAAAAAAACCTCGGCCAGGATGTTCATCCTGCTGATAGCGTTCAAATATGTTTTTGTTTAGCAGACGCATGTCTTAATTAATTTCAACGCAAATATACACTAATTTCAAGAAATCAAAAATTTGTAAAAAAATATTTTGAATACGTGATTGTGAATCAGTAACCGATGCGGAAGTCCTTTTAAAACAAATTTGGTTTTAACGCGTAACCCACCATGCAATTCGTTCGCCGGGGTCGAGATTTTGTTGCGCCAATCGGTTATAATGAAATACAGTTCCACTTACAAAACTGAATCCTTCGGCAATAATATATAATTGACGATCAGAAAAACTTCCAACGTTAAACGCAAATACATGAATTGTTTCATCTTCAGGAACAGCGCAGTTCATTAGTACATGACTACGTTCAACACCCTGCAATAATTCAAGTTGATTTTTATTCCAGTGATCCGGCCATTGGTTATTGTCTATTAAGGTATGAGCCCGAACCTGATGAAAACACAATTCCAGTTGATGATAATAAGTGAAATCAAAACTTGCCAAAATCATTATGCAATGTTCCGGCAAATCGGGGTAAGAAGTAAATCCAATCTCATCTGCTTTATCCCACTGGAAATATAAGCCTGCATTATGCATATCTGCATTTAATTGCGACAAAACAGATAGCAGTTCGTCAGTACCAATAATGGGTTTGTGTAATTCAGTAAATGACATTGTCATTGCATTTGCTGTTCATAAACAAATGTACGCTCACCAAAATACATACTGAGTAAGGGAAGTTTAACTAAAAGTGTTTGCTCTTCCTGCGTGCACCTCACCTCAGGAAAATGCAACAGAAATATATCGTGATTAGGTTGAACAATCATATGATTGGTATCCGGCTCCGGAATAAAAGTTACTATCTGGTCCGGGAATAACGCATTCATCAACATCAGTTTATCAGGATGCTCCATAGCAAATTGTATTACACCCTGATCATCTGCCTTTTGTTCTTCAGATGTTGCCTGCACGATTGCATAGCCTCGCATCATACCGGCAAAAAATGGATCGGGGTTTTGGAGACTTACCTGATATCCCTCCAGTGCATCCTTTTGTTGCGCGACAATGGCAAATCCTTTCTTGTCGGCATAATTACTGGTGAGTATCACCGTATCATTTTCTTTTGTCCAGGTACCATACCCATGTCGGTCGATGGCACCAAAACTCAGGTAAAAATCAAATGTATGATCGGCATACAGTGTGATGCCACTGGCTGTTTCCCGAACGCCTGTTAAATGAAAAATCTGATGCATAACGTTAATAGCTGTCAAAATTACCGTATAACGGTAACATTACCCTTTTTGGTAATTACAGAACCATTGTTGGCGGTAAACACGATCACATAACCGTAGGTGCCTACAGGCACAATGCTTCCATTAAACGTGCCATCCCAACCGCCTGATATATCTTGTGTTTCAAAGATGATTTCACCATATCGATTGAAAATCTGCATGCTGTAGCCTTCTTCCATTCCATAAATGATGACCGGTTTAAAAACCGAATTCACGCCGCCCGGCACAATGGCGTTTGGCACATAAATACGCGGTCCCTGCTCGAGACAAAGTATGTTAGAGTTTGAAAGTAGTATTTCATCTACACCATTTTCAGGCGCATTGAGGCGATACTCACATTCAATACGATAGCAGAATTGATCAACCAGATTTACAAATGCAGAAACATCATCCAGATACGTGAGTGTAGCAGACGGAACTGTTGCAATCATATTAAATCCCGCGCCATCATCTCTATATATGCGATAATTATTTATTACACCATTGGTAATTTCAAAGGCATTCCAGTTAATATTATTTGTAAAGTTGGCATTATCATTTCCTTTCAACAGAATAGTTTTTACGATGCCGGAGGGCATTTCGATGCCACAACTATCGATAGTAATAATCTGATAATAAAAAGGCACTGAAACGGTTGCCATACTATTATCGTTATAGGCATCCACAACAGGAATCGGTATATCTACAGGTGTAGTGCCGAGGTTGTTATAAGTAATATTATCTAAACTGCGGCGAATAGATTTTTTTTCCAGATCTGCTGCATTATCCGGATACCATTCAATACTAATTTGCGTCGGACTGGAAACCGTTGCGTTCCGGATAACAGTGTAAGCTGCGGGTTGCACGATATTCAGATCCAGACACACTTCATTAGAAACGGAAATAGCAGTTCCATCAGCTCTTAACGCCTGAATAGTGATGCATACATGATCGCCATCATTTATTCCGGTTAAGGTATAACCGGTGGTGGCAGCATCAACATCATCCACCAATACGGCTCCGGCAAAATTTCGATCCACCCATATTTGATATTCATCAACACCTGCAGTCCAGGTATCATATGCATTCCAACTTAATTGTAAATCGGCCGAGCAATCAACTTGTTGGACCTCCAAAAAAATGGTGTGATGCGCATCATTATTAAAAGGGCCAATGGTTCCGCAGCTATCTCTTGCGGCTATTGTATATGTTTCTATACCTGCTGTTGGCACACCGGTTACATCTGTATATGTAGTGGTAAATCTGCCATAAACGGTAGCAACGGGTGTAAAACCGCCATTATCCCGATAAATGATATAGGAATTTGTTTCAGGCGAAACGGAAGGAATCCAATGAATTTCCGACAGGCCACCAACCACGGTTACATAATCCAGTTCAGCAGCCACAGGGTCGATATTATCGAGGGTATCGCTGCTGGTTTGAGTAAATCCAGGACAGTCATAAATGGCTACAATGTAGTAATACCAGGTATTTAAGGCACCATCAGCACCCACATGTGTATAGGAGGTAGTCGCAAAAAGCGGTACAGTGCCCAGTAAGCTGAAAGAGCCGGGCAGGCCGGTTGAGCTCACATAAATCTGATATTCCGTAAAAGGGCCACATCCCTCGGCAGACGTTCCCCAGGTAAGCTGAACATCCCCATTTATGAGGGTTTGGGCACATAGGAGTTGCGCCGGGATGGTTGCCTGGGCCATTACTTTTCCAAACATGAACATGCCGGAAACAACTACTAAAGCGAAAAACCTATACATCAGACCCATATTCACGAAACGCAAAGTTCGGACTTAAAATTGAGAAGCCGCCCGGTAAGCGCACACAAAGACCGGGTGGATGTCTCCAATAGTAAACTACACGCAAAAAGTGGGCCTGACGTTGGGAAATGCCGTAAATCGCCGATTTACAGTTGATTAAAACTTAAATCCAATCGACAATCCCCCGTCGAAAATGAGGGGTGAATACCCAAAGCGGGTATAACTGTATTTAAAGGGCCTGTCAACCGTGCCGAAATAGGATTCCGGAATCAGGTCAGATTCATAAGTATTCCATCCACCACCATAACCGAGACCGAACCAAAGATCAAACACAATCAAATCGGATAATATCCATTGTGAGCCCATTGAGGCTAAGAGGTTGATTGTAAAATCAGTGCCGCTCACTTCATCTGCAAAGTAAGCGCCTGTCAGATAATCGTAATAGGTAGAACTGTCGGACCAAACAAAATAATTCAACATGAGGATGGGCTTAAAATACAAACCTCTCATATCATTCTGTGCAGCATCATCACGCTTAAAATACATGCGTGGTCCAAAAGCTGCATAACCGCCAAAAAACGCATCGTAATCAAAATAGTCGCCCAACCGTAAACCAATCATACCCAAATCATAATCGTACGATATGAAATCATTTTTAGGCTTTTCTAAAGAAAAACCCATACATCCGCCAACTGGTGTGAAAAAATCATACTTTAAAGATTTTTCATCTGTTTGCGCAAACAGAGATGAGATACTCAGCATACAAATGAAGCATGCGGTAAGTGTTGTTTTCATAGCCTCGTTTTTACAAATGTAGTTTAAAAAAAAGCAATAATAAGCATACTTAGGTCACCCTTGTGCAACAAATTTGACCTCGTTGCAGATGAGGCTATTGCAACCCGGCAAGGCATTTCGGCTAATATACTAAGCCCAGATTGAGCCCGATATCAAAAATCAGCGGAGACTGGCCAATTCGGTTATAACTATATTTAAATGAAGGGTTCTCGGCTTCCAGGCCTGGCCTGTACTTCGAATTTACAGTACGCCAACCTCCACCATACCCTAAGCCAAGCCACAACTCAACTGATGCAATGTCATAAATAATTTCCTGTGCACCGACTACCAACAGTAAATTTATCGTGACATCCATGCCATCTAATTGATCTGTTAATGGCAATCCGTTTTGGGCAATATAGGTGTCCTGATTTTTATAATAAAAGGCATTAACTAAAAGCGCAGGTTTCAGATAAGAACCACGCAAATTATTAAAGGGTGTTTCGTCCTTGTCCATATACAGCCGTGGTCCGATAGAGGCATATCCACCATAAAATGCTTCGTCAGCAAAATAATCACCCAATTTTACGCCGATAAATCCGAGTTCATAATCCATTGAAATAAAATTCGTTTTTGATTGTTCCAATGAAAAACCCAAACATCCGGTTACAGGTGAAAAGAATTCATACTTAATTGCCTTCGGTGCATCCTGACCAAATAACCGGCTTGAAGCGAACACCAGATAAAACAATAACCATTTAGCTTGCATAACAGGATTAATGTGATGCGTGAGGAATTTGAGCAGAATCAGATTTTTGTTTTGGTTCCTTTACCCAACGCCAAAACAGAAAGCTGATAAATAAACTTGCGGCACTGATTTCAAAAATGATATTTTTATTTTCAGCATCGCTGATAAATTGTGCGATGAGCAAACTCACCAACAGCTGCGGAATTACTATACTCATATTAAATATGCCCATAAATAAACCCATACGTTGCTTATTTACTTTTTCGCTCATGATGGCAAACGGGAGGCTGACAATAGCTGCCCAGCCGATGCCGCAAATGGCCATGCACATATATAAGGACACCACATTTTTACCAAAAAACACGATGCAGGCATACCCAACACTCATAATTAGGATGGCTGTAGATTGTACATTGATGCGACCGAATTTCTTGGTCAGTGGTTCTAAAACAAAAGCAGGAAAAATAGCACCCACTGCATTCAGGATTAAAAAAGAATAATTAATAATCTTTCCGGTTTCATCATTTTGGGCATCGGTAAGTGTGGAAGAATCATTTGTATGAAATAATATCTGAACAGCATAAGCAAACATAAAAACAAACATGGTTTGCACGCCAATCCACGAAAATGCATTTGCCAGATATATTTTAATCAATTCATTTATTTCTGCCTTTTGTGTATGTGCTGTAACGTCTAAAGCATTTATTTCTGCATCTGTTGTATCTGCCTGTAATGTTTTAGGTTCTTCAATAAAGAAAACCGGAATGATACTAAATGCCAAAACAATAAACACCCCTACATAAATCAATGTATAATTATTAAACCAGGCTCCGATAAAATAGGCCAGTACGCCCATGGTGCCGGAAATAGTCTGCATATAGGTATATCCCTTTGTTCGCGCTTTGCCATCGGGTGTTACATCGGTGATGATACTGCGTGTAGGATTAAATCCCAGATTAATGGCGAGGTCGAGCGTCATCGCAACAGCCAAAGCAACCGGCACAAGACTATCGGCACCGAACAACTTTTGGATATTATCGAGGTTTGGTAAACACAAAAGCATAAGTGCTGCAATGGTGCCACCTATTAAAATAAACGGTCTGCGTCTGCCTCCCCAAAACCAGGTATTATCTGATAGTAACCCAACGAGCAACTGCATGATAAGTCCCGCTAATGGTCCGCTTGCCCACACAATACCGATTTCTTCAATTTTGAGGTCATACTTTGTAGACAGAATCCAGCTGAGTGCGCTGATTTGTACACATAAGGCGAAGCCCATGGCTGTTGCCGGCATACCTAAAATCAGATAGAAAGCATTACTGAGTCGTTTTTGAATATTGAGCATGTAGAAGATTTAATTAAACGGATGCGCTTCGGTCGGATGGTTAAAATTCAATCTCATAAAAGTATTAAATTGCCCTCGAATTGACGTAATCGACTATGGAAAAACCTCGTATGAGCTTTTGGCAAATCTGGAACATGAGTTTTGGATTTTTAGGTATCCAATTTGGATTCGCCCTACAAAACAGCAATGCCTCAGCAATTTTGCAAAACTTTGGGGCGGATGTAAAGCATTTAAGCTGGTTTTGGCTGGTTGCTCCGTTGACGGGCATGATTATCCAACCCATCATTGGTCATTATAGCGATCAAACATGGACCCGCATGGGACGAAGAAAACCTTACTTTCTGATTGGTACATTGATTTGCTGTATCGCCTTAATTGCTCTGCCTAACTCAGCGGCATTCGTAGCCGGCAAAAGTGCCCTGTTTATTGGGGCCGGGTTTCTGATGATTATGGATGCCAGTATTAACGTTGCCATGGAGCCTTTCCGTGCATTAGTGGCTGATAATTTACCTGATAAACAACGCACACTCGGTTTTTCCATACAAACATTTCTCATTGGTATTGGTGCTGTTGTAGGATCGTTTTTACCTTTTATTTTAAACGAATGGATGGGTGTATCAGCCTCAGCACCTGCTGGTGAAGTTGCGGATAACGTAATCTTCTCTTTTTACATTGGCGCTGTTGTTTTCTTAGGTGCCATTCTGGTGACGATATTTTTTGCGAAAGAATATCCACCTGATACGTATGCGTTATATCATGGCAAACCATCGAAACATAAAACAGGCCTATCTGAAATTTTTCGCGATTTTAATCGCATGCCCCGCACGATGCGACAACTGGGATTAGTGCAGTTCTTTAGCTGGTTT
>Ga0116177_10000244_pt1 | contig 40031 bp, 49 predicted proteins | sample AD_STIC10_MetaG_FD_89750 | JGI IMG/M metagenome (GOLD analysis project Ga0116177, IMG submission 89750) | Active sludge microbial communities of municipal wastewater-treating anaerobic digesters from USA - AD_STIC10_MetaG | ecosystem: Engineered > Bioreactor > Anaerobic > Digestate | place: USA... | reverse complement strand
TTAAGTTACCACAATACTTTTTTTGTAACAAATTTAATGAAAAACATTAGAACTTCAATTAATGAAGGAACTTTTGGAAAATTTAAAAAAGAATTTGAAAGTAAATACAAAAAGAAAGAATAAGTTTTTTACTTTTTTTAATAATTTTATAATTATTTTTATTATTTAATTAGTTTTTTGATTTTAATTTTTTCTTGTTTTAATTTTTTATTTTGATTTTTAAAAATATTTTTGGCAAGAGCTTTTTCTCTCGCCAAAAATTAATTTAATTTTATTCGTCTAGGTCTTCTATTCCATTTTCTGTGATTCGATATATTGCTTCTCCATCTGGAAGTGAAGGAGAGTCAACTAGTTTTGCTACTCTTTTGTCTTCTTTACTTTTTCTTAAGTAGAGTCTAGTTTTACTTGCGTGTCCTACTACATTTCCTCCTACGGGTTCTGTTGGGTCTCCAAATAAAATATCAGGTCTTGACATTACTTGGTTTGTTACAAGGACCGCGATGTTACTCATTTCTGCTACTTTTTGTAGTACTCTCATGTGTTTGTTTAGTTTTTGTTGTCTTTCAGAGAGTGTTCCTCTTCCAATATACTCTGCTCTGAATTGTGCAGTTAGTGAATCAACTATTAGTAATTTGATGTTTTTTTCTTTTATCATTTCTGTTGCTTTTTCTGCCAAGATCATTTGGTGTTCTGCGTTGTATGCTCTTGCAACATAAATGTTTTTTAGAGTGTTGTCTACATCAAGTCCAAATCTTTTTGCTACTTGTATTACTCTTTCTGGTCTAAAAGAATTTTCTGAATCAATGTAGAGGCATGCTCCTTCGAGTCCTCCTTGTTCTAGTGGTAGTTGTACTGTTACTGCGGTTTGAAATGCCCATTGACTTTTTCCTGCAGCCATTTTTCCGTAAATTTCTGTAATTGATTGGGTTTCAATTCCCCCACCAATTAGTGAATCAAGTTCTTTACTCCCTGTGGTGATTCTTCCCACTAGTTTTCTTTTTTCTGCCAAGACATCAGCTGATTCAAATCCCATGTCAAGTGCGTCTCTTGCAGCTTTGATTGCTTTTTCAGCAGTGCCCTCTCCTAGCCCCGCAACTTCTTTTAATTCCATTACACTTGCCACAGCCATAGATTCAAGTGTTTTAAATCCTGCATCTTCTAATTTTTTTGCTGCTGTATCCCCAATTCCTGGTAAATCTGATACTGTTTTTATTTCCTTAGCCATATTTTTCACCTCTAGTTAATGCGTTTTTTAGGTACTCATACTCTTGGCAAGAGTATCACCTTTTACGCTAACTATAACTAATTTGTGTTCCGTTCTTTTTAAACACTTTTTGAGTACAATGCCGGTGGTTGTTTTTAGTAATTTTAGTTTTATTTTTTTTCTTTTGCGGATTATATTATATATCTTTTTGTATTTGTTTTTGTTATGGGTGAAGACTTTATTATTTCTCGTCCTACTTGGGATGAGTATTTTATGTTGTCAGCAATTATCGCAGCTTCTCGCGCTTCTTGTCTTAAATTTAAATCAGGCGCAGTGATCGTAAAAAATAAAAGAATTGTTTGTTCAGGGTATAATGGAGTTGCTCCGGGTGTTCCTTCTTGTTTTGATTTAGGTTATTGTAGAAAAGAAAAAGCAGGAGTGGATTGGGGTCAGAAAGGATCCGGTCATTGTCTTGCCACTCACGCAGAAGCAAATGCAATAGTTCAAAACCACGAACAAGATTTAACTGGAGCAACAATGTATTGTCTTCATTTTCCTTGTAATGAGTGTGCAAAATTAATTGCTTCAAGTGGAATAAAAGAAGTGGTTTTTTTAAAACACTATAAAGACTCTGTCCCAAAATCTGAAGAAATTTTTGCATTCTCTGGAGTAAAATTTAGAAAATTAGAAATGGATTTTGATAGACAACTAAAATTAATAGAAAATGTAATGAAAGCAACAAGAGAATAATTATTAAGAGTTAATTCAAATTTTTTTATTTAATTCATAAAATTATTTTTTTTATGATAAAAATTTAATTAATGGTTATTAGTATTTTTTTAATTTTCTTTAATTATTTTTATTATTATTTTTCTTTCTCTTGGTCCGTCAAATTCACAAAAATAAATTCCATCCCACATTCCAAGAACTAGTTCCTCATTTTCAATTATTAGTGTTTTTTCTTTACCGACTAATGTTGATTTTAAGTGAGCATCACTATTTCCCTCTGTGTGTAAATAATTTATTTTTGGAACAATTTTTTCAAGAGCATTAATTAGATCAGTTTTAACATCTGGATCAGCATTTTCATTAATAATTATTCCCGCAGTAGTGTGGGGAGTGTAAAGTAAACAAATCCCTGATTTTGTTTTTGATTCAGAAATAATTTTTTCAATTTGATTAGTAATATCAATTAATTCATTTCTTTTTGTTGATTTTATTTTAATTTCTTTTAACAAAAAAATCACCTAGTTAAAAAATATTGTCCGACAAATAACGTTATTGGTTTTAGCGATTGTTTTAGTTGTTAAAATTATTTATTGTTTTTGTTCTTCTTTTTTTTCTGTTGTATATTTTTCGTACAGATCAATGTAAATGTCTGGGGTGTATTTCATTACCTCTTCAAGTAGCATTGCTGATAGTCTTCTTATTTCCCATTCTGCGTGTTTATCAAGTCTTAGTTTGAATAAGTGTCTCATTGCTCGTGCGTTAGCAAAGAATGAGCAGTGGGTTGCAAAACTTACTGGCATTACTTTTCTTCCATCCTGTTTTGTTGAACCAAGTTCAAGTTTTTTGTCATAAATTTCAATTGCTTTTTTATTAATTTCTTCATCAAGTGCAAGTAATTCTTTTACTTTAATTTCATCAGTGATATAGTCATAAGTGTTGTAAACAAATTGATTTGATGAAGCTTTCACATATCTTGTGCTTCTAAAACTCCAACCCACTCCAACTTTGTGGCGTGTCCATTGTGCTTGAAGAGCTTTACTTACTCCTTCAATATCAAAAACATAATTCACTGCTTGTAATGGTGTGTCGTGTCCCATTTGTACAAGTCTTTGAGTTAATTGTTTATCAAGTTCGTTGTTTGATTTTGGGTCTTCAGTGTATTTAGTACTTGATTCCCAGCAGTGTCTTGAAGTATAAGCAGCAAGAGTATTTGAATCAACTCCACTTTCTTTCATTTGTTTAGTTGGTTCTGTTATTGCAATAAGTTTAACACTGGGTTCAACATTTCTAAAAACATTTTTTCTTAATTCTTTCCAAGGGTCTTTTAGTCCCATTCCAGTTTGTAAATCCATAATCTCCAACACCCAAAAAATAATCTCTAATCAATTTAAATTACTAACTAAAAGTTGTCCAAGAAATAATGTGTTATTATATCAAAATTATTTTTGATGAAGTTTTTTTAGGGATTTGTTTTTATTTAGATTAGGTCATATTTTTGTAATTGTTTTGTTAGGTGTTGTTTTTGTTTGATAATTTAAAAAAAGCTGATTCTATAATTTATGATTTGATTTTAAAAGAAAAAGAAAGACAAATGAGTGGTTTAGAATTAATTCCTAGTGAGAATTTAGTTTCGCCCGCAGTAATGGAAGCTCTTGCATCATTTCCAGTAAATAAATATGCAGAAGGTTATCCTGGGCATCGGTATTATGGGGGGAATGAAGTAATTGATACTATTGAACAATTAGCAATTGATAGAGCGAAGAAATTATTTTCAGCAGAGCATGTTAATGTTCAACCAAATTCAGGTTCTCCAGCAAACATGGCGATGTATCAAGCTCTCTTAAAAGTGGGGGATAAAGCAATGGGACTAAAATTAACAGAAGGGGGCCACTTGACTCATGGGCATAAAGTAAATTTTTCAGGAAAATTATACAACTTCGTTCAGTATGGGGTGGATAAAGAAACTGAAATGCTTGATTATGATAAAATTAGAAAACAAGTGCTTGAAGAAAAACCAAAATTACTCTTATCAGGTTATACAGCGTACCCAAGAAATATTGATTTTAAAGAATTTAGAAGTATTGCAGATGAAGCAGGTTGCTATTGTGTAGCAGACATTTCTCACATTGGTGGTTTATGTGCATCAGGAGTTCATGAGAATCCAGTTCCTTATTTTGATGTTGTAACAACAACTACTCATAAAACTCTAAGAGGGCCACGCTCAGCAATAATTATGTGTAAAGAGGAATTCGCTGAGAAAATAGATAAAGCAGTTTTTCCAGGAATTCAAGGTGGGCCACATGAGCATGTAATTGCCGCAAAAGCCGTAGCGTTTAAAGAAGCACTTGAACCAGATTTTAAAAATTACTCTGAACAAATAGTAAAAAATGCCAAAGTTCTCGCTAGTGAATTAATGAATTTAGGTTACAGGTTAGTAACAAATGGAACAGACAATCACTTAATTTTGGTGGATGTAAGAAAAAGCGGTATTAGTGGGATTGATGCAGAGAAGGCTTTAGAAAAAGCAGGAATTTATTGTAACAAAAACACAATTCCTTATGAGACAGGTTCTCCTTGGGATCCAAGTGGGATAAGAATAGGGACACCAGTATTAACAACAAGAGGAATGAAAGAAAATGAAATGAAAATAGTTGCAAGCTTCATTGACTCTGCGTTAAAATCAAGAAATGATGAAACAAAACTTGCAAAAATAAAAAACGAAGTAAAAGAATTCTGCAAAAATTATATTTTTTATAAATAATTTTTTTTTAAATAATTTTATTCGCAAATTTTGTTTTTCAAACACAATCTTGGGCATTTTTACTAATTTTTTTGATTGTTTTTTTTAGTTTTCCTAACATTGTGGTTTTGTTTTTTAGTATTTTTTTCATTTTTTTGTTTTTTGAATGGTTTTTTGGTTTGCTTTTTGTTTTATGTAGATTTTTTAGGTAATCTTTATAAACTACAGAACATTTGCTATTTCACGTTTTATTTTTTTAAAGAAAAATAAAAAGTTTTTAAAAAATTTTAGAATATTTTGAGTTAATAAATTTTGCCTGAAAGTGAATTTTATGTCTTTACCTAGTTTTGTTACAAAAAGAGATGGCTCTCGTGTTTCTTTTAATCAAGAAAAAATTGCAGTTGCTATTTGGAAAGCAGTTCAAGCCGTTGGTGGGAGTGATAAAGAGAAGGCAACTAATTTAGCAAAAATTGTTGCTGATAAAATTATTGAAAGATTTCCTGACCAAGAGAGTGTTGCTGTTGAATCTATTCAAGATATTGTAGAAGAGACTTTAATTAAAGAGGGTCATGATAAAACAGCTAAAGCCTATATTTTGTATCGTCATCAAAGAGAATTAATGAGAAGAACTGAAGATATGGTGAATAATTTTGAAGTAATTAATCAGTATATTACTCAAGAGGATTGGAGAGTTAAAGAGAATTCTAATATGGGTTATTCTTTACAAGGAATGAATTTTAATATTGCTGGGAGAGTGGTTTCAAATTATTGGCTCGGTAGAGTTTATCCAAAAGAAATTGCAGAAGCACATAAGTCTGCTTCAATTCACATTCATGATTTAGATATTTTGGCTACTTATTGTGTGGGGTGGGACTTAAAACAATTATTGCTTGAAGGATTCACTGGGGTGCGAGGAAAAGTTGCCTGTAAACCAGCAAAACATTTTAGATCCGCACTTGGTCAAATAGTAAATTTCTTTTACACTATGCAAGGAGAAGCTGCTGGTGCTCAAGCTTTCTCAAGTTTTGATACTTACTTAGCTCCTTTTATTAGGTATGATAATTTAACAGAAAAAGAAGTGGAACAAGCTTTGCAAGAATTTGTTTTCAATTGTGCTGTTCCAACAAGAGTAGGTTTTCAGTGTCCTTTCACAAATATTACCATGGATTTAGTGGTACCAAAACACATTGCGCATGATCCTGTAATTATTGGTGGAAAAGCAATGGAAGCAACTTATGCTGATTTTCAAAAAGAAATGGATTTACTAAATAGAGTTTATGCAAAAGTAATGACTGGGGGAGATGCTATTGGAAGACCATTTACTTTTCCGATCCCAACATACAATATTACTCCGGATTTTAATTGGGATAACCCAAATTTAGATTCATTATGGGAAATGACTGCAAAGTATGGTATTCCTTATTTTGCAAATTATGTAAACTCTGATATGAGTCCTGATGATGCAAGAAGTATGTGTTGTAGATTACGTTTAGATAATAGAGTGCTAAATAAAAGAGGGGGTGGATTATTTGGGGCAAATCCTTTAACCGGAAGTATTGGAGTAGTTACAATTAATTTACCAAGAATTGGGTATTTAGCAAAAAGCGAAGAAGAGTATTTTCGTACTCTTGCTCATTTAATGGATCTTGCAAAAGAATCTTTAGTAATTAAGAGAAAAACAATTGAAAGATTAACAAATCAAGGTTTGTATCCATATTCTTCTTTTTATTTGCGGGGGGTAAAAGAAATTACTGGTTCGTATTGGGCGAATCACTTTTCAACAATTGGTTTACTTGGAATGAATGAGTCTGCAGTTAATTTTTTAGGAAAAGATATTACTTCAGAGGAAGGTCATGCTTTTGCGATTAAGGTTCTTAATTTTATGCGAGATAAAATACAAGGGTATCAAAACGAAACAGGGGATGTGTTTAATTTAGAAGCAACTCCTGGTGAAGGAACTTCAAGAAGATTCGCTTGGGCGGATAAAAAACAGTTTAACGATATTGTTGTAGCAAATGAAAGTGCATTTAATAACAAAAAAGCAGCTCCTTATTACACAAATTCTTCACAACTTCCAGTAAATTACACTTCTGATTTATTTAAGGCACTTGATTTGCAAGATCCTCTTCAAACTCTTTATACAGGCGGAACAGTTTTTCACATTTTTTTAGGAGAAAAAGCCCCTTCAAAGGAATCCGCAAAACAATTAATCAAAAAAATAACAAGTAATTACAGGATGCCTTACTTTTCATTAACCCCAAGTTTTAGTATTTGTCCAATTCATGGTTACATTAGTGGGGAACATGAGTATTGTCCAATTTGTGAAAAAGAAAATTAAGTGAAGGTGGAGAAAAATAAATTTGAGAAGTGAGTTTTGGAGTTAAAGAAAAATTATTTTTATTTTAAAAAGGAGTGATAAAGTATGGTTAAAACAAAATGTGAAGTGTATAGTAGAGTAGTTGGTTATATTAGACCGATTAGTAATTGGAATGATTCAAAACAAGCTGAATTTAGTGATAGGCTAAAATTTGATTCATCAATGAAATGTGAGAACCAATCAAAACTAAATTGTTGAATTAAAAATGTTTTTTAGTTTTTGGTGATTTTTGTGTTCATTGGGGGTTTGCAAGAACTTACGCTTACAGATTTTCCTGACAAAGTGGCGTGTATTGTTTTTTTAGTTAATTGTAATTTTAAGTGTAAATTCTGTTATAATAAAGAATTAACTTCTACTAGTTTTTTTAAAAAAAGTAAAAGGAAATTAATTCCTGAAAGTGATTTTTTTTCTTTTCTTGAATCAAAAAAGAAAATGCTTGATGGAGTAGTAATCACTGGCGGAGAACCTACTCTTTCTCCCGGTTTAATTGATTTTATAAAAAAAATAAAACAAAAAGGATTTTTAGTAAAACTTGATACAAATGGAACAAATCCATGGATTTTAGAAAAATTATTAAAAGAAAATTTAGTTGATTATATTGCGATGGATTTTAAATCCCCAGAAAAAAAATACCCTGTTATCACTCAATCAAATATTTCTTTTTCAAAAATAAAAGAATCCGTTTTAATTTTAAAAAATTCAAATATTCCTCATGAGTTTAGAACTACTCTTTATCCAAAATTAACTCTTGAAGATTTAAAAGAAATGAGTGCATTAATGGTTGGGGAAAAGTGGTTTTTGCAACAATTTATTGGAAAAAATGTTTTGGATAAAAAATCTCGTTATCTTCGTCCTTTTAATAAGAAAAAATCAGAAAATATTTTAAAAGAACTAAACAAAATAACTAAAGTTTCAATAAGGGGTTTTTAAGAATTAAGGTGTTGATTTTCTTATGTTAATTGGAGTTGTAGGATTAAACGGGTCTGGAAAAGACACTTTTGCTGATTATTTAGTTGAAAAATATAATTTCGCTCACAAAGATTTTGGCCAAGAAATTAGAGATGAACTTAAGTTTTTAGGAAAAAATTATTTAGATAGAATTGAAATGATAAATTTAGGGAATGAAAGAAGAAAAGAATTTGGGGCAGATTATTGGGCAAAACGTTTACTTGATGGTTATTCAAAAAATGAAAAATTGGTTTTATCTTCAGTAAGAAATCCAACTGAAGCAGAAGTAATTATTTCAAATGGTGGAATAATTATAGAGGTTTTTGCAAGTATTGAAACAAGATTTAAACGAACTGTAGAAAGAGTAAAAAGTGATCCGAGTTACAAACATGGGGATATTGTGTTTGAGGATTTTAAAAATAAGGAATTACTTGAACTAAAAAATCCTGATCCATCAAAGCAACAAACATTAAAGTGTATTTCTGTGGCGAAGTATAGAATTGATAATAATGGTTCAATTGAAGATTTTAAAAAAAGAATTGATGAATTAATGAATTCACTTATTTGATTAATTTATTTTAATAAATTAATAATTTTATTGGGCGTTTATTTTTTAGATTTTATTTTTTTAGTTTTTCAATATTTCTTTAACAATTATTTCACTAGTTCCTAAGAATTGGTTTTCTTTAACATATCCTTTGATTTTTACTGTTTTGTTTATTTTGTTTTCTGATATTTTTTCAAGTATTTCTTGAGTACTTTTGTTTTCAATGTCTTTTGAAAATTCTTCTTCAGTATTTTCTATAAATTCTAATACAATGTTTCCAAACATAGTGATTTGTGTTTCATTAGTGTCGTCGTTAATTACTGCAGATAATACTGGGTTTTGTTTTCCACTAACTTCTCCACATTTTTCACAAAATACTCCATTTTCTGTTTTTGTTGCTTTTTTATTACATTTTTCGCAAATTAAATAAGATAATTTCCCGTCAGAAATTTTTATGATTTTTCCTTCCACTAAAACATTATCTCCTTGATTTATTTGATTTAATTTTTTTTCCAAATATTTATTATTATCAGTTTGGGTAATTGAATTAATTTCTTTTTCACTTTTTTTAATTTCAGAAGTGTATCCTAAGTGTAGTTCTGTTCCAAATTTCCCTTCTTTTGTGTAAGCATTTGTTATTTCTATTGTGTCTCCTTCTAAAAAATTTTCAAGTATTGTCGCTTTGTCATTCCATGCACTTGCTTTTATTATTGCGCTTTCATCACCAAGTTGGAATGAGCACACACGCCCTTTTCTTTCACTATTTTCAAATTCTTTGCAAGGAAATTTTCTAATAATTTTTCCAAAAATATTAATATTACTCATTCCTGCTTTTAGTTCAGTGCTTTTTTTGTACTCGGTTTCGTTTTCTTTTATTGTTTTTACTTTTCCACCAAATCCAAGAGTTATTTGTTTTTTATCATTGTATGAAGTAACAATTAAGTTTGTTATGATTACTTCATTTCCTTGTTTTATTTTGTTTTCTTCTATTTGGTCATTCCAAAGTGTTCCTCTTATTTCCCCTGTATTATCACTTATAATAAAATTTTGTAGTTTTCCTTTTTTTCCATTTTTTTCAAATTCTTTTGTTGGGTAAAGTAATTCAATTTTTCCTTCAATTTCTATTCCTTTTTTTCCTTCACTTAGTTCACTAATTTTTAGTCTTTCATTTTGTTCTTTTAGTATTCCTAGTTCTTTTTTTACAAGATCAAGTGCTGCTTCTTCTGTTAAAAGTCCAGAGTATTTTTCTGTTTTTGTGTTAACCATTTTTCTTATATCTTCTTTATCTTTATTTGTTTTTTGGGCAATTTCAACAATTAGGTTTTCAATATTTGTTTCTTCCATAACTATTTTGTCCACCCAAGTATTTTATAATGTTTCTAAATTTTGATTAATTTTTGATGGTTTATTTTCGCGATTTTTTTGTACACGAAGCCTTTTTATACTTCTTTTTTCTTAAAATTTGTATTAATTATTAGTGTTATTTTTGTGGTTTTTATGAATGATGGAAAAGTGTATTCAAGACTTCTTTCTCAACTAAAAGAGGAAGCAGGACAACTTTTCTTAATAATTGATCCTCCCAATCAATCCCCTAAAGAAGCAGGTAAATTAGCTAAAATGGCTGAAAACGCTGGTGCTAGTGCTATTGGTGTCGGGGGTTCTTTAGGTGCTCAAGGAAAATTACTTGATGACACTTTAGTTGAAATTAAGGATAATTCAAAACTTCCAACAATTCTTTTTCCTGGAAATATTGCAACTTTATCAAAAGAAGCTGATGCAATTTATTTTATGTCAATGCTTAATAGTAATGATCCTTATTATATTTCAGGTGCACAAGTAGCTAGTGCTTTTCCAATAAAAAAAATGGGTATTGAAGTAATTCCAACTTCATATATAATTGTAGAGCCTGGCAGAGCGGTTGGTTTTATGGGCAGAGCTCAATTGATTCCTAGAGACATTCCATACCTTGCAGCGGCTAATGCTTTAGCAGGAGAATATTTGGGTTCAAAAATTATTATTTTAGAATCAGGGGGGGGTGCTGATGCCCCAGTTACAAAAGAAATGATTTCTTTTACAAAAAAATCAATTACTGTCCCTTTAGTTATTGCTGGGGGGGTAAGAACTCCTGAATATGCGTTTGATTGTATTTCAAGCGGAGCAGATATTGTTCATGTTGGTTCTGCGATAGAAAAAGCAGGATCAGAAAAAGAAGCACAAAATAGATTAAAAAAATTAGTTGAAGCAGTAAAAAAAGGTGCAAAAGCAAAACAATAATCTTTTTTTTAGAAATTAAATAATTAATTTTAAGAATTCTAATTTAATTTTAGTTTATTTTTGATTTAATTTTAGTTTTGATTTAATTTTAGTTTAGTTTTAATTCATTAATTACTTTTTTTATTTGTTCTTCAATTTTGTATTTTTGTTTGTACCCTAATTTTTTTATTTTTTTTATGTTATAGTTTCTTTCTTTTCCTAAGTGTCTTATATTTTCTTTAGTTAATGTTTTTGATTTAACAATTTTTCCAAAAACCTCTCCAAGCCAAGTCGGAATGTGTTTTATTTTAGTATTTTTCATCCCTAAATGTTTTTTTGAAATTTCACAAAATTTATTTAATGATATTTTTTCTTCACACGCAATAAGGTATATTTCTCCACATTTTCCTTTTTTGATTAACAATTCAATGGCATTTATTAGTTCATTAATGGGAGTAACTTGGAAAGTATTTTCTCCTTTTAGTGGGAGTGGAAAGTCTTTTTTTAGCATTAAAAACATTTTTTGCCAGTAATTGTTTGGTCCAAATATCATAGCACTTCTAATAATGTTTATGCAGATTTTTTCTTGTTGGGCGAGGAGTATATTTTCCGCTTCTAGTTTACTTTTTTCATAATTATTTTCTGGATTTGTTTTTGATTTTTCATTAATTTTTCCGTTTGGACAACCATATACTCCGGTTGAACTTAAATAAATTATTTTTTTTACTTTTTGTTTTATTGCTTCTTCCACTAAATTTTTTGTTCCTTTAACATTCACTTCCCACAAATTTAGGTTATCATTTTCAACAATTGCAGCTAGGTGTATTACAATATCAATTCCTTTTAAGGATTCAAATAATTCACCCCTATCAAGAATGTTTTTTCCTTCCGTAGTATCATATTTTTTTACTATGTGCTTTTTTTTAAGTGCTTTTATCACTTCTTTTCCCAAAAATCCACTAGATCCAGTAACTAGTATTTTCATAATTAATAATGGTTTTTGGTTATTTTAAACTTGTTTATTTAGTTTTTTTAAAGGTTTTAAAAAAGCAAGGTTATTATTAGGGTGGGGTAATTTAGTGCTATTATTGTTCCTAAAAAAATGAATGGTCCAAATTTTGGTAAATTTCTTAACACAATTATTTCTTTGATGTTATGTTTTTTTAATAATGCAATTTCTTTTTCTTCAATTAGTTCTTTTCCATTAACAATATCTAATATTTTTTGAGGATTATTTTTTGATAATATTTCATCTTCTTCTGCATCTTTTAGTTTTATTTTTTTTTCAAAAAAGTTTTCTTTTATTCCATTTTGTAGCGCTATAAAAATTAATCCAAGTAAAAATGGTATTCCAAGAATTATTGCGATTTCTATTTTTATCATTCCAAAATTAAGTAAAATTGCCAAGTATCCTACTAATATTAGCGAGAAAAATATCGCTTTTTTGATTCCTTCTTTTTCTTTTTTTAATTCAATTCCTTTCTTGAGGTATTTTATTATGTAATTTGTAGAGTAAAATGTCATTGATAGAAGGGATGCTGTAAAGATTAGTGTAATTATAAATTCAATATTGTTAAATGGGTTTAGTAAACTAATTGCAGTGAATAATTTTACATCTCCTCCGCCTATTTTTCCAAATTTGTATCCTATTAGTAGTATTACAAAAATTATTCCAGCGATTAGAAGGTTGGTCATTTGTCCTTGCATAATTGAAAGAATTAGTCCTATTATTATCATGGGGTAAGTTATCCAATCATAAATATACCCTGTTTTGATGTCAGTTATTGCTCCGCTTAGCGTTCCAATTAATAGTATTCCTTGTTGTATTAGTGTTATCATTATAGTAGTTTAGTGTTTTTTGTTTTATTAATTGTTTTCTTTTTAAAAAAATAAGAGGGGATCAATTAACCCCTCTAATTAATTTATATCATTTCCCCTATTGAGATTTCTTCGTTTTCACTTATTGTTTCATCAGGAATTTCTTCCACCTTTGTGTTATCAATTATTTCTCCAGTATTTACTTCAGTCTCTTCTTCCCAACTCTGATTAATTTCGTTTGTTAATTCATCAGGGGTTGCTTCGTTGTAATTCGTTTTTTCACTTTCAGTGCAACCAAAAAAAAGCAGGGCACTTAAAATGACTATTCCAATTATTGCTATTTTTGTTTTCATTTATTCACCCTTTTTTCCAACTTGGTTAGATATTTCTTGAATTCTTTCTGAATTTTGTCCTAATTTATCAGATAACCCTTGTATTCTTTCTGCTCTTTTTTGGTATCCATTAGCATTTAAGTCGCTTGCCCTATTTTCTAACCAGTTACTTAGTCTTTCTATTCTTTGTGATTCCATTTGAAGAAATTTTTGAACCCCATTATTTTTTGCTTGTTGAATTAGTGCTTTTTCAGAAATAACTCTTTTATTTGTTTTTTCTTTAATTTCTGCATTAACTCTTTTTCTTTCTTGTATATTCATATCTATAAATTCTTGATGAATTCTATCTCTTACTTGTTGTTTTGTCATATTTCCGTCAATTATTCCTTGGATGAATTCTTCATCATTCACTCCAAGAATCTCTAACATGGTTTGTGTTCTTTCAGCGTTGTGTTGTCTTATTGCATTTATTGTTTTTTCTTTAATTGAGTTTAATTCATTTAATTCTAATTCTTTTACTTCTTCATGAATTGTTTGTATATCTTCACTTGTTAGTATTTCTCTTGTTTGTTCTCTAAATTCTTGTGTTAGAGTTATTGCTTCTTTTTTTATTGCAACATAATCAGTTACAATTGTGTTAGCATCTTTTCCTTCAAACACATACTCTTTTACTTCTACAAGTAGTGCTTCAAGTTCGTTAAGAGTGTTTTCGGATTTGTTTAAATCAAACTCTGGATGATTTTCTGTTATCACTTCTAATGTTTTTGCTCCAACTAAAATATTTCTAGTTATACTTTTTTCAAGTTGTAGTAATCTTACTTCTGCTCCGTGCGGAGTAGCAAGTATTCCTACTTCTTCAAGAGTGTTCGCATCAATTATATTTTGATCCTCAGCAAATACTCCTGGAAGTATTCCTATTACTAACAATAGTGCTAGTATTTCAAACATTTTTTTTATCATATTAATTCCTCCGTTTGCTCATTTTTCAAGCATTCTAAAGTAATTACTTCCGGAACAATTATTATATATTTTCCGGAAAAAGGCGGAACAAGTAGTTACAATTTTCAAAAATTAGTCCTTTTGATTTTTTTCTTTTATTTTTACAAGCATTGTCATTCCTTTTCTTTCTTTACTAATTATGTCTTTTTTTTCAAGAGAATTAAGGTTTCTTGAAAGTGCTGCTTTTGGGTAATTTAGTGTTTTTTGTAGTTCGCTTTGAGTAATTTTCCCATCATTTTTTTCTAATAGTTCCATTATTTTTAATTGTCTTTCAGTTAATGCATCTTTGTCATAAGTTATTTTATTGTTGTTTTGCTTAGTTGAGTTTTTCTTATTTTTTATAATATAATAAATTCCAAAAATTACAATTATTATTCCAATAATTAAAATAAGTGTGTCCATAAAATTAATTCCGGTCTTGTTTCCATTAATTATATAATTTACTTTAACATTAATCGGTTTTTCATTCCCAGTTCCAATTATTGTTATTTGTTCATTTGTTGTTTTTATTCTGTAATTTGAATTGGTTTCTATTTTTTCTATTTCAGTCCCAGTTGGTAATATTATTTCATATACATATTCAGAAAAAGTATCAGTAATATTTATTTCAAATATCCATTTGGGTCCATTTTTTGTAGTTAATTCTTGAGTTGTTTTTGTTTCAAGTTGAGGGTGGTTTGTTGTTCCACTAATTATTGTTTCTCCGTTTTCATTTATTTGAAAAATTATGTCAGCATAATATTCACTAGCATTCGCTTGTGAGATTATTAAAAGAATTATTAAAACTAATAATATTATTTTATTTTTCACATAATATTTTTGTAAGTTTGTAATTAAATAAGTATTTGTTTGGTTTTATTTTTCTGGATTGTATAAGTTTTAAGTTTAGGTTTTTTATTTTTCTTTTTTTATTTGTTTTTAATTAAAATTTATTTCAGTCTGAATTTTTTCATTGCCTTTTTTCCTTGCATTTGTTTGAACATGTCTCCTAGTCCTTTTTGTCCAAAGTTTTGTAGTGCTTTTTCGCTTTGCATTCCTTTGAATTTTTTAAACATTTTTTTCATTTGTTTGAATTGTTTTATTAGTTCTCTTACTTCTTCAACGTTTTTCCCGCTTCCTTTTGCGATTCTTTCTACTCTACTCCTACTCATTAGGTCTGGGTTTATTCTTTCTTGTTCTGTCATTGAGTCTATTATTATTTTGAATCCGTCCATTTTTTCTTGTCCTGTTTCCATCATTTCTTTTGGTAGTTTCATTCCTAGTCCTAGCATATCAGCTACTTTATTTAGTGGTCCCATTTTTTTTGTAGCTTCTAATTGTTGATAGAATATTTTAAAATTTATTTCTCCTCTCATTATTGCTTCAGTGTCTAAGTTTTCCATTTCTGCTTCTTTTGCTTTTTCTAGTAGTCCTTCTAGGTCTCCATATCCCATTATTCTTGAGAGGTATCTGTTTGCATCAAATGCTTCAAATTCGTTTTGTTTTTCTCCTGTTGAAATAAAGTATACGCTTGCCCCTGTTTCGTTGCATGCAACAAGTGCTCCTCCTCCTTTACTTGATCCATCCATTCTTGTAATTATTACTCCGTTCACTCCTACGGCTTTATGGAATGCTTGTGCTTGTTTTTTTGCGAGGTTTCCAATATCTGCCCCAATTACAAGCCATTTTTCTTCAGCGTTAAGGGCGGTGTCTATTTCTTGTATTTCACTAACTAGTTCTTCATCAAGTCCGCTTCTTCCTGCAGAGTCACAAATAATTATATCACATTTTTTTTCTAGTTCTTTTATTCCTTCTTTCACTACTTTTCCAGCGTTTTGTTCTTTTTTTATTCCAAAAAATTCTGCTCCAGCAAGTTTTGCATTTGTTTCTAGTTGTTCGTATGCAGCAGGTCTAAATGTATCAGCAGCAATTACTCCTACTTTGTGTCCTCTTTTTTTATAATAGTGTGCTAGTTTTCCTGCAGCTGTAGTTTTTCCTGACCCAAATAATCCACAAAGAAGTATTTTTTTTGGTTTTTCTGGAGCACTTTTTCCCCCCAAAATTTCTACAAGCGAATCATAAGTTACTTTAATTATGTATTCTCTTTGTGTTACTCCTTTTGGTGGCTCTTTGAATGCTCTTTCTTCAATTTTTTTACTAAGTGTTAGTACTGTTGTTACATCAACATTTGAAGCAATTAGTGCTCTTTGCATTTCTTTTATAGCTTCTTTAACTACCTCTTTGTCAATTGCACCAGCATTTCCGATTTTGTCCATCGCTTTTCTAAGTGCTTCTCCAAGTCCCATATTTATCAAGTATTTTTTGTAAGTTAATTGTTTTAAATGATTCTGAATTTGGTTTTTGAGAAGATTTTTAAACTAATAATCCTAAGTATTTACAGGTGATTAAGAGTGGATATAATTATTTTATTATTAATTGGGTTTGTAGTAATAGTTGTTATTGGAATTTTATTTTTAGTTCTAACATACAATTCTCTTGTTACAGTTTCAAAACAAGTGGATAATGCTTGGGCTCAAATTGATGTTCAATTAAAGAGAAGAGCTGACCTTATCCCTAATTTAGTTGAAACAGTTCAAGGTTATGCAAAGTTTGAAAAAAGTGTTTTAACTGAAGTTACAGAGGCTCGTGCGGCTTTAATGTCTGCAAAAGGTCCAAAAGATGCAGCAAAAGCTGATAACATGTTGACTGGTGCTTTAAAATCAATTTTTGCGGTTTCAGAAGCGTATCCAACATTAAAAGCTAATGAGAATTTTAAAGCTCTTCAAGAAGAATTATCAAGTACTGAAAACAAAGTTGCTTTCGCAAGACAATTCTATAATGATATGGTTATGAAGTGGAATACAATGGTTGTAACTTTCCCTAATGTTGTGATTGCACCAATGTTTGGTTTAAGTAAGCAAAGAGAGTTCTTTGAAGCAACAGTTGAGGAAAGAAAATCAGTTAAAGTTGATTTTTCAGGAATGTAAATTAGTTTTGAATTAATATAGTCTTTGAGCAAAAGCATAAGTGTGCTTTTGCTTTTTAATTTTTTTAGTTGTGATAAAATGCCTATTAATTTTTATGAACAAATTTCTTCAAACAAGAAAAAAACTTATCTCCTTTTTTTAGCATTTTTTCTTTTAGTTGGAATTCTTGCCGCATTAGTGTCTTATGTTCTTGGTGGATTTTCAATTATTGGCGGATTTTTTTTAACAATTTTTGGGATATTAATAATTTTTTTCGCTTTAATATCATATTATACTTGTGATAGTATTGTTACTTTCATTTCCGGTGCTAAAGAAGCGAATAAAGAAAAGTACAAGCAATTAATTAATGTTGTTGAAGAGATGAGTATTGCTTCTGGCCTTCCCCTGCCTAAAGTTTTTGTAATTGAAGATACGGCAATTAATGCTTTTGCAACAGGAAGGGACCCTGAACATTCAGTAATTTGTGTGACAACAGGTTGTTTGACTAGATTAAATAGAGAACAACTTCAAGGAGTAATTGCTCATGAATTATCCCACATAAAAAATTATGATATTAGAACTATGACTATTGCTACAGTTCTTGTTGGGGTTTCAGTTTTGTTATCAGATTTCTTTTTACGAGTTGCTTTTGCTGGGTTTAGGGGGAATTCTAACTCTAATAATAAAATGGATATTTTTATTTTAATTTTTGGAGTAATCCTTGCTCTTTTAACTCCATTTATTGCTGAATTAATTAAATTATCAATTTCTCGTAAGAGAGAATTTTTAGCAGACGCTTCCGCAGTAGAGTTAACTAGAAACCCTGAAGGGTTAGCTAGCGCTCTTGAAGTAATTTCAAAAGACACAGAACCTCTTGAAGCCGCAAATAAAGCAACAGCACACCTCTACATTTCTGATCCTCTAAAAAACACTAAAGGAATGTGGTTCGCAAACATGTTTAATACACACCCACCAATTAATGAAAGAATAGCAACACTAAGAGGACAAGTACAATCTAATTAGTTTGAATTGTTTTTTTATTTTTTTTTAAATTAATTTCTTTAAATTAAATTATTCTATTTATTATGTATTCTTCACTGAATTTTTCAAAGTCTTTGTATTCTTGTCCTGTCCCAATATAAAGAATTGGTTTTTTTAATTTGTATAAAAGGGAGATTGTTGTTCCCCCTTTAGCATCTGTATCTATTTTTGTTAAAATAAATCCATCTATTCCGATTGCTTCGTCAAATTCTTTTGCTTGATCAAGTAGTCCTTGTCCTGCGTAAGCTTCTCCTACGTATAGTTTTAGATCGGGTTTTGTTACTCTTTCTATTTTTCGTAGTTCTTCCATCAAGTTTTTGTTTGTTTCTTGTCTTCCTGCTGAATCCATTAGTACTACCTCTATTCCGCTTGCTTCTGCTGCTTTTATTGCATCAAATGCTACTGCTGCAGGGTCTGCTCCGTATTGGTGTTTTATTACTCGAACTCCAAGTCTTCTTGCGTGTTCTTCTAGTTGGTCAATTGCTGCTGCTCTAAAAGTGTCTCCTGCTGCCCAAATACTTTTTAGTTTATTTTTTTCAAGCATATAACTTAGTTTTCCTAGACTTGTTGTTTTTCCTGCTCCATTTGGTCCTAGTAAGAGTATTTTGTATGGTTTTTCTTTTTTGTTTTTAATTTCACTTAATAAATCAATTTTTTCTGTTATCATCATTTCTTTTAGTATTTCTTTTATTTGTTCGTTTAAGAATTCATCAATATTTTTTGTGTTAACTTTTTGTCCTAATAATCTTTTCTTGATTTGTTCCACTAGTTCGTGTGCTGCGTCTTGCTCTACATCACTTTCAAGTAAACTTAGTTCTAGTTCCCATAAAAGATCACTTATTTCACTCTCTTTTATTTCTACTCCTCCAAAAATTAGTCCTGAGAGTTTTCCCCCCACTCCAACTTTTGCTTTAAGTTCTCGTTTATCTTCGCTTGCACTTTTAATATCAAAATCTTTTAGTGATTCTCTTTTTTCTTCTATTCTTTGTTCTTGTTCACTAATTTCTTCCCCTATCTCTTCAACTTCTTCTTCCTCTTCTATGAGTTGTTCTTCAATTTCTTTGATTTCTTTTTTTTCTTCAGGTTTTAGTACAACATTTTCTTTAATTTCTTCAAGAGTTTCAATTTTTTCTTTTTTAGTTAGAACTTTTTCTTCTTTTATTTCTTTTAAGTGTTCTTTTTGTTTTTCTTCTAATTTTTTTGTTTCTTGAATTTCTTTTTCAATTATTTTTTCTTGCGATATAGTTTTTTCTTCTTTTTTTCCAAAAGAAAATATTTTTTGGAGTATTCCTTTCTTTTCTTCTTTTTTAGTTTCAATTATAGGTTTTTTTTGTATTTCTTTTTCTTTAATAATTATTTTTTTTGTTTCTGGTTCTTTTGTTTGTTCTTTCTCAATTTTTTTTTCAATAATTTTATATTGTTTCGTTTCTTTTGTGTCTTCTTGTTTTATTTCTTCTTCAATTTCCTTTAACAGTTTTTTTTCCATTTCTTGTGCTTGTTCTTCTTTTGTTTTCTTTTTTTCTTTTAAGTGTTCTTTTTTGCTTTCTAGATTTTTGTGTTCAGTTTTTGAAGTGATTTTTTCTTTTTGCTCTTTTTTTTCTTCGGGCATTTTTTTTGTTTCTTTATTTTTTTGTGTTGGTTCTTTTTCTTCTTTTTTAGAAATAGTTTTTTTTAATTTTTCACTAAAATTATTTAGTTTTTCTTTTAAGAATCCAAACATTGTTTCTCACTTATTAAGTAGTGTTGGCTTAGTTTTATTAATTGTTTTTAGTGGTGGATTTTTTTGTGATTTATTGTTTTGTTGCTTTACTAAAGTTTTTTCTTTTTTCATTTTGTAACTGTTGAATAATACTAACTATTTGTGATAATCTTTGTTCCACTTTAATTAAATCGTTGTTAACTTTTTGTGCTTGTTTTTCTAAATCTTCTTTTCTTTTTTCAAGCATTTTTATTGTTTCCTCAATATTTTCATCAATGTATCCGTCTTCTGCAAAACTTTTTTTACAAATGTTTGTTTTTATTTCACTTTCAATGAATATTCCTGCCCCTAATTTTACTAAATAGGTTCCTTTTTGTTTTTTTATTTCTTTTAGTGCTTCCATTGCCCCATTTGTTTCTTTTATCACTTCTGTTATTTTTATTAGTGTTTGTTGTCTGTTGTTTAGTTGTTTTTCTTCTTGTTGAGCCATTTGTATTAATTGTTGTTCAGTTAAGTGGTGTTCAGTCACTTAATCACCTTTATTTCATCAACACTCATATGTGCTCTTAGTATTCTTTGTTTTCCCCCAATTAGAGAGTATGCTTTTTCTTTTGCTAGTTTTTCACTTGTTGCTTCTATTGTTTTTGTATATTTTTCCTTAACTCTACTTTTAGTATATGTTCCTTTTACTTCATACATAGTCATTTTTCTCACCTTTTTCTAAAATTAATTGTGGTTGGTTCTTTATTTATTCTTTTTGTTCTAGTGCTTCATCAATTCTGTTTAGTTCAAACCCTGTGGTGTTTTCTCCTGCAACAAATCCTTTGGTGTTTGCAAGAATAGAATTTCTTATTAAATTGTCCCCAGTATTTGCGGTTGATGATCCGCCTTTAATTTTTAAAGTTTCTTCAATTTGAGTTATTTCTTCTTCTGTTGCATTTGGACTTACTACAAATCCTTTGTTTGTTAAAAGTATTGCTGATCCTATTGCATCAGTTCTTGCTAGATTCATTTGAGTTACTTTTAGATTTTCTTTTTCTAGTTCTTCCACAATATTTTTTTGAGCAGTTTTTGAAATTATTGCCCCTTTATCGTTTAGTTCAATTAGGTTCCCTATTGCTTGTTCTGTTTTTATTATTTTTACTTTTATTTCTTTTTCTATTTTTTCTATTTCTTTTTGGCTAGCAAAATTTGGTATTACACAGAATTTGTTATTCATTTTTGCAAAAACTGATAATAATTCACTACTATACAGGTTTGTTGTTTCTACTTTTACATCAAGTGTTTTTTCAATTAGTTTTTTTGCTTTTTCTTCAATTCTTTCAGGTAAAAAGCATAAATTATCATTTGTTATTCCAAATAACCCTATGTAGTTTGACCCTAAAACTTTTGTTTTTGCTGCATCCATATTTTTTCACTTATAAAAATAGTTTCTCTCTCAAAAGAATTATCTTTTGAGGGAGAGTTAAATCAAATTATTTCTTTTCTTCTGTGTTTTGTTTTTTTTCTTCATTTTTTGGTTTTTCTGTTTCTTTTTTTGCTTCTTCCTTTGTTGCTTTGTTTTCAGTTTTTGTTTCTTTTTTGTTTTCCACTTTCTTTTCAACTATTTTTTCATCAGGTAAGTAAACTCTTGCTGTATCTTTTTCTGCAATTATTTTTACTGTAATTTTTCTTGGGCAATTGAACAATCCTCTTCCCCATAATGTTTCATTTACCCCATTACTGATTTTTATTTTTTCTATTCTTGTTTCTTTTGTTATTGCTTGTTTTAGAAAGTGTTGTGCTGATTTTGCTCTTTTTGTTTTTGGTTTACTAAATGTTTTTATTAAATTTACCGTAATTATTTTTTCTTTAAATTCTTTAGCCATTTTTCTTCAACCCCTATTTCTTTTTCCACTTTCCGTGGCTTCCTTTTTTTATTGTAACTTTTGCTTGTTTTCTTTCGTGTTTGTTAAACCTTGTTTTGATATCAATGTTTTTCCAAGTTCTTTTTTGTCTTGAATTCCAGATTCTTTTCCCCGCTTTTTGCATTACCCATACTGGTGCGTTAGTTAATCCTGAACCTACTTTTTTTCGTTCACTTATTTGAAATTCCTTGAATTCTTTGTCTTTGTGTTTTGCCATTATTGATCACCTTCTTTCTTTTGAGGTTTTTTTGATTGTTCTTTTTTATTATCTTTTTTTTGTTCTTGTCCTTTTAGTGCATCATGCACTTCTTTTTTCTTTTTATCATCAATGTCATGTTTTTTCTCTTTTTTATTATATTTTCCTGCTTCAATATTTTTCACAGCAAGTTTACTTGATTCGTTTAATAATTTGAATCCTTTTACAGTAATTTTTCTTCCTTTTGGTTTTGATTTTTCTAAGTATCCTGCTTTTTCTAGTGCTTGTACTGCAGATCTAATAACTTTTCCACTTGCTTTGTAGTGGTGTTCTCTTTTTACTCCTCTATTTTTTCTTCCACCATAATAAGATCTTAATTCTTCAGTTCCAATTGTCCCTAATTTATATGCTCTGTAAAGTATACTTCCCATTCTAACATAAAACCAGTCTTCTCTTTGTGGTGCACGTTCTGTGTGAACCCCGGTTTTTACGTATGGAACAAATTCTGGTTGTTGTATTTCTGTTTTTAGTTTTTCTGCAACTTCTTCAATCGTGTAGTTTGCAGGTACATCATATATTCCCATTTTTTTTCACCTTTTGACATTTCAGTCATAATTTGCTTAATCCCAAATTTTTGGGAAAGCTAACAGACCTAATACAAAAATACCCTAAAAAAAGGTTTATAAATGTGGGGTTTTTAACAAAATCTTAGTAATTTAATTTATTCATAATAAGTTGATCCATCAAAAACTTCGATATCCTTTATTGTTGTTGTTAGAGTTTTAGTGTAAGTTGTTGAAGATGTTCCAGATTTAGAATAATCAAATGCCAAAGTTATTGTTACGTTTTGTCCAACGGATTTATTTAATTCAAATCGAGGGTTGTTTCTTGGTTGGAGTGAAAGTAAAACTTGTTCATTTGGTGCGAGAATAACTTCAGTTGAACCTAATTGTGAGTAATTTTTAAAAAACAGCACTCCTTGCCAATTTATTGTGTTGATAAGTTGGGTTTCATTAAATTTTACTGTTGTTATTTGAACATTTTCATTAAATTTATTTTTTATTATTACATTAATTGTATCATCAAGTATTTTATCTGTGGCAGTAGTATCAGAATTATTTCTTCCATAATATTTAAAATCAGTTATTTCAAGTATCCCTTCTTCAATAAGTTCACTTACTTGTACTACTTCAGTATTTATTTTAAAACTTCCAATAGGAATAATGGTTGCTTTAATTATTCCTAACAATTTTTTGTTTGTCCAACTTTCTTGCCCTTTAATATGAGTATAACTCGTTTTTCCTTTTTTATATCTTAAGGTTGTTCCATTTCCAGCTTTTGGAAAAATAATATCTAAACTTGTTTCTTCAGGGATTGATAAATCCATTTGATAACTTTTTCCTTCTTCAAGTCTTACTCCAAGTAATCCACTTAATGGGTCTTTTATTGTGTCTACATTGTTTTTATCAGTGCTCTCTTGTCCTGTTGTTAGCACTCCTGTTAGTGCTATTATTACTACTGCTACGACAAGTATTGCTGCACCAATTATTAGCAAGTACTCAATTGCTCCTTGTCCTTTTTTTTCAATCATGTTGTTCACTATTTAATTATTTTTTCTATTTATATTCTTTTGTTTTTAGTTAGTTTCTCCAAATTTTTTTACTAGTCCGCATTCTTTACATTTTACAATAATGAATGGTTTTTCTTTTTTTATTTCAACATTTGTGTTTAAACATTTTTTACAGTATTTTGTTTTAAGTTCTTTTGGAATACTTACTTCGCATTTTTTACCAATTTTTGTAGCAATAGTTAAGTATCTTTTTTGTAATTCTTTGTCTTTTGTTTTTTCAGTAAGTTCAAATAGTTTGTATATTCTTTCAGTAGCTATTTTTTGGTAAGGTTTTAGTTTTTTTTCAAAATTTTTTTGTTTTTTCATAATAATTAATAGAGTTAGAAGTTAATTAAAATTAGTGTTGTTGAGTTAAATTTTAAGTGCGCCCGCGTTGTTTTGAACGTCGAGTTTCGGCACGACAAAGCGAAGCAATATCTTCGTCCTGTTAGGACTCAATATAGCGGTTTATTTTTTTAAGTGCGCCCGCGGGGATTTGAACCCCGACAAAAAGCTTGGAAGGCTTTTATGCTACCATTACATCACGAACGCTGTTTAATTTCGACTGGACGGTTTATTGATAACGTGGCGTTATTTTCAGTAACGCTTAGTGGCTTTGCCACTTTATTAAATATTTGTCCTTAAATTGCTTTTTTAAATCTTGGCTTTTTCATTTTTTTCTCAATTTTTTTTGAGTAAGGTTTTATTAAGTAGTTTCTACTTTCAATTTATTATATTATTTTTTGGGGTGATTTTATTGGTAAATGGTTGTTTTATTGTTTTTGATGGGTTGCCTGGTTGTGGAAAGGGGACAATGATTAAGAGGGTTTTTGAGTATGTTTATGAAAAGAGCAAAAAGTATGACAATATTTTGATTACTGATGAACCCACTAATGGGCCATATGGGTTAAAGATTAGAGAAATGTTTTCAAAACAAAAATCTTCTGCTGATTTTGCTGACGAGTTATTTCAAGCATTTGTTGATGATAGGGCGTGGCATATTGAGAATGTAATTAATCCTTGTCTTGAAAAAAATTTTGTTATTTTGTGTGATAGGTATAAGTATTCAAGTATAGTGTATCAAACTCTTCAAGGGAATGATTTTGAAAAAGTTTTTGCAGCACATAAAGATTTTTTGGCACCAAATTTAGCTCTTATAATGGATGTTGATCCAGAAGTTGCTTATAATAGGATAAACAAAGCAAAAGAAGAAAAAAGAAAGGAGCAAAAAGATGGGTTTAGGGAACTTGAGTTTATTACAAATTTAAGAAAGGGTTTTTTGGAGTTGCCAAGTAAATTACCTAATGAAAATATTAAAATTATTGATGCAAACAAAAGCGTTGATAGTGTTTTTGAACAAATAAAACCTTTGTTAGATGAGGTTCTTTTCTGAAATAATTTTGTTTAGTAATATTTAAATTTAACAAAATCCTTAATTTTGTATGGATTTTGATAGAATTGTTGATGCGGCTTGCAATTTTTTTTCTTTAAAGAAATTTTTTTGGTTTTTAACTCTATTTTGGTTAGCATTTCCAGTTCTAGTTTTTATTCCTTGGGCAATTAGTAAGAATTATTTTTCTTTAAACCTTGAACCGATAGTAGTTATTTTATTTTTTTCAATGTATTTTTGTTTATTAACTGGGTTGATTGTTTTACTTCAATATTTTTGTTTTAATAAAAAAATTAATTTTAATGTTTTCGAATTAAAAAAAATACTATTAATTTTTCCTTTGGTTTTTATTGAATTGTTTTATGTTTTTGTTTGGAATCTTCATAAATCCTTAAGGTTCTCCCAAATTTTATTGTTATTGGGAATTCCTTTGCTTAATTATTATTTAAATTTGAATCCAAATAATTTGATTAGATCTTTTTTTGTTATTTTTGTATTTTTTTATATTCTTATGATTATTTATAATTCTGTAAGATTAATTTTTACTATTCCTATATTTTTTATTAAAAATGAATCTATTTTCCAGTCTCCAAAATCCTCTTGGGCTCTTACTCATAATAAGTTTAACTCAGTTTTTATGGCATTATTTTTAATTTTTGGAGTTTTGCTTATTTTATTTTTGATTTGTTATATTATTTCTTCATTCTTTTTCCATATTGTTTTTAGTGTTATATTTTTGCCAAGAATTTCTTCTGAATTATCTATTGTTGCAGGCACCTTATTTGCTTTGGGCCCGGTGTTAGTTGCTTATTATTCTTCATTTACTGAATTATTTGATCAATTGTTAAAGGATAATGAATCTTCAAATATTATTAAGAAAATTTTATCCAAAAAAGTTTTATCTACAAAAAGTAATAAGAAAAAAATTTTAAAAAAGAAATTAAAAAACAAAAAATAATTTTTTATTAATTAATTTCTTTTTTATTTGTTTATCGTTTTCCAAAGCTTCCTGTCATTATTGATCCTACTGAAAGTATTGCTGCTGCAAGTACTGCCCAATTTGGATCTGGTGCTATTCCAAACACTAAATTACTTGACATACTTACAATGAATAGTGTTGCTGTAAAAAACACTGTTGCAATTATTACTATAATTATTGATGTTAGTACTGTTCCCATCAAGAATCCGCCTATTACTGTTCCGACTATTCCCATTGTTCATCAACTCCTTTTTTTATTGAGTGCGACCGCCGGGAATTGAACCCGGGCCCCGTCCTTGGCAAGGACGAATCATAACCACTAGACAACGATCGCTTTTAATGAATGTGTTTTAAATTTTAAGTTTGTTAAGTATTAATTTTCTTAGTTTTATTTAAAATTATATGTATTGTTTTTTTGTTAAAAATAATCCAAAAATTATTATTGCTATTGCAGGGAGTAGTGCAAATAATATTATTTGAGGGTTTTCGATTATTGTTTTTGTAATGTCTTGGTTGTTTTCTTTTTTTGTATCTATTTTTTGAACTACAGTAGTTTCTTTTGGTTCTTCTTGTTTTTCTATGATTTGTGTTAGTGGGTAAAAGGTTTGTGTCACTTTTTCAGTTTTTGTTTCAATAATTATTTCTTGTTTTTGTTGGTTATTTTCAATTTTTTTTCTAAAGTTTTGTTTTGTAAATGGGGATATTTTTTCAATCCAATAATAATTTTTATCATTATTATTAACATTGATGTCGATATTGTTTTCTTTGCTGCTGTAATTTGTTGTTGTTATATCAATTAATATTTCTTTTTGAGTAGTTATTGGAGTGATGTCGTTTATGACAATTTTTTCATCATCTTTTTGATTTCCTTGGGTGATAGTTATTTCTTTTGAGTAGGGGTTTGATAAACTATTAAAAGTTATGTTTCCTTTTGCAAGTTCATTTAGTTTTAAATTTATTATTGGGTAAATTGAAAAAGTAATATTTCCTTTTTCTTTAGGGTTTAAAATAATTGATTTACTTTTGTCTTGAATTAAAATTTCTTTGTAATTTTCTCTTATTGTTAATGGAACAATTATTTTCTTTTCAGTAAGATTTGTCACGTCTAAAATTATTTCATTCCATTGATTTGTTTTAACATCAGTATTTTTTGTTTCAATTTTTACTTCATTAAAATAATTAAAATCAATTATTTCTATTATTGGGAGGGTTTGTGTTTGAAAATTAACGCTAGTTGTTTTTGGGTACGTTGCTTTTGCAAGGGATTGAGTTATGTCTTTAAATGAACCGATTTTTATGTGTGTTCCATCTACAAATCCAATTTCTCTAAATGTTGGATCGCTTGGCACCCACCCTAAATCTTTATGGAATATTTCTATCCATGCGTGATTCCCCCATTCAATTCCGTCAAAAGTGATTCCAATAATGATTCTTGTAGGAATATTTTTTGATCTTAGTATTGATGCCGCAAGGTTTGCAAATTCATCACACACTCCTTTTTTTTCAAGTAAGGTTTCTATAGCAGATTTTTGCAACAAATAATATGTTTTAAAATCATCTCCTGTTGCGTATTCAACATATTCATTTACCCAAAATATTGTTTTATTTATGGAATCTAAAAAACTTTCATTAATTAACTTGTTTTTTGCAAGTGTAAGTATTTCTAGTGAGTTACTTTCAACTTTTTCACTATCTTTTGTAAATTCTGTTATTTTTTCATTATAATTAGATATATTATAATCTGTTATTTCATGAATTTGTGCACTTGTTTTTATTTTGGCAATTATTTTATAATTAAAGTCCCCGTTTTCTGTTATTGTGAATAGTGCGTATTTATTATCAAATTCATCATAAGTGTAAATTGGTTTTATTTTATTTCCGTTTATTATTAATTCTTCATTTATTTCAAGTATTTTTTGATAGGGTGTTTCTTGAAAAGTTAGTGTTTGAAATTTAACTTCTTCTCCTTTCTCTAATTCACTTATTCTTCCATTTCCTCCCAAAGTTATTTGTAAAGTCATTTCTGAAATTGTAGTCGGATAAATATTTTGTGCATAAATCGTGGTTGTTAAAAAAATCAAAATTGTTAGTATTTTTAAAAAATTTTTTGTATGTTGCATAGTTAATTGAAGTATTTAGTGTATTTAAAATTAGTGTTAAAATTTAGTGGGCCCGGTCGGATTCGAACCGACGACTCTCACCTTGTAAGGGTGATGTCATAGCCGCTAGACCACGAGCCCATTTACAAATTAAAAAGTGGTGGTGTGTTTTTTTAAACCTTAACTTTTCTTGACTTTTAACTATTTTTATCTTATTTTCGCTTTTTTCATAATTTTTACTTGTTTTCTTCATTAAAAAGGTTTATATATTAGTTTTTTGTTTTTCTAGTAAGAGGGTGATTTCGTTGAAAAGGCTTTTTTTATTTAAGATTGGGGACTCGCATGTTGAGCTTCCTAAGTTAATTGGTGGCTTTTTGATAATAGTTGCAGTTTTAATGTTAGTAAAATCTGGGGCTGTGATGTTTGATTCTTGGCAATCAGTTAGGGATTTTGATAATTGTGTAATTGATGCAGTTAGTTATGCTGATGATGGCAGTATAAATCCAAGTATTGATTATTTGGTTTCTGAATTAAAGGTTCAAGAATGTAAAAATTCTTTGTATCAAATTACGGGTGCACAAATTCCGGGGGGAGTTTATAATTTAACTACTCGTCAGGCTTGGACTGCAGTTTTGGGTCCAATTGTTCAGTTTTTTATTTGGACAATAGTTTTGTTGTTTGCATTATTTTTGTTTAACAATAATTCAATAGTTGTTCCTATCGAGCAAGTGGAATTACCAGTTAGAAGTTTTAGTAAAAAGAAAAAATAATTTTTTAAAAAAGTTTTAAGGGGAATTTTCCCCTTCATTTCTAATTTTTTATTCTATTGTGTATATTGATACTTTTTCATTTGGAGTAATATTTCCTTTTCTTACCCCTATTAGGTTTTTGATTCCTTTTTTTTCAGCAGTTTCTACTAGTCTGTTTGTTACTATTCCATCAAAGAGGATTGTTGTTATTTTTTTCTTTGATTTGTCGATTGTTTCAAGTAGGTCTTTTACATCTACTTCTTTGATTTTCTTTTTCTTATCGTCTAATAGTTTTGCTTTTGATTTTCCTTTCATTTTTGAAAAATCTTTTTTTAGTTTCTCAAATTCTTTTGGTAGTTCTACTTTTTGTTCCGGTAGTTTTATTGGTGTTTGTGCGTTTATTTGCGGTGCTCTATTGAAGTTGTTTTGTCCGAAAGGTTGTCTAAAGTTGTTACCAAATTGTGGTCTTTGTCCAAATGATCTTTGTCCATAACTTCCTCTTTGTCCGAAACTATTTTGTTGTCCAAATGGTCTTTGTCCAAATCTTTGGTTTGGTTGTCTATTGAATCCACTGTATCTTTGGTTTTGTCCTTGGAAGTTTCTTCCATATTGTGGTTGTGGATTAAATCCTTGTTGTGGGAAAGGAGTTGGTTTTGTTCCTGGAACATATTTTTGTTTTCTTTTTAATGCTTGTAGTATTTCTTTTTGTGTTAATTCTTCAACTTCTTTTCCGTCAGGTGCTTTTGCTACAAAATCTATTTTTGTTAGGGATCCTAGTTTTGCTATGTTTAGTTCTCCGCCTCTGTCTCCATCAGCAAGTACTGTTACTGTTTTTTCATTACATAGTGTAATTAGTTCTGCAGTAATGTTTGCTCCGTTCATTGCGATAGCATTTTTGATTCCGTATCCAAGTAACTTCAAAACATCAGCTCTTCCTTCAACTACAATTATTTCTTTACTTGTGTTTACTTCAGGTCCTGCTGCTAGTCCTTCGTAGTTTATTATGTCGTCAGCTCTTGCATCTTCTTTTATGCCTTGAGCCATTTCGTCACTTTCTACTCCTTCAAATTTTTGCATGTGTTTTAGTAGTTCTTTTGCTCTTTCTGTTATTGTTTCTCTTTTTTCTTTTCTAGTATCAGTTATTTTTAGTACTCTTACTTTTGCTTCAAATGGTCCAACTTTTTCTACAGTTTCCATTGTTGCTGCTAGAATACTTGTTTTTACTTGGTCTAAGGAACTAGGTATTACTATTTGTCCGCTTGTTGTTCCTTTTCCTTTTATTATTGTTACTTCTATTCGCCCTATTTTTCCATTTTGTTGTAGTTCTTTTAAGTCCATATCTTGTCCTAGTAATCCTTCGCTTTGTCCAAAGATTGCTCCTACAAGATCTGGTTTTTCTACTACTCCTTGTACTTCATAATTCGCTAATATTTCATACTTTATTGTGCTAATATATGTTTTAGCCATAACTTTCACTTCTCCTTTTTTGTGAATATTTTTATTTTTTTTAAATGATTTTTTTCAAAAAAGTTTTTTTTGCTTTTTTTACTTTACCATTTTTTATTTTCTAAAGTGTTTTTTTAGAATTAGGTTTGTTAGCTTAAACTTGTTAGTTTTTCTTTTAACTTTTCACTATCAAGTTCTATGCTTACTATTTTTTGTTTACTTTTCAACCCTGACACTATTAGTGTTTGGGCTTTAAATATCCGTGTTAATTCTTTCAAAATTTCTTTATTCGCTTTTCCTTTATCAGGAATGCAAGTGGTTTCAACATATAAGATACTGTCACTATCAACCCATTTCGCTTTAAATTCTTTTTTTCCTGTTGAAACATTTAATTTAATTTTTGTTTTGCTTAACACTAAACAAACCTTTTTCACACTTTATAACAAAATTTATTAACTGGAAGGCATTTAAACCTTGTGATGGAACCAAAATCTCGCGGCTTGTTCATTAATGGTAAGGCAAGAATTAGTGGTGTTTCTACTAATAAGAATGCAAGAATAGTGGATTTATTGAAGTTAAATAAAAAATGATTAATTTTTGGTGATTTTTGTGGCTCATTATAATAAAGGTGCTAATGCTGAAAGGGAATTAATTAAAATTCTTGATAGTAAAGGTTTTGCAGTTCTTCGTGTTGCGGGTAGTGGAGTAAATCCTATTCCTTCTCCTGATGTTGTTGCATTAAAATGTGGTAAAATTTTTGCAATTGAGTGTAAAGCATGGAAAGGAGATTATTTAGCAATTCCTGTAAAAAACATGGTTGATGAGATAAATTGGTCTAGTGTTGCAGGGGCTGAGTTTTTTATTGGGTGGAAAGTGCCTCACAGGGGTTGGTTCTTCTTAAAACCTGAACAATTCAGGGTAACAGAAAAAAATTATATGGTTTCTCTAGAAGATGTTGAAAAGTTAGGTAAAAAACTAGAAGAAATATTTATCTAGTTTTGTCATTTTTTCTGATTTTGATTCATTTTTTAAAACCTCTTTTTTCTATTATTAGTATGAGACTAGGGAATGATGATATAATTAGTGAACTAAAAGTTCGTTTAGAGAAAGAAAAATCTTTAAGCAAGAAAGTTCAAATAAAACAAGTAATTGATTTAATAAAAAAACTTTAAAATTTTTGAGTTTTATTAATTTTATTTTTTAGTAAAATAAAGATAATTTTATTTTTTTATTATTTTAATTCGTGTTTTTGGTATTTTTCAAGTATATATCTCGCTGCTTTTTCTGTATCTGGTCTTCCTCCAGATTTTATTAGATTTTTATTTTTGGCTATTTCGTCAAGTATTTCTTCTTCGTCCCAATTTTCATTAAATTTTATTTTAAAAATTTGGCACATTTTTTCTTTTCCTGTGTATTGAATTAATTTTAGTGCAGTTCTTTCAATATCTTCGAGTTGATTTGGATTTTTTGATTCAACTAGAAATAAATCAAATTCATCTTCATTCTCTTTTGGAATAATTCCTGGACTATCAATTAAGTAAATTCCTTCAGTTATTTTTACTTTTGACATCCCTCGTGTGAGTCCTGCTTTTCTTGATGTTGCAACTCTTCCTCTTCCTTTTCCTGCTAGGGAATTAATTAAAGTGCTTTTTCCAACATTAGGGTATCCAATAATTCCAATAGTGTATTTCTCATTTTTTCCTTTTGCAGCACTAATTTCTCTTCTTATCATATTAATTCCATCTTTGTTTTTTGCGGAAACAAAAATTACTTTCATTTTTGATTCTTTTTGAATTTCTTGTTTTATAAGTTCAAGTTCTTTTTTTTCAACAAGGTCACTTTTGTTTATTACAAGAAGAACCTTTTTTCCTTGACAAATTACATTTTGTTCAAGATCAAAGTTACGTGTTTTTTTTGGGTGTCGTGCATCAAGTATTTCAAGAACAAGATCACTTTGTTTTATTAAAGAATAAATGTGTTTAAAAAATCCTGAAACCATTTTTAATCAACTTTTTAAATTTCAAAAATTAAAATGTTAAAAAATATTGTCCAATAATTAATGTTATTTATAATCTTTTAATTAATTTATTTTGTTATTTGTTTTTTAATTAATATTTTTTTATAATAATTTTAGTTTTCCAAAGTATTTTTGTCCACTATTTTCTTCTATTGGCCCGCATGCGAAGCATGTTTTGCTCCCTGGTTCTATTTGTGTGTGTCCGGCATCAGTTATTAGTGCACATGGTAGTTCTCTTTTTGCTTTTTGAAATAATTCAAGCATTTCTTCAGTGCTTGAAATTTTTAATACAATTTTTTTCATTCCTTGCCCTTTCCACTCATCAATAATTTCTCTATCCACTTTCTCAAGTACACTTACGGCAGCATGTGAAGCTTGTGCAGCAATTTTTCCTTTGTTCATTCCTAAGGAAGTATTCACTATTATGTATTGTACTAAATCCATACTAATTATATAATTGGACTGGTTTTTTAAGGTTGGTTTTAGAATTTTTTTAAGGGGTTTTTAGTGCTTTTTTTAGTTCATTTTTTAGTCTTTCAATATTTTTGCTAGTTATTAAAAAGTCTCTTTCAGCAATTTTTGCATCATACATTAAGTGTTCTGCAAGTTCTGTGTGTTTTAGTTTTTTTGCTTTTTCGGATAATTTTACGAGTCTTAAGTATCTTGTTTCTAACATTTTTTCTTGGGCTTTTTGAACTTCAAGATTTGTTAATTTCATTTTTAATTGGTTTTTTTCTTTTGCTGCTTTTTGAAATTTATTTCTAGCTTCAAGTGTTTTTCTCTCTGCTTCTTTTTGTCTTATTCTTAAATAACTTGGCATAAAAATCACTTAGGGTTTTTTTAGTTCTTGTTTTATTTGTTGTTTTTGTGCAGCAATTTTTGCATCAGTTAGTTTAAAGTTTTCTTCACAAATTTTTATTGCATTTTCAATACTTTTTTTGTTTGCTTGGTTTTTTGGATTATCTCTTTGTTGTAATAGGGTTTTCCAAAGTCTTTCCCATCCTTTTTGTTGGGTTTTTAATCTTTTAATAAATTCCATTCTTCCTTTCATTGTTCGTACAGTTTTTGCTCGTCTTCTATTTTTTAGTTCCATTTCTTGACCAAAAATAGATACTCTTGTAGTTGCGTATTCTCCATTATGTTTTAATTTGTTTAGTGGTTTTTGCATAATTAATTAGGTTGTTAGGTGGGTTATATTTTTAATGTTCTTCGTGTTCTTTTATTGTTTCAATAACAATATCAGTTCTTTTGTTTTTTTCCAAGTAATTTTTGATTGCTGCTCTTAGTGCTTGGTCTCCTAAAACAGAACAATGAATTTTAATGGCGGGGAGTCCTCCAAGTCTTTTCATAATATCAGTTCCTGTTAAAGTTAATGCTTGTTGTAAATTCATTCCTCCTTTTTCTGTTAGCATTTTTGCAAGCATTGAGGTTGAAGCAATTGCGCTTGCGCATCCAAAAGTCTTCCACCTTACATCAATTATTTTGTCATTTTTTATTTTTATCCAAAATTCCATCATGTCTCCGCACTTCATGTTTCCTACTTTCCCATACCCATCAAAGTCTTTAATTTCTCTTTCACTTTTCAAAAATTTTTCAGGTTTTAAGAAATGTTTTTTCACTTCTTTTGAATAAAACCAATCACTACCTTCAAGTTTCATTTTTTATTCCTCCTTTTTGTTCCATGCTGATGATATTGTTCTTAGAAATGGAATTATTTTTTTGAGTTTGTTTACTGTGTAATCAATTTCTTTTTTTGTAGTAGTTTTTCCTAAGGTAAATCTTATGCTCCCGTGTGCGAGTTCGTGACTTAAACCCATTGCGAGCAGTACGTGACTTGGTTCTAGGGATTGAGAAGAACAAGCAGAACCTGTACTTGCTCTAATTCCTTCTTCATTAAGTCTAAGTAAAATACTTTCGCCTTCAACCCCGTAAAAAGAAACATTAACATTGTTAGGTAATCTGTTTTTTCTATCTCCATTAATTTTTACTTCTTCAATTTCTTTTTCAATTCTTTTTATCATATAATTTCTTAGTTTTGTTAATCTTTTGCTTTCTTTCTTTTTTTCTTTTTTTGCAATTTCAAGAGCACTAGCAAGTGCAATTATTGCTGGGATGTTTTCTGTTCCTGATCGTAAGTTTTTTTCTTGGTGCCCTCCATGTATTAGTGGTTCAATTTTAATATTTTTTTTCTTAAATAGTACTCCGCTTCCTTTGAAGGCATAGATTTTGCTTCCATTAATTGTCATCAGGTCTACATCAAGTTCTTTTGTATTAATTGAAAGATATTCTGCTCCTTGGCAAGCATCAGTGTGAAGTAATTTTCCATGGGTGTGTACAATTTCTGCAATTTTTTTTATTGGTTGAATTGTTCCGATTTCATTATTTGCATACATTATACTTACAAGTAGTGTATCTTCACGTATTGCTTTTTCTAATTCGTCAAGTTTTACTATTCCGTTTTCATCAACATTAATGTATGTTACTTCGAATCCTAATTTTTCTACCCATTTCATTGTTTCAAGTATTGCGTCGTGTTCTGTTTTTTGTGTAATAAAGTGCCCCTTTTTGCCTTTCATTAGTTCGTGTAGTGCAATTCCTTTTATTGCAAGGTTTATACTTTCTGTTCCGCTTCCTGTAAAAATTATTTCGTTTTCTTCAGAGTTTAGTATTTTTGCTATTTTTTTTCGAGCACTCTCCATTTCTTTTTTTGCAACAAGTCCAGTTGAGTGAAAACTTGAAGGGTTTCCATAAATTTTTGAAAAATAGGGTAGAGATTCTTTTAGTACTTCGCTTCGTACTGGGGTAGTAGAACCATAATCAAGGTAAATTGTTTTCATTTTTTTCACCAATAATAATTAATCAAAATAATTTTTCTAATTTAGTGTTTCCCTTTGCAATTTTTTTCCGCATGTTCTTCTATTAATTCAAATAAAGTTTTATTTTTTGATTTAGTAAAAATGTCGCTTGATAAATAGTATTCTCTTTCTTTTCCTTTTTGTTTAAAATTAACAAAACTGCAGTGGCGTAAATCCATTAGTGCGTGACTTACTACACTTTGTTCACTTTTTACTTCTTTACAAATTTCTTGAACAGTTTTTGGTTTTTTTCTTAAGGATTCAATTATGTCACACCTAAGTTTATTTCCAAGTACGCCTAAACATTTGTGAGGAAAATTAGGGTTCATATGAAATAATATTCATATGTTAGTTTTTAAATGTATTTCCAATAGTATTTTTTTTATTTTTATGATTTCTTTGTTTTATTGTATTAGTGCATCTGCTTGACTTTCTTGTTGAGGGGTATCATTTTTTGTTTCTTCTGTATTTTGTGCATTTTCTTGGATTGGCGAAGCACCTTTTAGTGTTATTTTTTTAGTTACTCCATCTTCTCCCCAAAGGTATGTCATTGATACTGGATCATCTTTACTTATTGTGAATTGATAATTTCCAGGATTTCCTGTTTTTAGTGTAAATAATTTTGAGTATTGTATTACTGCTCGATCTCCCATTCCTTTTACAAGTGCGTATACTGGTTGGTCGTTTCCATTTCCTTGTATTCTATCAAATGTTTGTCCTTCTTCCACGTCAAACACTTCATCAGTTATGTCTTTTGTGAATGGAGGTTTCCATTTTTGTTTTATACTTCTTACTTCAAATCGCAGTTTCATAAATACACCTTTTTTTAGTTAATTATTTTCAACTAATAAACGTTTATTTTCTTTTTAAACTTGCCGTTTTTGGAATTTTTTTCTGGCTTGGTGCTAGTGGTATATTTTTATACCTCCTTTTCTTTCTTTATTTGATGGAAATTGACAATTTTATTAATTCTGCAGCCAAAACTATTGAAAATAGGCACTCTTTTTATGAGGGTGTTTCCTCTCAATTAGTTCCATTAAAATCAAAAAAAATCATTAATTTTGGCGAAAATGTAGTAGTTCCTGTAAAAAATGAAGTTTTATCAGGACTTGTGAGTGGAGTTGATTCTGGGTTTGTTTCAAAAAAACTCTCTTTTTTTGATATAGTGTTAGTTCGTACTGCAGGAGTAGTTTTTTCTTTTGAAAATGGAGTATTAAAAAAAACTGATTATTATCCTGCTCCAGTTTCATTTCCAACTCCTTTACCATTAAAGTTAGGTCTTGAGAGTGATGAAGAAAACCAAAGTGTTTCTTTTGAAAGATTAAAACAAGAAATAAAACTAAATATTGAAATTATTAAAAAATATGGACCTGCTTTTTCTTTTATTGATGGGAGTATTGTTCCACAGTATCAAGATAAACCAAGAAAAGATTCACAAATTAATGATGATTACAAAACAGTAATTGAATTATTTGAAGAACTCTATAAAACTGCAGAAGAAAATAATTGTGTTTTAATTTCAACTGTTGAAGATTCAAGAGGGAGTAGGTTTAAACAAATTCTTCAAGAAGAAATAATTCCGTCACAAAATATTTCAAGAGTTGATTTAAAGAATTGTTTTGATATTTCTCTTTTAGATCACTTTTTGTTACCAAAAGAAAGAACTTTCGCATTTTCTTACACTAAAGATATTTTATCTCACCCAATTTTAAAAGATTTTTCTACTGAGTGGAGTAAAAGTGTTTTTGTTTTTTACATTAAAGTGAGTGAATTTGATAATCCGTTAAGAGTAGAATTTTTGTGCAAAAATAAAAATGATTTAATAAATTTAGCAAACAAAATTTCTTCAGTTGTGTTTTCTCTTTCCTCACTTCATAAAGAGTATTCTTATCCAAGTGTATTAATTGAAGCAGATTTAAGAGCAAAATTAACCGATACTGATATTTCTCTTGTGTATGATAGATTAATAGACAAATTGGGTCCAAAAATAAATATGAGAAGAAATAATAGACCATTTGGATAAAGATTATATTGTTTCAATAAATTTATTTAATAATTAGTTTTTTGATTGGTGATTTTTTTTGATTAAAGTAATTGCTTTTGATTTGTGGAATACTTTAATTGCTACAACAATTGATTTTCCTCATTTAATTTCTCTAGCAAAAAAAGATAATTTGTCTTTAGGGGAATTTATTGCAAAATATGAGAATGCTACTCACAAAAAAAGTTTTTCTTCATTTGAAGAACTAAAAAATGCTTTTTTTAAAGAATTTGAAGAAACAAATAATAAATTGCTTGAGAAAGAACTTTATGAAGTTTACATTAATAGAGTGGATAAAATAATTCTTTTCCCAGATGTTAAAGAGAATTTAATAAAATTAAAAAAACAAGGTTACACTTTAGTGCTTGTTTCAAATGTAGAAAATTTAGCATTTAATGATGTGAATAAAGTTTTGAATTTAGAACAATATTTTGATCATTTTTGTTTAAGTTATGAAATTGAGGCAATTAAGCCTGATAAAAAAATGTTTGATTGTATTATAAAAAAAACAAGTGTTCTTCCAAGTGAAGTTTTAATGGTTGGGGATTCTTTGAGGAGTGATATTTTTGGAGCAAAAAATGCTAGAATGCATAATTGTTGGATTAATAGACCAAAAAAGAGTTATGATTTAGCAAAAGTGACTCCTGAGTTTGAAATAAAAAGCTTTGATGAGTTATATTTAGTATTAGATAAATTAAATGAATCAAAGAAAATAGGTGTGTAAGTTAAATTCCTAAAAATGTTAGGTGTTAAAAAAGAATTTTTTGACCTTTGGCATGAAGGTGGGGATTTATTTAAAAAGGAAAAATTACTTTATTGATTATTATGAATAGGGATTCTTTAGGGACAATTGTTTCTTCAATTGATGGTCCTTCTCCAAGTGTTTTGTCTTTTGTAGTGAACGAAGGTAAAGTTCACAAGGGGATGTTTATTGAACTTGAATACTCTGAAGGTACAATGGTTTGTTTAGTTGAAGATGTTGTTAAAACTAATAGGTATTTTGAAAGACCTGATTCAGTTAAAACAATTGGAGCAGAACTTGAAAAAAACTTTCCAGTAAGTGATTGGGAATTTTTGCTTGGCAGAGCAAGACCACTAGGAGTATTTGTTGAGAGTAATGGTAATATTCAGCGTTCAACTTTTCCTCCCTCTCCAGGCACAAAAGTTTTCAAAGCAAAAGATGAGAATTTAAAAAAGTTTTTAGCGCTTCAAGAAAACGGACTTCATTTAGGTTCAATTAATTTTCACGATGTTTTAATGAAAGTGAATTTATCAAAACTTTTACAAAAACATTTAGCAATTCTCGCAATGAGTGGGGCAGGAAAGAGTTATTGTGTTTCAGTACTTCTTGAAGAATTATTATTAAGAGAAAAAGAAAATGGACAAATTGCAGTAATTGTTTTTGATACTCATGGGGAATATACTTGTTTTGGTGAATCAGCAAAAAGCCCGCATAAGGATTTTTCAAGCGTGACAAAAGTTATTGATGCTTCTAAAATAAAAATTGCTTCCTCAAAATTAACTCCGGGGATGATAGCAAATATAATGCCTGATTTATCTGCCCCTCAAAAAAGAGAATTATCAAGTATTATTTCTCGTCTTTCAAATGAAATGAAAAGTGGGGTGGGCCCTTTTGATTTAGCCTCAGTAAGAGCAGAACTCTCTTCTTCTCAAAATCAAAAAACTGCAGAAACTCTTTTAGGTATTTTATCAGAGCTTGAGGATTTAGAATTATTTTCAAAAATAGATTACCCTGCAGTTAGTGATATTGCTAGACCTGGTCAACTTTGTGTTCTTGATTTGAGTAAAATTATTTCAGATAAAAAGAAACAAATAATTGTATCATATTTTTCAAATAAATTATTTAATGATAGAAGACAAAAAAGAATTCCTCCCTTTGCTCTATTTGTTGAAGAGGCACATAATTTTATTCCAGAAACAACAAGTAAGGGGGTTGCAATTGCAAAATCAACTCTAAGAACAATTGCAAGAGAGGGAAGAAAGTTTGGAGCAGCACTAGTAGTTATTTCTCAAAGACCAAAAAGGTTAGATACAACAACCCTTGCAAATTGTAACACAAATATTATCCTTAGAATTACTAATCCTTATGATTTAGATCACATAAAGCAAAGTAGTGAAGGGCTTGATCAAGCAAGTATTAATTCTATTTCTTCACTTAGAGTGGGGGAAGCATTAATTGTAGGGGAAGCAGTTGGTGCTCCAACTTTTTTTAGAGTTCGGTTAAGAACTTCTCAACCAAGTAAACACGAAGTTACTCTTGAAGAAGCAGCTAAAAGATTTGGTGAACAAAAAGAAAAAAACGAAGATGAAATAAATTCATTCTTGTAATTTTATAAAAATCCTTTGGTGTATTTTGACCACCGGCATTGTACTTGTAGAGCCTATTTAAATACCCAAATTTGACTACTTGTATGTCAAAAGATATTTTCCCACAAAATAAGAGTAATGTTCTTTACTTAACTAATGTTACTTATATTGAATCAAAAAGAGAAGTTTTAGTGGAGTTTTCAAATAAATTTGAAAAGAAAATCGAGCGTTATAAATTTTTTCCATTTATTTTACTTCCAAAATCAATTGATGGAGAGAAACTAAAAGAATTACTTATTTCATTTTCTTTTAGATCATTTAGTTTGCAAGAGAAAGAAAATTATTTTTCCTTACAAAGTGTATCATTTTTAGAGTTAAAAAAAATGGTTAGTGTGTTAAGTAAGTGTTTTGGGAAACTTCCTCTAGTTTTAGAACCTGAAAGACAATTTTTGATAGAAAAAAATTGGAGTTATTTTGATTCTTTTTCTTATTTTGAGAATTCTTTAATAAAAGTTGATTCTTTTTTAAAAGATGTTAGTTTTTCAGTTTTACCAGAAATACCTTTTGTTGAAGCACTAAAAATAAATCAAGAAGAAGCAGTTTTTTTTGTTAATCAAGCAGTATTATCAAATATTTTAAAAGTTCCAATAAATTTAGTGCCAAAAAATAAACAAGAACAAGAAGAAATCTTTTTAGAAAATATTTTTTTTAAAAATGCTGAATTTGTTTCATGGGAAAAAGAAAATTTTGTTAAAGCAAAAAACTTTACTCCTTTTGGGTATT
>Ga0116177_10000239_pt1 | contig 40200 bp, 72 predicted proteins | sample AD_STIC10_MetaG_FD_89750 | JGI IMG/M metagenome (GOLD analysis project Ga0116177, IMG submission 89750) | Active sludge microbial communities of municipal wastewater-treating anaerobic digesters from USA - AD_STIC10_MetaG | ecosystem: Engineered > Bioreactor > Anaerobic > Digestate | place: USA... | reverse complement strand
TCGCTGAGGTTTATAACAATTTAGCTATTCTTCTTAATTCTTTCGAAGAAATTAATAGCAAGGCTGAAGCTTTTGCAAATAAAGATATTTTAGAAAAAGACTTTGTTGGTAAAATCGTTAAACTCAAAAACGAGATTAATGATAACAATGCTAAGCTTGGTCAAAATAAAGAAGCTCAAGATGGATTAGGTTCTATCAAGAAGCATATTCCTGGTACTGATGATCGTGCTAAGAATAAAGAACTAAACAAAGATAATAAGTCTCTTGAAAAAGACGCTATGGATAAAGCTAATCAAGTAGATAATAAAAAAGATGAAATTAACAAGATCACTTCTGGTGAATCTGATCTGGATATGGATGATAAAAAGGCTGAAGAAGCTAAAAAAGAATTTATGGCTTTCTTGAAAACTCTTGAAGATGTCTTAGGTAAAGTAAAAGGCAAACCTTTGATCAAGGGTAAGGTTATTAAAGAAATCAAAGTCAGTGAAGAATCTGGTATCGAAATAGAAATGGACGATAACAAAGAAACACCTGACGGCATCAGACTTGATGATAAAGATTCTCTTATCAGATTGTTGAAGGTTATTCTTGAAGGTGTTAGTCAGTCAGAAAAGCTTGCTACTGTTTATGGTAAGATTAACGATAAGATCATGGATAACATGAATGCGGTCGATAAGCTTATCAATGACTTGAATAAAATACCTGATGAATCACTGGGTAAATATAAAAAGTTGTTAAACAATAAAGTTAAGGTTAGACTCAATATGGCTAAAACTTTCTTTAACAACTATAACAAAATTTGTAAAAACTTATTAGAAATGATGATGGACACTGGTGATGGCGTTGTCGAGTACAGCGTTCTTTCTTTAAAGAATTTTGGATAAGAGGTTAGTATGTCGAAACTATTTGCTGGTGAAGACTTAGATATTGAATTACCATCTGCACAAAACATAGAAGCTAAGATTGAGAACAGTGATATCCCTGATATTGTTGAGACTCATGAGACTTCGATTCAAGTCGCTGTGGAAGGTGTTTTAAAGGCCTCCAATGACTTATATATCGTTAATGATATCCGTGCTTCCCTTAAGTCTAAAAAGCTCTCTAGCGTTGAATACTTCACGTCTATAGAGAACTATAACTTGATTATGAAGAGCATCTCTAACAATATTGGTGTTAAGACAAAACTTCCTTCGATGGAAGACTTTAAAAACCCGTATGGTATTAAAGCTTCTCATGAGTTTATCATGGAAGGGTTTAAAGATTTTATTAGAAATATCTGGGAGAAGATTAAAAGCTTCTTTAAGGATTTCTTTAAGAAAATAATGTTATTCCTAAAGAGACTAGTTAACGCTAATCTTGAGATGGAAGAATATGAACAATATATCGAAGACTTAATGTATAATGTTAAGAAAAGCGATAAGAAAAGTGTTGATGGTATTGAAATAGATTCAAAGCTTCCGTCAATGTTATCTGATTTCGGTATGGAATCAATGGACATTAGTTATCTGTTAACTAAAGGTCAAGACAAACTTAAAAATCTATCTATTTTAATTAATTATCTTACAGATAAAAAGATTCCTGAATTTGAGAAAGATCTTAAAAAATACGGTTCACACCTCTCTAATATTTTTTTAGAAGGTTATAGACCTTTACCACAAGAAGCAAAAGAAGTTTCAACAAGTGTGCGTCTAGGGTTTACCGATAGTTTTATAAAGAATATGTTTACTACAGAAACATTTAAGCAATCTTTACCTGAGGACGTTCTCAGTGAAGTCTTGAATAATTTCGATGGTAATCAGTTAGAAGATAACAATATTAAGTTCCACTCTTTATTAAATGATAGAAATAAACACGAGACTTTACCTAAGAATTTTAATTTATATTTAGCTTTATCTGAGTACGATACTTCTAATGATATCAACAATGTACGCACTGCTAAATTGCTTATTATTTCTCATATTGAGAAAAACCCACATCTTAGAAATAACATGAAAACAATATCAGATCGTGATAATTTAATTAAGTTTTATGAGTTCTATAAGAAGTTTAGCAAAGACTTTAAAATTGATCGAATCAATAAGACAATGAGAGATTTTGAAACAGTTACTAACGCTTTCTTATCGAGTTTAGATAAACCATTCAAGTTTGCTTTGGAATCTGGAGACGATGAAGAACCGGCGTTCAATACTCCTGAATGGCATGCAAAATACGGTGCCACAGTGGGTGAACGTCCTACGGATGGTAGCGCTGATCGTGTATTTAATATACCTGGTCGTCAATACGATAGAGATGAACCTAGCGGGGATTCAAATAAATCAAATCCTGGTGATGAGTTATATCGTCCAGAGGTGCGTAGAGAATTCGAACATCTTCAAAAGTTCGTAGTTAATTACACACACTGTCTTCAGTCTTTCATTAAAGAGTTTGCTGTTAATATTGCGGCAACTGGACAAGAATGTCGTTATGAAATGATTAAACTTTTGTACAAATCTGCTAAGCAATTCTAATAGAAGATGTCTGGAGAGAAATCTCCAGACATTTTTTGACCTTACATAAAAGGAATTCGAAATGCCAGCAGTCTCGCTTACTCTTGAAGATACTAACAGAACCATATTAAACAACGCATATTTTAAAATTATCAACGATATTGTTGAAGCTACTAAGATTCCTTACTCCACAGTTATTGCGGTACATAAGGATATTGACTACACCTTAACTGATCACAAAACAAATGAAACTGGTGTCGAGAAAAAGAATCTTCCGTCAACAGCGTCACTAAGACGTATTCAAGCTTCTATTACTGAAGAGTATAACGAAGACGAATTAACGACAACAGCAGTGCACCAAGTGTCTGCCTTTCCTATCTTTGAAGACAGAGATGTTAGCGTCTTTGTATTTCCTATTTATGTTAAGTCTGATATAACAATTGAGTTTAATTACTTTACACCATCTAAGACTGAAGCAAATAGAATTCGTGACGATATACGTATTCGATTATCTCAGACTAGAAATATTAGTTTACATGATATTGAGTATGATATTCTTGTTCCAGAGATTGTGGAAGATTTTATTGAAGATGTTTATAATTTAAAGAATAGACTAGTTCCTCAACCATTGGAACAATACTTCAGAGATCATTCAACTAAAAGAATGCATCTTATCACAGATATGGCTAATGCTGAAAATGCAAGAATAGCTATCTATGAAAAACAAGTTCGTATTGTTGGGTTATTTGATTTCAGTAGTATGCCTGAAAAGGTAGAAGCAGATAATGAGAACAGTACTTATAAAGTTAGTTTCTCTTATAAATTATCATTCGATGTTCCTAGAGCTATCGGACTTCGCTATCCGGTAATGATTTGCAATAAACTGTTACCTTCTAAGTACATTAAGTTTATTGAAGATAACAAAGTAAACTCTATGGAAGAACAAAAGAGAAATCTTGGTTACACTCAGAGTTTACATGCTTTAAGTCATTTCGAATCTCATCGTCAGTTAGAGAATCGTGTTGATATTAATTATCCTATCAATATTCCTGCCTTTGATGATTTCAATATCAGACAAGGTCATAAGGGATATGTTATTATTTCTTCATTCTTAACTGAAGTTGATGAAACAGATAAACGTACTCTTTTAAATCTTAGAGAGATTGATCCTTTCTATATACCTGAAAATTTATTGAATTTTATTACTACTACTGAGTATGCATTTATTAAGAACCCTTACATGTCTTTTTTATTTATTGGTGTTCATCAAGACGATTCTTATTTTGATGCAGGTACTGTTGTTGAACCAAATCTTACTGTTAAATCTGTTAATCAATTATCTTTAATGAAACCTGTTCGTGTGACATTAAGTATTATTATTGATTTAACAATGTTAGATAAAAATGCAATTGATCGCCTATTAGGTAATGAAGATATGCTTCTTCTTTTTATTGCTGAATGGTTAAATGTGTATGATAACTTTAAAACAGAATTCAGTAGAACATTTGGTTCTATGGATGATATATATAAAATCTTTATTTTTATTATTAACTATTTAAAGATTCGTGGATTGAATGATTTAATTGGTAAAATTTTTAACATACTTAAATCTAACATTTATCTTTATGAAGGACTATCAAATATTATTTATGATAAATTCCCAGATATGTATAACTATTTATTTCATCTTGGATTTATTAAGAATACAAGAGAAACTGATAGTGACTTTACACGCCATGAAATTACAGGAGTAATGAAGACTGTTTTGTCTACGCATGTTTTAGCTTTACGTCAGGATAAGTAATTGTGTCAGTAGAACTTAAAGATCTTATTAAGCTTAATGAAGTAATGGATACAATGGAAGAACAAATGTTAGAGACTCTTGAATTAATTAAAGAGACTCGTTTTAAGAATAATCTATTAATAGAACAATTTAGTTCTGAGACAAATGTAGTCTGTTGTGATTTTCACCACCATCGATTATTAAAAAATAACTAGATTCCTAATGAATTGATTGTAGTATACGGGAGTGTGGCAGAGTGATCGATTGCACCGGTCTTGAACACCGGCAAGGGGAAACCCTTCGTGAGTTTGAATCTCACCGCTCCCGCCAACTAAATAAATAAGATACAGTCAGAGAAATCTGACTGTATCTTGATTACATATATAACATATATCAATAGCTTTAAGAGGCTTCACATGTTAATAGAGTTACAAGAACCATTTAAATCTAAATGGAGGAAAGGTTATAAACTTTTTGATAACACTATAAATAGATTTAAGGTTGTTTTATATAATTCTGAAGATGATATGTTTAACATTTCATATGCTAGGTATTTAATGGGTATTTATTTAGGATATGAAGTTCCTGATTATTTAGAAGTAGACCATAAAAACAATAACTGTTTAGACGACAGAATTGACAATTATCAATTACTTACACCTGAACAAAATAAACTTAAACAATCATGGTGGTATAGTTCTATGATTGTTGAATGGACTATTATTCCTTGTAGTTATTGTAAAGGGTTATTTTACATAACTGTAAATGATCTAAATAGTAGAACTACTGAAAATATTTGTTGCACTGTAAGTTGTGCTAGAAAATATGCTTATCATATTTCTGGAGCTAGTGTAAATAATCCAAATCCGGAAATATTGTTATCAGATGAAGAAATAATTAATATTAAAAAATATAAAGAATTAAATAAATCGATGAGAGAAACATCTAGATCTTTAAATATAACTAGACATGTGTTAAGTAAATATTGGAATTCTGTTTAATAACTAAGGAGTTTTTAATGAGTCCTCAAGAACATATCACAGTGTGTGCTTCTGAAGAAGCTAATGAAGTCGCAGAAATAGCTTTTGAACTTGGCCGTATTGCTATGAAGTTTTCGAAAGATCTTCATAAAGCTTTACGGTTTGGTTTTACTGACACTGATCCTGTTAGTGGTAAGACTAAGATTCGGATGCTTGTTGATGAGATAAATGACCTTCAAGGTTGTATCGAATTACTTCAAGATTCGGGTATTGAATTACCTAGTTTGTTTAACCGTATTGCTATTGATGCTAAAAAAGCTAAAGTTAAACGTTATATGAAAATCGCTGAAGATCTTGGGACAGTTAGTCAGGATACCATGCCTGTTAAAACTAAACCAGCACCTTTAACACTTGCTCAACGTGACAGAGCTATTCAGTGTTTAACTAAGATATATAATCCAGTAAGACAAAAAGAATTTGCTAATCAGTTTTATGAATATGTTATCGATAAAATTAAAAAGCAGTTTATGCCGGATGGTGTAGGCGTTATATTATCAGATAGGTTTTGTGATGAAGTTCTTATGTTTAAAGATCAAATAGTCAAGTCTTTAATAACTGGTCATAGATACTGTAATCTAAAAAATAAAGACTATATGGAAATGCTTGATGTTCAGATCATCGCTGAAATGAATAAGATTACTATTCAGGCTAATAGTCCCTTAGAAGTTTTAATGCATGGTGTAGCACCTGTTAATTTCTTTATTGTTGATGACAACGAAGAGATTGCGGAACTTTGGGAAAAACATAAACACGAGTTTCAATAAAAATACTACTAGGGAGAAATCCCTAGTAGTTTGTATTTGAAAAATCTATAATTACATATATAATAAGTGACTGTATAGTTCAAAGTTTCTGTCCTTACTTTAAACTATTCCACCAAAAGGACAAGGAGTTAAAAAATGGTAAACAATCAAGGGAACAAAATGAACGTCGTGGAACGTAGCGACGCGATTCTGAAGGCTGTGTTTGGTGAAAAAATGGAGGAAGGGTTGGAAGAATCTTTCTCTGTTTTCAATTCAGCTGGTAATAACACTGGCAAGATTTATCTTCCGATTCACATTTGTCTGAAAGGTCTGGTTGATGCAAATCTTCCTTTCCGTTGGGATCATGACATTCGTGAAACCAAGGTAGTTATTCACTACTAATGGTACATCTTAAAGAAGACCGCCATCTGGCTGTTTTCTTTTTTCGTTTGAATTATATTTAATTGCATATATAATAATTGTGATTAAACTGAAATACTTTCAAGGGGATTATTATGGCTACGTTGCCTAAAGGTTATTTACTGGCTGTTAAAAATGGTGAAGTCCACGCCGAGAAGTTATTTATAAAAGCTAATCTTTACCATCCGGATACAGTTCGTTTTGTTGTTCTTTCTGAATCGCCGTGTAAAGAAAACAACTTCAAATCGGCGACTGTTTTAGCACGATACATGGGTGGTGAATATTACGGTGTGGTAACCGGGGATTTGCTTCCTGTTATCAAAGATCACACTACCTGGACTGAAAGTTCTATTGCCGAAGGTCCTTATCGTATTGCTGGTGAAAAAAATCATCAGTTATATGGTGATGTGGTTTATGAAGATTTTGAATCCGCAAACAACCATGTGAACAATCTGAACATGAGTACTTTCGGAACAGCAGGTTATACTGTTGTGAATGAATACGGAATCCCTGTTGATTCCAACGGTCATCTGTATTTTTAATCCCTTAAATGGGAAAGGAGATTAACATGCTGAAATGGTTTACGATTTACTGGCTTGACGGTACACTTTCTTGCATCTGTGGTGAAAGTATTGAAGATGCATTTTCTCATGCCGGTTACGGTGGTGGTGCTGCTCGTGCTATTGACTGGTATGATAATGGTATCAGTCAAACTCACTGGCGTGACACTGAAAAGAAAACCTGGGTGAAGTATCTGGAAATCGAAATTAATGTTTCTGATTTCTTGCTTATGGGGATCGAGGACCTCACTCGAATCATGAACACCCATAACACCATTACGGTTAAGTTCGACAATGACGATATTGTTGTCTTCAATCGTGCTTGGGGAAGTTTCTACCTGAATGATAGAAGTTGCTGGGTTAACTACATCGAAATTTCTTTCGGTGAATACTTCAAGGGAACTTATGCAGGTGATTCCGATGACGAAGAAAACAGCCATCATTACATGATGGCCAACGGTCAGTACTTTGCTCCGGACAATCTTCCGCATGCATTGGATGCGTTTATGAAGCGTGTGAAGTCTTCTCCTTTTAATTCATGGGTTAATAATTACTGTGAAACACTGGAGTCCATTCACGCCAAACAGAAGATTTCCTTCAAAACGTAAGGATCTTATAAGGACACCTAACCCGTAACAAGGTTAGGTGTTTTTTTTTTTTATTTAAAAATGATTTGACTCTAAATAAAAGGAATAATCATGGCATTAGTTAAACTGCAACCTGATCAACCTCCGGTGACAGCAGAACAAACATTACCTCAGGCTATCCAAGAACCTTCTAAATCTATTTTTACTGCTTTAGTTCCTGAATCAAAAATCACTTCTTTATTGAAGTACGTTGAAGGTTACCCATGGACTGTTAATTTCTATGGTCAAATTTTGAATAAGAACAACACGTTGGAGAACTTTGATCCGACTGTTCCTAATCTGAATCAACCTTACTACGAAGTTAACGGAATGATCATTCAGGTCGCATCTCCGTTATCAAGCAGTTATGATCAAACCAACGGTATCACCACTATAACAGGTGCTGCTTTAACGCCTTATAGTTTAACACCCAATGTCGGTGATATCTTTATTGCAGCTGTTGACTCTGGTGAAGATGCTGTCTTTATGGTTAACAGTGTTATCCGTAAAACTTTCCGTAAAGACTCTCTTTATGAAATTAATTATAACTTACTTTACTATACGTCTGAAGAACCAGATTTCATTGTAAATTTAAAAGCACGTATTCAGGATGTTTATTTCTTTAATAAAGATACTAATTTCTTTAATCGTGATATACTCATTAAACCATCTGTTAAAGAAGCTATTGATCGTCTTAACTGGTTGGTTAGAGAATCGAAAGAGTATTACTTCTCTACATTTGCTCAGAAAGAAGCTGGGACTATTCTTATTCCAGGTCTTCCTTATAAAGTTTACGATCCTCTTTTATTAGGATTCTTATCTAAAATTATCGACTATAAAGACATTGTTGATATCCCTTTCTTTAGACACAATTATGGCGAAAACAGATACATCAATCAAAAATCGATTTTTGACCTTTTGTTCACGAGAAACACCAATACTGTTTCTGGGATTAATAAACGTTATAGTTTCATTCCTTCTCATATGCTACCTAACAGAGCTAGACTTGGGACAGTATTTCATACAGGTGCTGACTATATTGTATTCCCTGTTGACCCTGATACCGATACCAACATAGATAAATTAGTCACTAGTATAGAAACAAGTGATTTTGTTGAAAGTGTTATATCGACGAAGAACTACTTTATACCAAACATTAATGTTCAAACCAGTAATAACAATAACGTATTTAATAAACAAATGCTTCATGCTTTGTTTGTAAATGACTATTATGTTGTTTCTGAAAACTTCTATAACTATATTAATGATAATTCGGCTTATATTAATTTAAGCTATATTGAATTACTTATCTTTAAACATGTTACTAAACAAGCTATCGCTAAGGAAGACTTAGTTATTGCTATTGAGAAATACATGGAGTTTAGTCTTTTGCATCAACTGTATATCCTTCCTGTGCTTTGGTTTCTTATCAAAGTAAATTCTTAATTTGAGGTTAAAATGTCAGAACAAGATACAAGAACATTACGAAAATGTGTTAGAGTAATTATCACTAATGGTAACTCTATTTTACTTTGTAAAAAATATATCGATGGTAAATTTTCTTCTTTTATATTTCCTGGCGGTGGTTTTGATAACGGTGATGACCTTATCAATACTGCAACTAAAGAATGCTTAGAAGAAGTTGGTATCTTAATTAAGAATGTTAAGTTGATAGGTTTAGAGATTACTCATGAATTTGAGTTTGATAAACCTGAAAGAGCTAAGCTATATAAAGGTAGTACCGACATATGGGTCACAGCTGAATATGTCCGTAAGGACGACACTAAGCATGATTCTGAAGGTGACGCTGTTCCTTATACCTGGGAATCTATGAAGACTGCTAGAGAGAAAATTAACACTGCTTCTGATAAGGAATATATTCCTGATAAACTTGAAGCATTAGATAAATTAGAAGAAATGATTAAAGATAAGAAGAGTCTTGAAAATTGGTAAAAGGAAGACAGGAGGGAAACCTCCTGTCTTTTTTTCTTTTGATTTTTTATTAGTTGCATATATACTAATTGAATAAATAATAATTTCGTCATCGGTTGAACTTTAAGAACTCATATGTTAAGGAACTGCTATGTCAGTAAACTTTGTTACCTCTGGTCAAAAAACTTTTGTTGAAAAATTGCCAGATGGTGTAAGAACTATCAAACTAAAAGCTAAACTTTATTCATTAGAGTTTACACGAGAAGAAGGATTTTTCCTTTTAGATATAGCAGATAAATATACTGTCCCAAAGAAAACATACGGTAACTATACAAAAGCAGCAGAACGTGTAATCAACACACATTATAATAAAAAAGGTAACACTGGTATTCTATCAACTGGTCTTAAAGGAACTGGTAAGTCTCTGTTCACTAAGTTCGTTGCTAACGCAATGATTGATATCAATGTTCCTGTGATTCAAATTAACAAACCTTTCTCTGGTGAGGATATGTTTAACTTCATCGAGAATATAGGAAACTGTGTGCTTGTTTTCGATGAATTTGGTAAAAACTATAAAGCTTATGATGCAGGTGCATCTCCGTCTCAACTTGGCCTTTTAAGTCTATTGGATGGACTTGGAAATTCCAAACGTCTGCATTTATTCACAGAGAATGATGTAGCTGCAATTTCCCAATACTTACTTAACCGTCCAGGTCGAGTTCACTATCATTTTAAATATGCTCGTTTGAGTGATGAGATCATTACAGAGTACTGTAAAGATATGTCTATACCAGGTGACATTACTCAAGAATTAATAGAGTTATCATCTAAACTGAAAGTACTAAGCTTCGACACTGTAAGCTGTCTTATAAATGAATGGCTGCTTTACGGCGGAAAACTTACAGACCATATCAACATTCTCAATATGACTCTTTGTAAAGATCCTGAACAAGAAGAGATTGAACTTCTTTCTATGATCAGAGAAGATGGTACAGAGTTAACTAATAAAGATGTTAGAATTGATTATCGAGATAACTATATTAATATCAATATAAATACAACAATTAAAGGTATTCCTAAACACGAATATTTGGAAGCAATTCGTGTTGAAGATGCTATATCGGTTAAAGACGATATTTATTATTTTATCAGCAAGACCAATGATAAGATAACTATGAAGATTAGAACAGTGCGTTATTAAGAATTAAGAAGAAGCTACCAGATCTGGTAGCTTCTTTTCTTTTTTTACATTAAACAGAATAAATTGACTAATGATAAGGAATATTGTCATGGCTACATTTATATCGGAACACGCACCTAAGATCTGGAATAATCTTTATACAGTTTATATCCCAGAACAAATTACATTAGATCCAGAGCACATCCGTCGTTTTGGAACTTATATAACACAAAATAAAAATGTTGATAAAATGCTTGAAACCAATATGACATTGGTGAAAATACCAATTAGTAAGATGTTGGAATATTTCGATATGGGTATAGAAATTCAAATACCTAGTCGTGAAGATATGATCATGATGCATAAACATATCGAGTTATATCTAGCAGAATGGAAAGAATATATTCGTGTTAGTGTTCACGGTCACATGGACGCACAGAATAATAAAGATTTGATTAGTACTCTTGAAAAATTATCTAAGCATATTTACGAGAAAGCTAAACCTAAAGAAGTTATCGATAACTTGTTTATTAGTAAGAAAGTTAACTTTGGTTTGCTTAATCCTATTCTCAGAGCTGAAGAAGAACGTAAGGTGGTTGAGAAACCAGACTACGTAGGTATAGGACGTTTGGTTAATAAAAAGAAAACACCTAACAGTGATAGTGGAGGAAGATTTTAATTATGTCACCAGCTGCATTTGAACACTATAAAACAAATATAGAAGAAATTGATAATCAACATTTAGATATTTTAATAAAAGCTTGTGAGATAGTTAGAAATAAAAATATACCAGCAAATGAATTATCAATAGAAATACAAAAATTAGATGTAATATTTACCGAACATTTAGTTTTTGAAGAAGAACTAATGAGAAAAATTAACTATAAGTATTTACAACCACATATTAATTCACACCAAAGATTAAAAAATGAATTTTATAAAATTTTAGATAATTTAAAAAATGTTAGTCATAATAAAATGTTTATAATACAAAAACTAGATAAAATTCTTTTAGACCATGTTGATAGTGATGATAGACAATATATCGAACACTATAGTAAATATATGAATTCACTAGTAACAGAATAATTTTCATTCGCATATATAATATCTGTCTAATAGATAGGAGATAATAATGGGAACAAAAATACAGATTGGTGGCGTTCCGTTTGAGATTAAAAGGGTCAAGTCAGAGTTTGATGTTTGCCACGATAGTAGCGGTCAGAAGTTGTGGGGTCAGATCAGTTACTCAAGGCAGTCGATTCGTGTTTTGAAGACATGTGCAAAACGCGAACTGCGATTGACGATCCATGAGATTTTACACGGCATCATCAATGAATACAAAATACGCGAACTAATGGATGAAAAAGGCGATCATATAGAGACTCCAATAGATCAACTTACGCTAGGAATAGCTGAAGTTCTTGAGAGCATCGGAATAACAGAATTAGTTAGGAGAAAATAATGTATCCTCAAATGCATCAAACTGCAATGACTCAAGGTCTTCCTTCGAAGCGTCCTTATAAAAAGCTTGGTACTATTCTTGAACATATTGCCGAGAGCATCAATCCTTTCTTTTATCAATTTTCTGTTGTTATCATGAGTCATTTTCCTTTGGCTGTTAATATTCGTATTGAAACTATTCCGACTATGAACGTGCCTCAGCCTATGACAATGTGTATTATTCCGTGGATTGATAAAAGCAATGGTCACATTCATATCAATCCTTCAGTTCTTCATGATGCTGCTGAATGGTAGGAGTTATATATGACTGATCGTTTTGCTGGATATATTGTCGTTCTTGAGGATAATGTACGTTCTGATGATGCTGAAGTTATCACTAAAGCTATAGCACAACTGCGTGGTGTTGTTTCAGTGATTCCTGTTGTCAGTAATATCGAAATTCATATTGCTGAAGAACGTGTTCGTCGTGAACTTGGTGATAAACTGCTTCAGGTGGTGTTCCCGAAAGGATAACTAAATGGCACGCTGTTATAAATACATCAGTCCTTATGTTTCGATTTTCTGGACAAAGCGTTATGTAAATCATCGTCCTTGTGGTCTTCGTAGTAAACTAAAAAGACTACGTTTTAAAAATCGTATCCATAAACGACCTATGTTGTTTCAAGTTAAATGCACGATGCATTGTAAAAGAAATAAATTTAATCCGTTCCAAGCTGAACGTCGAAATTACAATACTGTTTATCGCAGTATACAAATTCCTATTAACACGAAGGAACTGAAATGAGTCTTTTTTCAGATGACTTTACATATAACAGATCGTTAAACACTATCACTGGAACAGGTAATTCGATAGGCAGAACAATTACCATTAATTATACTTATTCGCCTAATATTGACATTCGTGGTAATAAACACGGATATATTTACCGTATCGCTGAACTCCAAAGACTTGTTGCAAAACACCCTAACCGTGTTGATCTGAAGATGGAACTTCAACGTCTTCAGAAAACATTTTCTCCGAAGATTGGTAAACGGAAGAAAAAGAAATGAGTCATGAAGAAAGACCTAATTTTCTAAAGATACTTGAAGATATAAAAAGTGGTTCTATTAATACTTCGGCTAGTGTAAAAAGCGATTTAAAAAATAAATCTCAAGAAGAACTTATTGAAACTATAAGACAGAATGCCGCTGAACTTTATAGTCGTGGACTGCTTATTGATGAGATGAGTTTCCATGACTATCAGTTACCTGTTATTAAGTCTTTAGAAGAGTGGATGACGAAAAATAGTAAACCACTTCCAGATGTGTTTCTATTTGGTGATTTTTGTGGTGACAGTATTCCAACACCTAGTTTATCTAAAGAAGAAGAATCTATAAAGGCTATAAAGTATTTATGGGGAAGTATGAAAGAAACCATAAATAACTATGTTAATCCTATTATGCAAGAAATAAACACACAAACACGTATTGAAGAACTTGAAAAAATCCTTCGTAAACATCCGAACAGATCTGATGTAAGAATGGAACTTATGAAATTGAAGAAAACCGTTAAACCCAAAATTGGTAGAAAGAAGAAAGCAAAATGACAATAAAGTCTGATCTCTGGTTGCGTGCACAGTCTGAACGCCCTACCCATGTGGTAGAAAAGTATGACGGCAGTATTGAGTATGCGATTAAGTCAATGTTTACACCGATGCAACAACAAATTCAACATCATCAAGATGTTTATCGGGAACTTTTGGTATCCAATGAAAAGATTGGTGAGGTTGGTCATCATCAGCTTCCTGTTATGGAAACAAACATTATTCGTCCAATTACTGAGAAAGAACTCAATAATTGGAAACCGATGATCGAACCTTTTCACTTTGGTAGTGTTAAAGAACGTGCAGTTCGTGTTGATGCTTTAAACGGACACACTGAAAAAATTATTTCTTATGGTACATCTAGCTTTGGTTATGATCTTCGTATCGGTAATCAATTTAAGATTTTTACTAATGTTAACTCTTCTATTTTAAATCCTAAAAAATTTGACACAGGTTCCTTTGTAGAACACGAAGGTGAGTCTTGTATTATTCCACCTAACTCTTTTGCTTTGGCATCTTCTCTTGAATATATTCGTATGCCACGTAATATCACTGGCATTGTGTTGGGTAAGTCAACCTACGCACGTTGTGGTATTGTATGTATCGCTACACCACTGGAAGCAGAATGGGAAGGACACGTGACTTTGGAATTTGCCAACACTACTCCTTTGCCAGCAATGCTCTTTGCAAATGAAGGTGCTGCACAAGTACTCTTCTTTGAAGGTGAGAATTGTTTCACTTCATATGCTGATCGTGGTGGTAAATATCAACATCAAGAAGCTGGTCCTGTTCTTCCTAAGATGTAAAATAAATATGTCTGAATTAATTACAGCTATTGGAATAATACTACAAGAATTACATGGTAGATTTCCACCTGGTGAAAATCGTAGTCATGCATTATGTTATAACGAAGACAATGGTTTATTATTATGTGTATGGTATAATGAAAAACAATATCCAATGATATTAAATAATGAAGATGAAATTAATAAAGGTAAAAATTTGGTTGATGAAATTGAAGTTTTATTAACCGAAATAACTAATGAAAAAGAAAATAATTCAACAAACTGTTAAACCTATAGAATTCCCAAGAGCTGATCAAAAGGCTCTTGTGGAATTCGATCCAAGAACTAAACGCTGTAGTATGAATTGTGGTCCACATAGACAAGATCCTCGTTCTGATAAAGAACGTTTATTTCTATGTGGTGATTGTTATACAATATCTCAAGAGGAATTAACATGAAATCTCTAGAAGAACAAGTTCATGAGCTTCAGCAAATTGTTGAACAACAACAAGCACAGATAGATGAACTTATGCTTGAATTTTGTCCTGAAAAAATGAGTGAGAAACAAAAGGAAAATTGGGCTAAACACCAAGTTCCTGCTGATTCTCAACCAACTATTAAAGATCTTTCTGGATATGAAAAAATCACATCTAACGATCAACTATTAGTAGATCATTACTACTGGATTCGTAGTAAACAGTTTCCTGATAATTATTTAATTGCTGAAGTTAAACTTGCTTACATTATGCTCAGTGATGAGACCAAGCATAAAGCGCTTATTGTTAACAATATGTATTTCTGGGCTTATGAAAAAAATAGTCAAGCTATAGAAACTTATGATATCTATGGTCCTATCAATGAACCTTTCCATATTGAAGTTGTTGGATAAATATTAAAAAGTTACTTGATTCTAGTATTATTTGAAAAGAGTAACACAATTCCTCGATAGCTCAGTTGGTAGAGCTTGGAATATATCATGATTGCATATATATTAGGTGTTAGTATCCTTAATAGAGTTAATCATGGCAAAGAAAAAACGAATTGATAGAAATGGTTATGTAGCTGTTCATACTGGTGATGACTTATCAACAGCAGATATTACCGATTATGAATATGAACATCTTCTTATTGCGGAGGAATTGTTGGATCGACCTTTAAAGGCTGGTGAAGATGTTCATCATCTTGATAAAAATAGAGCCAACAATTCTCCTGATAATTTATTAATTTTATCAGGACCAATGCACGCTAAACTACATAAATGGTTGGAAAAGAATGTTATAATTCCAAAGCCAGAATATCAAGAAAGAATAGATAAAGGTTGTGTAAGATGTCAAGTATGTGATAAACCTATAGATCCTTCCCAAAAATTTTGTTCTCCTGAACATTCCGAGATTGGGTCTAGAAAATATGATCACCCAACTAAAGAAACATTAGAACAGTTGATTTGGGAAAAACCCACTATTCAGTTAGCAAAAGAATTAAATGTTTCAGATAAAGCTATTGAAAAGCTTTGTAAAAAATTAGATGTTCAAAAACCTCCGAGAGGTTATTGGGCTAAGCAAAAAGTTATGGATATAGATCGATATCAACTTGAAGTTGAAGATGATTGTATAAAACTAGTTATATAATTATAGTATCACATTCTATATGTAGCTGAATAACATTTGGTTACATATATACTATTTGGCAATGTCGTTTGATGTTGCTGAGGTTCGCCCGTTGACTAACAGAATAAGCGCGCGTCCTACTACCCCGTTTGGCTACCCGGCCATAAACTGTACGCAGGAACTTTTAGACATTGGGTATGTTTAATTGGACTTGAAGCTGTTTCCAGAGGCCGCAATCTTGGTCGGCTCCTACCGACTGCTACGCCGCCGTTAATTGGAAGCAACCGGCATCACTATCGAACTAGGCCAGTTTGATTGTCGATGTCAGCACTACTTGCTCTTACCTGCCCTGGTGTAGAGTCTGTAGTCGAAAGTGTACTAACAAGTATTCTTTCGACTATGTTAAGTTTCGGGTTTATAGCTCAGTTGGTTAGAGCAGAGGCCTCATAAGCCTTTGGTCGTAGGTTCAAGTCCTACTGGACCCACCAGTCCCCTTGCGTTGTGCTTGCCACAACCTTTTTAACAACACACGGCTTTCCCTGGCCGTGTGTTGTTATTTTTTTCTTCCGAACTATTTTTTAATCACATACATATTAATTGACATTTACTGTTAGGAGTAATCATGGCTGCTAAAACTTTTCAATGTGTGATCTGTCAGGCTGAAGTTTCCAAACCTCAGTCTTATGCTTATAAGGAAGGGCGTGCTTGTCGACACCATCCTGAAGTTCAAGAGAATCATGTTGTTTCTGAAGAAGCTAAGAAAGCTGATCTTGAACAAAGCAAACATCGTGCTGAACGTCCGTCTTGGAACTTTAGTAGAACACAGTCAGCAATGACTAGTGATGAGATGTTTGCTGCTATGGGAACCAAAGATCCCAATAAGCATTGTTGGTGCTGTCATAAAGATGGTGTCTATGAACATATTCTCCTAGAACGTTATCTGATCAATATGTCTAAGGTGGAACTTCGATCAGATGAACCTGTTCCTGCTTTTGATGTAAAGGATGGTGTGTTTGGTCCGAATGAACAAGTTCGCACAGCTGTACAAAATGAACTTGGGAAAGATATTGAACCTCTGCGTCGTATTGAGGTGAAACAAGACTTCCCTGATTGGAAACTGAAACAAGTTATCAATCCTAAAAATCATCAAGATAAAATACAATTGGTCCGTATGACTGGAATAATTGTATTATGTAAAAACTGTGCGAAGCAATATCAATTTCCTTGGGAATATGCTTCCGATAAAATAGAAAATCGTGATATGACTAAAATGATGTTACTTGGTCATTTGATTAAACCAGTTATTGATAATGTTGCCGCTGGTGAAATTGCAAAAGAAGAACTCTCTTCTATTATGAATAAGTGATAAAAAGAACAGGCTAAATGCCTGTTCTTTTTTTCTCTATTTGAATATGTTTTAAGTACATATATAATAATTGATCTTAACGATAAGGAGTTTATTATGAACATTGAATTTTTGGTTAAACAGAAAACTGAATTAGAAAAAAGAATCGAAGATTTTTACGAAAAAGAAACAGGTAAATATCTCGAACGGATGGGAAGATCTAAACTTATCAAGTTTGAAAGTGTGTATAAAAAACTTGGTAAAGGTTTTTATGCTTCACCTGAGATTCTTGCTGAGCTGAAGAATCGAATTGAAGCAAGACAAGAAGCTTTGAAGAGAGTTACCAAGGTTAAAGTTGTTTGTCTTGATAAGGGTTTTTCAACACAAGATCGTGTTTATCAACTTCTGGATCATGATAACAGTTTGGTACCAGGGCAGATCGGTGCTATCCTTAATCTTTCAACACCCGCTGTTCGCCATCATTATGTAAAATGGCATTGTATCATGGACTATAGAAAAAATTTTCATGATAATCTGTTACGAGGATTAATTTCTAGATATGCTGGTTTTCTTAAAAATAAGTCATGGTGCGCTGATCAATACACAGTTAGAGATATTTCATTGACTCTTGGTGATTCACTGACAAGAGAAGTAAATGAAGATAACAATGTAATCTTGATAAAAATTTCTGAAGGTCTTGATGCCTTAGGTATTGTTCATCGTAAAGAACCTATCAAAGACACTTTCACACCTGAACAAGTACATGAAAGTATACAATACTTATCTTCAATTCTGTCTGACTAAAATTAAAGGTTAATCATGACCAAATTTAAAGAATATAAAAGACGCATTCGTGCGTGTCTTCATCGTCCTTGTGGTAAGACAACCACTGTTGTGTGGACGAAGTATTTCTCAAAACTGGAGAACGCTATTTTCAAAGCACCTATGGGTGTTATGTTTATCGCTGAACCTGGTGATGTTATTGAAATTACTAGTTCCAACTTTGACTATCTGATTGCTACAATCAAGTTCAAAGTTGGCAAAACAACGATCGCCAATACGGAGACTGTCTACCATATTGGTGCTGAGTCTGAAAAATCTGTTAAGGAAGGAAACTAAATGTCTTTCGATGGAATCACTGCTGGTATGCTTTTGCAGGCTGCTAATAACGGTAGCTCGCATGATGACATCTATAAGCTGTACAAAGATCTTCAGGGTAATAAGGACGCACCTACACTTGAAGTTATTGAACTGGTGACCTCCTGGATTGGTCGTAAGTGTAAGATCAAGTATACCAGCCATACCGCTATCGTTGTTGGTCCAAACACTTCTGACTGTGGTTTCTACCCTGGTGGTCGTTTTCCGGTTTATGTGAAAATTATTGCTTCAGGTATGCCGCAAGCTATTGGTTGTAAGTTTGAATATGACCTGGATCAAATTGAACTTGAGGAAGAACCAAATGGGTGAAAAACAATTTGAAATAAAACAAGTTGGTGTTGAGTATGAGTGCGATAACTGTAAGCAAGGTAAAATGCTCTTTATTGAGTTTCTTGCTTCAGTTGCTAATCAGGCAACGCCTTATGTTCACAAATGTAGTACTTGTGATCACCAACAAGCCTTTGCGGAAAAATACCCAACTGTTCGTTTTTTACGTGTAGAAAATGAAGGGTAAACATATCAGTAGGAATACACAGAGAAAAACTCTGAAGCCTGAACGTGATTACGTAAAGGCTAGTATTCCTATGTTGAGCAACTGGTCTAAAGAAGGTGACGAAGTTGCTCGACAACAACTTATTAAACTTTGCCGTATGGAGCGATCATGAAAGTAATGGTTATCGATGAAATGGAAGTGGCTGGCTTTCGTCTGGAAATAGCTGTCCAGGATAAAGATGTTACTAAGGTAGCCGCTCTTCTTGAAAGCCATCCTAGTGTCCGAAAGTTTTATGTTGATGGTATGAATGTGTCGAATCAACAACGTACTTTTGGACTTGGTGGATTTGTCAAGTGGTCGTCACCTATTCAACAGTAAGGAAAGAAAATGAGAGCTGATATTGATCTTAAGCTTCCTAAGGATGTGGTTATTAAAGATCCCGAGGCTGCTATTCAAGCGATACTTAATATTTGTCGAGACTCAATTATAAAAGGTCGTGCAGGTGGTACAAATTTGCCTGCTGTTAAATGTGATGTTGGTGGTCTTACGCTTGGTCACTGGTATAAGCTTTGGGACGCTTTGGGTTCTGATGTCTGTAAAGTGGTCAATGCCGTTCAGGCACAACAAACTGAGCAAAGGAAACTAAATGGCTTCGACGGTTAAACTGGTTAAACCCAGTATTGAACAACGCAAGTATGACGAATTCATGCGTAAGTTCAACGACGGTAAGTTTGGTACCCAGCGTTTGGGTCAAGCTTTTTTTAATGAATTTAATTTGCAGAAAGTAGATGACAAAGCTTCACTTCTCAATCTTTATGCAAAAGACGGTCAGCACGCAACTAACTTGATTAAACAGATTTTTGATTTCCATTAAACCTTTAAGTAGGCAAGGAGCATAATTATGTCGGAAAAATGTAACTGTATGTGGTGTAAGAAGAATATCACCGCCGAAGAAGCAACTGAAAAACGAATCAGCTTCATTCACCAAGTCTTCCAGCTTGCCTTTATAAGGACAATGTTTGAAGCTGAACCTGATCGTGACATCAGTGGTGTTCTTGAAGAAATGAAAACTGCTATCATCGAGTTCTTTAAGGATCAGGAACAACATATCGATGATCTTTATGAAAATATTTTCAATATTGTCTTTTATTATTCGAAAGATGATATTGGTGAACTTTTTAAACCTTGGGAATTTAAAGAGTTTACTGATCAAATTTATGACTGCGTTTACCGTAGTTTTGAATTTCTCAAGTCAGACATTGGTGTTCAAGAAACACCTGTCTTATCTGGGTTGATTACACCGCAAATGATAGTCGATTATCAATTAAAGAATATACCATTTTCTAAGGAAATTGAAAATATCTATATGAATAAATCACAAAACGTGATGTCCGATATGTTGTCAGGTCTGGAAGAACGTTTCGGTATCCAGGTTGAAATTCCTGAACGTCCTAATCACACTGTTCATTAAACGAAAAAGGAGCTTTCAATGGTTGTTGATTCTGCTATTTACAGCGTTGGTCATGACGTTGTTATTATCAAAGATAAAAAGATCTTTGCTCGTGGTAAGTCTATCGCGATGAAGGGCATTGATTTTGTTTCTATTCGTCTTTGCAAAGAAGATTTTGAAAAAACGTTCGGTCAAACTTCTGGAATGACTAAAGCTGTACTTAACAGTATTGGACATCTTCGTTTTTTCCCGGTGTCTGGTTTGTATATTTCGCCTAGTCTGGATCTTGGTGAAGTAGATAACGCTATTGTTAACGTACAGTTTGAAAATACTTATGTTGTCGATCATTTCAATCTTCAATATCGCATGACACCTGATTTCTTCAAAGATGTAGAAGACTATGGTGTCGGATTACCTACACCTGTCACAGTCGAGGTACAATAATGGAATTCTGTACTAATCACAAAGAAGCTCTTGATAAAGAAATTATCAAGAAGAAAATATCACAAGGAATCGATGTTCATTTTAAGTTACCGAACAATGATCTCTTTGTTATCCGTCGTTCGAATGATACTCATTTCTTGATGAATGAACCAGTCGATCTGATTGAAATCCTTTACGGTATCTATGATGATGAAAATGGTCCTGATGACGATACTAAGTACAACCTAGCTGGTTCTGGTGAATACTGGCCTGTTGATCAACTGGATATCGCTATTGATGTTTATATCGAACGACTGACTTCTGAACATCCTCAGCGTTGGTCTAATAAAGGTTATAAACCTGGTGAAATCTTGGTTTACAATACCAAGAAGGTTTATTTCTCCAATCACTACGATTATCTCAATCGTATCCTTGAACCATTCTGGAAAGAAGTATTCAATAAAACTCCGTCTGAAATGTGGTGCGGTGGTATCGTCTCTTCTCACGGTGACAAGTGTCGTGGTTATAATCGTGAGTGGAAACAAGCTGGTATCAACGATAACCGTGGTAGCTTATTATTCTTGCTGACTTATACCAAAGAGTTCGGCGACAATGAAAAGCATAAATCAGATCAATGGGTTATTGATAATTATGAAAAGTATTTGCCGATGATTGAAAAGGCAGAAGCTTTTGTTTTGGAGAATATCCTCAATCATGAACCAGATCACTTCTATTAATGGAACTATTGAACCTGCTAATCCAACTAAGGAAAATCCTTTTGCTGGTTTAGCAGGTGTCGACGAGATGTTTGCGCATGTTCTCGCTGAACATTATTATAAACCATTCGAAGATACTGCTAAACAACTATTCGCTAATTTAAAAGTTCTTCCGACTGATCAAATTCAATCTCTTATGAAATCTATCTTTAACCTTGGTGTCTCTGCTGGTCGAGCTATTGAAAAGCGTGAGATAGAAAGGAATAAAAAATGAAATATGTACACGACGGTAAAAACTATTTATTATTTAGCACTTATGAAGGTTTAGGTCATGCTGACATTTTTATGTTCACCGAGTCATTTGTTCCTAAACATGCAGGTTTCGTTGCGTTTAAGAATGACCAACAAACTAAAGAAGCGTTGGTTTATGGTGAATCAACTGGGTTACGTTTGCCTTCAGAACCTTTTGATTATGACGAAGTAAACTTCGTCGGTATCTCTACCAGTGGTTACACTATGATTTCTAACTCTGCACAGCTATTAGTTGATCTTCAGTGTGTTGATATTGAACCTGCAGTTTGGAAAGAATCAAGGGAAGGTAACTATGGCGAATGTCCGGTCATCTATCCAGCGCATTCTTCTAAACTTATGAAAGCATGTACGTTGTTAAAAAGTTAATTAAGAAGGGGATTACTCCCCTTCTTTTTTTTCTGAAATTAAATCAGTTACATATATATTAAGTGTTATTAACTATCACACTCTTTAATGAGCAAGGAGCTTAAAATGCGTTACACTGTCGGTCAAGTTGTGCTTTTCCTGCATATCGTGTTCATTCCGAAGGAACTTCGAATGGGTGGTCTTTACTTCCCGTGGGCGGATGAATTCGTCGGTGTCAAGTTCAAGAAACTTCTTTGCAAAGAACATCACCGTGTTCCTGGTGACTGGGATGATGAAATCAAGTACGATGGTTTTATCTTCTCGGAAACTGTTGACGGTAAAGAAGAAATTTACCACAATCAATATCCACGTGCATCGTACGGTCAGTTGGATGACAGCGGTAACTGGAAGATCATTGATCACACCACTGATGATTTCCATTTTTACCAGGATGCCGAAAAAGCACTTGAAACAATTCTTCGTGGTGTCAAGGAACTGAAGGAACGTGAACCTGAGTGGTCCAAGTCTCTTCAAGAACACTTTGATCAAATGGTCAAGCTGATTAACGAACAGGGATTCGATGTTAAGGTCGGACCTGTTGTTTTCAATAAGCTGGATGGTACAACTGAAAGTTTCCCTGATATCCTTGGGGTGAAACTTACCCAGAAAGAAGAGGTTACAGCATGAACGGTCAGACTGTTTTCTTTGTTCACACCGAGGATAAAGAAAAGAAGATCAAACGGTTTGTGGTTACAGCTAATAGCCGTGATCAAGCACGTGAACGTGTGAAACAATCTGTTTCTGTTAATCATGATGAAGATATCATGGTGTATAACAATGTTCCTCTTATCTGGGGTAACAAAGAAGCACACGTTTTGTTTGCATAAGAAGAAGGACCTTCGGGTCCTTCTTTTTTTTCTTTGTATCGGGTAAAATAATAATAATATATATAGTATTTGATAGAACCTGTTAATTATTTATCAAGGAGAAAATAATGGAAATGACTCGTGACTTTATTCGTGAAACTGTTAAGTCTATTAAAACTGAAAAAGATAAAATCAAAAGTGACCTTATGACAAAGTTCACTATGTTAGAAAGCATGTTGGCATCAGTTGGTGCAAACATTGAAAATTCTTTTCGTATGAATTTCCCTCATAATGCTATTATGCCTATGGTGGTTAACCAAGGAACTATGGCTAGTTTAATAAGTGCTGTTAACGACTGTACTGATCTTCTTCAAGGTGATACAGAAGTTATCACTACGTTTAAACGTCATATTGAATTTCTAAAATTGGTTGCAGATCCTATTCAACGTGAACGTTTGGATAAAACTTTTAAGAAGTATTTTATTTACTGGGATAATTATTACTATTCCAAGACTTATTCTAAAGAACTATCAGCTGACGGAAAAACCACTATTCCAAACCCTGTTATGTCTTTAGATAAATTGTCTAATATTTTTGGATATAATGTAAAGAACAATATTAAAATAGGAAGTTCTGATTCAGATGTTTGGGGTTCAAACGCTCCTGTAACTTATAGTTATAATAATAACATGAATATGTTTGATATTGTGCTAGATAATAGTCTTCAAGGATCTGTTAGACTTAGTACAATAAATAATTGTCCTGAACTTGATATTAATATCAGACATGCAATCAATCGTGTTTATAAAAGTGAGTTTGGTTTTGACTATTTGAAATTTGAAGAAGTTAATAATCAGTTTATGCTTTTCTTGGAAGAGCTTCTTACTGCTTTCTTGAAAACTCGTTACGAAGACTGGTCAAATATAAAACGTAAAGAATATGAGTATGGTGACTTTGATTTGGTTTATGATTCTGATTTTAAGTTCAGTGCGGGAAAATATAACACGGCTTTCCAATTTATCTTCAAATATCCAGATGACCAAAACGGAACATCAAGCAATAGAAAAACTATCAGTATAAAGATTGAAGACCATCATTCTGATTCTGTTGATAAAATCAAAATTAAACTGGACGGTGTTTACCAGTCTCTCAACTATAGCTTGCTTAATAAAAAAGAAGAAAACTCTCAAGTAACATTTGACGGTTATACAAAAACAGATAGTTCTAGAGATACTGAAACTGTTCTTCGTTACTACGGAGAAGACTATAAATTATTCGTTCTTTATTACGGTGGTCAACTTTTAGCCAAAAAAGATGACATCATGTTACGTTTCAATAATTCCATCACTAATCGCTTAGCTGAACAAAAAGGTAAGGAAGCTATAAATGGAACCACAGTGTAGTGAAATAAACAATCTTTATACTCCTGAACAGCAACAGGAAATTAAAGATGAGGGTTATCGTGCTCACGCGACTGGTAAGGATATGAACACCAATCCTCACCCTGGAACTGATCACAGGCATTGGATCTGGCGTAAAGGTTATCTCGAAGCCTTTAAAGACTCCAACGGTCTTTAATAAGAACATCCACTACCTTCTGGTGGTGGATGTTTTTTCTTTGTGTGGTGGAATGTTTTTTAACTCCATATATAATAATTGTGATATATAGTCGAGGTTATTATGAACATCATTGAAGCTTTTAAGATTCTTTCAGAGAATCCTAACCCTGTTATTAATAAAAAGACATGTAATAAATTAAAGCTATCTAATCTTCCTTATTTTTCACCAGGTAAAGGTGGACGATATTGGTTTGACTGTGGGATGGTTTCTGAAGATGAAATCTATGCTTTATTTGTTTATGCTGCTGTTGTCAGCCAAGAAGTTATCAGTATTGATATTCCCTTAACTGTTACTGTTGAAGAAACAGATGATACGCAGCATGGATTTCTATGTGCTAGTTTGTTATTTGATGAAAATAATGATCTTAAACTTCCTATTATGGGATACGATATTGCTGAGCATGTTTATAAATATAGAGCTAATGGCTACTGTAATTTTAAGACATGTAAAATTATTGATGGAAAGATTCACGCTGAGTTAGGTAGTGAATTATGTCTTGACGAACTTCTGGCAATTTATTCTTTATTGCTAGATAAAAAGAAACAACTAGGAGGTTAGCATGAAACGTCGTAGTTTTCTTCAATCACTTGCAGGGTTAGTTGGTTTAGCAATTGCACCAAATGTCCCAGCTAAACAAAAACCGACTATTGTTAACCCAGAACCTGGTGTTTATATAAATGGTAAAAAAGTAGGTTTACCTATTAACGTAAGTGACGCTGTTACAAAAACAACTGCAACAGATTTTTCACATTTAACTATTGATCACTTTGGTGCTGCAAATACTAAATCTTTAACGAGAATACCAGGACCAACCTTCTTTACTGGAATGACATGGTATCCTCCTTCGGAATATTTTCCTGATACAGCTGAAGAAGGTGATGCATTTTATTTTACACCTAAAACTTATCTTGGATATGAAATAGACGAAAAAACAAAAGATGCTTTAGAGTGTTGTTATATTTATACAGCTAACGGTTGGTGTCCGTTTATGGGTGTTTCTAAAACTGAAGATACTAGAAGAATCTAATATGATATTAGGTTGGTCACCAAGTCCTGAATTATCTCAAGAAGTTAAAAAAGCTATTGAAGAAGTTACATTAGAAGAAGATATTTTAAAAAGATATAAATTAGCATTAAGTTATATAGAATATTTTTCCGCTTATCTTGGGTGTGATAAACATAGTAAATTTAGTTTAGTTTGTTCTCAAGCTGCTCAAGACCCTAAACTTTTTAAAGACATGGAGAAAAAAGATGGAAGCTGTACTTGATGAAAACACTGTAACTGAGCAAACATTTTCTTGTACCTTTTTAGGTATGCTTGGGGATTTGACTATTCAGTTCGATGAGCAAAACAAAGAGCATGTTTTAGAAGTAATCCGTAAGAAGATGAAAGAAGGTTATGTCTTCTTCACGACTAAGAAATATCTCTTTGGTCAGATTAAACGTAAGGGTCAGATTTCTGATCGTGATATTCGACGTGGTAACATTGAAGATATTATTATTCCTGACGAGCAGTTTGAAAAGATGATTGCTGATATGGATGATAAAGATATTGCTGGTCTTATTGTTGCCGACAAAGCACGTGTCGGTAAGATCAAGAAAGGCAAAGAAATGGAAGCGATGAAGAAGGCCAAGACCCCGGAAGAAGTGGTTGAGTCCAACTCTGTTGCAATGAAACCTATTCGTGGTGGGTAATGTCTTTCATTAGACTTGCGGAACGAGAAGCTCAGATAACGCAGACACAGTTGTTTGCAAGTATGTTCAGGGATGACACTCTTGAAGAAACTACTGATCTTCTTGTTCCAGCTATAGTTCCGGAAGCAAAGACTGTTCCATTTGATCCTCCGCAAACAGGATTAATAGCACTACCCGAAAATACAACAATACAAGTTCCTACCGAAGGGACTGTTCGTATTTATTCAAACAACACTGGTATCTATGTTGTTGATGGAACTATTGGACCAGAAGGTATAACATCCAATAGAGTCTGGTTTTCTCAGACTTCATCCACCTCAACTACACTAATAAATCCAGGTGTTAATTCTACACAAACTACATCTACTTCTGCTACAACAGGTAACATTGCTGTTTATACTAATGGTAATACTAACTTTGTTTATTATAATGGATTTACAGGTATTCCTGTTTTTACAAATGCGTCTATCGTAGGAGGCAATTATAGAAGAGAACCTCAACCTGTTAAGAAGTTTGTTAAGAATTCTATCAAGAGAGCTTTGAAACTTCTTGATAACTTTGGTATGGAACAAGACACTAAGATCTTCCTTAAAGGTGATGAGGTTGAGATTAGCCATCCAGAGTCTTTATTTAAGTTTGTTATCACTAAGAGAAAATATGGAAACATTATTAGTGCAACTGAACGACCTTTAAGATCAGTTCCATTTACATTAGAACTATTTACTAAGAACGGTATTCACTTAGCAAACCTTTGTGTCTATGCTGAAGAGACCCCGATGTTGGATCAACTCTTCATGGTAGCTATGTATGTTAAGTCAGGTAATGAAGAAGACCTATTGCGTAAAGCTAACTTCTTTTCCATTACTCAAGATAAAGCATTGAAAGAACTTATCGTATCTGAAGTTGATTATCTCGCACCAAAACTTCTTGGTCGATCTGGTAATTACATCAATGCAAATATAGAAGGTGGTATAACTAACGGTGTGTTATTAGCAGCTTAAGAAGGGATTCATATCCCTTCTTTTTTTATCTCATCTGAATAATTATCACTTACATATATAATAGTTGATGGATATCTTCAATTCCTTAAGGAGAAATAATGTCTAAATTTAAAGAAGTGGTGAAAGTTGAGCCAGTTCCACCTGGACATCACGCTCGTTTGGGTGGTCACCACTGGTTACAGGAAGTTGATTTCGATGGTCGTGTTTGTGATACGGTTGTCTATCAATGGAACCCTGGTGTTCAACGTTGGTCACACTCTGGTGAAATTGGTACCGGATACTACATGGAAACCAAAGGTTGGAAGTATCTTCAGCCCTGTCCCATGCCTGGTGACTATATTCCAACTCGTCAGATGGAAATTCGTGACTTCCATATTCTGTCTGATGCACAAAATGCCTTTCATCCAATCGATGGTCTTTGTCAATTTAAATATAAAGGCTATCAGATTAGTATTTCTACATCTGGACTCTCTAAAGGCGCTTGTCAAACTCCTGTCTGTGTTTACAGTGGAGAAGATTTTCAACAAGTTGCTAAAGATGGTTTCCATACGGTCGAAGAAGCAATCGACTGGATCAATAATCCGAATAAGGAATAAACATGTATAAATCTATGGCTTGGCTTCAAAACACTTTCCGTGTTGGTAAGAAAATCTGGACCAGTAATGACGCGGAAAATAGCCGTGCAATTGCTGGTATCGCGTATGCTCTTGCGACTAATACCGACATACCAAAATTTTCTACTGGTATGGGTGTTTACAATAATCATTACCATACACAAGAAGATATTAAGCTGATGCTTGAAGGAACTAAGCATCCTGACTTTATCAAAACAGCTTATAATGAGTTGTTGAAATATATCCAAAGCGGGATTATTTATAACCGTAAATTTTACCGTAAAGATGGTTGGATTCAGCTTTCATATGGTGACCATCGCGATTACGGTCGACAAACTGTTGCTTGTGATTTCAACACAAGTGGACCAAGAACCTTCTTGAAAGAGCGTAAACTTCACGCTTATTTAATGCAGTGTTGTTGTGATAACCCTGTAAGACGCATTCGTGACATCATCGAAATGGATGAAGATCTTGATCGTATGGATGACATACTATCAAGTATGGATGATCGTGATGATTATCCTGAACATGAGTATGTTGAACCAGACTACACGGTTAACTTTGTTTTCGACAAGGAAACACTGTTGGCTAATTCCGCTATGGCAAAAAACCTAGCTAAGTCTGGTCGTGTGATCAAGGGTGTTCTGACAACTGAAGAGATGCAAGCTAAAGTCAATGCAGGACAGACCATCACTTGTATTCGTGATAACAATGCATTTTTCTTCAGTGATGATTACTGCATCGGTGTAAATTATCTTCCTCGGTGCTTGGTGTCAAGCAGTACAGTCATTCCTCACGACATCATGCCTCGTGAAGAATTCCCTGATGGTCTTATCAAAAACGTTGAGGAATATATCAATCTGCATCACAAAGACAAGAAACAAATGAATACGGTCGATGAACTTATCGACTATCTGAATACTACATATTCTCGAGTAACCGAGACCATGTAGTTGTAGTACGCATTGAGTTCAATAGTGACCAATGTTAATCTTGACGCTAAACGTCAGAAAGGCTGTAAAGTGAAAAAACCTGAAACCAAAATCGTTCTCCTCCGTAGTGATAGCAAGGGGTTGTCTGGTACGCATGAAAATGCACACCACCATGCTGAAGCAATTCTTCCGTTCATTGAACGTCTCGAACATGCTGTCGGAACACTCGGCTTTAAATTGTGGCGTCAAGGTAATAACATTCACGAGTTTGTGAATGTAGAAGGAACACGTTATACACTTCGTGCGTTTACGAAGGATGGTGAGTACGTTGGTGTCCGCCTTGCATTGCGTGTTTCTCGTTCCCATGAAGTTCGTTTGATTGATGTCACAAACCCTAATGAATGTTGGCGTTTGCTTGACATTATGCGTCTTCTTGCAATGCCGGCTAAGGGTGATGCATCCGGTGTGATGCTTCGTTCACAAGCAGCATAACAGTAGAGCTACCTAGGATATCCTAGGTAGCTCTTTTCTTTTTTTTTTGTATTAGAATAATATATATTAACATATATAATGATTGTACCTATAACTAATAAGGAATATCAATGGCTTCTAATAAGAAACCTAAAAAGAAATACGTTCCTAGAGATATACGATATCCAAGTCTTGTTACTCAGATCAACTCCTTTGGTCCGTTTGAACAAGCTTTAGACAAACTACTTGAGACCGGTGAAGCACAGGTTGATAAGTCAGGACTATTAATCTATCAAAATGCACAAGGTGAAGATCAGTCTTTTGTGAGTACGCTTAAACTTTATCTTGAAATTATAACTGTGTATTGTGCTAGAAATAACATTACTTATTACTTTGATCCATTGATTACATTACAGAACAGAATGTTTGAATCATTGGGATTTGATGAAGAAGAATTTGATGCCGCTAAACCTAGCATAGCACACGCTAAACAAATCATCATGAAGATTAAACCTGCTGAATTATTTAGCATTTTAAATACCGTAAGAATCGGTTTGAATATTGAAAAGAATACAGAAGTATCTCTCAAAGATCCAGAGATGGCTTTGTACTCGCATAAATATAAAGCGGGTGATCTAACCTATGAACAAGTGTTAGAAAAGAATAAACAGTTTCAGGAACGTGCATTAGAAGTTCCTAATGACGAACACATTATCAAGCTCAGAGATTTTTACACTGAGTTTTTAGCAGCATATAACTTCTATCGACGTAATCAACTTTCAGCAATTTAGGAATCATTATGGGATTTAGAAATTTAAGTTTTGAAGATTCTGTAAAAGCATTTTCCGCAAAACAAGATAAAACTATCACAGATGTAGTAAGACGTGTGGTTTGCGCAGCTAACAGATCAAGTGTAACAGGACAAATGATACTTGGTCCTCGTCATTGGGACCCTGTAATGCATGTACATGCTAGACTATATCCTGGTGTTGATTTTCATCAACAAGGATTTATTGATCAGTTTGGTGTTTTTATGGATCGTGTTGAGGCACGTCAAGTCGCAGAAGCTGCTAATCAGATTGTGCGTCAGTGCGGTGGTCGACAAGACTGGCTTTGGTCTGAGAATCTTTACTGATATGTTTAATCCTCCAGATCTTCAAGAAGAACTAGATAAAATAAAAGACAAAGTTAAGAATATGACACAAGCAGAAAAATCTGCTTATATAAGAGAAGCTTGTGCTCGTGTAGAAGAAGCAAGACAAACTCTTCTTGATTCACATAAACAAAATAAACCACCTATGGAATGTATTGAAGCTGCTTGTGGTGTCTTAGAGCAGATTGGGCAACCTAGAACCATTAACTAATTTTCCTGTAGTCTAATAACCAAATGGAGGCAATCATGAATAAATGATCTTAACAGGAGCATAATCATGATTAGTAAAAAACGTTTTATCCGTATGTTTCAGAGTGAAGACCTTGGACCTGGTGGTTGGAAGTGTGGTTGCTGCACGCCTACACCCAAAGGACCCAAGCGTAAGAAGTATCTTCGCGGTAAGAAACGTGGAAGTGAAAAGACTTTCTTCAGGAAGTTTATTGAAGACTCTTTAAAACAATGATAAGAAGAGAGGGAGTGATCCCTCTCTTTTTTTATTTAGGAGAAATAAATGCCAACGGTACAAGAATTAATTGATAAAGCAATGGTATTTGATCCATTGTTAGAAAACGCTGATCCTGCTATTGTATCCCACAGACAGGTTGATTTTTGTGATCTGACTGATGATGATCTAGAATGCATGTATCAATTTGAATATCCTAATAATGTTAAGTGGCTGATTCAAATAAGAAAAGACTTCATTGAGAAGCATCATCCTGAAGAACTTTTAAAAAATTACTAGATATCTATATATTTTGCGAAGTAATGCAAAGTGCCTGTAGCTAAGTGGATATAGCAGCTGCCTTTTTGTAGTAATATGGAGCACCACCGAAAAAATGATTGGTAGTTAACTTCAATATCTCGTAACCTCATCCGAGCATCCGGGTATTAGTTAGCGTAACAATCAATCGAAAGACGGTAAAATAACCAAGTCGGTAGCGGGAGAATCGCCAATCGAAAGATAGCGCGGCTATGCTTCTACAAACTTGTTAGGTGAATCTTCTCAAAGTCGGCGAACGTTAAAGCAACCAAGGATAGCAGAAATGTGTAGAGATGCACAGAAATGCGAAAAGACTTGCTGGGTAACCAGTATGAGGCTTCCAGCGGAATGTATACCAACGCCGAGCCAAGCTTTACGGACAGTGCAATGTGACTTTACTGCAAGTGTGTTTTGCAGATCGATCCGACCATTCGTAAAGAAGGTGTAGAGACTAAACGGGAAGTACCTAATGAATAAGGAAAAGACTAGCTGTAATGGCAAGTATGACCCTTCTCGATCGTTCAGTAATTGCGATAATTCAATGGTAATGACATAGTCCAGACCACGAACATTCCGGGCTCAAACCTAAGTCCCGTATGGCGTCGAAAGACGAAGTGGTAAGCTAAGCAGCAGGTCGGGGGTTCGAGTCCCTCCAGGCACACCAGTAACTTAACTTTATTACATTAGAATTATAACTAGATACATATATATTGATTGTACCGATATGGAATAAAGTTATGTCTGCAATCGATGAATTACGAATATTGGAAGATATAAAACCTGAACAAGTTTTAGGTAATTATGAATTCTATTACTATCCTGAAAACAAAAATTTAGCTGTTAGTAGGGATGGTAAAGTATTAAATTTAAAAACTGGAAAAATACTTCGTGGTACTATCCATAAAGATAATAAAATATACATCCATGTAAGTCTTGGTGATGGAAAAACTAAAGCTTATACATTATCTAGACTTTTAGCTAGAACATTTTTAGGTAGACCTATTAGGCATTTAGATAAGTCTTATGATGAATTAGAGGTTAATCATATTGACGGTATTAGACTAAATAATGTTTTACCTAATTTAGAATGGTGTACTGGAAAAGAAAATGTAATACATTCACATGTAAATAACTTACATCCGTTGGATAAATCTATTATAGCTAAAAACGTGTTAACTAAAGAAGAAAAAATATTTAATAGCACACAGGCATGTGCTGATTATTTTAAAATTCATAAAGCTACGTTTCATAAACATCTGATAACTGGTAGATCTGGATTATATCATAAAAATAATTTTATCTTTAAATATAACGATGACACTGAATGGGATATTTATCCTATAGATGAATTAATAGAATTTTGCAGTAAGTTTAACACTAAAGTAATTGTTAAAAATAAACTTAATAATTTAATTAATACCTTTAATTCTATAAAAGAAGCAGCTATAAAAACATATATACCACATACTACTTTATGGAGAAAATTAAAGGACTTTGGATGTTATAAAACTAACGAATATAGTTTTAAAATAACAGATTAAAGTATATCGGGCGGGCATGATGAAATTGGTAGACATAAATTAATTGTGTCCTATATCAGAAATGGTATAGTAAAATGGTGTAAATTCAGGGAAAGCTTAACAGATAATGCTGATGCCAATCCTGAGCGAAGCCTGTGAATAACAGGAACGTGCAGAGACTATAATCACCTATCTAAACAGGTAAAGCTGTAGATAAAGGGATAGTCCAGACCCCAAACATCATAATACATGATGGCAGTGAAAACTGTAGTGGTATGAAGAGACTTAAAATCTCTCGCCTTTTGGTGTATCGGTTCGAGTCCGATTGCCCGCACCAATGTACTTTAGTAAGAACATGGTCCTACTGTCAAGGATCTGGCTCATGGCAATACATCGGGAACAAATAACTGATGGTAATCCTTGAGATTGACGGGTAGTCTGGCGCCCTGCCGTAGACTATAGCTTCGATTCAGTCGATAGCCTGTAGGGTGAACTCGAAAGAGAACCCTATTGAGTAGCGATTGATATAAATTCAAAAAGACAGGTAGCTGTAATGGCTACTTGTTTTTATTGCAAAGAACACTGCTGGTGTGTGGGTGTGGAAGTGGGTTGCTGGACGTAGTAAACAGTTAATGTAGTTAGGTGAGAATCCTGGGTCGACCCTTCTCGAACATCAAGACAACCATGAGTTGCTCTGTTAACTGTGTAATTTATTTCCTTTCCATTCATTAGATAAATTTTTTTCTCGTAGCACATTGTTAATCAAAAGGGAGTTGTAAATGAAGAAACTGTTTGGTATGATCTGTGTTGTTCTGGCTGCTTTCATCATGACTGGTTGTGGTGAACGTGCACCTACCAAAGACGAACTGTCTATCCGTAATGCGGATATCCTGGACTCGTATCGTGCTACTACGATCAGCAATGCCGAATCGTTGGCACGTGACTATCGTGAATCCAACCCACGTCTATCCGGTATGAAAGTCGTTATGCATCCGGATCTCATGATGACCTCTGAATGCCTTCAGGGTTCTGGTTGGATCTGGGTTTCGTTCATGGGTGAAAAGAACGAGAAGACCAAGGAAGTCGAAAAGTACAAGGCTTATTGTTCCACTCATTCTTCACAGATGGGTTGCTTCTTGGAAAAGGATTTCATTGAAACTGCTTTCTATAAGGAACTGAAGCAGTGCAATCTCGGCATTAAGCTGCCGTTCAAGTCTTTCACCGGTAAGTAATGAACACTGCGATCGGTATCTTTGCTGGAAGAGGAGATGTTATTCTCGGTATGGGAATGACGGGTATTCTCTTCTTCTGGCTTGGATGGAAAGCAAAAGCATTTAAAGATTCTATTAAAAGTAAGTTCAGTAAGAAAAAAGAAGTTTAAGTTTTGTTGTTTTGAAGTTGTAGTGCCTTTCGTGTGTTAGTTATATTAAATATGTATAGCATTACCGCTGCTCGCGGCCAGAGCAACACGACAAGGAGAAACACCATGCTTCAAAACTTCGTACTTCCGATACCCGCCATCATTCGTGATATGGAAGAGTGTAACTTTTCTTTCTTCTTGACTGGTAGTAGGTTCTGGGGAAACACCCATCCGAACTCGGACTGGGATTTCTTCGTGGATGACTCTGATGGAGTTCGCCAGTGGTTGCACGCTCATGGTTTTGGTCTTTACAAGGCTACGAGTACATACGCTGGTGATGGGCAGTGTAACGCTGTCTATGTTCTTGGTGACGTAATTGACGGAAACAATCTGGTTCAAATCCAAGTTGTTAAGTCTGCTACTGTCAAGAACACCATCCAATCAGAGTTGTATCGGTTACATCCATCTGGGTTCAGTGACAAAGGTCAAGCTAGAGCAATCTGGCAAACGGCTTTTGCCATGTACGAACTTGGTTGTGGTGACTGACAAACAACGACGACAACCAAGGTAGCTTCGGCTACTCTGGTGTTGTTTTTTTTTTAATTTATTTATAAACATTGTGAGAAGTATTAATTTTTTCTTTGCTTGTGTGAAAAGGGGCAACATCATGGGTAGACACAACACTAAACCAATTTTACCTTGTTTTAACAATCAAGATGATATTGATCGTTTCAACTCTAAAATAGATAAAACATCAACACCTAATGGTTGTCATGAATGGAAAGCTTGGATTACTAAGAATGGTGACGGACGATTTACAACTGAAGGTCCTAGACAACCTGATGGGTCTCGTGGTCCAAGACAAAAGGTTATGGCACCTCGTGCAGCTATAACTTTAGAAGAAGGTGTTGAGATTAAACCTGGTACAACTGTGTCACACAGTTGTATGAATAAAGCCTGTTGTAATACTAAACATATTATTGCTGAGATGGAACCAAAACCTTCTGGGTTTGTTCCTAGAGTATATGAAGTAGCATGCGATGTTGATGTATATGAAATGGTTATTGATAAAAAGGGTAATGTTAGTTTAGTGATTTAATTTGTTCTTGATTACATTTTAACTACATATATACTATTTGACTTAAATTGTCAGGAGTTTAATTATGGGAATGGAACAATGGAGTTGGCATGCTGAATATCTCAATACCGCCGCTAATTTTAGACGCTGTGGACGTTACGCTGACGCACGTAGATATATTTATCGTGCTGCTGGTTTGCGGTTATATCTTCGTGCTATTGGACAAAAGTGATATGTTAGGACTATTTACATCTTCGAAAACTAAACGTGAACGAGATCGTGCTATAACAGAAGCAGCGACCAGTTCATTTACATCGCTTCTTTGGAAAACTAAATACGAAGCACTTATAAAAGAACACAACGAACTTATTCGTCATATTAATGAAAAGGGTGGTGAACAGTTTCTTAAAGAAGGTTCAATACACCCACAAGGCATTCAAATATCTAAGGATGATTTAAAAGTACTTATTCAATTATGTCATCCTGATAAACACGGTGGAAAAGAATCTGCTGTTGAGATAACTAAGAAGCTTTTACTATTAAGAGAATAATTATGAATCAAAGCACCAATGCAATTGATTCGTTATTTAAAGATATTTATTATGGTGATATTAAACTTGTTCATCTTAATAATCTTGAGATGTTTATAAGAGATATTGAGATTGTTGAAATATACTTCTCTACAACTATAACTTATCAAGAACTAGGTGAGAGATTTAATTTATCTAAAAATCGTATTCCAATGATAATTGCGAAGTTAAAAAGAATTATTCGTAAACAATTATATCGTAAAGAGCTTAAACAACTTGGTCAAGAAGAACCGAAAAATATTTGGTTAGAACAAGTTATAAAATTAAAACAACTTATCAATTTAGATATTAAATAGTTTTTTACTACCTTATTAATAATTTTGATATAAATAAGGAGAAAAATATGTTTAGTAAAAAAAGATGTGACAAATGCTCAAATATAAATAATGGAATATTATCTCCCGCTATTATGTATACAACCCAAGACATCGATCATGATAAATGTAATTTTAACTGTGCTAATGATCGTAAGCCTAATATCTTTATTTCTAGAATAGCTATTACCGTTGGTGTTATTCTAATTGGGCTTTTGATTTTTAACTTTTATAAGGGGTAATATATGTTTATCATGGAATGGTTTGTAAATGGATATTTTGTTATTGGTTGTTTTCTAATAACTATTATTTGTGTTGCTAGAGCATATTACTGGAAAGGTAAGTTTGAATCCCTTTCCGAAAATCAAAATGATGGGTCTGGTTGGCGTGAAGAAGCTCGATTCCTCCGCCGGTTGTTAAATAAATCTGCTGCTAAAGATGCAGAGAATGCTGAATTTAAATAGGATAAATCATGGGAATTGTTTCCGGTGCTGGTGGTAAAGGGTCTGCTGAACGTCCAGTTATTGATCGTGAAAAGTTTGGTAATCGTCATGATGCAATCTTTGGTCGTAAAGATGATCCTGTTAAACACTGTCTTGTTTATAAGAAAGAAGGTTGTGCTCACGTTGACGGTCTTCTTTGTAATATGAAGACCTGTGAGATTCTTTCTAAATTTAAGGAAGAAAATCCAAATGGCTAAAAAGAAAAAAGTTAATTTCCGTTGTTCTTGCTGTGGATTTGAATGCGAGAAGGAAAATGAACTAATTAAACATTGTAACAAAGAACATCCTGATAACGATCATTTGTTATTTGATATGCTCGGTAAATTTAGTACACTCGAACAAGCTACTATCGCTTATAAAAAAATACAAATTGATTTACAAATGGCCATTCTTCGTGGTAATAATCTTGTCGCGGAATGTTCTAAGAAAAATAAAGAACTTGAACGTCTTTCTAAAGCTATTAATATTTATAACGAAGCAGCTTCGGGTATTACACATACTCTTAATCTGCTTTCAAGTTCTCTTGATCCATATAAAAAACCTGAGTGATGTTTCACACAAGCTACTCGAATCACACTGATCAAGAACTGTTACAGGTATTAATTCATAAACGTGAACAAAGTCCTATCATTGAGGAACTATGTCAGCGTTTAGAAAGTTATATGCCTGTCAGTCAGAAGGAAACAAATATAGCTGTAGACTGTCCTGTCTGCGAAGCCAAGTTGAAAATAGATATCGATGTAAGTGAACTTAATAACTATCAATTAGATATAAATCCAGTATAAATAAAAAGACACTAGAGCCACAAACTCTAGTGTCTTTTATTCTTTTTCACTAACTAATTTGGTAAAAAACACAGTGGAGGATATATGTTCGAAAAAATATTTGCTTTTCTTATTGAAAAATTTGCACCTGTAGGAATACTGGCTACCTTTTTTATAACAGTTTGTATAACAGTTTTTGAAGTAAAATATTTCCAATTATCAGATCCTGAAGAAATTGTACTTTATTTCTTCTCTACATTTACTATTGGGTTTTTTATTTTTCTTCTTATAGCAAAAATAGTGGAATTATCAAAAGAAACTCCTGTTCAGTTAGAACACCAAGGGGAACATAATGAATAAATTTTTAGTATTTTTATTTTCTATTATTTTATTGTCATGTCCTTCTAAGCCTTCTAATGACTTAGAAAAACCACCCATGATGTCTGAGTCAGACACCGGGCTGTTAGTCGCGTCAGCACCTCCTAAACACGTTCCTGTGGCTATTCCTGTGCCAGAATTAAGTGTCAGTGTTATTGGTCCTACATATAGTTATAATATTCTTTATAAGTCTTTTCTTTTTCCATCTGAAAAACTAAATCAGAGTTTAACTACTTTTATTTATCTTCCAAGAAAACCTGTTACAGAAACAGAAATTAAACAATATAACACCATTTGCAAAGTCTGGATGAGCGGTCTTTCTGATAAGGAAGATTTGGTTTCTCATTATGACCCAAAAACAGAAAACTTAGTTCCATTCTACTGGCCAATTAAAACTAAGTTGACTAAAGTTACCTGTAACACTATCATAGAAAACTATGATTATGGACGAATGAATATCTTAATGCAAAGAAATAAACTAGATGCTAATAAAATCCAGTTTGTTTCTTTATATCAAAAGTTCAATGTCGTAATGAATCTAACTACGATAACTGAAGATAAAGATATCGTTGATTCATTTATGGCTTGGAAATCACATATGACCAAAGCTCCTCAGAAATCTGAAAAGCTAGACGCAATAACATTAACTCAATCACTTAAGAAAGTATTAGGTGCTTTAGGCAGTCTAGTTATATCTAATCTTAAAGGTTAGAAAATAAATTAGTTACATATATAATAAGTGAATAAGAATTCAATTCGTTGATTAACGATAAAGGAGTTAAATATGTTACGACAAGATAATGATGTTTATTATTTTGAAACGCCTATAGCTCAAGACGTTGTAATGAAGCATCGTTTTAATTATGCTTTGTATATGGAATACTATAAACTAAAATCTAAGGGTATGGCAAAGGATCGTTCTATACCTAATCATCCTGCTATTGGTGTTGTGTTTAAACAACCTGACACCGGTGAACTTTGTATTATTGAAAAGGTCAGTCTTCATTGGCACTTCGGTTATTACGAGCATATTGTTTATCGTAAACACAACACTCGTTCCCATGGAACAATGGTTATGAAGAATATTTCATCAGCTGATGAGAGTGTTATTGAATCGGCTATGGAATTTAGCCAATGTCAAATTCTTTCTATGGAAGAAGTTCCTGTAGAAAATCTTAAACCGGAGTTATGGTAATGTTTGAATTCATTAAAAATCTTTTCAAGAAGAAACCTAAACCACCTTGTCCTAAGTGTAAAGGTGAAGGAACTATTTGGGTTCCAGCTATGAAAATTGGTAGTATGACTGAGTATGACGGTTATCGTTGCGAATGCATGCCAAAGAGAAAGAAATAGAAGACTAGGTGGTTAACTCCACCTAGTTTTTTTTTTTGCTTTAGATTAGAAATTAATACCATATATAATACTTGTGATATATACTAGGAGTTATGTATGAACCTGCCTATAAAATCAAAGTTTACACAAAACCAAAAGGTAAGAATTAAAGAAACTTTATTCGGTGACAATGGATGGTCTGTTGCTAATAAAGGTGATGTTATGTATGTCTATGGTTTCAATCATATTCCGGTTGAACGAGAACTTAAAACTATCTATCTATTATTGAGTCAAGATTTTTATGAAAATAAATTAGGTAAATCTGGGATTGAGAACTATCCTGATAACTCTGATTTTGTTATTGTTCAAGATCATGAAATTGAATTAGTCGAGGAACAAAATGGAAACAACTGAAAAACCTTTTTCATCAACACTTTCTGGATTACTTCGTTTCTCAAAACGTCATGAAGAACCATTTACATTTCTATCTCTTCAGAAACATCTTGGTGTAGATTATCATCCTGAGATGCGATTGAAAGATGTTCTTACTGTTCTTAATAACGCACTTCTAGAAATGTTGCAGTTTCCTGAGTTTCAAGTTGGTAACAAAGAACGTGTTCAATTTGAAATTCTTATTTCTCCTATTGCTGGTCTTGTGCCATTGTCTAAAGATTCACGACTGAGTATGTTTGGTCCTGGACTTGATGATGCATTTACTATTGAAACTTTTTACGATAAAATTATCTCTGAATATATGCATAAGTTTATGTTTACCAATATTGGTTGGTGTCGTGATTA
>Ga0116177_10000235_pt1 | contig 40395 bp, 31 predicted proteins | sample AD_STIC10_MetaG_FD_89750 | JGI IMG/M metagenome (GOLD analysis project Ga0116177, IMG submission 89750) | Active sludge microbial communities of municipal wastewater-treating anaerobic digesters from USA - AD_STIC10_MetaG | ecosystem: Engineered > Bioreactor > Anaerobic > Digestate | place: USA... | reverse complement strand
TTTCGCTAGCTTCGGGAGTGACGATTCCGCGCACTCATGGGAGCGCGGGTCGCTACGCCAACCGACGACGGAGTTCGCGATGCATCAGGTAGCGTTGCTGGGGACGGGACTGCTGGGGTCCGGGTTTGCGGAGGGGTTTCTCACGCGCGGCGGGGTGAAGCTGACGGTGTGGAACCGCACGCGCGCCAAGGCACTGCCGCTGGCCGAGAAGGGAGCGACGGTCGCCGACGATCCCGAAGAGGCGGTACACGGGGCGACGATGGTCCACCTCGTCCTCCTCGACGACGCCACGGTCGACAGCACGATCGAGCGCATGCGCGACGGGCTGTCGCACGACGCCATCATCGTCGACCACACCACGAACCTCCCGGCCCGCGTCGCCGCGCGCGCCGAGCGGTTGGAGCACGAAGGGCTCCGCTACCTGCACGCCCCGGTCTTCATGTCGCCGGCCGCGGCGCGTGCGGCACAGGGGATCATGATGGTCGCCGGGCCGCCGGGGCGATTCGAACAGGTGCGCTCGGCCCTCACGCCCATGACCGGCGATCTGTGGTACGTGGGCGAGCGTCCCGACCTGGCCGCCAGCTACAAACTCTTCGGCAACGCGATGATCCTGTCGATGGCCGGCGCCATGGCCGACATCTTCCACCTGGCCGACGCCCTCGACGTCCCGCGCGCCGAGGCGTGGTCGCTCTTCTCGCGCTTCAAGCCGGAGAACATCTATCCGGTGCGCGCGAAGAAGATCCTCGCCGAAGATTACTCGGCGTCGTTCGAGCTCGAAGTCGCCCGCAAGGATGCGCGCCTGATGCTGGAGTCGGCGGCCAATCAGCCGATGCCGGTGATAGCGGCGATCGCCGCGCGCATGGATGCGCTCATCGCCGAGGGGCTCGGGGCACAGGACATGGCGATCCTGGCGAAGTAGCGGAAGACGGGAAGACGGGAAGACGCGACAACGACCCCGGAGGATGCCGGCCCTCGCGCGCGGGCGGTCAGCGGCGTGCGCTCGCGCGTCCCCCCATATGCGGCTCCCCTATCTCCCGATCCGCACCGACACGTATGCCCGACGCCCCGCACCCGGCTCGAAGAACCGTCCACGCGTGGCGTTGGTGACGACGTTGGCCGCGTAGTGGCGGTCGAACAGGTTGTCGATGCCGACAACCGGCTGGATTCCAAGCCGATTGTGCGGGGCGAGGCCCATCCGGGCGTTCCAGAGCACCCAGCCGGGGGCGTAGTTGGTGTTGGCGTCATCGGCCGCGGTGCGACCGGCCTGCTGCATCTCCAGCGTCGCAAAGCCGAAGCGCTGGCGCGCCGTGGCAAAGAGCGTCGACATGATCGGGGCCACACCCGGGACCGCGTTACCGTCGAGGCGCGTGGTGCCGACGAGGTAGTCGTCGTAGGTGTAGTCGATGGCGGTGAACGTTCCCCCGAGGTCGACGGGACCTAACGCGGCGGAGACGCTGAGCTCTGCGCCACGACGACTCGTTTCGCCCGCGTTGCGGAAGTAGCGACGCCCGCCACTGTTGGGAATCTCGAACGGGATCAGTTCATCGCGCGTGCGAATGCGAAACAGGGCGAGGTCGACGAAGAGCCGGCGCCCCACCACCCCCTTGAGCCCCGCCTCCAGCGTCCCGCCGCGCTGCGGTTGCAGCTCGCGATTGAGCCCCGCCGAGCCGTCGGGGCGGTTGGCGAGTTCGGTCGTGGTGGGCGTCTCGAACGACGAGGCCAGGTTGGTGTACAGGGCCAGCGTCGGGCGCACGCGGAACGAGAACCCCAGCATGGGCGTGAAGGCCGACATCGTGCGCGACTGCACCGCGCCACCGACGGCATACCGGGCGCGATAGTCGCGCACGCTGAAGGCGGTCTGGTCGCCGCGCAGCGTCCCGGTGACGGTGAGCCAGGCGCGGTTCACCTCTCCTCGCGCAAAGACGCCGGCGCTCCCGACCTTCTCCAGTTGGTGGATCGTCTCGCTCCCCTGGTCGGCGACGGTGGGGCAGGTCGCCACGGGACGCCCGGCACCGACGCGTCCGGCGCAGTTGTTCCAGTTGCGGCGGTCGTCGCGCTGCGACTGTACGTCGGTGCCGACGGTGAGGCGCCAGAGGTGATTGCGCGTGAAGCCACGCTGCTCGAGGCGCGCCGAGGCGCCTAACGTGCGCCGGTCGAAGCCAACGATGGCGAACGCCTGTGGGTTGTACAGGTCGCGCCATCCGGAGAAGACGGTCGCGCTGGCGGAGCCGGCATCCCACGACTGCTCGCCGGTGAGCGAGAGGAGCTTCTGCCCCACCTCCTTCCGGGCGCGTCGCAGGATGTTCTGCGAATCGGCGACGGTCGGCACGTCGCGCAGCTCGGTCGCCGTCACCGCGCCGGGGTTCTCGGCCGTGGGGGCGTCGTACCAGGTGAACTGCGCACGCACGGTGCTGTTCTCGCGCCGCCAGGCGGCATCGCCAGAGACCACTGAGGAACTGAAGTGCGCATAGTCGCGCGGCCCGTCGCCCTTGTTCCCCGTCGAGGTGACGCGCCAGCCTAACGCATTGTCCTTCGCGCTCCCGGCCAGGGTGGTGTTCCAGCGATAGGAGTCGGCGTTGCGCACGAATCGAAAGGCGGGATCGAATCGCACCTTGGGGAAGGGATCGCTCTTGAGCTCGAGCACCCCGCCGGACGCATTGCCATACAGGGCCCCCGCGGCACCTCGCATCACCTCGGCGCTCCCCACCCCTTCGAGATCGACGAAGTCGACCGCCGTCTGCCCGTCGGCGAGGGTGAGGGGGACGCCGTCGCGCACGACCCGCACCCCGCGAATGCCAAAGGCCGATCGCGCGCCAAAGCCGCGGATGGCCAGCCGGGGGTCCTGCGTGGGGTTGTAGCGGTTGGAGACGGCGAGTCCGGGGACGTTGGTCAGCAGTTCGGTGAGCGAGGCCCGTCGGATCCCGCTGCGTCCGGAGTCGACCTGCAGGCGCGAGACGCCGAAGGGGAGGTCGAGAACCGAGCGCGAACCCTCGCGCGTCACCGTCACGCGCACCGGCTGCAAGCGGCGGGTGCGCGTGGAATCCTGCGCGTGGGCGCGAGTGGCGAGTGCGCCCACCGCGAACGGGACCACGAGGGTGAGCATGCTGCGAACACGTACGGCCATATCTTTCGCCACGGGGTATTCCTCGCTCCGGTCCTCGCCACATACGCACTCGGCACGCCCGATCCCGACTGACGTGACCTTCGTCGCCAATCCTAGCCGCGCGCGCAGCGCCGCTGCAATCACGGCATTGCCGCCAGGGCGCCGGGGGAGGGTCGGGCGCCTTTGTGGGCTCGGTGTCGCCGTCGCGCTCCTTTTCGCTGGTGCGCGCCCAACGCCTGCCTTGGCGATCGTACCAGTGCCGCATCGCTCCGCCCCAAGAGGCGCGGCGGTGCACGACATCCACCTGACCTATTCGCGGGTGGTGGTGGACGGGGCGAGCGTGCTATGGCGGGTGCGCCTGTTCCGCGACGACCTGGAGAAGGCGCTCGCCGTGTACACGAAGAATCCGGCGTTCAAGGTGTCGACGCCGGGGGCGGACTCGGTCTTCGCCGCGTACTTCAACGCCGAGGTCCCGGTCACGGCCAACGGAAAGCGACTCACCGGGCGGGTGCTGCAGTCGGGGAAGGACGCGGAGGTCACCGATCAGGACATGTGGTGGTACCTGATCGAACTCCCGTCACCGTCGACGGTTATGACGTTCACGACGCGCGTGGGGCTCCTGTTCGAGCACTTCACCGACCAGCGCAACGTGGTGACGCTGCTCAAGATGCCGGGCGAGGGTCGTCACTCGCTGTACTTCGTGCGGGACGATGCGCGCATGCAGACGCTTTCCTTCTAGAAGGTGCGCGTGCGGCGAGCGGCTTCACGGGCGAAATGTCTCCTCTTCCTGACGGCGCTGGCCGGGTGTGGGCGTCGGCACATCCAGGCGGCGCCGATCCCTCCGCTCCGCCCCCTTCGGAGTTGCGACGCGATGGCACGGTCGGTCCCGACTGACTCCATCGCACCGTTGTTCCGCAGTCGCGCGCACCAGGACGCGTTCGAGCGCATCAGTCGGACGGTCCCGGGTGGCTTCGCGAGTATCGATCGGGATTCGACGGGACGCTTCGTCGTTCGGATGGTGGACACGACGAAGGCAGACACGATCCGCGCAGCATTGCGCGAGCCGTTCACGGCTGGGCGATCGCCAGTGGAGAAGGCGGGAATCCTGCGCGAGCTTGCGACGGCGAGGGCGGAGCGGGTGTCATGGAGCATGGCGCAGCTGATCGACTGGAACGACTACGTTGCGACGTTCGTGATCGGGGGACCCGCGGTGGTGGGGGTGGGGGTGAACGTGCATCGCCAGCGAATCGAGGTGGACGTCGCGGACGAAAACGGACCGGACGTTGTGGAGGCACGGCTCGGGAGCCGCCGAATCCCGTGCGGACTGGTCGTCATCAAGATCACCGGGCCGGTGCGACTTCTCTGATCCGTCGCTTGGCCCTTTGCCACTCTGGCAGCCAGTCTGCCGGTCGCGCAGGCTCGAGTCCCACTCCGCTTTCACTTTGGCAAGTTCTGGTCGGCATGCACGATGCCTCCTCCGCGTGGCGTGCGAGTCCATCTCGCAACACCCAAACCCACAGGAGGTAGTCGTATGGTTACCATCACGCCGCTCAACACGATGCTCGACCGCATGGTTACCCTCAGCCGGGCCATGGATCAGGCGTTCGTGAACGGGTCACCGGACGCGCTTGGAAAGACGGCCGCCCAGCCCAGCTGGGTTCCCGAGCTCGACGCCTGGGAGACCGAGGGTGAGTACCTGGTGCAGCTGGACCTTCCCGGCGTGAAGTCCGAGTCGGTCGACATCGGCTTCGAGAAGAACACGCTCAGCATTCGTGGCGAGCGCGAACGCAGCATCCGTGCTCCGGAGAAGGGGGAGGTGCGCGTCTTCTTCGCCGAGCGCGACTGGGGGACGTTCACGCGGTCATTGCGCTTTCCGCAGCACGTGGCTGGCGACAACATCTCGGCGACGTTCGACGCCGGGGTGCTGACGATCCGCATCCCCAAGTCCGAGGCGGCCAAGCCGCGCAAGATCCAGATCAGCACCGCGAGCGAGACGAAGCAGGTCGAGGGCTGAGTCGCGCGCGCCGGGAGCGATCCCGGCAATCAGGAGTACGTACAGCAGGGGAGTGGAAGCCGGCTCCGAGGGATGGAGCCGGCTTTTCCGTTCGGGACTCCGGGAGAATGCGTGCTGGCGGTACGGTGGGGAATGAATGGATGACGGAGGTGAGCGGGGCGGGTGGTAGCGTTGTTTTGGGGGGGGCCCCCACGCCGCTGCCGGAATCCCACCGACTCTACCGACGCTCGGCTCCCGCGAACGCCCGATCCCCCACCCGCTCGAACGGCCGATAGGCGCTCCCACCGCACGCCGGCACATTGCGCCCTGTCACCTCGCGCTCCCCCGCGCCGCATCTCCTGTGAGGCCGTGCCATGTCCGCTTCAAATCCCGCATCAACTCCCGCATCAACACCCGCTCCCACGACCCCCTCCGTGCTCCAGTCGCTCTCTGACGACCTCGCGGCTGCCGTCGCCAAGGCGTCCCACTCCCTCGTCGCGATCCACGCCCGCCGGCGCATTCCGTCGACTGGCGTCATCTGGCGCCCGGGGATCGTCGTCACGGCGCACCACACCATCCAGCGAGAGGAGCGGATCACGGTCACACTCGCCGACGGGACCTCCGTCGGCGCGACGCTCGCCGGGCGCGACCCCACCACCGACATCGCCGTCCTGCGACTCAACAGCGAGGTCGGCGTCCCCATCGAGCGTGCGGCCACCGGCGCCGCTCGCGTCGGCCAGCTCGTGCTGGCGTTAGGCATGCCCGGCCCCGCGGTCACCGCGGCGCTTGGCGTCGTCAGCGCCACCGGCGGCGAGTGGCGCACCTGGCACGGTGGACGCATCGACCAGTTCATCCGCCTCGACCTCGCCATCTACGACGGATTCTCGGGCGGCGCGGCGATCGATGCCAGCGGGCGAATGGTCGGGCTCAACTCCTCGGGACTCGCGCGCGCCTCGGCCATGACGATCCCGCTGGCCACCGTCGAGCGTGTCGCCGAGCAGCTGCTGACGTCGGGACGCGTGCGGCGCGGCTACATCGGGTTAGGGGTGCAGCCGGTACGACTGCCCGCCGGCGTCGTTGCGGCGCACGCCCTGCCCCGCGAGGTGGGGCTCATGGTCGTGTCGATCGAGGAAGGGGCACCCGCGCACGCCGCCGGGATCTCCCTGGGCGACGTGGTGGTTGCCTGTGCAGGGGAGGCGGTGGCCGATCCGTCCGAGCTGCTCGCCGCCCTGACGGGCGACCGCGTCGGCACGTCGGTGACGCTGCGCGTGCTGCGCGGCGGCGCCCCGCAGGACATCGCCGTCACCGTGGGTGAACGACAGACGCGTAGCGATCGCTGACACGAGGGATGACATGGATTCAACATCGTTTCTCTCCCCCGCCCTCGCGGCGGGGCTCGAACTCGACGGGCTGGCGGCGCTGGTGCGCGGCTACACCGTGCAAATCGCCAGCCGCAACGGCACGGCGTTGGGGTCGGGTGTCGTCTGGCATCCGGACGGCCTCGTCGTGACCAACGCCCACGTGGTGCGTGACCCCCGCCCCGTCCTCTCGGTAGGCGGGGCCGGGGAGTTCGAGGGACGCGTCGTCGCCCACGATGCGCGCCGCGATCTGGCGCTCATCAGCATCGACGCCGCCGGACTGGTCGCCGCCCCGGTCGGCGACGCCGAGTCGTTGCGCGCCGGTTCGCTCGTGCTCGCGCTCGGTCACCCGTTAGGCGTGGCGCTCACGCTCGGCGTCGTGCACGCCGTCACCACGACGCGCGGAATGCCGCGCTACATCGCCGCCGACGTTAGGCTGGCCCCGGGCAACTCGGGGGGACCACTGGTCGACACGTCAGGGCGCGTGGTGGGGATCAATGCGATGATTGTCGGCGGGCTCGGCGTCGCCATCGCCAGCACGGTGGTGCGCGCCTTCCTGCGCGACGCGGCGCGCAGCGGCGCCGTGTCGTACACCACCCCGCTCGCCGCCTGACGGGGCGCCCCGGGTGATTCGACTCGCCCTCGCCGCCCCGTCGGCGATGCTTCTGGCCGGACTCGAGGCCCTGGTGATGCGCGATGGCGCCTTCACCGTGGTCGAACGCATCGCGCACCTCGACGACATCGCCGAAACGCTCGAGGGGGCCGACGTCGAGGTCGTCGTCGCGGTGGTCGACCGGCCCGATCGTTTCGCCCTCCCGAGCGCCATCGATAGTGATGCGTCGGGGCACCGCTGGCTCCTCCTGGTCGATGCCGACGCGCACGAGGTGGGCGACTGGGTACGGCGCGGGGCCCGCGCCGTGCTTCCGCGCGACGCCGAGGGGCGCGAGATCCTCGCCGCAATCGAGGCGGTGCACGCGGGGCTCGCAGTCGTGCCGGCCACCGTGGCCAGCGCCCTCACCAGCTCCCCCGCCCGCTCGGCGCCGCGACTCACGAACGCGATCGCGTCGGCCCCCCTCTCGCCTCGCGAACGGGAGATCCTCGCCCTGCTCGCCGAAGGGCTGGGCAACAAGATCGTCGCCGCCCGACTCGGGATCTCCGAGCACACGGTCAAGACGCACGTCGCATCGATCTTCCAGAAGCTGGGCGCCGACACCCGGGCCGAAGCGGTCGCCATCGGGGCACGGAGCGGGTTGCTCCTGCTCTAGCCGACAGCGCGCCGGGGCACGACCGGGGCACGACCCGGGCCGAGCGTCCTGGCAGCGCCGAGGGCGAGGCACACCCGATGGGCGGTCGCTACAAACCCCACGGCGGTGCCCGATGTCTGAGGGAGTGAACCCTTTCAGCCTCCCCGCCATGCGCCGCCCACTCCCGCACCTCGCGTTCGCCGCTGTCACCATCGCCATCGCTCCGGCGCTCCTCTCGGCCCAGCAGCTGCAAGGGGTCAAGGAGCGCGTCTTCTCCGTCAGCGAACGCCTGGGCAGCGGCGGCACCATCCGCCTCTACGCCCGCGTGGGCGACATCACCATTACCGAGGGGACTGGGGAGACGGTCGACTTCCGCGCCGAGAAGGACGAGCGCCGCGGCCGCCTGGAGGACGTGGGCTTCACCGTGCGACGCGACGGCAACGACGTCACCATCTGCGCGGTGTACTCGGATGACGACGCCTGCGACGCCGACGGCTTCAACGGCCGTAGCAACCGGCGCTGGAACTGGGGTCGGCGGGAGTCGTTGCGCCTGACGATGACGGTCCGGCTGCCGCGCGGCGCGCGCCTGCGCACCACGAGTGGCAACGGCGACATCTCGGTGAACGCGAACCTGGCCGAGGCGCGGGTCTCCAGCGGGAATGGGCGAGTCAGGGTCTCCGGGGTCAGCGGTCGCGTCGACGCCTCGTCAGGCAACGGCGAGGTCTCGGTGGACAAGGCCGGCGGCCCGGTCGACGCACGGTCCGGAAATGGCGACGTGACCATCGGAACGGTCAACGGGCCGGTCAACGCCTCGTCGGGCAACGGCGACATCCGCGTCTCGATGGACAAGCTCACCGGGAGCGAGGACATGGAATTCTCCTCGGGCAACGGCCGCGTCGAGGTCGTCGTCCCCGCCGACTTCTCGGCCGAGGTCGAGGCGAACAGCGGCAATGGGCGCATCACGACCGACTTCCCCATCACCATCCGTGGGAAGCTCACCCCGTCGCGGCTGCGCGGGACGATCGGGAATGGCGGGCGCCGCCTCCGCATGTCGACCGGCAACGGATCGATGGAGATCCGGAAGCGCGCGTAGGCTCGTTGGAGCTGTCTCATTCGTGGTGATCATGGGGGCGCCGCAGGTTGCGGGGCCCCCGCGTCGCAGGGAGGGACGACGCACGGCGGTCCCGCCCGGTTCAGCGAGTCGACGTTGCGCCGATACTGTGGGGAGAGGTGTCCCCATGGAGAATCGTGTGCCCAGTCTTACGCCGACACGCCCGTTCCAGACGCGCATCGAGCGTCACGTCGAAGTCCGCCTCAAGGACGTCGACTCGGATCACCATTTCATCAGCTCCAAGTCGGAGACGATCAACGTCAGCGATCACGGACTCCTGATGGAGGTCCCGTCGGCGCTGGATGCCTGCGTGGGACAGGAAGTGATCGTCTCGCTGCACTGGGCCGATGGCCAGTGGGAATCGCCGGGCGAGATCGTGCGCTTCGAGAGTCCGTATTGGCGCGACCTGCGCTCGAGCGTGATGGGGGTACGCCTCGCGCGCGCGCTCCCGCACGACCTCCTGGTGCCGAACGAGACGCATCCGTAGGACCCGCGCGACGCACCACTCGGCATCGCGATCGCACCGTTCGACCACGCCCCTTCCATTGCTTCGGCCGCCCAGGCAGCTTCGGGCGGCCTTTTCATTGGACGCTCGACCATGCACCTGCCGCGCGCGACGACGACCTCGCCGCTGATGGCCATGACACCGCGGGCGCATCGCACGCGCCACGTCGTCGTGGCGCTCCTCGCCTCCCTGGCGTTCCTGTCGACGGCCGCAACGGCGGCCACGGCGCAGGAGCTCTCCGGCCGCGCCGCCCGCGAGGCGGCGCGCGCGTATCGCGAAGCCAACGAAGCGGCGATCCTGCGCGAGTTCACCACGCTCCTGTCGCTGCCTAACGTCGCCAGCGACAGCGTCAACATCCGTCGCAACGCCGCGCTCCTGCTGGAGCTGCTGCGCAAGCGCGGCGCCACCAACACGCAGCTCCTCGAGGTTCCTGGTGGGCCGCCGTCGGTGTACGGCGAGCTCCTGGTCCCGGGCGCCACGCGCACGGTCGTGCTGTATGCCCACTACGACGGGCAGCCGGTCGACCCGAAGCAGTGGGTGGGGGGCGGGCCGTTCACGCCGGTGCTGCGCGACAAGGCGCTGTACCAGGGCGGGCGCGAGATCCCCTTTCCCGCCGATGGGCAACGCGCCGACGGCGAGTCGCGCATCTACGCGCGCTCCGCGAGCGACGACAAGGGATCGATCATCGCGATGCTCACCGCCCTCGACGCGCTCCGCGCGCGCGGTGCCGGCGCCTCGCTCAACATCAAGTTCTTCTTCGAGGGGGAAGAGGAAGCGGGATCGGGGCATCTCAAGGCGATCCTCGAGAAGTACAAGACGCTGCTCAAGGGCGACGCCTGGCTCTTCTGCGACGGCCCGGTGCACCAGGGCGGGGACCAGCAACTCGTCTTTGGGCTGCGCGGGGTGACAGGGCTCGAGGTGACGGTCTACGGCCCCACGCGCCCGCTGCACAGCGGGCACTACGGCAACTGGGCGCCGAACCCCGGGATGCTGCTCGCGCACCTCGTGGCCAGCCTGCGCAGCGACGACGGCGAGATCCTCATCCCCGGCTTCTACGCCGACGTGCGCCCGCTCAGCGCCGCCGAACGCAAGGCAGTCGCCGGGCTCCCGCTGGTGGACACCACGTTGCGCCGCTCGTTAGGGCTGGCCAGGACCGAAGGCAACAACGCCCTGCTCGCCGAGCGCATCATGCGTCCCGCACTCAACCTGCGCGGCCTGCGCGTGGGCGGGGTGCAGGAACTCGGCTCCAACACGATCTCCACCGAGGCCTTCGCCTCGTTCGACTTCCGCCTCGTCCCCAACCAGACGCCGGCGCGCGTCCGCGAACTGGTCGAGAAGCACCTGCGGACCAAGGGGTGGCACATCGTGAGCGACACCCCATCCACCAGCGAACGTCTCACGCACCCGCGCATCGCCCGACTGCAGTGGGAAAGCGGCTACCCCGCGCAGCGCGCGCACATGGACGACCCGTTCTCGCGCGCGCTGGTCACCGCGGTGTCCGACGGAGCCCGCACGCCGCCGCTCCTCGTCCCGACGCTCGGCGGGTCGGGGCCGAGCTACCTCTTCACCGAGGTGCTCGGCGTCCCGGTGGTCACGCTCCCCATCGCCAACGCCGACAACAACCAGCACGCCGCCAACGAGAACCTGCGCGTGCAGAACCTGTGGAACGCAATCGAGATGTACGCGGGGTTGATGGCGCGGCTGGGGAAGGAGTGGGGAGGGCCGCCGGTGCCGTGACGCGTCGAGCGGTTCGCCGTTAGGCAGGCGCGCGCTACTCGTCGCCGACGTCGGCGTGCGCCTTCCCGAAGGCCAGGACGAGTGCACTGCCCACGATCACCGCCGCCCCGACGAGCGTCCACGCCGACGGTCGCTCATGCAGCAGCAGCGCCCCCCACAACCCGGCGAAGACGATCTGCAGGTAGCCCGTCGTCGTGGCACGCACCGCCGTCTCGGCCTGCAGCCCGCGCGTCATGTAGACCTGCGCCAACTGGGTCGACACTCCCACGCCGAGCAGGATCGCCCACTCCGCCGGCGTCGGCACGAGCCAGTTGGAGGAAGCGAAGGGGATGGCGATGGGAAAGGTGACGAGCGGAAGGTAGAAGACGACGACGGCGGGGTGCTCGCGGTTCCCCATCTTGCGTACCGCGGCGTAGGCGGCCCCCGAGCACACGGCGCCGAAGAGGGCGATGGCGATGTCTCGCGTGTCGTAGACCGAGGCGGCGCTTCCGAAGAGGAAGCCCGGGCGCGTGATGAGAATCACGCCGACCATCGCCATGGCCAGGCAGGCCAGCTCACCTGGCCGGACACGTTCCCCCACCCAAAGCGCCGCCAGGATCGTGGCGAAGATGGGGTTGGTGTACTGGATGAGCGTCGCCTCGCCGAGTGGGAGGTGCACGAGCGACCAGTAGAAGCAGTTGATCCCGATGGCGCCAAGGGCGCCGCGCACGAGGAGAAGGCGGCGATGGGTCCCCCAGATGGAGGGGAGCCCAGCCTGGCGCACCGCCCACCAGCTCATCGCCAGCGTGAGCGCCGCGCGCACGAGGACCACCTGCGACGACGGAAGGCGCCGGCCCGCCAGCTTCACGAACAGCCCCATCACCGCGAACCACCAAGCGCCGATGGCCATCGCCCGGATCCCCGGCGACAGGACGCTGCTGCGGGCGACGGGAATGCTTGGAGGCACAGCGGAACTCGAGGGGCCTGACATCGACGGGGAAGCTACAGGCCAGTGCACCGCTGGTCGACCGCTAGGGAATCGCGTGCATCGCCGTCATCATGCGCGTCACCGGGCGGAAGATCGGCGTCGCCTCAGCGAGGGCGCGCGAATCGCCGACCAGCACCACCTCGTCGCCATCCTCGATGACGATGTCACCGATGGGCTGGAAGACCCCCTCGCCATGTCGCAGCACGGCAGCGGCGATGGCGCCCGTGCGCGATCGCAGCTTGAGCTCGCGCGCCGTGTGGCCGATGGCCTCGCCTCCGGCGCGCGCCACGACGACCTCGAGGTCGAGCCGCGCCCCGATGCGCGACAGCACCTCGTCCATGGGGGCGATGATGGCTCCGCGCTCGCGCAGCACCTCGTAGTGGTCGCGGCGCGCCTCGTCGGCGGCTTCGCGAATGCGCGACGCCGGGATGTCGAAGCGACGCAGCACGCGGGCAAAGATCTCGAGCGAGGTCTCGAACTCCTCCGGCACGACTTCGTTGGCCCCGAGGCGTTGCAGCTCGGTGATCTCGGAGACGTAGCGCGTGCGCGTGACGATGTGGACGGTGGGATTGTGGTGCCGCGCGACCACCACGGCGCGGCGTTCGTCACCCACCGAGGCGATGGCGAAGACGATCACGCGCGCGCGCTTGAGCCCCACCCGGTCGAGCACCTCGGCGCGCGTCCCGTCGCCGAAGAAGATCGGTTCGCGGGCGAGCCGCGCCTGCCTGACGAGTGCCCCGTTGGAGTCGAGGATGACATACGGAATGCGGGCCCGGCGCAGCGCCCGCGCCAGGTTGCGCCCGTTGAGGCCGTAGCCGACGATGATCACGTGGTCGGTCGCGGGGCCCGCCGCCCGCACCTCGCGCGTGGCGAACTCCATCGTCGGCATCGCACGCAGCGTGAAGACCCGGTCGGCGATCTCGGGGGCGGCCCCCACCGCGAACGGGGCGACCAGCATCGTGACGACCGCCGCGCCGAGGAACAGCTGGTAGTGCGGCTGGTCCATGATGCCTAACGCGATGGCGCTCGACGCGAGGACGAAGGAGAACTCTCCCACCTGCGCCAGCCCGATCCCGGCCACCAGCCCCACGCGCATCGAGCGACGCACGAAGCGGACGACGACCCAGGCGATGAGCGTCTTGAGGACGATGATCCCCAACGCGACCGCCAACACCTGCAGCGCGTGGGTCGCCACATAGCGCACGTCGAGCAGCATCCCCACCGAGATGAAGAAGATCCCGCTGAAGGTGTCGCGGAACGGCAGCACGTCGGAGAGCGCCTGCAGCCCGTACTCCGACTCGGAGATAATGAGCCCCGCGAGGAACGAGCCCAGGGCGAGCGACAACCCGAACGACGAGGTCACGAAGGCCGCGCCGAGGCCGATGGCGACCACCACGAGGGTAAAGATCTCCTGGTTGCGCATCTCGGCGATGCGCGCGAGCACGCGCGGCACGGCCCAGCGTCCCACGAGGAGCATCGTGGCCGTGACGAGGATAGCGACCCCCACGCTCCTCGCGATCGAGAGCACGTCGGCGCCGCTCCCGCCGAGCAGCGGGAGGAAGAGCATCAGCGGGACGACGCACAGGTCCTGGAAGAGGAGGATCGCGACGACCACGCGGCCGTACGGCGCGTCGAGCTCACCCCGGTCGGCGTAGACCTTGAGGATGATGGCGGTGGACGAGAGGGCGATGAGCGCCCCGAAGAGCGCCCCCTGGCGCCAGTCCTCGCCGAGCGCCAGGACGACGGCGGTGACGGCGAGCATGGTCCCCACCAGCTGCAATGCGCCGCCCACCATCACCAGCCGCCCCATCTTCACGATCCGGGAGAGCGAGAGCTCGAGCCCGACGGCGAAGAGCAGGAGCACGACGCCGATCTCGGCCAGCGTCTGGACCGACTCCACCTCGCGCACCAACCCCAGGGCGGTGGGGCCGATCGCGATGCCGCTCACCAGGAAGCCGACCACGCTGGGAATGCGCAGCCGGTAGGCGAGAACGACCACGGGAACCGCGATCGCCACCAGGATGACGAGGTCGCGCAGGAGGGGGATGCCGTGCATGCGCGAAAGCTCTCGCGGCGTGGGAGGGTTTGTCGAGATGAGGGAGCAAATCAGGGCAGCGGCGCCTCGACGCTCCATGGCGACAAGCGCGGTGCGGCGCGCCGCTAACTGCCGACCGCCCTCGCCCCGTCGTCCGTGCTGCGCTCGGCGCCGTTCCGCTGCCCCTCGTCAGGCACTCCCTGCTCCGCGGTCACCGCCGGTGATCGACGCAGGATGACAAAGCCGATGAGCCCCGCGACCGTCGAAGCACCGAGGACCGCAATCTTGGCCGCGTCGAGAAGCGGCGAGTCGCCAAAGGCGAGGCCGGCGATGAAGAGCGACATCGTGAAGCCGATGCCGCCCAGCCAGGCCGCGCCATGAAGCGCTCGCCACGTCACTCCGCTGGGGAGTGCCGCGAGTCCGAGGCGCACCGCCGCTGCGCTGAACGCCGTGATGCCGAGCATCTTGCCCACCACGAGGCCGAGCGCCACGCCCAGCGACACCGGGCTGGCCAGCGCCTCGCCGATGCCCGACAGTCGCACACCGGCGTTGGACAACGCGAAGAGTGGCATGACGCCGAAGCTCACCAGGGCGTGGAGCGAGTGCTCGAGCTTGAGCAGCGGGGCATTCACCGCACTCACCGCGACGTCCAACCCGTTCAACGCCTCCTGTTGCCCCTTGCTGGTGATGACCAGCAGGTCACCCGTCTCGGTGCGGTCGAATTCATCGAGCAGGGCGCGCGCGCGCGCGGAGAACTCCTCGGCGTTGATGCGCGAGTCGGTCGGAATGGTCAGCGCGAGTATCACGCCGGCAACGGTGGAGTGAATCCCGGAGAGCAGGATGCAGTACCAGAGCACCAGCCCCACCACGAGGTACGGCGTGAGCGCCCCAACGCGCCGCACGTTGAGCGCGACGAGGATCGCCATGCACAGCGCTGCGCCCGCCAGCGCCCCCCACACGAGGTTCGCCGTGTAGAAGAAGGCGATCACCAGCACAGCCCCGAGGTCGTCGACGATGGCCAGCGCCGCGAGGAAGACCTTGAGGCCGAGGGGGACACGCGCCCCCAGGAGCGCTAGGATGCCAAGGGCGAAGGCGATGTCGGTGGCCATCGGGACGCCCCACCCCACGCTCCCGGGACCGCTGCGGTTCACCACGGCATAGAGCAGCGCCGGGACGACCATGCCTCCAAGCGCTGCCACGATCGGGAGCGCCGCCTGCTTGGGCGAGGCGAGCTCCCCAACGAGCACTTCTCGCTTGATCTCCAACCCCACCAGGAGGAAGAAGACGACCATCAGGGCATCGTTGATCCAATGATGGAGCGACATCGTGAGCGGCGCACCGGCCCCACCGATGGCGATCGGGGTCTCCCACAGGTGGAAATACGAGTCGCCCCACGCGCTATTGGACCAGACCAGGGCAATCGCCGTCGTGATGAGGAGGACGACGCCGCCCAGGGAGCCGATCCTGGCAAACTCCTGAAACGGCTGCAGCACCCGCCCGACGATGCGCCGGCGAGCCGTGCCTGGACGGGCGGGAGGAGTCGCAGTGGCTGATGGCATCGAGGGGGATGACCGCGGACGAATAGCGACGCGCTCGTGCTTGTGAACGATAACGGCCCGGTGGAGCGCCGGGTGTACGGCGGGGCGGCGGACTTCCCCACGCAGGTCGGGGGGATCGCGCTGGCGTGGTCCCGCGACGCGCGCCAGAATGTCTGCGCCCCTGCAGCCGGGGCGTTCAGGACGGCCGTGCCGCGCACAAACGCGTGGCACGGGCTCACAGGCGCAGCACGCGCGCCATCCCCCCATCTCGTCAACACCCCGGAGCCGCCCGTGCGTTCCCACGTTCGCCTCGTTGCCACCGTCTGCGCCCTCGGCGCGTTAGGCACCTCCCTGCAGGCCCAGCGCGCGGCGCGGCCGGCGCGCGGCGTCGCCAGCGATAGCGCCCGGCCATCGTCGCCGTACACCAGCGAGGCATTCGGCGCACTTCGCGCCCGCTCGATCGGGCCAGCGATGACCTCGGGGCGTGTGATGACGGTGGCGGTCCACCCCAGCAACCCCGGCATCATCTACGCCGGCACGGCGTCGGGCGGACTGTGGAAGACCACGAGTGGGGGCGCCGCCTGGCAGCCGGTCTTCGATCGCGAGGGTTCGTACTCCATCGGGTGGATCACCCTCGACCCGAAACATCCGAACGTCATCTGGGTCGGGACCGGCGAGCGCAACTCGCAGCGCTCCGTGGCCTACGGCGACGGGGTCTACAAGTCCGAAGATAGCGGCCGCTCATGGAAGAACGTCGGCCTCAAGCTATCGGAGCACATCGGGCGCATCGTCGTCGACCCCACCAACAGCGACGTGGTCTACGTCGCGGCGCAGGGGCCGCTTTGGAGCGCCGGCGGCGAGCGGGGACTCTACAAGACCACCGATGGCGGCACGTCGTGGACCCAGGTGCTCGCCATCTCCGAGAACACCGGCATCAGCGATGTCGTCGTCGACCCGCGCTACCCCAACGTCATCATCGCCTCGTCGTATCAGCGCCGGCGCCACTTCTTCACGCTCATCAACGGCGGCCCCGAGAGCGCCATCCATCGCAGCACCGACGGCGGAAAGACCTGGACCAAGGTGAACACGGGACTCCCCAGCGAGGAACTGGGGCGCATCGGGCTCGCCATTTCGCCGCAGAACCCGGACGTGGTCTACGCCAACGTCGAAGCAGCCAATCGCCGCGGTGGCATCTATCGCTCCAGCGACAACGGCGTCACGTGGCAGAAGATGTCGGACTACACCCAGGGGTCGATGTACTATGGCGACATCTTCGCCGACCCCACGCAGTTCGATCGCATCTATGTCCCGGACGTCCTCTTCCAGGTGAGCGATGACGGCGGGCGCACCATGCGCCCCCTCGGGACGCGCGGGATGCACGTCGACAATCACATCATCTGGATCGATCCGACGAATCCCAATCACTACCTCATCGGCAACGACGGTGGGCTCTATCGCACGTACGACCGCGGCGAAACGTGGGTCTTCTTCGAGAACCTCCCGCTCGCCCAGTACTACGACGTCGACGTCGACAACGCCGCCCCGTTTTACAACGTCTACGGCGGCCTGCAGGACAACAACTCGATCGGCATGCCGTCGCGCACCAAGAGCGACCACGGCATCATGAATTCCGATGTCTTCGTGACGATGGGAGGCGACGGCTTCGTCTCACGCATCGACCCCGAGGACCCGAACATCATCTACTCCGAGCTGCAGCACGGCGTCATCGTGCGCTTCGACAAGCGCACGCACGAGCGCGTCGGCATCCAGCCGCAGGAAGCCAAGGGCGACGTCCCGCTCCGCTGGAACTGGGACGCCCCCTTCATCATCTCGCCGTTCAGCAGCAAGCGGCTGTACATGGCCGCCCAGTTCCTCTACCGCTCCGACGATCGCGGCGACAGCTGGAAGCGAATCTCCCCCGACCTCACTCGGCAGGTGCAACGCAATACGCTGCCCGTGATGGGGAAGGTGTGGGGCCCCGACGCCGTCGCCAAGAACACCTCGACCGCGCTGTACTCGAACATCAGCGCGGTCGCCGAGAGCCCGAAGAAGGAAGGGATGCTCTGGGTGGGGACCGACGATGGGCTCATTCAGGTGAGCGAGGACGGGGGCGCCAACTGGCGAAAGATGGACAGCTTCCCCGGCGTCCCGGCCAACGCGTACGTGTCTCGCATCAAGGCCTCGCAGTTCGACGCCAACACCGCCTACGCCACCTTCACGAACCACCAGAACGGCGACTTCAAGCCATACGCCATCAAGACGACCGACGGCGGGCGCACGTGGACGTCGATCAACGGCGACCTCCCGGCGCGCGGCTCGACGCACGCCTTCGCCGAGGACTTCGTCGATCCCAACCTGCTCTTCGTGGGGACCGAGTTCGGCGCCTACGCCTCGCGCGATGGCGGCTCGCACTGGTTCAAGCTGGGCGGCATCCCCACCATCGCCGTGCGCGACTTCGCGATCCAGAAGCGAGAGCATGACCTCGTGATCGGGACGTTCGGGCGCGGGATCTACATCGTGGACGACTACACCGCACTGCGCACGACGACGCCGGCCACGCTCGCCGCCGCGGCCACGCTCTTCCCGGTGCGCGACGCCCTGCTCTTCGTCCCCACGCAGCAGTACGGCGGACGCGGCAAGGCCTTCCAGGGGGAGATGCTGTACAGCGGCGACAACCCGCCGTACGGTGCGGTCTTCACGTACTACCTGAAGGACGGCCTCAAGTCGCTCAAGCAGAAGCGGCTCGACGCCGAGAAGGCGGCCGAGAAGGCCGGGCAACCGATCCCGTATCCCACCCCCGAACAGATGCGGGCCGAGGCCGCCGAAGAGGCGCCGTCGATCCTCCTGACGATCAGCGACTCGTCAGGCACTCCCATCCGCACCATCACGGGGCCGTCCGCGAAGGGACTCCAGCGCGTCGCCTGGAACCTGCAGCACCCGTCGCACACGCTGCCGCGCCCGAGCAACCCGCTCGAGGAACTGTTCGAGAGCGGCCCCTCCGGACCGTACGTCGTCCCCGGGCGCTACAGCGTCTCGCTCGCCCAGCGCGTGGGGGGCGTCACGACTTCGTTAGGCGGCGCGGTCACCTTCCGTGTGGTCACCGAGCCGGGCGCTCCGGTCACGCTCGCCGACCATGCCGCACGCGGCGCCTTCCAGAAGCGGTTGCAGGAGCTGCGGCGCTCGGTGGCCGGCGCGGTCGAACTCACCACCAGCACGGGACAGAAGCTCGACCAGATGCGCCGCGCCCTCGACCAGACACCGGCCGCACCGGCCGCGTTGGGGCAGCAGGTGCGCGCGCTGCAGGATCGCCTGGCGCTCATCGTGCGCGAACTCTCGGGCGACCGTGCCCTCGCCAGCCGCAGCGAGGCAACCCCCGCGTCGATCGCTGAGCGGGTGAATGGCATCAGCGGTGAGCAGGGACGTACACTCGGCCGCCCGACCGGGACGCACCAGGAGCAGTTCACCATCGCCAGCGAACTGTACGCCGTTGAACTCGCGAAGCTGCGCCAGCTCGCGGAGGCCGACGTTCCGGCGCTCGAGCGTGAGGTGGAGAAGGCCGGGGCGCCCTACACCGCCGGCCGGATCCCCGCGCGATGAGGGGCCGCGGAGCAGTTGTCGGCGTCTTCGCCGTGTTGTGGCTGGCGGTGAGCGCGGGAACCCCCCTCGGCGCGCAGGGGCCGCAGGCGCGCGCCATCCTGCCGGGCATCGAGGGGACCATCATGCTCGACACGATGGGGCTCGCCCACAAGATCAGCGGCAATCGCGACTCGATCTTCACGGCGCTGGAGACTGCGTTCAAGGAACTCAAGCTCCCGGTCGAGACGCGCGACCCCAAGACCGGGCTCCTCACCAACCTCAACGCCGACGTGTCGCGACGCATCGGCGACGTGGCCATCTCGCGCTACCTCGATTGCGGGCGCGGGTTTTCCGGGAACAACGCCGACTTCTATCGCATCACCCTCGCCATCTCGGCGTGGCTGGAACCGGCCACCGGTGAGCCGCAACGCCTGATGGTCGCCATCGCGGCCAGCGGACGCGACCCCGCAGGGAGCCGGAGCGCGTACTCGCAGTGCACCTCACGCGGCGCGCTGGAACGGCGCATTGCCGATCGCGTGACGGAACTCCTCTCGCCACCACGTTAGGTCCGCATGGACGTCCACCGCTGGGACGAACGATTCTCCGCCGGCGAGCTCCCGTACGGGACGGAGCCCAACGATTTCGTGGCCGCGCAGGCGCCGCGCATCCCCACCGGCCCGGTGCTGTGCCTGGCGGAGGGCTACGGACGGAACGCGTTGTGGCTGGCGGCGCAGGGGCACCCCGTGACCGCCATCGAGCAGTCGAGCGTCGGCATCGCGCGCGCGAAGGACCTCGGCGCCGAGCGTGGGGTCGAGGTGACGTGGGTGCAGGGCGACCTCGCCGACGTCGACCTGGGGGAAGGCAAGTGGAGCGGGATCGTCTCGGTCTTTGCGCACCTCCCGCCGGCGTTGCGCGCCGATGTGCACGCCCGCGCGGTGCGGGCGCTTGCCCCTGGCGGCGTCTTCATCCTCGAGGCGTATTCCCCCGCCCAGCTCGGGCACCGCACCGGCGGGCCGCGCGACGTGGAGCTCCTGATGACGCGGGATGGACTGGTGCAGGAACTCGCCGGGCTGGAGGTCCTCATCGCACAGGAGATCGAGCGCGAGGTGAACGAAGGGGTACTGCACCAGGGGCTGGCGGCGGTGGTGCAGGTGGTGGCGAGGAAGCCGCACTGACGGCAGTCACCCCTCGATTCGCCGCCGCCACTCCTCGAGCTTGGCCACACGGGCCTCGAGCTGGGCCACCTCGTCGCGGCCCGGCGCAACCCTGTTGGCGCTCGCGGCAGGCGCCGCGTGCGCGCTGGTGGCGGGGGACTGCGTCGAGACGGACGCCGCCGCGCGCGCCGGTGACGTGATTGCGGCTGGCGGAGACGTAAGCGCGCTCCGCGACAGCGCGCCGAGCGGCGTGAGGGGCGCCCCGGCGGAGGATGCGACGCCACGTGCCGCCAGGCGCAAGAACGCACGGCCGACGGGCCCCATCCACACACGGCGGAAGATGCGCTCGGGCGGTGGCGCACGGAACGGCGTTCGCGCCAGCAGGGCGATGCCGGCCCCCGTCAGGGCCAACCCTGTGAACAGGGGCACGAGCGCCCACGCGGGGATCGCGTACGCTCCCGATGCAAGCTTCCGGCGCGTCACCAGCTCGATCCCGATCAGCCCGGCCGCGATCACGAGCATCAGCAGCGCCATGCGCACCGTCGTGCGGCGGCGCCGCTGCGTGAGCGGATTGGCACGCCGCGACTGGCGCACGCTTTCCCGCTCGTCGTACACGCCCTGCATCCCCTTGAGCACGTCGTCCGGCGCATAGCCCATCTCGGCGAGGTGGCGCGCGTCGCTGAAGAGCTGCAGCAGGCGCGTGAGCCCGATCCCCACGAGGACCACCACGGGGACGAGCGCATCGAACGACGAGCCGAGTCGCGCGATGGCGCGCGAGACGGTCCACGCCACGAGCACGAGGAGGAAGAAGACGGTCGACAGCAACTCGAGCTCCGACACGAAGCTCCGCACCGGCAACGGGATGTCCGGCCCCGCCAGCTGCGAGTTGTCGACCGCTTCCACCAGCGCCTCCGCGGTCGCGAAGCGCGCCTCCGGCACCTTCGCCACACACCGGTCGATCGCCGCCGAGAGCAGGTCGGGGAGCTCGGGACGCACCGACTCGATGGCCGGGACCGGCTCCGTCAGCTGCTTGACGAGGATCTTCTGGATCGACTCGCCGGTCACCGCAGGACGCCCGATGGCCGCGAACCAGGCCACCAGCCCTAACGAATACAGGTCGCTCCGCCCGTCGACCGTGTCCCCCGACGCCTGCTCGGGGCTCATGTACTCGGGCGTCCCGACGACCTCCCCCACGCGAGTGAGCCCGCCGCCGGCGGTGGGCTCGGTGATGGCGCGGGCGATCCCGAAATCCATGAGCAGGGCGCGCCCCGTGGCACGCTCGATCATGATGTTGTCGGGCTTGATGTCCCGATGCGCCACCCCACGCCCATGCGCATAGGCGAGCGCGTAGCCAACGTCCTGCAACAGGCGCACGAGTTCGCGCACCGTGAGCGGGCCGGCACGGTGCACCCGCTGCGCCAGGCTCTCCCCCTCCACGTATCCCATCGCGAAGGCCATCACCCCATCGCGCTCCTCGATCGCGTGCACCGGGACGATGTTGGGGTGCGAGAACGACGCCGTGGTGCGCATCTCGCGCAGGAAGCGATCGTGCAGCGCGGGATCAGCGGCGAACTCCTCGGGCAGGATCTTGAGCGCCACCAGTCGGTCGAGTGCCCGGTCGCGCGCCAGGTACACCGCCCCCATCCCGCCACGCCCCAGCTCGCGCTCGAGGTCGTAGCGGTCGGCCAGCTTGCGGCGGATCTGGGTGAGGTCGGACAGCGTCACGAGGAGTGTGAGAACGAGCGGGCGGAGTCATCGAGAGCCGGCGCGACCGAGCGCGTCGGCGGGAGCGTGCGTCGGCAGGACGGTCGCCTTGCGACCACCGCCGCCGCGGAAACGGTCGTCGTCGTGCGCGGGAGGTCAGCGCCCCCCAAGCCCTACAAGCCCATGGCTACCGCAATCATCCACGCACCGTACGACAGCATAAAGGTCCGGTTGGGGATCCCGAACGCCCCATTGTTCATCAACAGTGGCACCATCACCACCACGCTCAGCCAGACCGCGCCCGCCAGCACGGCGAGCGGTCGCGCCTTCCACGCGGGCTGCGTCCGCAGGTGCAACGTCAGCAGCAGCACCGCCAGTAACTCGCCGGGAACGCCGAGCATGAAGCCCAGGCCGTGCAACTGGCCGGAGCGGGACATCAGCGCCGCATCGCTGGTGGTGGGGTCCATCGCGAACGTGCCGCCGATGGTCAGTCCCGCCGCGGTCACGAGGAGGCACACGAGGCCAAGCCACCCGACGCCCCCCCGCACGCGTGTTGCCAGGGCGCCAAGCAGCGCGAGTGAGGCGAGGGCGAACGCGTAGAAGCAGAGCGTCATGACCCATCCGTGCGCCCCAACCGCGTACTCGCTGATCATGTGCGTGGCCGGCGACAGGTCGGCGCGCAATGCGTGCAGCGCGAGCAGGGCGAGTATCGCCGTTGCCGATGCGGCGAGCGTGAGTCGGGCGAGCAGGGATGTCGGCATGAGATCGAGTGTCGGACGCAACGCCAATGAATAGCACCACCATGCCTGCCACGACAGCCTCGCGCGCGACCGCGCGCGGCGTGGCGAATCCCTAACGCGGGGCGGGGGTCGCGGGGGCGCGCGACAGCTGCACCACGTCCCAGTACGACCGTACCGCGCCACCCCCCACCGACGCCAGCAGGGCCCGCACCGACGACAGCATCGTCACCGAGCGCGGGCCGCGCGGCGTCCCGGGGTCGCGATAGCCGTAGTTGAAGACGGCGCGCACGAAGGTGCTGCGCTCGTCGGTGGGGAGCGTCGCGACGTTGGCGTAGTACCGCTGCCAGGCATCCGCGCCCCCAAAGAGGTACTGCTCCACGTTCGAGGTGTAGATCGCCGACGCCGTCGCCCCGTGCTCACGCAGGTAGCGCCCAACCGCCCGCAACGCCTTGTCGCCACCGAAGTCACCGACGATCGGCACGATGAGGTTGTCGTGCTGCATGCGCTTGAGGTGCTGGAAGTGCCCCTCCGAGGCCAGATAGCCGTGCTCGACCCCCTCGGCGTCGCGCTGCACCATCAGCTCCCCGTAGCTGGGCATGCCACGCATGCCGTATCCGCCCGTCCCGCGACCGAACGAATAGGTGAGCGCGGGTCCGGCATCGAAGAACGACAAGAGGATGTACTCGATCCCCGACAGGTCGTCGGCGCTGAGCGCAAAGCGATGCTCGTCGACCAGGCGCCGCCGGATCGACTCCAGCGTCGTGCGGAACATCGCCGTGTCGGCCGCGACGGAGTCGTACGCCGCAAAGAGCGCCGTCACCGACGCCTCGGTCGTCGCCGCGGCGGGACGCGGACGCGAGAAGAGCCGGGAGAGAAAGTCGGCGCGATCGGTGGAGCGTTCGATCAACGCCTTGTACATCAGGTGTTGCAGCAGGTTGCCGCGCCGGATGTCGACGATGAAGGCCATGCGTGGCTTGAGGGCCACGATGTAGGTGAAGTTCTGGTCGGGGCCGACGCCGAGGTACACGCCCCCCGCTCCAAGCGTTCGTTGCAGCTCGGGGATGACGTGCTGGAAGGTGACTTCGTTCGAGACAAGGTTGTCGGACCGAAAGAAGCCGCCGGGTTCGGACATCGCGCTCACCATCTCCCAGAAGTCGGCGTCGGACAGCCGTGCCGGGAGGGAGTCCGCCGGGGCGCGCCAGCCGCCGGCGGCCGTGTCGCGCCAGGCGAACGGAACGGCCTGCTCGTGGGTCGAGGCCGCGAGTACCGTGGCGAAGAGGGCGGCGAACGTCCCCTGTCGTGCGCGCGTGACGATCCCTCGCATCGAGCCTCCCCCGCATGCGTCACCGGGATACGCCGCGACGATGGGCGCCCGTGGTCCGACGATACGGCGCGCGCGAGGGGCTGTCAAAGCGCGCTTGCGCCCGGCGTGACGAGGCGGGAGAATCGGGGGATGATGCGTTTGCTCCCCGCCACGCAGGCAGCGGCTCCCGCACACTCCGGCAGTCGCGCGCGCCTGCTTCGGCGAATGCGCCTGCGAGCGACGCGCGCCACGCGCGCCTCGCTTGGCACACTCGTGCTCGCCGCCGCCTGCGGCGAGCGCGTCCCGAACGTCGCGCGCGACTCGGCGATCGCGCCGGCGCCGAGTGCCGCCGCGGCGTCGCGCACTGCCATGCCTGACGACTCCCTCATCGGCCGGCTTCTCTCCGACGTCGTCCCCGACTCGGCGCTGCTCTCCTCGTGGGGGGTGTATCCGCTCGAGCGACACATCGGGATCCGGCTCGCCCTCATCGGCGGCGAGCACTATCTCCTGGCCGACACGCTCGACGGCTACGACGGCGACCGGCCGCGCTGGCGCATCCGTCAGGCGCAACGCGTGGAGGCGGCGCGGCCGGGCGAGGGATGGGTCGGGTCGTGCGCCATCGGTACGGCGGACGCGTCCGACGGCACCGTCGTCGCGCGCGTTACGCTCTCGGCCGGCGAGGCCCTGACGCCGATTCACAGCGCTTGGCGCCTCGACCCCGCCACCTGGCACTTTCGCTCGTTCCCGACCGACTCGCTCGCCTGCTACAACGAGGGAGGGGGCAACCCGTAGCGCGCGCTCCGTGAGCGATCGAGGTGAGGGCGCGCGAGGTGAGGGCGCGCGGGGTGAGGGCGCGGAGAGTGAGGGCGCGCGGGGCGAGCGCGCGCAGGGCGAGGGCGCGCAGGATCGCGGCGGCGGGATTGCGCCCGCCGCCGCGAGGCGATGAATTGTATACACAATTCCGAGCTGGACCAACGGACCGGCGAACGCGGGTCCGTCTGCCGTCACACCGCCGCTCCCACACACCCTCCCGATGCGCCTGCGCTCTCTCCTCGCCGTCGCCGCCCCGGCGACACTCGCCCTCAGCGCCCCCGCTGCGCATGTCGCAGCACAGGCCCCGGCCGATACCTCGTGGGATATCACCAAGGCCCGCGGCAAGACGCGCGAGATCGACTTCACCGTCAGCGAGGGGACCTGGACCTCGGTGGACCTCTCCACCGACGGCAAGTGGGTCGTCTTCGACCTGCTGAGCCACGTCTACCGCGTCCCCTCGTCAGGCGGGACCGCCGAGTCGCTCACGCAGTCGAGCGGCGTCGCCTCGAACTTCCATCCGCGCCTGTCGCCCGACGGCAAGTCGATCGCCTTCATCTCCGACCGCAAGGGGCAGTACAACCTGTGGCTGATGGACGCCGACGGCGCCAACCCGCGCCCCGTCGCGCTCGATCCCACGTCGCGCTTCGAGTTTCCGCAGTGGACCGCCGACAACCAGTACATCATCGTGGTGAAGATGACCGGCTTCGGCTCCCGGTCGTTGGTCATGTTCCACCGCGATGGCGGCACCGGGGTGACGCTGGTGAAGGGCGACGTGGGGAAGGCGCCGTATCGCACCGCCATTTCGGCGGACGGGCGCTACCTCTACTACGACGTGTACACCGCGCGCCCCACCGGCTTCTGGGGACAGGACGACGTGCTCAAGGGGACGGTGCAGATCCACCGGTACGACCTCAAGTCCGGGGTCGTGCGCCCGATCACTTTCGGCGAGGCGCAGCAGCAGGATCGCGCGACCAGCGGCGGCGCCTATGCCGCCGAGCCGAGCCCGGATGGTCGCTGGCTGGCCTTCATGCGCAAGGTGCCTAACGGGGTTCTGGAGTACAAAGGGCAGAAGTTCGGGCCGCGCAGCGCCCTCTGGATCCGCGACCTCAAGCTCGGCGGCGAACGACTGGTGATGGATCCGGTCGAGATGGACCTGGCCGAGGAGAGCATCCCGCTCAACGGGTCGTACCCGATGTATCGCTGGGCGAGCGACGGCAAGTCGATCGTCATCCACCAGGGCGGCAAGATTCGTCGCCTTGATGTCGCCTCGGGCGCGGTCTCGACGATTCCCTTCACGGCCCGCGTGCAGCGCACGATCTCCGAGCAGGTCGCGGTCAAGAACAAGCTCAGCGATGCCCCGTTCGACGTGCGCTTCGTTCGGTGGGCGACCACCTCGCCGGATGGCAAGACGCTCGCCTTCCAGGCGTTAGGACGCCTCTGGCTGCAGTCGCTCCCCGGTGGAACGCCGCGTCGCCTCACGCCGGCCACGTTCGAGCCGTTCGAGTTCCAGCCCGCATGGTCGCCCGACGGACGCATGATCGCCTTTGCCTCGGTCGACGCCAACAACCGTGGCGCCCTGTGGCGCGTGGCGGCGAGTGGCGGTGCCCCGGAGCGCCTGACGCGGGAGGTGGGTGAATACATGAACCCGGCGTGGACACCAGACGGTCGCGAGATTGTGGCCGTGCGCGGCGCCGGTGCCTCCGCGCGCGCATCGACGGTATCGCGCAACGGATGGTTTGACGTCTTCCGCATGCCGAGCGCGGGCGGCGAAGAGACCGACATCACGCAGCTCGAAGCCGGGTCGTTCTTCGGGGGCGCTGAGATGCGCCCGACGGTGGGGAACGACGGGCGCGTCTACTTCGCCGCGGCGAAGATGATCGCCCCGGGGGCCGACCGTCCGGTGACCGGCGTAGAGGTGCTCTCGCTGCGTCTGGACGGCACCGACAAGAAGGTGCACGCCAACGTGAAGGACTCCGACGATGCCGCCGTCTCACCCGACGGCCGGTGGGTCGCCTTCACGCAGGGGTCCAACACATACCTCTCGCCGTTGCCACCGGGGGGAGCGGGCGACCAGGCGCCGCTGCTGGCCAAGGCCGGCGGTGCCTTCAGCGCGACGCCACTCACCACCGAGGGCGGATTGTACCCGCGCTGGCGATCGGCCAACGTCGTCGACTTCGCCAGTGCCAACCGCGTCTACTCGCACGACGCGTCCGCCAGGCGCACCGACACCATCGCGGTGAAGCTCACCGCCCCGCGCGCCATCGCGCAGGGGTCCATCGCCCTCACCGGGGCGCGCATCGTCACGCTGGACAACAAGCGGGTGATCAACGGTGGGACGATCGTGGTGAAGGCGGGGCGCATCACCTGCGTCGGGTCGTGCAGCACAGCGGGTGTCGACAAGGTCGTGAACGCGTCGGGCAAGACGATCATCCCCGGCTGGGTCGACATGCACGCGCATCACCATCGCGAGCACCTGGCGATGATGCCCAAGGGGAACTTCGAGTCGGCGATCTACCTCGCCTACGGCGTGACCACCACGAGTGATCCGTCCACCTCGTCGGTCGCCGCCTTCCCGACCGCAGAGCTCATCGAAGCGGGCGAGATGGTCGGGCCGCGCGCCTTCAGCGTGGCGGAGGCCCTCACCAACGGCGACAACGCACACACCAACGACGTCACCAGCCGCGACATCGCGGTCACGGAGCTCAAGCGCCGGATGTCGTGGGGCGCTGTGCTCCTCAAGCAGTACCTGCAGCCGCAACGCCAGCAGCGGCAGTGGGCGGTCGATGCGGCACGTCAACTGGGGCTGCGCGTCACCGCCGAGGGGAGCGACGACCTGAATCACAAGCTCGGCATGATCATGGACGGGCACAACGGCGGGGAGCACCCGACGGTGCAGGCCCCGCTGTATGCGGACTTCACCACCTTCCTTGGCAAGTCGAAGTACTTCTACTCGCACACGCCGCTGGTGAGCGGCTACGCCGGCTGGAACGAGGAGTACTTCTGGCAGGAGAGCCCGGTGTGGCAGGACGCCAAGCAGGGGAAGTGGGTCCCATGGCGCCAGCTCATCCCGCACACGCGACGCTTCATCATGCGGCCGGAGACCGACTACTCCAAGGACATCATGTCGCAGCAGGTGGCCGACATCATTGCGGCTGGCGGTTACTCCGCGGTCGGCTCGCACGGTCAGCAGGCGGGGCTCGGCTCGCACTGGGACGTGTGGATGGCCGCCAAGGCCAACGGCCCCATGACCGCGCTGGAGATCGCCTCCATGCACGGCGCGATGTTCCTCGGGATGGAGGCAGACATCGGGTCGATCAGCGTGGGCAAGCTGGCCGACCTCATGGTGCTCAACACCAACCCGCTGGAGAACATCCGCAACACTGCCGACATCCGCTACGTGATGAAGGCGGGGACGCTGTACGACGCCATGTCGCTCGACGAGATCTGGCCGAAGGCGAAGCCGTACGGCGACAACTACTGGTACGTCCCGCAGATGTACGAGAAGAGCGTGAAGGCGGTGGGGACGTACGACAGGAAGTAGACGAGACAGCTGAGTCCTGGACATGCAAACGGCGCCCCTCGGCGCCGTTTGCACTCCCGTCTCCCGTCTTCCGTCCGTAGCTATTGCACTGCCGACTGGCTCGTGACCCGCTTCACCAGCCGATACGTGAACTCCATGCCGTTGAAGAACCCCTGCTGCGGGATGCGCTCGTTCATGCCGTGCGCGAAGGTCTCGTTGTAGAAGAAGCCCGTCACGCCGTACACCGGAATGCCGGCATTGCGCAGGTAGACCCCGTCCGTGGCACCGGTGCTCATCGTCGGGATCACCGGAACGCCCGGCCACATCTCCTTCGTCACTCCCTCGATCTCCCCCATCAGTTCGCGCGTCAGCGGCGACGGCCCCGAGGGCTTGGGTGCCTGCGTCACGGTGATGGCGACCTTCGGATCGCCGATGATCCGCTCGAGCGTCTTCTGGATCTCGGCCGGCGGGTCGTTGGGGAGGATGCGGCAGTTCACGTTGGCGCGCGCACGCTGCGGGAGGGCGTTGGGGGCATGCCCCCCCTCGAGCATCGTCGCCACGCACGAGGTGCGCAGCTGCGAGTTGTACGCCTTGTCACTCGACAGCGTGGCGATGGCGGCCGCGTCGTTAGGGTTGGCCGCCAGCGCCTTCATCGCCTCGCCCATCTTCCCCGGCGTGATGGCCGCCGAGCGTTCGAAGTAGGTGCGGGTGACGTCATTGAGGTGCACCGGGAAGTCGTAGGCCCCGATCTTCACCAGCGCCTGCGCGAGCTGGTAGATGGCGTTCTCCTTCACCGGCTGCGAGGAGTGACCGCCGGGGTTGGTGACTTCGAGCCGGAAATCGGCGTACACCTTCTCCGCCGCCTGGATGTCGTGCGAGAGGTACTTGCCGTCGCGCACGCGCCCGCCGCCCCCTTCGTTGAATGCGTACTCTGCCTCGATGAGGGGGCGGTGGTTCTTCAGCAGGTAGTCGACGCCGTTGTCGGGCCCGCCCTCCTCATCGGTGGTGAGCGCCACGATGATGTCGCGGTTCCCACGATACCCCTCGGCCTTGAGGCGCATGATCGTCGTCAGGTGCATCGCGCCGTCGTCCTTGTCGTCGGCGACGCCGCGCCCGAAGAAGGTCGAGTCCTTCTCGACGAAGGTGAATGGCGGCAGCGTCCAGTCCTCGGGCTTGGCCTCGACCACGTCGATGTGCGAGAGGAGGAGCAACGGCTTGCGGCTCACGTTCCGTCCGCGCAGACGGGCGACGAGGTTCCCCTTGCGGTCGTTCTGCTTGACGACGACCACGTCGGAGTCGGGAAAACCGGCCGCCTTGAGGCGCGCCGCCATCGCCTGCGCCGCCTTGAGCGTGCTCCCCGAACTCTCGGTCGTGTTGATCTCGATGAGTTCCTTGAAGAGGTTGCGCGCCGTGGAATCCCACTTGGTCTTGCCGATGTGCCCAACCTGCTGGGCGTGCGCCAGCGCCGGTGCCGCGAGCAGGAGCGCGGCGGCGAGCGTGCGCATCGATCGTAGGGTCATCATGGGCTCAGTGAACGTCGTGAGTCGAGTAGTGAGTCGCGTGGTGCGTCGAGTGGTGATCGATCGGGGTCAGCGTCATCGGGAGACCGCTTCGATGACGCTGACCCCGGGCTGTGATACATCCGGTGTTCGGACCGAACGGCCAACGCCTACTGCGCCGGCCCGCGCCCGATGGCGTCCCAGATGAGCGGAAGCGTCGCGTTCGTCTGCCCGCGGTACTGCGGACGGAACCCGTACAACACGACCTTCCCCTTCCCGACCGGCGCCTCGACCAGCGCCGCCTTGCCATGCAGCCGATCGGCGCCTAACAACCACCCCGACGCGAGGGCGTTGCCGGTCGTCTCGTACGTCGCCACCGCCTTGGCCTTCGACGCATCCGTGATCTCGAAGGCGGGCGAGTCCTCGAACCAGACCGCCGCCGTGGTCGCCGTGTGGCGCGCCGCGATGGGGTTGGACTTGTCGAGCGTGACCTTGAACAGCGAACCGGGCGCGTAGAACTCGGTGTTGCGCACGTTGGCCAGCGCGTTCTTCACCGGGAGCTTGAACGTCTCGATGGCATACTCGCTGGCCTCGTTGAAGGCCAGCACGGTGCCCCCGTTCTCGACGAACTCCTGCAGGGCACGCGCCCCGGCTTCGCCCACCCCACCACGCAGCGAGTCAGGATAGGCGTTGCCGAGCCCGCGGGCGATCCCGCCGGCATTCTGGTCGGGGATGATGATCGCGTCGAAGCGCGCGTTGAGGTTGCCGGCGCGCAGGTCCTTATCGAGCACGCTGGCGAACGGGATCTTGTGCGAGTCGAAGATCCAGCGCGTCCACCCCTCGTCCATGCTCGCGGCAAAGCTCTTGTAGATCCCGATGCGGCGCGCGCGGTTGCCGGTGAGCCCAGCCACGCTGTAGGAGGGCTCGGCCACCGCTGGCACCAGCTTGTCGCTCACGGCCACCTCGCCGCGCACCGGAATCGCATCGACGCCGAACAGCAGCGGCAGCGTGTGCGCCGTGACGTCGTACGGGCGCTTGGGCGGCCCCCCCGGATACTCGCGCAGGTTGGGATACTTCTGCGGCTCGAGCAGCGCCTTGGCGTAGGAGCCGAACGGCTGGCGAATCACCACCGCATAACTGCCGGCCGGCAGTGTCTGGCCGCCAGCCGCAACCTGCGCCGTCGTCTCACGAATCTCCACCTGCCCGTGCTGCAGCGTCCAGATGAGGCGCTGCACCGCTTGTGCATCCTTTTGCTGCTTGGGAATCACGAAGGCCGTCGGGACGGCCGAATCGATCGTCCACGGGGTGTTGGCCGCCAGGGCGCGTTCGCCCATCGTCGCATACCCCTCGAGCCACGACCGCCGGTCGCGCGCCGCCTGCGCCAGCAGCGCCCACGAGGCGCTCGACTGGTACGCCACGATGTCGCCGATCCCCCAGCGCCCGCCGGGCCAGATGGACGAGAAGTTCCAGCTCTGCACCTTCGCATCGTAGCCGCGCCCCGTCCCCAGGGCGCTGAACGGGATGTTGATCGCCGTCGCCAGGCGCGCACTCGCCGTCTCGGTGAGGATGCGCGCCCCGCGATGGTTGAGCGAGTACTGCCGCGCCGGCGACCACTGGTCGTACGACGCGTTCGTCGCGATCCCCGTCTTCCCCTCGGCCGTCATCCGCCAGGCCATCGCCATGCCTAACGCGTTGGTGGCCGACGTGAGAATGGGGTCGATGTTGGGCTCGAGCGGATCCATGTACGGCGGGATGAAGATGCGCCCGGCGTTGGCCCCCTGCTGGTGCACGTCGTTCACGATCTGCGGGTCCCACGGCGTGTACAGCGAGTCCACCGTGTAGCGCGTCTCGGGCTGCGTGAAGGCGTACCAGTCGCGGTTGTTGTCGTGCCCCGTGTAGTAGTGGTACAGCTCCGGTGGCTGCATCCCTTCGGCCGGCGTGTCGAGCGTGGAGCGATACCAGTTGCCGACGATGTCGACGCCGTCCGGGTTCTGAGACGGCACCAGCATGATGATCGTGTTGGACAGGATCGACTTCACCTCGGGCGAGTTGCCGCGCGCCAGGCGATCGGCAATCACGAACGGCGTGAGGAAGCCGCCGACCTCGGTGCTGTGGATGCTCGACGTGATGAGGATGACGTTCTTCCCCTCGTCGAGCAGCTGCGGCAGCTCACCCGCGCTGCGAAGGCGCGGGTCCATCAGCTTGCGCTGGATGCGCTGGTACCTGGGAAGGTTGGCCAGCGTGGCCGGATCGGCGATGAAGGCGACGATGAAGTCGCGCCCCTGCACCGTCTTTCCCAGCGTGCGCACCGAGACGCGCGGGCTCGCCTTGTCGAGGGCACGGAAGTACGTCGTGACCTGCTGCCACGTCGGCAGCTTGCGATCGGTCCCCGGCTCCCAGCCAAGCACCGACGCGGGGGTCGGGATCGGCACGGCCGCCGAGCGCGGGGCCGGGGTCGCGCTGGGCGCCGGCGGCTGTTCGACGACCTTTTGTGCGAAGAGCGGAGTGCTGCTGCCGACCGCAAGGGCAGCGGCGGCCAGCGCGGGGCGCAGACGAGGGAAGCAGTGCATGAGGTGGGGGACGAGGGACTGCGTGGGACGGACCGTGCGAAGCTGGAGCGGGGTCCCGGGAGCGTCAAGCAATGAGGGAGACGCTAGCTTTACGGCTCTTCCATCCACGCCGTTCAGCATGCGCCGCCCGTACCGCTTTCCGTTCACCCTTCCCGTCGCGCTTCCGCTCATCGTGGTGGCCGTGGCAGGCGTCGTTGCCGACGGTGGCGCCCAATCAACGCAAGCGCCGCCCTCGCCGTCGCGCGCACTCTTTGCCGACGTCGCCCCGCGCTATTCGGGCGCTCGCGCCAAGGAAACGGTCGCCTTCCTCGACCGCTTCGTGCGCTGGCCGGGCAATCGCGGCTTCGATGCCTCGCTCGATCACCTCGTGCAGCGGCTCGAGCGCGCCGGCTACATCCGAGAGGACCAGGCGACGCCGGCGACGCGCCTGACCTATCGCGTCGAGCGATACCCGATGGCCAACCCGGCATGGGAACCCACGGCCGCCTCGGTGGAGATCGTCGGCCAGCGCGATCCGGTATTGCAGCTGGCGACCAATCGCAACATGCTGGCCACCAACTCGTGGAGCACCCCCGATACCGGGATCCTCGCCACGCTCGTCGACGTGGGGCGCGGCACCCCCGCCGCGCTCGACTCGGCCAACGTCGGCGGCAAGATCGTCCTCGCCGATGCCGGGGCCTCGCGCCTCTTCGCCGAGGCCGTGCTCAAGCGCGGCGCGGTGGGCGTGCTGGGCTACGCGCTGCCGGCGTACCTGCAGCCGGAAAAGAACACGCACTCCATCCAGTTCGGTGGCATCCCGTACGACACCACGAAGCGCGCCTGGGGAATGGCCCTCTCCTACGACGCGCGCCAACGCCTGCGCGCCGCCCTCGCGGCGGGCCCGGTGCAGCTGCGCGTACGCACCAACGTGACGTGGACGCCTAACGCCGTCGAACGCACCGTCGTGGCCGAGGTGCGCGGGAGCGTTTCGCCCACGGAACGTTTTGTCTACAGCGCCCACGTGCAGGAGCCCGGCGCCAACGACAACGCCTCGGGGGTCGGGGCGCAGATGGAGATGACGCGCGTCGCCGCCGAGCTGCTCAAGGCCAAACGGATCGACCCCAGGCGGACCCTCACCTTCTTGTGGGGGCTCGAGATCCGCTCCACCGATCGCTACATCACGCAGGACACCACGCGCGCCGCCGGCATCCGCTGGGGACTCTCGCTCGACATGGTGGGCGAGGACACGAAGAAGACCGGCGGCACCTTCCTCATCGAGAAGATGCCCGACCCCAGCGCCATCTGGACGCGTGGCGAGGACAAGCACACCGAGTGGGGCGGGTCGGCGCTCACCAAGGAGCAGATGACGCCGCACTACTTCAACGACCTCGTGCTCGGCCGCGCCCTGGAGATGGCCGCCACCAACGGCTGGGTCGTGAAGACCAACCCGTTCGAGGGCGGGAGCGACCACACCCCGTTCCTGCGCGCGAAGAAGCCCGGACTCCTGCTCTGGCACTTCACCGACCAGTTCTACCACACCGACGGCGACCGGCTGGAGATGGTCTCGGCCGATGAACTGCGCAACGTGGGGGTGAGCGCGCTGGTGAGCGGGCTGCTGCTCACGAGCGCCGACGGGGCCGCGGCGCGCAGCATCGTGGCCGAGGTGGAACGCGCGGCCCTGGCCCGACTGTTGACCGAGCGGACGCTCTCGCAGGCCGCGCTGGCCAGTGGGGGCGCCGCCGACAAGGAGCGTGACATCCTCGAGACGTGGGGGAGCTGGTACGACGGCGCCCTCGCCGCCGCCGCCGACATCGAGGTGGGCGGGAGCAGTCCCGACACGCGCACCGCCATCGAGGCCGCACGCGAGCGCGTGCGCGCCGCCGTCCAGTCGCACCTGGCCGCCCTCGCCCCACGCTGACCCGCCGACCCGCTTCCATGTTCTCGCGCGAACTCTACAACGTCGCCCACGTCATCGGCATCATCCTCCTCATGTCTTCGTTAGGCGGGGTGGCGCTGCACGCCATGAACGGCGGGACCAACCAGGACAACCGGTCCCGACGCTTCATCACGATCCTGCACGGCATCGGCGCCTTCCTCATCCTGCTCGGCGGCTTCGGGATGCTGGCCCGCATCGGCTTCAAGCACGGCGAGAACTTTCCGCCGTGGCTGATCGTGAAGCTGACGATCTGGATCCTCCTGGCGGCGGCCCCCTTCCTCCCGTATCGCCGCCCCTACCTGGCGCGCTGGCTGATGCTGGGGCTCCCGGTCTTTGGCGGGATTGCGGCATTCATGGGGATCTACAAGCCCGGCTACTGATCCGCCGCGCACCTCTACGCCCCCACCCGACATGTCCGACGTCACCCGCGACTTCCTCCTGCGCCAGTTCGAGACGGCGACCGCCCTCGCCAACTACCATCTGGACGGACTCACGACCGAGGAATGCCTGTGGCGCCCGGCGCGCGCGGGGCTGCACGTGCAGCGGGCGGCTGACGGTCGCTGGTTGGCCGACTGGCCGGAGCACGAGCGCTATGACCTCGGCCCGCCGAGCATCGCCTGGGTCACCTGGCACATGACGTTCTGGTGGTCGATGCTCTTCGACCACACCTACGGCGACGCCTCGCTCGTACGCGAGCAGGTGACGTGGCCCGGGAGCGCCGAGGCGGTGCGGGAGATGCTCGGCCAGCTGCAACAGCGCTGGCACGCCGTGCTGACCGACCTCGGCGACGACGAGCTGCAAGCGTCGGAACGAAGTCGGTGGCCGATGCAGGAGCGCCCGTTTGGCGACATCGTGGCCTGGGTCAACGTCGAGCTCACGAAGAACGCCGCCGAGCTGGGGTACGGACGGTTCCTGTACGCGGTGCGCGGGTAGCACCAGGCGACGCGTCGACTCCCTCACCCCGCAGCTCCGCCATGACCGAACGCGACCGTGTCGTCGACCTGCTGCGGGGGGCCAGCCTCGCTGTCGTCGTCGCCGGCCACGTCCTGATGGCGGTCGTCACGTGGACCGATGGCGTGCCGCGCGTGGACAACATCCTCGCGCTCATCCCGTCGCTGCGCATCGCGACGTGGGGGCTGCAGGTGATGCCGCTCTTCTTTGCCGCCGGTGCGGTGGCCAATCGCCTCGGCTTCCGATCGGCGAGCGCGCGCGGCGAGCCGTGGCGCGTGTGGATGTGGGGGCGCGTGCGACGCCTCGTGCGCCCGGTCATTCCGTACCTCGCCATCTGGATCCCGCTCGTGCTGCTGCTGGGGGCGTTCCTTCCACGCGCCTCCGCGCCGCTCGCCAGGCTCTCCACGCAGCTCCTCTGGTTCCTCGGCGTGTACCTCCTGGTCATCGCCACCACGCCGTGGCAGCTGCGACTGGCCAGGGTCGGACTCCCGGCGGTCTTGGCCCTCGTCACGATCGCGGCCCTGGTCGACGTCGCGCGCTTCGGCGGCGTTGCGCCGGTTGGCCTGCTCAACTTCCTCGTCGTCTGGTTCGCCGCCGCCACCCTCGGCCTGGTGGTGCGCGACTGCAAGCCGCAGCATCGCGGACGGCTCTGGATCGTGGCCGCGACCGCCGCACTCGTGAACGTCGCGCTCGTGCGCCTGGGGCCGTACCCGCTGTCGATGGTTGGACTCCCCGACGCACCCGTCTCCAACGTGGCGCCGCCAACGCTCGCCCTGGCGCTGCATGCCGTGATGCTGATAGCAGTCGCGGGAGCGTCATGGCCCGCGCTCGAACGCGCGTGTGCAGGCCCGCGCGTCTGGCGCGCGACGCAGCGGCTGGGGGCGGTGGCGATGACTCTGTACCTGTGGCACCTCACGGTGCTCATCGTCGTGATCATCGCCGAGCACCTCGCGGGAGTCGAGCGTCCGCCCCTGCCCGACTGGCGCTTCTGGCCAGCGACTGCCCTGCACCTGGCGGTCGTCGCGCTCCTCGTCGTTCCGGTGGTGCGGGTGATGTCCCCGCTCGAACACACGGCGATCCCCTGGCTCGATCGGGAGCGCAGCGCGCCCCCCGCCTCTCTACTTAGCCACGCCGCCGCCGTCGCCGGCGTCGTGGTACTCAGCATCGCGTTTCTGGTGCTGTCGGCCACGGGGATGGAGGGCTTTCCGTTCGCGCGCACGGTCCACTACGCTGGCCTTCCGCTCACCCCGGGGCTGGGCTTTCTCCTCCTTGTCGCTGGCACGCTGCTCTCACGCGTGGGCGGACGCGCGACGAAGAGCGAGCATCGTGTCCGGTAGCGGCGCTCGAGATGGATGCTGACTAAGCACAACAAGCAGCGCGCAGGTCCAGGCACGCAGCGCGCCGACGACGCCCGCCTCGCGAGCTCGCCTGTGCGACCAGCGCCGCCGTCGCCACGATTGCATCACTCGGCAGGACCGGGTCGAGCGCTCCGCGCCTGTCTGCCGCTACCATCGCTCGACCCCTCGGCGCCAACCCGGCCGCTCCCCGAGTCGTCGACTCGCGACCGAAAAGCTCGACGCGCGCGTGAAATCGCGTTATCTCGGGTTGGGACGCGCGAGCCGCGTTTGTCGGCGCACCACTTGGCGCCGATCCGGCGCCCGACGGCCCCCAACGCGGGCACTTCGCCTGCGCGCACATCTCCCCCTTCACCGGCATGAGCGACCTCCCCATCGAGCTCCTGGGCTCCCCCTTCCTTCGGCGTGTCGCCGTCGACGTCGAGAGGTTCGATGAGGCGCTCCGCGACGTGGTGACCGCGATGTTTCGCACGATGTACCGTGCCGGCGGGCAGGGATGGGCGGCACCGCACGCTCCACGCTGAGCGCCACGCATGACGGGACCCCTGTGAACGACGACGGGCCTTCCGCTTCACCGGATAACGCGCCGGGACGTATCGGCTTCTGGGTCGCCTCGGCGCTCGTCGTCGGGAACGTCATCGGTGCCGGAATCTTCCTGCTCCCGGCGACGCTGGCGCCGTATGGGTGGAACGGCGTTCTGGGATGGTTCATCACACTGGCGGGTGCGCTCTGCCTGGCGTGGGTCTTTGCCGAGTTGAGCCGGACCTTTCCGGACGCGGGCGGCGCCTTCGGCTTCATGCGGCTGGCGCTGGGCGAGGCGCCGGCGTTCGTCGGGGCGTGGGGCTACTGGGTCTCGGTCTGGGTGGCCAACGCGGCGATCGCGACCGGGGCAACGGCCTACCTCACACGACTTGTCCCCGCGGTGGAGAGTGTCCCGGGGCTGGCGCCGCTGGTCACCGTGGGGATCGTCTGGTTGGTCACGTGGATCAACCTGCTCGGCGTGCGTGCGGTGGGTGGAGTCCAGGTGGTCACGACGATCATCAAGCTCCTCCCGTTCATCGCGGTGCTCGCGCTGGTCGCTGTGCGACTCGGGGTCGACGGCGCGTCAGCGCTCGCCCCCTTCGACCCCGCGGCGTTGTCGTGGAGCGGGGTGATTGGCGCGACGACGCTCTCACTGTACGCGCTGCTCGGAATCGAGTCGGCGGCCGTTCCCGCCGACCGGGTGAAGGACCCAGCGCGCACCATTCCCGCGGCGACGATGTTCGGCACGTGGCTCACGGGCATCATCTCCGTGGTGTGCTGCTCGGCGGTGGTGCTGATGCTCCCCGCGCAGGAGGTCGCCGCTTCGTCATCGCCGTTCGCACTCTTTCTCTCCCGATCGTTTGGGGCATGGAGCGGTGTCTTCATGGCGCTGTGCGCGATCGTGAGTGCGTACGGGGCACTCAACGGCTGGGTGCTGTTGTCCGGTGAGCTTCCGGCGGGGATGGCCGACAGCGGGCGGCTGCCGGCGTGGTTTGGCGTGCGCAACGCGCACGGCGCCCCCACGCGCGCGATCGTCCTCAGCAGCGTGCTCACGACGGCGCTCGTCCTGGCCAACTTCTCCAAGTCCATCGCCGCGCTCTTTGCCTTTGCCATTCTCCTGGCGACGGCGACCAACCTGGTGCTCTACCTCTTCTGCAGTGCCGGCACGCTGCTCCTCCTGCGGCGCGGTGCCATGCAGCGATCGGCGACACTGGTGGCCGTGGCGGTCGGGGCGCTGCTCTTCTCGATCTGGGCGCTGTATGGTGCAGGGGTCGAGGCGCTCGCGTGGGGAGCGGGGCTCCTCTTCCTGGGATGGCCATTGCATCTGGCGACTACCAGGCGCGCACGCATTGCCCACAACGCGCCGTTGCCCATCGACGCGCCGATGTCACACGATCCACCACCGGCATGAGCGACACCGACCACCGCCGCCCCGCCATCCCCGCAGGCATCCTCGAGTACGAACTCCCCAACGGCTGGCAGGCCTTCGCCGGCAAGACCGACGACGCCAACGACTACGTGAGCATCAAGCTCGCCAAGGCGCGCGACCGCTGGTTTCACGTGCGGGGAATGCCGGGGGGACACGTGGTGCTGCGCGTCCCCGAGGATCGCGAGCCGGGCAAGGCAACGCTGGAGTGCGCGGCCGGGATCGCCGCCTACCACAGCAAGGCGCGCAGTGGCGGGATCACCGCCGTCTCGATGACCGAGGGGAAGCACGTCTCCAAGCCGCGCGGCGCCAAGCCGGGGACCGTGGAGATCAGGAAGGAGACGGTGCTGCGTGTGCGCCCCGCGACCGACGAGGCGATTGCGGCGATGCGAAAGGGTAAGGCGTAGCCAACACTCGCATCGCCGCGCGCCGGTTGGTTGGCGTTAGGCGATCGGCAGGTACAGGTCGGTGAGCAACGCCTCTGGCGCCGCCGTCATCGGGGTGTTGCGGTAGACCTCGAATCCCCGCCCCTCGCCCACGCGATGGCCACTGGATGGAAGCCATTCGCCCATGAGTCGCGACCAGGCGTCATTGAGCCCCTCGTACGGCCCCTGGTGCGTCGCCCGGGCGTATCGCCCGGCCGTTATGCGCGTCTCCTGCAGCCCGTCGGGGAGCGGGACTCCCTCGGCGATGGTGAGCCCCGCGTCGGATTGCAGCTGGCTGGGGGCGACCGACTCCGGGTCGTCGTGGAAGATCGCCAGCATCAGGGTATCGGGGGCGGCGAACGCGCTGGACCCCTCGGCGATCGCCCCGAGGCGCCCGAAGGCCTGGCCGATCTCGAGGTACGGACCCACGTGGCGGACACAAGCCACGCGAAGCGACGGCAGCTGTTCGATCGACACCTGCATGGAGACTCCTCCTCTCGCGAAGACGATGGTTGGCCGGCGCCCATCCGCGGAGTAGTGGATCCCCGAACGAGCTGCCAGCTGGATGGATTGGGACGTGGTGCGTCGGTGGGTGGACTCGGCGTCAACCGAGGGGGGCGAGCGAAAGGTCGACGGCGCGCATCCATACGCCGAGCGAAAAGCGCGCGTGAATGCCTCATGCGTCTCGTAGCCCGCCGAGAAAGCGATGGCGGTGATCGATTGGCTCGACTGGCGCAGCTGCATGGCCGCGCGCTCCAATCGCAGCCGCCGATGGAGCTCGAGCGGCGTCTCGCCGATCATCCCGCGAAACACCCGGTGGAAGTGAAACGGCGACAGCGCCGCCTCGCGCGCGAGCAGTTCGAGGTCGAGCGCATCGTCGAGCATGACGATCACCCGGTGGGCCGCCCGTTCGACTGCCGCTTCGTAGAAGGACCGCGTCTCAGCTTTCATGGCCCAAACGTACGGCGCCCACGGCAGGTCGGCTTGACCGCCCTTGCGATCTTTCGGATCGCGCACGGAGCGCCCCCCGTGTGCCACCACGCCCACACGATACCTTTCGCGCCATGCGACTGATGACCATGCTCGCCGGCGCTGCCGCGATCACCCTCCTCGCCGCCTGCCATCGCACACCGCCCTCGGTGCTGCGCGCCGCGCCGGCCGCGCTCGACGCCCCCGCCCCCGACTCGTTCGTCGTGCGCTTCGAGACCACCAAGGGCGACATCGACCTGATGGTCCATCGCGACTGGGCCCCGCGCGGCGCCGACCGGATCCACGGACTGGTGCGGCTGGGCTACTACGACGGCGTGCGCTTCTTTCGCGCCGTCCCCAAC